>Ga0164243_10003410_pt1 | contig 25482 bp, 18 predicted proteins | sample OricompcompostOP_FD_108781 | JGI IMG/M metagenome (GOLD analysis project Ga0164243, IMG submission 108781) | Organic Plus compost microbial communities from Emeryville, California, USA - Original compost - Organic plus compost (OP) | ecosystem: Engineered > Solid waste > Mixed feedstock >...
CCAATTTGAGCAACGTCAACCTTACATTCATAATTGCCCAGCGAGATGCTGCGATACCCCGAAGATCCCAATGGAACGCGCGCCGCCGCAATATTTAATTTCTCAGCGTAGGAGCATAGCCACTTGGTAGAATAAGCGATATGATCAGAACTATCGTTAAAATGGGGAATATCGCCCTGTTTAAAACTAATATTTTCCAACCAGCTCCGCATCAAGCGAGCTTTTGCTCTTATGAAATTTTCAAAATCCGGTCGTTTACCGTCCCAGCTCGAATACCAGTCGATCAATTCCAGTAAGCGGAAAAAAATGATCTGATGATACATCGGGCTTAATTCAAAGTGAGCGCCGTCCGATAAAATCTGTTCTTCAAGTTCTTTTCTTAGTATCCTTTCTCCCACCGTTAGCCATTCGTCTTTAGCAAAAAAGCCCCCTCCCATTATGAGAGCGAAGCCGTTTTCCAACAGGTGATTCCCCAGTAAATGGTATTCCAGTCTCTGCGATAGATATTCCAGTTCGGCATACACCGCTCGTACTAATTCATCTTGATTGGTTGCCGGTCTTGAAGAAAGCCAGCGGATCATATTTATAGTACGCAGGGATACCGGATACGGTTCGAGCGGAAGCCTTCCGTCTCCCAACCACCTGTAAAGGTCCTTGATCAGCTGCGCTTTTTCGACGTCAGACCCCTCTTTCTGCAAAAGGAAATTCGCGTATTGCAGGTTATAGTTCCAAAGTTTACCGTGGCTTTGACAGTTCCAGTCGATTTGTGTTTCAAAGTCAACCTTCAAATTTAAAAGGCAGAATCGTTGCTCTCCCAGCCATCGTTCTGGCATAGAAGGATGGTATGCGAACGCAATCGGCAGGACAATATTGTTTGCCTGCCGACTCTCATAAGCCGACAGCGGACGGGGTTTAATCAGGCGGTATTTGATTTGATAAAATGCCTGAGATAACTTTAGATACTTAATTGTTTTAAGTGTAATCAAAGCCTTTCCTATCAACCCCATCACTCATATCTCATTTACTAATAAATTCACTTTACCCGCTTTGGTTAAAATCGGTGCCTTTCGTTCACGAAAACTAAAATCCACTAAAACTTTTGAGTCATCAAAATATTCCCGTATAGGTTTTTCGAGCGTGACGTTAGGTTTTAAAACATAAAAAACCGTAGCTCTCCCCGGAGCCTTCTGACCAATCTGAACATGTTTACATACATTAAAAAGTTCATGATGACGCCCAAAGATCAAACCTGTCAATGGAATACGATTCCCGACCTTATCTTCTATAAAATCGCCAACTCTTCCATTTATTATTGAAAATTGGGAAAGCAATTTCTTATCATAATAGCCAAGATTGCCAATAACATCACCTGTGTCGTACCTGATAAAGGGCGAATTAAAATTAAAGTAGTTGGTCCCGATAAGGTGGACATTGCTTCCTCGTTCCACTGCTTCGGCGAAACCATAGGTTTGTAATACGTCAAACTCGAACTTCTGGCGCCCTTCGTAAGCCATGACACATGTCTCGGTGTGGCCGTAGAATGATTGCGTATGCACATTAAAAACAGATTCTATTTTGCTCCGATAATTTTCCGATGGGAACTCACTATTTAAAAAAACTCCCATCAATGACTTTCGTAATGCATTGACTAAGGGTGTATTTTCTGATTCACAGTAACACGCAAAATTGTATATCGCGCTGGGGTAGCCGTGCAGAAAATATATCGGTCTATACTGTAATAATTTAATAAGCATTTTTCCGGCTATTTCCGGATCTTGATAGATGTTATATCGAATAGAATGCCTTATAAAGTCGTACTTAATAGCGTCCTCCAAATTTACTCTTCCATCGAAGCTCAATTTAAGCATGCTCGGTTTGTACCCCAAATGCCCCCAAATATAGTGTATATGGGCCCACTCATTACCGAAACGAGATGGATCCATATAAAACGACAGAGTTTTCCCTGAGGATCCTCCTGTATTGACGAGTAAAGTCTTATCTGATACTGAGCTCCGCTCCTGGAGGGGTACGGCCAAAAGGTCGTCTTTGGTGATAATGGGCACAAATTTAATATCGTCAAACGACCTAACATCTTCAGGCTTTAGCCCCTCTCGGCGATATAACCAATTATAAAACGGAACATTATGATATGCATAATCGAATACTTTTTTGAATTGGCCAAAAACAAAAGAGGTTTTTTCCTCCGTCGTCGACTTTTGGAAACTTATAATTGCGTCTCGCTGAGCTTTATATACCTTCCCCAAGCCGGGTCTAGTCGAATAGGGTATATTAGAAAGCAGCTGGCCAACTGGTATTGGCACCGAAATGTTGAGCCCTTTAATTTGGGCCAGTAATTTACCGATCATTGTTTAATCTATTGATCCTAATCGCAAATATAATGGTCAACAACTGTAGAACCCATAATCTGATAAAGTCAGTCCAATTCCCACGAAATTCCAAAATCCACAAAACAATTTTTTTTAATTTAGGAAAATGCTGAGACTGTAGCAAGACCTCTTCAGGTATCTGCTTAAACGATTCGGAGACCAATAGAAAATCATTCTTAAAATTATCGTTGGATTTTACTTGCGTTAAATATGTATCGTAAATTTGCGAAGATGTATCCAACATAAGAGCCAAGCCGTACCGGACACCCGGGTATTTCTGGTAGTAAAATGGATGAGGAATAAATGTGTTTCCTAGGCTGTAGACTTCATTCTTTGACACCCCGGATATTAAATGTGGGTGATGACCAAATATAAACCATTTATCTCGACTTATGCGTAGCTGATGATGGTATGTCTTAAAAACTTTAACATCCATATCGCGACCCCAATGTGGGTAAAGGATGCGAGCAATACCTCTCGATTCCAAGAGCCCGATTTGCTGATTAATTTCTTTTCCATCGTAGAATAGATAATTAAGCCTGCTTTTTGACGAAATTCGAGCTACCGTCTCCGCGGTAACAAAGTTAAGAATAGCAATAGTGTTATTCATTAACACATAAGGCTTGTCCTTTGTCCCGAAGTATTCAATTCCATTCTGGTCGAAAATAGACACTAGCTTGTCAAACGCATAAATCCCATTGTCCAATATGTGGTTATTTGCTAAAGCGACAATAAACTTTTCTTTGCCGAATTGATTGAAAAAGTTCAAAACTACTCCAATGTCAAACGGCATAATTTGCGCCATGTTGCTTGACTGATCCAGTTTGGGCGACGCTTCCAGATTGAAAACAATTTTATCTGCACGAGCCAAAAGTAATCGAAACGACGGATCGAGCCGGAGTTTTTGCGTAGGAACAAAATCTGATAGGAAAAGTATTATCATACAGTAGGATAGGACTCAGACGTCTCGATGTATTGAATTATTTCCCTTTCGGAATACAACAGCTCATCTGATGCGATTTCGAGCTGCTTTGATCGAGTTTTATTCAACGATTTTAGTGTAAGATTATCTAAAAGGGCTATAATCTCTTCGTCATAATGAGCATCAACTGTATAACCAATTCCCTTCGAAATCACCACTTCGGCTAAATACGTGTCTTTACTAACAATGATCGGCGTGCCAAAATAAATAGCTTCATATAGTTTATTAGGTTCAGCCAATCTTTGATTTAGGCCGTTTGTATCGTAGCACGCTACGCATATATCTATCATTCGGTAAATTTTACCAATCTCTTCAGGGTTTTTGTAGGGGCCATGAAAAAAAATATTTTTGTATTTCTTCACGAGTTCTTCCACTTGATTCCTCATAGGACCATCGCCAAAAAAATGAAATTGGTGGTTGGAGTATCTGTCTCCAATAATTTTCGCAAAACGAAGGATGGTATCCGGGTATCGAAGTAGACCTGCAAAACCAAAAGACAACGACGATACTTCCTGGAAAGGAGCGGTGTTCCGCTCAAATTGAAGAATCTTGTCGCTTAATCTGTTAGGTATTACTAAAGTATTCTTCGAGATATCCGAAGCCTGTACGAATTTCGTGAGGTACCTTTTAAAGCCTTCCGAAGTTAGAATGGTTAAAAACGATTTCTTTATTATTTTAGCGTCAAGTTTCGTAAGAATATTACGAAATGCGGTACCAAAACCCAGGTATGCAAAATCACCGATTTCATAGATATATCTGTTTCTCTTTAAAAAAAGAAAGCCAATTAGAGCAAAATCGATTGTAAAAAAATAGAACAAATCGGTGTGATTTCTCTCATTAAGAATCGATTTAATCAATTTTATATAGGCTTGTAATCTTTTGAAGTAACTTTTGTTAGCCATTTCGCCTAATATATACAGTGCGTCGATCTTTAGGGCATTCTTTCTATAAAGCCCCCTATCAAATGCATATACTTTGACAAAATATCTATCTCTTAGAGAATAAATTCGTTTGTGGTGCCTTGGTTGGGTCAGCGTAGGAAGATAAAATGTGATATTCATTAATAAATTCAGTTTTTTATGAATCGACAGACAGAAAAGATCGTCTACTTAGTCGTGTTTGTAAAAGACGACTATACTACCAATTAGTTCCATTAACTTTTAATCCCTTTTAATTTAGTTATCACAAGGTCCGCCTCCTCATAATTATCTTGATTATCTATCACTCTCTTCACCATCTTTTTTAATCTAGATTTTCCGAACTTATCCTCGTAAAATTTCAAAATTTTATAATCTATCAGCCCCCTTTTAAAATACTCCCATCTGAGGCTCGAAAGAAGCTTGTCATTATCGTCCAAATAGACAACAGAATAATCCTCATTCCCATTAATGAAGTTGTCATATTTAGCGCCTCCTTTTGAAGATAGAGCGCTATAATTCCAAAATCCCACCCCCTTAAGGTCATAATAATAAGCTATCCATGCCATCAAACGGTAATCCACATAAGGGTTTCTTTCTCGAGCATGATCTAAAACGTCATATACCCATATTTCCTCGCTATTGATTTTTCCGACGTCCTTTACCTTATGTTTTGATATCTGAACAATGTCTGCGTGTGAAGCTGCACGATATGTCTTTTCATCAATCACAGTAACGAATGTCTTAAAATTAGCAATGGCTCTTTTGCCCCATTTTACTAGGGCAATAAAATTATCCGCTTCGTCAGGTTTAATTTCATCGTATGGGTAAAAGTATATATCTGCTGCATTAACTCCGATTTTTGAAAGTTCGTTCTGAATCCGTTTATACCACTTCTCGAAATTACTTTTCCAAGTATCATCAAGAAATTCCTTTCCTTTAAATTTGCTTTCGGCGTTGCCTTTCAAGTTGTAGAACAGCAATATCTTTTTATCTTTTAAATCCTTAAAATTGGCTAGATAATTTTTTAGTTTCGGAAAGTCTTTAGAGTTTACATCATCAATAAAGCCTGAGTGAATAACTACTACATTTATTCCTGCTTCTTTCAAATCATTAGCTACAATTTCGCGATTATCTCTGATTACTGGTTTATCCATGTATGCCCAAACGTTAGCGTTTAACGACGAGCTGTTATCCGCTTTTTGCTCTTCGTTGAGGCTTACGAGATCCACAGTTGCAATCACCTTTTTATCCGAACCTACAATCTTAATAAGCTCGTCCTCGTCTCCCTTGACTAAATTCGATACCACAAAAACCTTATTCTCCCCCGGTTCAATTTGTGTTTGATTATAAACAGGCTTTAGCGCGTCCTTGAGACTGGCTTTGTTCAAGCTTACCACATCTAATACTTCATAAATTATACAGCTCGCATTTTCACTTAATTGAAAATTTACTGGCTGCGGCTTGGAGCCGCTGTTTATTATTGAAAAAAATTTGAATGGGCCAATGGTTCCCGACTTTTTTCCCTCAGATCCATTTGCATAGTTAACGGCATCAATCAATCTAAATTGCTGAAGAGAAGCTAAGTCTTCAATAGCAGTGAATACAAGGCCCCGCGGCAAGACCTTATTTATTAGTTTCTTACGCGTACTAACTAAATCTTCCCGGATTTTTTCGAGACTTTTCAATGAATTACTTCCGCTTGACACCCCAACTTCATCGGAAAAAATGTGTGCTAAAAAATCACGCTCTGACTGAATCTTATGGTATTCCTTACGCACCGTTGCGGATTCATTTAGTGCATCATTGATCATGCCGTCTATATTTGGGCGGGCCTCTCCTAAGACATCTTTTCTCTCTGAAACAATAGCCTTTCGTCCACGTGCATCTCCATAAATTTCAATCTCATCCAAGAACACAAACTTACTTTTGGAAACTACTACGAATTTAACGAATCGACCCTCAACAGCTTTGTGACTAAGTTCGAAAGATTCCACTTTGTAAGATCCGGGAATGTTTCTTGGCGAAAGCATTATATCTCCTAGATATTTAAATTTTATATTATCATTGCTAACAAAGACAAAGCATCCCACCGGGTACTCAACTTCAGCACTCGTATTTCTGGCTGTGTTGATCAAAAAGCGGCTTAGTAAACGAGTTGAGCCTAAGTCGAAATCAATTTGCACCTTTTCTTTGTTACTCCAACCCACAGTTGACGCGTCTTGCCAAAACCTGGGACCATCTTTAACTATGCCATCCGTCAGATCAGTCTCGTCTGTGCCGGACGTAAGAGAATAATTGGGACTCTCTGAAAGAATATATTTTGCACCTTTTGCAATGTTTATTTCGTCAATTGATTGGCAGGCAGCAATTCCTCTTGTTAATACTATTATTAATAAAGTTAACAATCTTACAAACTTCGTCATATCTCTTTATATCTTAATTCCACAAAAACAACCTATTCGTATATGGAAAGATTTCACCAGCCCCAAATGATCTTAAAAATATCAGATAGGCATATATGACAACCAAAAAAAATGCCAATTGCTTCGATTTCAAAATGTTGGAATTTATATACGTCGGAAAAAAAAGAATTTGAATTATGGTAAAATAAAATGTTACCCTATACCCGAATGGTACCGCTATAGCCAAATTAGAAAATACAACGTAGGCGATAAACAATTTAAATAGTGTTCCTCGTTCCTTAGCCGTATACACAATAAAAACAGCGAACGCATTTGTCAGAAGCAAAAAGGCACCTATCCCCACGCCAGAATCGAATCGCTCTAAATAGTGTTGATAGCCAAATAAGGCTGTCGACTTTTGCAATATTAAATTAGACAAAAAAACACCGGCAATCAAGGATGTCCCGATAAACGTTAAATAAATAAAACTTCGATCGGGCAACTTGTTAATAAATAACAGTGGTAAACATAAAAGTGCGGTTACATGGAAAAAAGACGCACCAATAATAAGTATTAAATACGACCAATAGTGGCGTTTTACAAGTAAAGTATATGCGACGAGTATAATACTTATCGCTATTGATTGTCTAGTTATGTTATATGATTGCAAATAAATATAAAAGGCGAAATATAAAAAAATCGAAAACATCGGATTTGTGCTATACTTCCTCGAAACATAGAACACTGGAACTAGGATTAAAAACGAAGACATAATCATTAAGTGCTCGAATTTGCCCCCGAGGTATATCACTAGTTTATTCAAATATTGCCAACCGATTTCCTGGCGGATAGTTCCGCCTCTTTCTAATCGCCGAAACAACTCCTGATAGCCGGACGTATCAGTGCCCACATTTACATCCCGAAAGCCTGAAAGGATAAATAAGATTACAAACGATATTAATAAGAATATCCCCTGTTTATTTGTGCGTATTAATGCCCCAAATAAGAGAAACACCGACAGCAAATAAAACATTATTATCACATTTACCCTCGCTTCGAAATGCTTGGCTCCCTATATCCTTACGAACTCACCCCAGACGAAATTACTACAGAATCGAAAATTTTCTTTATTTTTTTTGCTCGCTCCTGTATCGAATTTTGTCCCCGCATGTTTAAAAGTGCTCCTCTCATCATTTCCAACTTCCTTTTATCTCGTTTCAAAATCGCAATTGATTGCGCGATTTCTTGGATATTCATAGGATCTACTAAAATCCCTATTGATTCATCGACTTGCTCCTCTACACTGGTACCTTTCGAACTAACAATAGGAATGCCACAGGCTTTAGCCTCTTCTATTACATTACAACTACCCTCATGTAATGTAGGAAGCACGAATATATCAAATGCATTATAAATTTCCGGCAACTGATAATTAGGTACTGGATTGATTTCAGTTGTAAAGTCATTAGGTAACAGATCGCCTTCTCCCCCCACACAGATCAAATGAATGTCTTTGTCATTCAACAGTCTTATCGCTTCAATGACACGATTGGGACCTTTCCGATTGATAAAATGTCCGATAAACCCAACTGTAAACTTTTCTTTAGGGATAGAAAGTTTTTCCTTACAACTTGCTTTATCCAAAGGCTTAAACAATGAATAGTCCACTGCATTAGGGATAACCACCATTTCTTGGTTAGTAAAACCCATGTCCTGCAATCTATGACTATTTTCATGAGAAACGCAGATCAAATATTTAAGGTTCTCTATTATTTTATTGCGAGTTTTTTTAGAAGTTGTTTGTAACCAATAGGTATATGTAGATTCTCCAGATGCAGCAACGATAGGAATAGCTTCCTTGAGTCCGTACGTCAAAATAGGCTCTATATTGGAAAGAAAATGCACATAGATTAAGTCCGGCCTCATCGAAAGCTTCTTCAAAACCTTTTGAACAGCTTTCTTATAAAAAAAAGATGTTAATAGTCCAGTGTTTACCCCAAAAAATTGTCTATTACTAAGAGAAAGATAGCCGGGTCTATAAACATTACATATCTCATTGCCATAACTTGTTGAATTTTTTCGACCCCTAACCCTCAATTTGTTAGGCGAAATGATCGTAATTTTATGATCCTTTCCGAGCTCCTGCATTAGGTTATATACAAAAGCTCCGTTATTGGGATTATATTCTGAAGGGTAATTGCGAGAAATCACGAGAATATTCATTATATTGTGAGTTTAGCTATGCTCTAATTTGTTAACACTGCTTAAATTTATCCAGCCTCCTAAAATGTAATCCCATTTTTTTGGAATAAAAGGCATCATACCACCGCCTTGAAAGAGAGTATATTCGCCAACATAAATTTTTCCATTCACATCATAAAAATCTATTCTAACATGAGGCTCGTTTCCCGCTAGTAGTTTCGCTAGCGAAATCATTGTTTCAAAATTCTTCGGTCTTTCCAATTTATTTCCCACACGATTATATCCGGGTCGCCGTATATCTAAATAATTAAAATCCATATCAAAAAAATCCAACATACCTTTCCCCTCTTTTTGTTTAGATGATACATACATAACTTTAGGTTCACCGTGGAAGCAATAGAACTTATAGTCCCTTAAGTCATCGCCATTCTCATTGACTAATAACTCTTCAGCAATAATCCGCGGTGGAACGGTTTTATATGGCCATTCGCGATAGAGATAGAAGATATTACGTTTTATATGATGGTTTAGCTTTTTTTTCGCTGTCTCAATATCTAGCTTCTTTTTGTTTAGGCAGAGGATCACTCCCCCTTGATCATGAGTTGTTTTTAAAACGAACTTATCAGGGAGTTTACTGAAATCTATCTGATCGAAACTATCCCAGATTCCATAATTTTTCGGGACAAAATCCTGTCCGATAAGATTAGCAACATACAATTTGTACTCAAACTTATCGACTAGTTTTGGTAAGAGGTCGCTTTTATAGTACAATTTCAGCCATTGCAATTTTTCATTATAGGTAGTCGGCTGCTTTAGATTCAACCTGTAACCAGCTTTCAAACGAAAAATCAGTTTGAGGTAGATTCTGTCGTTTAAAAGTGGGGAGATAAACTGTAAAAGTTTAATAAGTATTACTTTTGGATGATTTATTGCCGTGTATGATTTTTTTAAGGCTTTACTTAAATATTTAGTGCCTTTTTCCATACTCTTTATTCTTTTTTAAATATTTTCCAAAAATATCTTTTATGACCTCATGATGGGCCTCACACCGAATCCTATTCAGCATCTCTTTGCAATACATACTATTCATAAACCACTTATAAATACCAAGTCTGTATAAGATGGCTCTAATATACACGTTTTTAAATCCAGCGATAGGGCTTACCGCCTTTATATATCCTCCTTTGACTCTTTCCGTAAACTCTTCCCATTTAGCCTGCAGGACTTCGGTATCCGATATTGCATTATTTATTTCCTTGATTTTTTTTAATAAGGCGTCTTTGTCATCATTTCTTAACAATGATAAGGAAAAGTTATTTTTAGCCTGAGAGATTGGGACCAATTCGAATTGTAAGGGAGATCCCCTATGAATTTTTACCCGTAATACTAGGCCTGTATACCAAGAGTCGGGCCGAAGTTTTGAAGTGGTGAAAAGAAAATTGCCTAAGCTGTAGAATATTGGGGTACCATCATGTATTTCGTAACCGCCGACACAATGTGTATGGTGAGCAACAACTAAGTCTGCTCCGGATTCCGCGTAAAATCTATATGTTTCTATCGTCATCGGACTCGGATAATGATTAAACTCATGTCCTCCATGTACAATAACTATTACTTGGTCGGCTTTTTCCTTGGCATTTTTTATTTGTCTATAATTTTTTATAATTGATACTGGATTCGCTCCCCCACTGCTTTTTGTGGCGCTGGCCCACTCATTTTCTGCAAAATTGACTATTGCCAAGCGGCCGTAATCTGACTCAATAAATAGTGTTTGCTCTGCTTCGCCGATGTTCATACCGGCGCCCACTGTTTTTAATCCGTTGTTGCTGCAAAATTGTATTGTATCGCGAAGCCCATTATCCCCAAAGTCTAAAATATGGTTGTTTGCCAAACTGACTATATTAACATTTAGCGCTCTTAAAAATTCTAATGTGCTGGTGTAATCGGACTTCAAACAAGGGCCAGTTTTGGCAATTTTTTTTACACTTTCAGTTACGGGGGCTTCTAGGTTAACTATATTTAAGTCCGATTTGCCAAATAATTCTACAAGGTCGGAATCTAGAAGCTTAATATCGTAATTTGTGTCTATTACGACATCTCCAGCAATTAATATATCCATAAACAATTATCTCTTAATGATGTCATACAGTTTGATGTATTTTAAATGCCTCATCCATAATTTAAAGAAAGAAGCTATATCGCGGTTTTTTAGTAAGCCTCGCAACACTTTGACGATATATTGTTTATAATAAATTGTTTCATAATTGTTTATCGACGTTTTAAAATCGTATAAGTAAACTCGGCTTTTCTTTAAATTAAAGAATAAATTACTGCGATTTTCCGCTTCGGTTCTATAAATCGCTGTAACTTTATTAGATCTGACAATACGGTATTTCCTAGCAATCCTAGTCCATAATTCCATATCCTCTCCTCTTGAAAGCCGCGTGTCAAATTGTCCGACATTTCTAAACACCGAGTTATGTAAACAAACTACGGAAGTCCAAAAGAAATTTTCCTTGAGCACTTCTTTGAAATAGTTGTCAATTAGTACGATAGAATTGTTTTGGCAAATTGGAAACGTGTCATTGCTTTTAATGTACGAAGTACAAAATACTTTATCGTCGGGATATTCATTAATTAAATATGCCAAGTTGTGCAAATGGTCGACCCTCCAAAGGTCGTCTGCGTCAAGAAATGCTATCCAGTCATGTCTAGCCTCTTTGATACCTGTATTTCTTGCTGACGAAACGCCCTGATTACTTTGGTTAATCAAACGGATGCGGGGATCTGTAAACTTTTTAACTATTTTAATACTGTCGTCTGTTGATCCATCGTTTACAATTAATAGCTCAAAGTCAGAGAAATTTTGATCAAGAACAGATTGGATTGTATTTCCAATACTGAGTGCCTTATTATATAACGGAGTGACTACAGAGAACATATCAAGTGCATTGTACCTTTGTCATTCGAAAAGAAGTTCATTTATTGTATTCATGTAATTTCTGGGAATACCTGAATCTAATAAATCCTTTCCCTTAAGGCTGCCGTCTACGAGATACTCCTTGTTCATTCGATCTTGTGCCCATAACAAAATTTTATCGATGTTTGGCACAGGTATATCCAAAAATTCAGCAAAATCTTTGATAATTAGTAGGCCATAGGGAATGTCCTCTGTAAAATACCTATTATTCCAGTCAGGGACATACCCCCCTTCAACTTTTTTCATCTGAAGCCTAATTCCCTTAAACGCCTCGATGCTTTGTAATTTTTTAGTTAATGAAAGCGCATCATTTGCCTCATAATACTGCTTTATAGACGGAATATCACCCTGTCTAACAGGCAGAAAACTAATTATTCTCTGAAATTCTTCATCGCATGAAATAAGGAGTTCACTACTTTCGTTATCCCATTGCTCATAAAACAACGGCTCAACCTCGTATATTGTCCCCGGGACATAGTTTTTAAATAATACGAAAAGTCTAGCAGTATGTAGCAATGGGTTACTATTGGTTAGTGTCGCTGGCCAAAAGCTGTTTAAAAGTTCCAAGGGGGTGCCGAAAAAAAGCTCTAAATTAGCTCTTACCTCTGATTCTCTATCTTTGTTCGATACCGCTACTTTTAGTAATTTTTTAAAGCCTTTTAATTCTGCACTTAAACCATATTCTTTGACACGAGCTATGAATGGGACCCTTTGTAACCCAAAGTATGTATTACTTCTTGGTAATATATGTTTTGCCATCCAAAAAAATCCGTTACTACTTACTACACTCCCTATAACCGTAGATTCTTTTAGGTATGGAGATATTTTTCTTAACGTTTGAGCTATTAAGAAACCTGGAAGACAAAAAATAACATAATCAGCATCGGTAATTACCATTGCCGGGTCGGAAGAAATTCTTGCTAATCGTCCCCTTTTTATCGTGTGGTCCGGCAAAGTGATAGTAATATCAGTCGCCCATTTTTTCGGACGACCGGTCAAGAGACTGACTGTCAACCCCTTTTCAGCAAGGACACCGCTTATAACATGACCAAGAGCTCCACCGCCACATACACAAATCTTCATTTCCGGATAATATTTTTTCATTAAATTTCTATTTCTTTTAAGGCATCAATGAGTTTGGTGTTATCTTGCCTATCTCGTACAGCTATCCTAATGTATGATTTACCATTAAATCCTGCCTTTTCGCTTAAATCCTTTATCAAAATCTTATGTTTATGCAACAATAAGCTTGTTAACTCTTTGGACGAAATTCCTTCGAGCGCACACAAAAAATAGTTTGCCTGTGAGGGGAAAACTTTGAGGTATGGAATCAAGCTTAATTCTTGATAGAACTGGTCTCTTTCCTTTCTAAAGAGCTCACAACTGTCTATATAGTCCTTTTCATATTTCCCGAATATTTGCATATAAAATTCTGCGAATGAATTTATGTTCCAAATGGAAACAGAATCACGTATTTTTTTTATAACATTTTTATTACTGGTAGCGGCCACACCCAATCTTAACCCTGGAACACCGTACGATTTCGAAATACTTTTTATAACGATTAAATTATCATACGTTTCTAAAATTTCATTCGATAATAAAGAGTTATGATGTCCCTCGTTACTAAAGTCAACAAAAGATTCATCTAAAATAATATCAATACCGGCACTTTTTGACCAATTTAATAACTTAATGATATCTTGTTTAAATATAAAATTACCAGAGGGATTATCAGGATTAATTAAGACTAATTGGTCTATCCTATTTTCCGAATAATATTCAATAATGTCATCCGCCGTGTAAGAAAAGTCTTCGTTCTTAGGATAAAAGAATATTTTGTTAACTCTTTCTGTAATTCGGTTCTTATATTCCTCAAAACTCGGCAAGATCAGACCCGTTATTTTGCTTGTAGAGGTAAAGAAGCCATTTATAATTTCAGCAGCCCCATTTCCAACAACTACATATTGTTCGTCAATGGAAAAATACTTTGCTGCTAACAAGTTATTTATTCTTAAGCCAGATGGATATTGCGACAAAATTATATGAAAGTTTGCTTTAATCTCCTCGACTAATTTGGTGGGTGGAAAGAAAGGATTTACTAAATAGCAAAAATCGATGAGCTTTGGATAACGCCAGTAGCCCCCATACCTGTTCTGAAAGGCATCCAGCTTCTCATCATCGTTAGAGAAAATTGTTTCAGCGTTATTTAAATCCTGAATATCATCTATCTCATACCAAGACTCACCATTAAGCGGCAATGCTTTGATATTTGGTTTCTCCAATAATGTAATGACCCGCAATACTTGCTCATAATACTCGTTATTGCCCAAAGCTTTACTATAAGCCTCGAGGAAAGGAACGTAATGCGAGGCCGAAAATTCCTTGCTAAACTTATAAATATTTACGGTTTTAAAATAAGCTGAAATATCTTTAAATTGGAATTTGCTTTTCGGTACAAACGACAATATATTATTGTTCTCATCTAGAGTTACAACCGTTCCGTCCATCCAGCTTTGATATTTATCAACAACCGCTAAATTTGGATAAGTATTATCTAAAACCTTATCGAGAATTGACTCCTCAAAGATTAAATCAGACTCAAGTAATAATGTGTCTTCTTTCAAAAGGTGCTCTTTGGCTAAGTAAAGGGAATAAATATTATTGGTTCTATCATAAACTGGATTTTCTATATATTCAATATCTAGTCCTTTAAACGATCTTCCAATTAGTTGCTCAACTTTCTTCCCCTGGTGTCCAATCACAATTACAATACGGCTGAGACTTCTTTTAGAAAGTTGGTCCAAGGCTCGTTCGATCAACGTCTTTCCATTGACCTCAATCATGCACTTGGTTTTGTCCTCCGTGAGCGTCCCTAACCTCCTGCCCATTCCTGCGGCTAATATTATAGCTTGCATAGTTCTCTTGTTAATAGCTAAATTACTGATAAACTTAATATCTTATTTGACCCAAAATGTACTCATAAATATTTGTCGACGCCAACTTATTGTTTGGGGGCATCAATTGACCCATCGTAAAAGAATTTCTTTGTGTCTCAAAATCATCTATTCCTCCCAGTATTGTTCGCTCTATGAACTGATATATATCATTTACACTATATCCCAAATTGATTTTTTTTAATGCATCCAACCCGAGCTTATTGAATTCTTTATTTATTAAGTTGTTTTGAGCCAAAAACATTACCGGCTTCCGAACGAATAAGTACTCAATATGAAAAGAACTAGAGTCATGAATCATGGCATCTGATAATAAAAAAAGATCGACATATTCTCCTTCATTTAACTGACCGTTTGGTAAATTAGCCCATCTTACATAATACTCTTCTGTCCTTTCTTTGCCCCATACTTGTGGATCCATCAATTTAGCCTTAAGGTGAGGGTGAGGTTTAAAACAAATTTGTATTTTATCCCCGTATTTCTGAGCTATCTCGAACATCACGTCCGCGTAGTCCAAAAAAGTTCCATAACTTAAGGCCCTCTGCGCTCCTGGAATAGTATGATGAGGAGCCCAAATAACTCTCTTCTTCTCTGATTCTTGAGGCTTCCATACGGCTTTGGGCTGGTATTGCTTGTCGATTAAGTTATCAATACCTGGGTAACCCGTTACAAAGGTATTAGCCCCCCGTCTTGGGGAGAAAGTCTCGGCTTGCTTTTTATGAAACGATGTTTCGAGAAAAACCTTCCAAGTCAAGTAGAACATCGGCATTTTATGATAGACATGATTTAAGTTTGCAGAATTAAACCCGTAATGTACATAACAAGTAAGTGTGTCTAAAAAATTTAGAATTTGATATTGGGGTAGTGTGTTTGGCCATGGATTTGTAAAAAACACGATGTCGGGCCTAAAATCTCGCTTTATGTTAATCCATGTACTATCACTCTTTAACGTTTTTACGACTCGATATCCCTTGGCTTTAAAACTTTCAAAAGCCTTATCCATTTCGTCTTTCATAATCTCCTTTCCATAAGTCGTAAAGGGACAAACAAAGACAACAGGATCAAATCTTTTATCCTCTTCTAATTGGAAGTATAACCTTTCGTATTTCCACATAGATTCGTATATAAGAAAAAATGCTACCTTAACTTTATTTTTTCTACGAATCCTCTTTAACGCGACCCAATGACTAAATCGTACTAATGCCACTCGAAATCTTATTAAAGCGGGAAAAAAAATTTTCTTTTTTAAAGAAGAATTGATATTTTGTAACATCTATTTTTTTAAGACTTTCATCAACAAGCCGATCATATCTTTATCTATTAGATATGTAAGGAGTGCATATAGTATTACATATGCGAGGGAAGAGATAAGCAAAACTAAAACATCGCTATAGTATCCATCTAACACGATCTCTTTTACTAGATAAACTGCTCCCAGACAAATCAAACCAATCAGGTACAGCTTACTTGAGTCCTTAAGTTGTTCAAGAAACGGATAATTGATTAACTTGCCCGCGTATATCATGTTTACGAAGGTGGATGCATGCGACACCGCCATATAAGACACCACTAAAACTGTCATCCCGAATGGAACGGCCAGAAATACAGCCAAAAAACCGACCCCCTTTTTAATTAATTCTAGTTTCAAAAACAGATCACTTCTTCCCTTTACTTTCAATATATTCAAATTATACGTGCTCAAAGGCCCGATAATCGAAGCAATTGACAAGATCTGAAAGTATGGAACTGCCGGTAACCATTTTTCACCAAACAAAACCAAAAATAACTCCTTGCCTGTGACTATAAGTACCATCATCACAGGTATAACGACAAAGAAAACAAGTTTCATCGCGGCTTTGTACGCTTTCTTAAGCTCGATATCATTTGTAAGGTTAGAAAACAAAGGGTAAGTTACTTTTCCCATAACAGCCGATAATTGCTTAATAGGGAACTGCCGCATCGTTTCTGCTTGATTAAAATATCCAACTATCGTTGGATTGTATACTTTTCCTACCACAATGGGATAAATATTACGGTAGGTTGTGTCTAATAGCGCCGATAAAGTCATCTTATACCCAAAATTAAAGTGGTATTTGAACCGGCGCTTATTAAAAATAAACGATGGTCGCCAACTAATAAAAAACCAGTTCTGTATCGTAAAAACAATCGTTTGAGAAAGATTTAACCACACTAGACTCCAAACCCCGAATCCAAAATATGCCATGCAGGCGCCTACCGAAGCTCCTACTATCGTAGAAGGAACCTGGAGTTTCATTTGGGATTTGAAATCCATTTCCTTGGTTAGTTTTGCAATATGGACAGCTACTAACGAGCGAATGATAAATGTCAACGCATAAACGCGCAAAATGTTTTTCAGAATGTCCTGATTATAAAATTCTGCAATAATAGGCGCAAAAAGAAAAACAAATAGATAGACAGCTGTACTTACAACGATGTTTGTTACAAAGACTGTAGAATAATCTAATTGGTCAGGTTCTTTTGTGCGAATCAGAGAACTGGTCATTCCGCTATCCATCAGTGTTTGGCCGATCGAAATAAACACATTTAACATAGCAATGAGACCAAACACTTGAGGCAAAAGCAGTCTCGCTAATATAATTTGTACACCAAAGTTAATCAATTGTACACTGAACTGCTGAGCAAATGTCCAAAATACGCCAGCGACAGCTTTGCCTCGTAAATTCATTATTACCTAGCAATTGTTAAAGCGTTTATACCACTTTACAAAATGTCCAACCCCTTCTTTCAGGGTGGTTTGAGGCTTATACCCTGTCATGCGTTGCAATTTGGAGGTATCCGCATAAGTCACTTTTACGTCACCAGGCTGCATCGGATGCATCTCCAGTTTCGCTTTCATTCCAAAAGCAATTTCCATTTCCCATATAAAATCCATTAATTTTATAGGTTTTGAATTTCCTATGTTAAATATTCGATAGTGAGGTATTTGCGCTGCGCGGCCCGGTATATTATCCAAGATCCGCACGATACCTTCAACTATGTCTTTTACATATGTAAAATCTCTCTGCATGTCGCCTTGATTGAAGACCTTAATAGGAGTACGGGAGGCAATTGCATCGGCAAAAAGCATGGGCGCCATATCTGGTCTGCCCCAGGGACCATATACTGTAAAAAAACGAAGACCTGTAGTTGGCAACTGAAACAAGTGACTGTAAGTGTGTGCCATTAATTCATTGCTTTTTTTTGTTGCTGCATATATACTAATAGGATGATCTGTTTTATCATCTTCGTTGAACGGAGTTTTTGACGACATACCATAAACTGAGGAACTTGAAGCATAAACTAAATGCTTAACTTTATAGTGACGGCAACATTCCAAAATATTCATAAACCCAACAACGTTCGATTGGATATAAGTATGAGGGTTTCGTAAGGAATACCTGACACCGGGCTGAGCCGCAAGATGAATAACGTAATCAAAATTTTCCCTAGAAAATAAATTTTCTAGCATACTATAATCGGTAAGATCGGCCTTTTGAAAAAAGTAATGCTTAGTCGTCCCGCTTTCAATTCTTTCATTTTCAGATAAAGAATTTGTATCGATTCCACATTCAGCCAAGCGGCCAAACTTTAGATTTACATTGTAGTAATCACTTAAATTATCTATCCCCACCACCGTACAGCCGCGTTCTAAAAAAGCTTTCACCGCGTAAAAGCCTATAAAACCAGCAGCTCCTGTAATCAAAATCTTCATAGTTTACTATCTATATCTTCTTTATGATTTATCTCCCGCTGTTTTGCATAAGGACATGTTTTTGCATGCTCTCCCATATCAGAGCGAATTAATCATTGATAACTTAATTCTAATTTTCTAAACAAGTCTGTCATTACCACTTCTACTATTTAAAGGCCGTTCTCTCTTTCTGGATATGATACTCTACATTTCACTTGATTTGTACGACCGGTCAGGGAAGTAATTCTTGGGAACGAAAAGCGCAATATTGCAAGAAGGTTAATAATTTAATTTTCAGTCACGCCACAAAAATCCAGAATAACTTGATGTTTTTTAAAAGTCAACTCTTTAAACTCACTATGCGCCACCAAAAACGCTATTATATCCGCCTCTTCATTTGCGTGTTTGTAATCGGTCAACCTGAAAACTGAATGTTCTTGAACATTCGGTTCCACGATAAAATACTCTTCGTCATTTGCTTCATGTAGGATCCTTTGAACAATATACTTGGCAGGGGACTCTCTTAGGTCATCTATATTCGGTTTAAAAGCCAAACCCATTAATGCTATTTTTGGGTTCCGTCCATTTTCAAGTAAAAATGCTTTTCGTGCTTCCCTCACTTTTTCAGCACACCAAAATGCCTTATGGTTATTAATTTCTCGGGCTTTTCCAATAATTCGGGATTCCAAAGGATAATCGGAGACAATAAAATAAGGATCTACAGCTATACAGTGACCTCCCACGCCACAACCAGGCTGCAATATATTAACACGAGGATGTTTATTAGCTAACCTAATTAACTCCCAAACATTAATACCTGCTTTATCACAGATTAACGATAGTTCATTTGCGAATGCTATTTGAACATCCCGTGAGGCATTTTCTGTCAGTTTACACATTTCAGCAGTACGCGCATTGGTAGGATGTAATTCGCCTTTTACAAACTGCCTATAAAAAGCAATTGCTTTCTCAGTAGAGGCATCATTTAAACCGCCAATTACGCGATCGTTGTGTACAAGTTCATACATGACATTACCGGGCAAGACACGTTCAGGACAATAAGCTAAAAAAATCTTGTCCTTTAGCTCAGGCCGCTTATTAAATATTATATTCCGCATCTTTTCGGTCGTTCCGACTGGTGAAGTTGATTCAATAATATATAAATCGCCTTCTTTTAAGAACGGAATTATTGATTCAGTTGCCGCTTGTACATAGGAAATATCAGGTTCGTGGTTTCCTTTGAAGGGCGTGGGTACTACAACAAGGTACGTATCGGCCTGCATAGGTTTTGTACTAGCTTTTAAACAACCACTGGCTACTGCATTTGCGACCGCTTTGTCTAACTCTGGTTCAACAATGTGAATTTTTCCTGCATTAATAGTGTCGACAACATGCGCATTTATATCAACTCCTAAAACCGAAATTTGATTCTGCGCGATTAACGCCGAGGTGGGAAGCCCGATATATCCTAAACCTATGGTTACGACTTTTGGATTCATTGCTAAATATTTAATTTTAAAAAACGGTTGAAACTTGTCTATTCATAAATGATACTATGCGTTCACATGCTCTTCCATCACCATAGGGGTTATGAAGTGTACTCATTCGCTCATATTGCAGAGGATCTTTGAGTAATTTTGCGCATTCAGAAACGATCTTCTCCTGATTAGCACCAACCAAAATCACTGTCCCTGCCTCGACTGCCTCAGGACGCTCAGTCGTATCTCGCATTACCAGCACAGGCTTCCCCAAACTAGGTGCTTCCTCTTGCACTCCTCCGCTGTCAGTGATAATTAATTTGGCTTGATTCATTAGCCATACGAAGGCCGGATAGGACAGAGGAGCAGTTAAAAAAATATTCGGCACGTTATCTAAAATTTCGAAAACCGGACCTTTTACATTTGGGTTTAAATGAACCGGGTATACAATTTGCACGTTTTGAGCATTGGCATTTGCAATATCCTTCAATGCCTTACAAATATTTATGAACCCTTGGCCATGGTTTTCACGTCGATGACCAGTCACCAAAATCATATCTTTGCCGAGATCAATTTGCTTTTTTAAGACATCAATTTCTTCGTCATCGATTTGCTCCACTCTATTAACACTGTAAAACAAGGCATCAATCACAGTGTTTCCAGTCACAATGATCGATGAATCCGATACTCCTTCTCCAAGAAGATTCCTTCTTGAAGCTTGTGTCGGAGCAAAATGAAAATCAGCGATACGGCCAGTTAGTTGCCTGTTTAGTTCCTCCGGAAAGGGAGAATGTTTGTTATAGGTTCGCAAACCAGCCTCAATGTGACATACTTTGACCCTACTATAATAAGCTGCTAATGCTACAGCTGTTGAAGTGGTAGTGTCTCCATGAACATAAACATAATCTGGTCTGTAATCATCAAGAACAGATTTTGTCGAAATAATAATATCAGCAGTAAGAGTATGAAGATTTTGATTCGGTTTCATAAGCTCCAAATCATAATAGGGTTGAATTTCGAAAAATTTTAGCACTTGGTCCAACATTTCACGATGCTGCCCTGTGACACATACTCTAAAATCGAACTTGTCATTGCTCTCAAACGCCTTAACAAGGGGAGCCATTTTTATGGCCTCTGGCCTCGTTCCAAATACAATAAGGTGTTTTGTTTTCATTAATTTTAAATCAATAATTAAATTGAGTTATAGTATTTTCTGTCTATCAGTATTAAACTCTCTATCGAGCAACAAAAGTACTCATTTAACATTTAGTTGCAATCCATCCTCTCTTGCCGAAAAGTGTCGTGAATATCGGTTTCCCGTTAGAACTAAAGCCTTCCGTCTACCAGTTCGCGATTTAATATCGCTTTTGTATCGAAAATTATTCCATTGTTAGCTTTTAACGCACTAAAATCGATGTCAAGAAACTCTTGATGAGCTACAGCTACTATTATCGCCTGATAAGCCTCACCATGATTTAAAGTTCGTTCTATTTCTATTCCATAAGATTGTAGTACTTCGTTAGGACTGGCCCAGGGATCAAATATTGTGACATCTAAGCCAAATTGCACCAGTTCTCTATATATTTCAATGGCGCCAGTATTTCTTATGTCTGGACAGTTTTCTTTAAAAGTAATTCCTAACAATAACGCTTTTGCCCCTTTCAACGGAATCCCTCGATGAGTCATGATCTTTACAACTTTCTCAGCTATAAATCTTGCCATTTGTTCGTTCACTTTCCGGCCAGAAAGCAATACGTTTGGCGTATAGCCACATTGCTCTGCCTTATGAGCCAAGTAATAAGGATCTACTCCGATACAATGCCCCCCCACAAGCCCTGGCTTGAAGGGTAAAAAGTTCCACTTAGTCGCCGCAGCCTCTAACACCTCATGGGTATCAATACCCAAACGGTCAAATATCAAAGCAAGTTCGTTGACGAACGAAATATTAAGGTCACGTTGCGCATTCTCAATCGATTTCGAAGCTTCTGCAACTTTTATACTTGGTGCTTTATAGGTTCCAGCCCGAATAACGGAACGATACAGGTTGTCCACTTTATCCGCGATTTCGGGTGTGGAACCACTTGTAACCTTTCTGATCTTGGCTAGAGTATTAATTTTATCCCCTGGGTTTACTCTTTCTGGAGAATATCCTACAAAAAAATCTTGGTTAAACTTTAGACCAGATACCTCCTCCAACACTGGGACACATTCTTCCTCGGTACAACCTGGGTAGACAGTAGATTCGTAAATGACTATATCACCCTTATTTAATACTTTACCAATCGCTTTAGTAGCCGCGATCAGCGGTCTTAAGTCGGGAGACCTAAATTGATCAATCGGGGTAGGCACGGTGACAATAAATATATTACAGTATCGGAGGTGGTTGTGATCTTGAGAAAAAAAAAGTCCACTTCGGAACCGAGAATGGATATTATTTGTTGCTCCTAAGTCTTCAAGGAAACCTATGTCGTTTTTCACCACAGCTTCCATTTCCTCCAAATCTGCTTCTAACGTTCGATCTATTCCTGCTTTCAAATCATTTATGCGTTGATTGTCGGTATCAAATCCTATTACTTGATATTGTCTTGCAAACGCAATGGCTAAAGGTAAGCCCACATACCCTAAACCAATTATAGCTATTCTATTTTTCGATCCCATAAGTACTAATCAATTATGAACAGACATTGCATCAGTCGCCATCGAGAAACGCATCACTATACCACTTTCTCCCTACGAGATACAGTAACATAAAAAAACCGAAAAGAAATGCACCTACAACTAGACCTTTAACAGACCCTAATCTATTGACTTTTAGTGGATAGGTTGGTTGATCCACAAGCTGAATAAGTGGCTCCTCTTGTAGCAGACTCATTTTAGAAAGCTCTAGATTCTGAATAATCTGAGCTAGAATAGCCTTATTAGTTTCTGCGGAAAATTGAGCCTTCTGACTCGGTGCAACGCGCTGTATTTGCCTTGTGGGATTCAGATTAGGGGTCTCATCAGAAATCCTTGCTGCTGAATAAATTGCGCCCTCCATTAAAGCCCTAACTGAATCAGCCTTTGCTTCGAGAATAGCAATATTTTTGGTTGATCTTTTAGTCTTCGTTTGAATATAAAACTCATTGACACACTTAACGAGGTTGTCGTTAAAAGCCTTGGAAAATTGTTCGTTAGGAGAGGTTATCTCCACACTAATTATTGACAGTTGCTTATCCAATTTCTCGACTTTCAGTAAATTTCGGTTTATTGTATTCGTGAAGGCTGTGATAATACTATCTCTCAACCTTAATTCCCCCGCAGGTAGTGTCGACGGATCTTTTCCAAAATTTAAGGCCAACAATTCAGGCCTGTCTTTCCAATTCTCTTTAATATCATTGTAGTCTATATAAAGATCTATAAGCAATTTACTAGAATCAGAATCCAATTTTGACAGCAACGTTTTGGCTAACATACTGCGGGATTTGTAGAGTTCTAAAATGTTATCTCCCTGAAAAAGCCCCCCAGCACCAGCTCCGAGGTCTATTCCAACCATAGCAGCCATTCCAATATATTGAGAGAGCCCCCCTTTATTAACTCCATCTAAAACGAAGGTGGTTGTCGCAGTATATGTCGGCTGTTTGAACCACGAATATCCTAAGCCGGCAGCACCCCCCAATAGTCCAGCGATACAGAATAAGCACCAATTGGGAAGCAAATAAAGAACCCAGTATCGCAAACTTATAACGATCCCTTTGATAGAGATTTCGCCCCCCTCTGTTTCATTTTTAAGTTCAGTTGCCATTTCTTTACCTTAATAAACTCACGATAACCGCTGCCATGGATGTTACCACACTACCCATACTTACCCACGCCTGTACGCTAAGCTTCTCCCGTTCAGGCTTGGTTGGCACGACAATTTCACTCCCCGGCAATATATTCGGGTACCCCCCTGCACTTCCTTCTACGGAACCATTGGCATGTTGCACAAACGTCTTACGTTTATGCGCTTTGGCCGTAAACCCCCCAGCCTGCCGGATATAATAACGCAACGATTTGCCTTTCTGATACACAATCCGGTTGGGGTTTAGTACCTGCCCCCGCACCATAACCGTACGTAACTCACGGGGAACCACAATCACATCTTCATCTTCCAATGGAATATCGTATTTCTTCTGCCCATCCAATATTTTATCTAACTTAATCCCCACATAATTACTAAAAAACAAGTTGGTTGGCGTTTGCTCTTGATCCGCCCGGATATTCTCCAACGCTTGATTTTGCAAATCTTCCTGCTCCTTTTCCATTTCGATCAGATCCCGTTTGGCCTGTCCGGTCAATGCGCTGTGTCCCTGAGCTACCAGTGCATCGGAAGCTTTACGTTGTAGGGAGGCTCCGGGAAGATACGCGAACTCGGTTACGCCGCCCGCCCGCCGGATGAGGTCTGAGATCGTTTCGTTCTTTTTCAGGAGCACATACTGGCCGGGATACTTCACCTCGCCTTCAATGCGTACCATCCGCTGTACCTGGTATCCGGTACTGGTCTGAACGCTTACCACATCAAAAGGTTCCAGCTGAAAGTCCGACTGAAGCGCTTGTTCCCGGTTGTCAAACCGTAGCTGAATCAGCTCCGAGAGCACCGAATCCGGTTCGTTTACATTCTTACGGATACGGCGGGCGACATCCACCACCTCGATATTAGCCGCTTCGGCTAAACCGCCGCTCATCTGAATCAGGCTTCCCAATGTCATCTGCTCAACATAGGGGAACTGCCCGGGTCTCCGTACCTGGCCACCAATGGATACGGTGTATTCTTCGCGCAGATCAAAGATGGAGGAGATAATCACGCGGTCTTCCCGCTGCAGTACGTAATTGGAGGATTCGTTGCCCGCCATCAGTTCGTTCAGATTGACGGTAATCAGTTCTTGGGTATTGTCGGGCTTTAGCCGGTTGATGTAGGCGCGCGCCATAAAGGCATCTTCCTTGAGGCCGTCCGCCCGTTGGATAAGTTCCCTGAGGGTAAGGCCCTCCGTGAGGGCGTACTTACCGGGCCGAAATACCGCCCCCTCTATCTCTACACGGTTGGCATAACGGTCGAGTATTTCTTCAACGATAAACTGATCGCCATTCTTAGGGTTATAGGTTTCGAAATCTTTGGCATATACATCGGCCACGCTCCGCTCGCGGTCGGTAATCTGCAAAACCTTCACTTTGGCTGTATAGGCATCCGGTGTAAAATTTCCGGCGAATCGCAGGACGTCAGCCAGGGTTTCGGTGGCCAGGGGTTCGAAAATTCCGGGATTGTTCACCGACCCGTCAACGGTGACGTGCCGTTCGAACACCGGAATGTGGATGACGTCGCCGTCTTCCAACCGTACGTTACCGGGTTGGATTCCCCTGGTCAGGAAATCATAGGCATCCACGGTTTCGATGACTTCGTTATTACGGATCAGCTGGATCTTCCGGTACGTTCCTTTATCCGATGG
>Ga0164243_10003411_pt1 | contig 25480 bp, 20 predicted proteins | sample OricompcompostOP_FD_108781 | JGI IMG/M metagenome (GOLD analysis project Ga0164243, IMG submission 108781) | Organic Plus compost microbial communities from Emeryville, California, USA - Original compost - Organic plus compost (OP) | ecosystem: Engineered > Solid waste > Mixed feedstock >...
GGCCGCCTGCATCAGCACGCTGGCCTATGACCCGGTCCCGGGCGAAGGGCTGGTCGAACTCGATCCCCGGGACCAGGGCGCGGCCGTGCTGGAGGACGGGCTTTACGTCCTGGCCGGCCGGCTTGCCGCCGCGGATGCCGAAGCCCGGCTGGCCGGCTTTCTGCGCGCCAGCATGAAAGGCTGGCACGAGGCGGTGACGGATCCCGAGGGCAGCGCCCGGCTGCTCCTTGGCGACGACCCCGATCCGGGCGCCCTGCGGCGGCAAACGGCGATCCTGCGCCGCATGGGCGCCCATCTCGCTGCCACCGGCGCCCTGGACATGGCCGAATACCGCCGCACGGTCGAAAACCTGCGCGCCGGCGGCCACCGCGCGGTGCTGCGCCGCGACCCGCAAGGCGCCGTCACCAGCGCCGTCACCGACCGCGCCGCCGCCCTGCCCGAAGCCGCCAACCCGGTCGCTGAGAAACCTGCGCCACCGCAATAATGCGGTTAGCATATTCCCGATGCCGAAGGCTCTGAATGACGTTCGACCAAAATGCCCGCCAGGGAATCCCTGGGCGGCACGGTTGCGGAATCCAGCCTTGCCTTCAAGCCCTGCTCTGCATAAAGATTGCCGCCCACATTAATATATCGCATGGAAACGACGTCCCCGGGGGCGTAGGCCCAATTTCCCAGGTTATCCATGTTCACAGCTTTAAGGAGCGTTATATCGCGCTTGCAGGTAGTTGATATTCTTGCGTCTGCCAGCACCTTTCTCCGCCCTCCGAGTCTGATGCGCATGCCCGTGGAATCTCCGTATCTACACACTGCGATGACGGACCTGATGACACCGAAGTCTTCCATCTCTATCCTTATCGGCATTCCCGCTAGCGGGACCGTCATGATGGAGTTCCGAAAGGTTGACGATCTGGCCATCCGGATCAACCCGATATTCCCCTCGCCTCGCCTCGCCTCGCCGGGCGGAGACATCGAGCGGTCGCCTTGCTTTATCCAGAGCATTTCTGACCATTCTTCCGATTTCGCCAGTCACTTCATCGCAGCGGCGGTAATGGGCCGGATCATTGTAATAGGATTCGGGAACGCGACCAAGTCTGCGCCGGAATTCGGCAGACACGTCCACCACATCCAATCCGTAGTATTTCAGCAGATCCAGCGCCAGAAAGTAATAATCCGGGAGACGACCAGCCAACTCATCCAACTTCGGAACCAAAACCAGCGGCAGGACCTTCCAACCCCGCTGGCGAGACAATCTCAGGAAATGCTCGAGGTTTCTCAGCAGCGTTTCCTGCCCCGTAAAGCTTTCGGCCATGGATGATCTCATTGAGAGCATATTCCCATATGATGGTGTCTCCACCTCGCGGGCCATCGTCTTGCAGGCAACGGAAAAGGCCGCAAAGACTGGTGTTTGCGCCAACCGACAGGTTGCGCGCTTCGGCGAATTCGGACGTCCAGCCATCACGAAAGAGCGAGTTGGACCCGCCAACGATAAACAACGCCATAACTAACCTCCCGAGCCGGATGTCGGCATACCGGGACATCAATTCACAGAATATACGAAAATACGCAAGATACCAATACCCCTTGCCCGTCGCCGCGCGCCGGGGCAAGACAGGGCGCATGAATGATCGGTCCCCTTGCTCCCCTGCCGCGCGCCACAGTCCCGCCGAAGATGCGCAGGGCCTGGCCTATGGCAGCTTCATGGCCGCGGTCGGCGTGCTGCTGCTGACCCATCTGGGCTTTGTCACCGGCCAGACCGCGGGGCTGGCGATCCTGATTTCCTATGCGACGGGCTGGGGCTTTGCCCCGGTATTCTTCGCCGTCAACCTGCCCTTCTACTGGCTGGGCTATCGCCGCCTGGGGCCGGGATTCATGCTGAAATCCTTTGTCGCCGTGGCCGCCATGTCGGGGCTGGTCGCCGCCCTGCCGCCATTCCTGCAATTCGGCCATGTCCACCCGGCGGTCGGCGCGGTGCTGGTCGGATTCCTGACCGGATCTGCCTTGCTCGCGCTTTTCCGGCACGGCGCCTCGCTGGGCGGCGTCGGCATCGTCGCGCTTTATCTGCAAGATGCGACCGGGTTCCGCGCCGGCTGGACGCAGCTGATCTTCGACGCCTGCCTTTTTGCCGCCGCGCTGCTGCTGCGCGACTGGCAGACCGTCGCCTGGTCATTCCTGGGCGCACTGGTGTTGAACCTGGTCATCGCCATCAACCACCGCCGCGACCGCTATATCGTCTAGCGGCGCCGGTGCTCAGGCCGCCAGCCCCAGCGCGCGCTTGACATTCGCGGTCCAGCCCAGCAGGCGCAGGTCGCCCTGGACGATGGCCGGCCGCTTCATCAGCGAAGGCTTGGCCGACAGCATCTGCAGGGGCGTGCCGGCGCGCTCGTCCTCGGACATGCCGCGCCAGGTCAGGCTGGCCCGGTTCACCAGCTTGTCCCCGAAATCGCCGATCATGCGCTGCCATTCCTGCTGGTCCAGCGGCACCTTGGAAACGTCGCGGAAATCCACCTGCCAGCCGGCGGCCTGCAATTCGGCCTGGGCCTTCTGGCAGGTCGAACAATGGGCCAGCCCATACATCTGCAATTGCCCGGCCATCAGAAAAGCCTCCGGGTCGTCCTGCGGGAATGGGTAAGTTGCCGATCAGTCAAGGGTTTACTCCTGCTTCTTGCGGTGGGTCCGGCGCTAATGGCCGGCATCGTGCAGCCGGGCGCGGATGCGCCGCATGCCCAGCCATACCCCCAGCACCGCGACCGGGGTCAGGGCCGCGACCAGCACCGCCTTGTCGATATGCAGCAGATGGGCCAGGGGATAAAGCGCATAGCCCAGCAGGCCGACCGCGTAATAGCTGATCGCCACCACGGACAGCCCCTCGACCGTGTGCTGCAGACGCAATTGCAGATCGGCCCGCCGGTCCATGCGCTGCATCAGTTCCTGGTTCTGGGCGCTGCGCTGGACATCCACGCGCGTCCGCAGCAATTCGCCGGCCCGCTCGGCGCGGTCCAGCATGGCGTAAAGCCGCTGTTCGGCCGACTTCGCGGTGCGCATGGCGGGCAGATAGCGGCGGGCCATGAATTCGGTCAGCATCTGGCCGCCCATGAAGCGCGATTCGCGCAGCGCCGCGACCCGATCCATGACGATGGCCTGGTAAGCGGCATTGGCGCCAAAGCGGAAGGCATGCTGCGTCGCCGCGCTTTCCAGCCGGGTCGAAACGGAAAGCAGGTCGTGCAGCACGGCATCGGCCGGGCGGCTGTCATCGCTCATCCCCTGGACGATATCGCTCAGCCGCGGGTCCAGGGCATTGAGCTGTCGGGTCAGTTCCCGCGCGCGCCCCAGGCCCAGCATGGACATGGCGCGATAGGTTTCCAGGTCCAGCAGCCGTTGCAGGATGCGCCCGATCCGGCCCGGCTGCGTGCCCGGCTTGACAAAGACCGCAAAGCGCATCCAGCCGGCCGGGTCGATGCGAAAATCGCCCGCGACCACCGCCGCCTCTTCCAGCACCCAGACCGAGGCGAGGCTGTCGGCCGCGAACCATTCCGACAGGCGTGGCGGGATCTGGGCCAGGTCGTCGGGCAGGATATCGACCTGGACCATCACCGCGGCGATGCGCTTGCCCGGGGCATGGCGCTGCCAGTCCTCGGGAAAGACCGCCCCGGCCGAGGGGTCGAAGGGCCGCGGCGGCAGGCCCGGCGCAAAGGCGGCATAGGTCACGAATTCGGTATGGCTTTCCCAGCGCAGCTGGTGGCGCCCCAGCTGGGCGGCGTAATGGCCGGCGCTGGGATCGGGCCGCGGCGCGCCATGGCGGGCGCAAAGCGCGGCCAGATGCGCGACATCCCTGCCCCGGTCGCGATTGGCGGCGTCGCGGGGCTCCTTGATGGCCAGGTAGACCGCGGTGCAAGGCGCCTGAAGCCGCGGCGAAGGCCGGGCATGCAGTTCGTTCACCAGGGCGTAACGCTGGGGATGTTCGTTTTCGTCGTTCATTGCCGCATGTTTAGCCCGGGGCATTTTTCCCGCAACCGGGAAAGAAGCCGCAGTCCGGCGGTTCGGCAAATCTGCCACGACCCGGCGGGCCGGACCGCCGGCGGCCGGCGCGAATCGACGGGCCGCACCGAAGGGAATCGGCAGGCTGGGATCGGCGGGCGGGCATCAGGATTTCGTGAAGTCCGGCCGCATTGCCGGACCCGCGCCGGGCAGGCAGAATGGCAGGAAACACCGGATCGGAACATAACGGGGACATGGGCGCATGATGGGCTGGCTGGGACGTATCGTCGCACTTGCGGTTCTGCTGGGGCTGGCCGCCTGCGGGCCCGGCAAGTTCAAGTCCTATTCCGGACCGCCGGTAACGCAGGTCGTGGTGAACAAGGGCGCCCGGCAGATGCTGCTGCTGAACGGCAACACCGTGCTGAAGGCCTATCGCATCGGGCTGGGCAACGAACCTCTCGGCCACAAGCAGTTCGAGGGCGACGGCAAGACCCCGGAAGGATTGTATTATATCGACCGCCGCAACCCCGACAGCCGCTATCACCTGTCGATCGGCATTTCATATCCCAACCCGCAGGATTCGGCGCTGGCCGCCTCATTGGGGCGCAGCGCGGGCAGCGACATCTTCATCCATGGCCAGGGCCCCGAAGGCCGGGCCCTGTCGCAGCTGAACCCCGACTGGACGGCCGGCTGCATCGCCGTCACCGATTCCGAGGTCGAGGACATCTATGCCATGGTCCGCGACGGCACCCCGATCCTGATCACGCCCTGAGCCGGTTTCGGCCCGCGAATGCGCCGGGCCGGCACCGCTTCCTTCCGGCTTGTATGGCAGACCTGTTCAAAAGGGCATATACTCATTGCCCTCGGCAGGGATTAACTACGGCATGAAATGTCGATCCGCCGCTCCCCCTCCCGCCGAACACTCCTGCCCATGCATCTTCCGCCGATCATCCACGACGCGCTGATGGATTCAGCCGAAACCCGGGGCTATGTGCCCGGGACCATCGAAAGCGTCATGCGCTTCGGACCCCATTCCCGCTGGAGCGCAGGGGTCATCGCCCTGGGCTCGGCCAAGCGGTCGCGGGCGGTTGCGACCCGCTGCGCGCTGCTGATCCCGCGCAAGGGCCGGCATACCCGAAAACTGGCCGTCCACCCGATGCTGCCGGCCGATGTCGTGAAGTCGATGCTGGGCGCCACCTGACCGGGCGGATGCGGCCCGGCCCCCATACGGGCGGCAGCCGCGAAAGAGGCGGCGAAAGCGGCAACGAAAAAGGCGGGCACCTGGCCCGCCTTTCGCCATGCCGTCGCTGCCGCCCGCCTAGTCGATCATCGGCAGGAGCTGGTCGATGCTCTTCTTGGCATCGCCATAGAACATGCGGGTGTTCTCCTTGTAGAACAGCGGGTTTTCGATGCCGGAATAGCCGGTGCCCTGGCCGCGCTTGCTGACGAAGACCTGTTTCGCCTTCCAGACCTCCAGCACCGGCATCCCGGCGATGGGGCTGTTGGGGTCCTCTTGCGCGGCCGGGTTCACGATATCGTTCGAGCCGATGACGATGACCACGTCGGTATTGGGGAAATCCTCGTTGATCTCGTCCATCTCCAGCACGATGTCGTAAGGCACCTTGGCTTCGGCCAGAAGCACGTTCATGTGGCCCGGCAGGCGGCCGGCGACCGGGTGGATGGCAAAGCGCACATTCTTGCCCTTGGCGCGCAGCTTGCGGGTCAGCTCGCTGACCGATTGCTGGGCCTGGGCCACCGCCATGCCATAGCCGGGCACGATAACGATCTCGTCCGCCTCGTTCAGCGCCGCGGCCACGCCGTCGGCGTCGATGGCCACCTGTTCGCCCTCGATCTCCATGGCCGGGCCGGTTTCGCCGCCGAAGCCGCCCAGGATCACGCTGACGAAATTGCGGTTCATCGCCTTGCACATGATATAGGACAGGATCGCACCGGACGAGCCGACCAGCGCGCCCACCACGATCAAGAGGTCGTTGCCCAGCGTGAAGCCGATGGCCGCCGCCGCCCAGCCGGAATAGCTGTTCAGCATCGACACCACCACCGGCATGTCGGCACCGCCGATGCCCATGATCAGGTGATAGCCGATGAAGAAGGCCAGCAGCGTGATCAGCACCAGCCACAGCACCGGCGCCCCGGCGGTGCAGTAAAGGATCACCGCCAACAGCGACAGCGCCGCCGCGCCGGCATTGAGCATGTGCCCGCCCGGCAGCTTCCTGGGCTTGCCGTCGATCTTGCCGGCCAGCTTGCCGAAGGCCACGATCGAGCCGGTGAAAGTCACCGCGCCGATGAAGATGCCAAGCGCCACCTCGACCTTGAGCATGGCGATTTCCGCGGGCGTCTTATGCGCCAGCACGGCAGCAAAACCCTCGAATTGCGCGGCAGCGTCGGCGGCGCGGGCGCGCAGCACTCGCGAAAGCTCGAACTGGGCGTTGAAGCCGATCAGCACCGCGGCAAGGCCGACCAGGCTGTGCATGGCCGCGACCAGTTGCGGCATCTCGGTCATCTGCACGCGCTTGGCCACGACCCAGCCGATGGCGCCGCCGATGGCCAGCATGATGAGCGTCAGCCCCCAATTGCCATAGCCCGGCCCGATCAGCGTCGCGACCACGGCCAGCGCCATGGCGGCAATGCCATACCAGACCGCGCGCTTGGCGCTTTCCTGACCGGAAAGCCCGCCCAGGGACAGGATGAACAGCACGGCCGCGACCACATAGGCGGCGGTGGTGAATCCGTATTCCATGCGTCCCCCTCCTTACGACTTCTGGAACATGGCAAGCATCCGGCGCGTGACCAGGAAGCCGCCGAAGATGTTGACGCCCGCCATCAGCACCGACAGCGCCGCGAGAGCCACCACCAGCCAACCGCCCGAGCCGATCTGCAACAGCGCCCCGACGATGATGATCGACGAGATCGCGTTGGTGATCGCCATCAGCGGCGTGTGCAGCGAATGGCTGACGTTCCAGATCACCTGGAAGCCGACAAAGACCGCCAGCACGAAGACGATGAAATGCGACAGGAAGCTCGCGGGCGCAAACAGCCCCACCAGCAGCATCGCCACTGCGCCGCCGACCAGCAGCGTGACCTGGCTGCGGGTCTGGGCCCGGAAATCGGCGATTTCCTTGGCGCGGCGTTCCTCGGGGGTCAGTTCCTTGGGCTTTTCGCGCGGTTTCTGGGCCGCGATGGCCGCGACCTTGGGCGGCGGCGGTGGCCAGGTCACGTCGCCGTCAAAGGTGACGGTGGCGCCGCGGATCACGTCGTCCTCCATGTTCTGGACGATGACGCCATCCTTGCCCGGCGTCAGGTCGGTCAGCATATGGCGGATATTGTTTCCATAAAGTTCAGAGGCTTGCGCGCCCATCCTCGACGGGAAATCCGTATAGCCGATCACCACCACGCCGTTTTCGGTGACGATACGCTCGTCGGGCACCGTCAGGTCGCAATTGCCGCCGCGTTCGGCTGCCAGATCGACGATGACGCTGCCGGTCTTCATCGCCGCGACCATGTCGGCAGTCCACAGCTTGGGCGCATCGCGGCCGGGGATCAGCGCCGTGGTGATGACGATGTCCATTTCGGGCGCCAGCTCGCGGAACTTCTCAAGCTGCTTCTCGCGGAACTCGGGGCTTGAAGGCGCGGCATAGCCGCCGGTCGCCGCGCCGTCCTGGACCTGGTCCTGAAAGTCCAGATAGACGAATTCCGCGCCCATGGATTCGATCTGCTCGGCCACCTCAGGGCGCACGTCGAAGGCATGGACCTGCGCGCCCAGGCTGACCGCGGCGCCGATGGCGGCAAGCCCGGCGACACCGGCACCCACGACCAGCACCTTGGCCGGCGGCACCTTGCCCGCCGCCGTCACCTGGCCGGTGAAGAAGCGGCCGAAATTGTTCGCCGCCTCGATCACCGCGCGATAGCCGGCGATATTGGCCATCGACGACAGCGCATCCATCTTTTGCGCGCGCGAGATGCGTGGCACCATGTCCATGGCGATGGCGGTGACGCCCTGTTCGCGCGCCAGTTCCAGCAGATCGGCGTTCTGCGCCGGCCAGAAATGCGAAATCAGCGTCTGGCCGCGCCGCATCTGCCGCAGTTCCGCCTCGCTCGGCGGGCGGACCTTGACCACCACATCGGCCGCGCCGATCAGGGCCGCGGCATTGGGCTCGACGGTGACGCCGGCGGCCTCATAGGCCGCATCGGAAAAGCCGGCCCGCACGCCGGCGCCCGCTTCCACATGGACCTCATGGCCCAGCTTCTTCAGATGGGTCGCCGAGGATGGCGTCACGGCCACCCGCGCCTCCCCCTCGTAATTCTCCTTCAAAGCGCCGATCTTCACGAGGCGATCTCCCCTGTTAGCGACTTTCAGCGTCCCCCATAGCAGAGCGCAACAATCTTTCACAAGAGAGTGACGGCCGGTGATTTCCCGAAATCCGACGCTGCGTCAGAATGACGATCCGGGCAGCAGCCGCGGCGGGGACATGGCCCCGCCGCGCCGGCAGGGCGGAAAACCGCGCCGGGCGGGCCGGAAATCGGCACCGGCCCGGCCGGGCGCGGATCACGCGGCGCGGCCCGCCTGTTCGGCCTTGGCCTGCAGGCGGCGGGCATGCAGCACGGGCTCGGTATAGCCCGAAGGCTGCATCCGGCCCAGGAACACCAGGTCGCAGGCGGCCTGGAAGGCGATGCCGTCATAGCCCGGCGCCATCGGCACATAGGCCGGATCGCCTGCATTCTGGCGGTCCACCACCAGCGCCATCTTGCGAAAGGCATCCATGACCTGCCGTTCCGAGACCATGCCGTGATGCAGCCAGTTCGCCAGCGACTGCGCCGAGATGCGCAGCGTGGCGCGGTCCTCCATCAGGCCGACATCGTTGATATCCGGCACTTTCGAGCAGCCCACCCCCTGGTCGATCCAGCGCACCACATAGCCCAGGATACCCTGGCAGTTGTTTTCGACCTCGCGCAGGATTTCCTCGTCGCCATAGTTGCGGCCGCCGGCCAGCGGGATGATCAGCAGATCGTCCAGCCGCGACGGCCGGCGCATCGCGGCGATCTGGGCCTGGCGGGCAAAGACGTCCACCTTGTGATAATGTGTCGCATGCAAGGTGGCGGCGGTGGGGCTGGGAACCCAGGCGGTATTGGCGCCGGCCATGGGATGGGCGATCTTTTGTTCCAGCATATCGGCCATCCGGTCCGGCACCGCCCACATGCCCTTGCCGATCTGGGCCCTGCCCGACAATCCGCAGGCCAGGCCGATATCCACGTTGCGATCCTCATAGGCCGAGATCCAGGGCTGCGACTTCATCTCGCCCTTGGCCAGCATGGCGCCGGCCTCCATCGAGCTATGGATCTCGTCCCCGGTGCGGTCGAGAAAGCCGGTATTGATGAAGGCGACGCGATGGCGGGCGGCGCGGATGCATTCCCTGAGATTGGCCGAGGTGCGGCGCTCCTCGTCCATGATGCCCAGCTTGACGGTATGGGGCGGCAGGCCCAGCACCTCCTCGACGACATCAAAGATTTCGCAGGCGAAGGCGACCTCTTCGGGACCGTGCATCTTGGGCTTGACCACATAGACCGAGCCGGTGACCGAGTTCCCCGGCCCTTCCTGGCGGTCCAGGTCGCGCTTGGCGCAAAGCGTGGTGATCATCGCGTCCAGCAGGCCCTCGTAGACCTCGTTGCCATCGCGGTCCAGCACGGCGGGTGTGGTCATCAGGTGGCCGACATTGCGCACCAGCATCAGCGCCCGGCCCTTATGCGAGACGCGCCTGCCGTCCGGTGCGGTAAAGGTCAGGTCGGGATTGAGGCGGCGGGTAAAGGTCTTGCCGCCCTTTTCGACCTCTTCGGTCAGGCTTGCATCCATCAGGCCCAGCCAGTTGCCATAGGCCAGGGCCTTGTCCTCTCCATCGACGCAGGCGACCGAATCCTCGCAATCCATGATCGCCGAAAGCGCCGATTCCAGCACGATGTCGGAAATCCCCGCCTTGTCCTGTGCGCCCACCGGGGTCGAGCCATCCATGACGAGCCGGATCAACAGGCCGTTGTTTTTCAAATAGATGTCGGAGGGGCTTTCCGCATCTCCGTCATGGCCGGCGAATTTCGCCGCATCGCGCAGGGCCGGGACTAGCGCGCCGCCGCGCACCGAAAGCCCGTCGATGCCGGCCCAGGACCCCTCTGCCAGCGGCACCGCCCGGTCCAGGAAGTCCCGCCCCCAGGCGATGACCCGCGCGCCGCGCGCCGCATCATAGCCGCCGCCCCGCGGCAGGTCGCCCAGGGCATCGGTGCCGTAAAGCGCATCGTAAAGGCTGCCCCAGCGGGCATTGGCGGCATTCAGCGCATAGCGCGCATTGGTGATCGGCACCACCAGCTGCGGCCCGGCCAGGTCGCAGAATTCGGGATCGGTCTGCGGCGTCTCGATCACGAAATCCTCGCCCTCGGGCAGCAGATAGCCGATGCTCGTCAGGAAATCGCGATAGGCGCCGGGGTCCACCCGCTCGCCCCGCCGGGCGACATGCCAAGCATCTATCGCCGATTGCAGCTCTTCGCGCCTGGCCAGAAGTGCGCGGTTGCGGGGCCCCAGGTCATGGATCAGCGCCGAAAGCCCCTCCCAGAAGCGGCGCGGCTCGACGCCGCTGCCCGGCAGCGCACGCTCGTTGATGAAGGTGGCAAGCGTTTCGTCCACCCGCAATCCTGCCTTTTCCACGCGACCCATCGCATTTTCCCCTTGCTCTACTGTCCGGCCGGTTTCGGTGTGCCGTGGTATGCCAAACGGCAGGCCGTTTCAACCGGCCGCATCTTCAAGGGTTCGGCAATTCAGCCTTGCCGACAAATTGAAAGACGCCGCCCGGACCGCCGGGCGGCGTTCATATCCGCGCCTTGCGTTCAGTTCGCCGGGGGCGTGGTGGTGGTGGTGGTCGTCGTCTCATCCGCCGGCGGCATGGCCGGATCGGCGGGTTCTTCGACTGTGATGGCATCGTCCAGCGCCTCGCCGGCATCCTGCATCGCCTCGCCCGCGGCCTCGGCGGCGTTTTCGGCGGCATCCTGCGCGGCGGTCGCGGCCTCGCCCGCCGCCTCGGCAGCATCCTGGGCGGCTTCGCCGGCGGCATTGGTGGCGTCCTGCACTGCCTCGCCCATCGCGTCGCCCGCGGCCTCGGCGCCGCTTTCCACCGCGGTGGCGGCGTCGCTGGCAGCCTCGCCCGCCGCTTCGGCGGCATCTTCGGCGGCGGTCGCGGCATCCTCGGCCGCGTCCGAGGCCGCTTCGGCGGCCGTCCCGGTCCCAGTCTCGGTCCCGGTCGCAGCCGGTTCGGTCGTCGTGGTCGCGGGCATGTCGGCCGTGCTATCCGCCGGCTCGGTCGTGGTCACGGCGGCATCCTCGCCGGTGGTCGCGCCTTCGTCGCGGCCCATGAAATACTGCAACACGAAATAGGCAATGGCCAGGGCCAGCAGGATGCCGATGATCAGCGGCAGCGGCGAGGCGCGACGCTCGACCGGCTCGACATAGGTTTCGGTCGGCGCGCCCGGCTGCTGGGTGTCGGTGTTCTCCGTCCGCTTCGGATCGTTCGGGTCGTAATGGGCCATTCTGGGTTCCTCGTTTCTTCGCTTCGTGTCTTGTGGTTCACGTTTGTGGCTGGTCGGCAGCGGGCATGGCCCCGGCTTGCGACCCGGCTATCCTGCGTCTAACACTTGGGTTTCGCACAAGTTCCCCGTGCCGCCGTTTTTTTCACCTGCCCATGAGGTGCCGCATGACCGTTACGCATCGTCTCGCCGATTGGCGCCCCTATCCTTTCGAGATCGCCGAGACCCGGCTGGAATTCGATCTGGCGCCGCAGACGACGCGGGTGCGCTCGCAAATCGACTTCCGCCGCAAGGGGGCGGGCGATCTGGTGCTGGACGGCGCCGGGCTGAAGACGCTGGCACTGGCGATCGACGGCCGGCCGCTCGATCCGGCAGCGCTGCTCCGCGCCGAAGAGGAAAGGCTGGTGATTCCCGGCGACCGGCTGCCCGAGCGTTTCACCTTCGCGGCCGAGGTCGAGATCGACCCCGAAGCCAATACCGCGCTGGAGGGGCTGTATCTGTCGGGCGGCATCTTCTGCACCCAATGCGAGGCCGAGGGATTCTGCCACATCACCTGGTATCCCGACCGCCCCGACGTGATGGCCCCCTTTCGCGTGACCATCCGCTCGGACAAGCCGGTGCTGCTGTCGAACGGCAACCCGGTGTCGCAGGAACCGGGCCAGGCGGTATGGCACGATCCCTGGCCGAAACCCGCCTATCTGTTCGCGCTGGTCGCGGGCGACCTGGTGGCGGTCCCGGACGGCTTCACCACCATGTCGGGCCGCAAGGTGGCGCTGAACGTCTGGGTCAGGCCGGGCGACCAAGACCGCGCCGGCTATGCCATGCAATCGCTGATCCGCGCGATGAAATGGGACGAAGAGGCTTATGGACGCGAATACGACCTGGACGTGTTCAACATCGTCGCCGTCGATGATTTCAACATGGGCGCGATGGAGAACAAGGGGCTGAACATCTTCAACTCCAAGCTGGTACTGGCCAGCGCCGAGACCGCGACCGACGGCGATTACGAACGCATCGAGGGCGTGATCGGCCATGAATATTTCCACAACTGGACCGGCAACCGCATCACCTGCCGCGACTGGTTCCAGCTTTGCCTGAAAGAGGGGTTGACGGTGTTCCGCGACCAGCAGTTCACCGGCGACATGCGCTCGGCCGCGGTCAAGCGCATCCATGACGTCCAGACCCTGCGCGCCCGGCAGTTCCGCGAGGATGCGGGGCCGCTCGCACATCCGCCGCGCCCCGATCATTACCAGGAAATCAACAATTTCTACACCGCCACCGTCTATGAAAAGGGCGCCGAGGTCATCGGCATGCTCAAGCGGCTGGTCGGCGATGACGGTTATCGCCGGGCGCTGGACCTGTATTTCGGCCGCCATGACGGCCAGGCATGCACGATCGAGGACTGGCTCAAGGTTTTCGAGGACGCGACCGGCCGCGACCTGACGCAGTTCCGCCGCTGGTATAGCGATGCCGGCACCCCGCGCCTGTCGCTGGCCGAGGACTGGCGGGACGGCACGCTCACGCTGAATTTCCGCCAGGAAACCGCCCCCACCCCCGGCCAGGCTAAGAAGCCGCCGCGGGTCATTCCCATCGCGCTTGGCCTGATCGGCCCGAATGGCGACGAGGTGCTGCCGACCACGGTGCTGGAAATGACCGAGGCCGAACAAAGCTTTCGCTTCGACGGCCTGGGGGCGCGGCCGGTGGTGTCGCTCCTGCGCGGCTTTTCGGCGCCGGTGACGGTCTCGCGCCAGATCGCGGCCCAGGAACAGGCGCTGCTCTTGGCGCATGACACCGACCCCTATGCCCGCTGGCAGGCCGGCCACGACCTGGCGCTGGACGGGCTGATCGCGCAGGCCGGCGGGGCCAAGGGCGGGGCGGAGTTCAGCCGCGCCCTCGGCGGGCTGCTCGACGATGCCGAGGCCGACCCGGCCTTTGCCGCGCTCTGCCTGTCCCTGCCTGGCGAGGAAGAGGTGGCGACCGCCATCGCAGCCCGCGGCGCCATCCCCGATCCCGACGCCATCCATGCCGCGCGCGAGGCGCTGGCCCGCGACATCGCCCAGGCGCATGAGCCGGCGCTGGCCCGGCTTTACGACGCGATGGCGACCGCCGGCCCCTATCGCCCCGATGCCCAGGGCGCGGCGCGGCGCAGCCTGCGGCTCGCCTGCCTGGGCCTGCTGTCGCGCATCGACGGGGCGGTCCGGGCCGGGGCACTGTTCGACACCGCCCCGAACATGACCGAACGGCAGGGGGCCCTGGAATGCCTGATCGCGGCCGGCAAGGCCGAAACGGCATTGGCAAGCTTTGCGCGGCAATTCGCCGGCAACCGGCTGGTCATGGACAAGTGGTTCATGGTCCAGCCCTTGCGCAGCGCGCCCGGCCGCGCCCTGGCCTGCGCCCGCACCCTGGCCGCGCGACCGGATTTCGACTGGAAAAATCCCAACCGCTTCCGCGCCCTGATCGGAGGGCTGGCCGCCAATCACGCCGCCTTCCATGCGGCCGACGGCTCGGGCTACGATTTCGTCGCGGACTGGCTGATGCGCCTCGATCCGGTGAACCCGCAAACCGCGGCGCGCATGTGCTCGGGCTTCGAGACCTGGACGCGCTACGATGCCGGACGGCAGGCCCATGCCCGCGCCGCGCTTGGCCGGCTGGCGGCCATGGAAGGGCTGTCTCGCAACAGTTCCGAAATGGTTACGCGTATCCTTGCCCGCGGTGCCTGAGCATGGACGAACCACTCTTGCGGGCATCTTGCGAGCGCGGCAATACTGGTCCCATGGATGCCCGCGAGGACATGAAACGCCGTCTCGATCCGCTGATCGCCGAGCGGGCGCCCTGGCTTTTTTCGGGCCGGCGGCACCACGCGGCGATGCGCCGGGCCCTGATGTGGCTGCTGCGCTATTCCCGCACGCTGGACCTGGCGGCCGAATATCGCGACCTGCCCTCGGACGAGGTCATGCGCAGGATCGCCGGGCTGATCCTGCGCGACCTGCAGGTCGAGGGGCTTGAACACATCCCGGCCACCGGCCCGGCGCTCATCGTGTCCAATCACCCGACGGGCATCGCCGACGGGATCGTGCTGAACGCGGTGATCGCGGCGGTGCGCGACGACCTGTTCGTCTATGCCAATCACGACATCCTGCGCATCCTGCCACAATTCGACAGCCTGATCGCCCCGGTCGAATGGCGGGTCGAAAAACGCAGCCATGCCAAGACCCGCGCCACCATGGACTATACCCGCGAGGCGCTGGAACGTGGACGGATCGGGCTGATCTTTCCCTCGGGACGGCTGGCCCAACGCCGGGGGCTGACGCTGAACGAACGCCCGTGGATGGCCAGCGCGGCGATGATCGCGCGCAAGTTCGACGCGCCGATCATCCCCTTGCGGATCCGGGCCCGGAACTCGGCGCTCTTCTACCTGCTCGACGCCATCCACCCGACCTTGCGCGACGTGACCCTGTTCAACGAGGTGCTGAACAAGGCCGGCCAGCCCTTCCGGGTCACCATAGGCGCGGCCATCCCCCCCTCGCGCCTGCCCGGCCGCAGCGAGGACGGCATCGCGCTCTTGCGCGACTCGGTCCTGGCATTGCCGCCGCCCGGCCCCAATGCGGTGCGCATGTCCCATATCCGCGGCCTTTCCCAGCGCCGCCACGCCCCGGCCAAGCCGCGCCCGATCGAGTGAATCGCGACGGCGGTCCAGTGATCGCTCTTGCATTATGGGTATTTGAAGAACGAAGAAGCGCTGCCAAGCTTTGCGCAGCGATCCAAACTTCTTCGTTCCATAAATACCCATAGGGCCGCGACGCAGGGCCCCGCGGTGAATGGTGTCAGACCACCATGTCGTCGCGATGGATCAGCGCCGCGCGGCCGGGATAGCCCAGGATGCGCTCGATCTCGTCGCTGCGATGGCCCGCGATGGCCCGCGCCTCGGTCGAGGAATAGCGCACCAGGCCGGTGGCCAGCCGCGCGCCCCGGCCATCCAGCACCAGGACCGGGTCGCCGCGGCCGAAGCGGCCCGAAACGGCGGTCACCCCGGCCGGCAGCAGCGACTTGCCCTGCCCCAGCGCCTGGGCGGCGCCGGCATCGACGGCGATCTCGCCCTTGGGCTTCATCGCCGCGATCCAGCGCTTGCGCGCCGCCTGCGGGTCGGTGTCGGGCAGAAACCATGTCGCCCGCGCGCCCTTCGCCACGGCGGCAAGCGGGTTCGGCACCGAACCCTCGGCGATGGCCATGGCGCAGCCGCCCGCCACCGCCGTGCGCGCCGCCATCAGCTTGGTCTTCATCCCGCCCTTGCTGACGCCCGAGATCGGATCGCCGGCCATCGCCTCGATCTCGGGGGTGATCTGCTGGACCACCGGCAGGTGACGCGCGGCGGGGTCGGTCTTGGGATTGGCCGTATAGAGCCCGTCCACGTCCGAAAGCAGCAGCAATTGGTCCGCCCCGCAGGTCACGGCGATCTGCGCCGCCAGCCGGTCGTTGTCGCCGAAGCGGATCTCATCCGTCGCCACGGTGTCGTTTTCGTTCACGATCGGCACCACGCCAAGGCCCAGCAGCACCTGCATGGTCGCACGGCTGTTGAGATAGCGGCGCCGGTCCGTGGTGTCGTCCAGAGTCACCAGCAATTGCGCGGTCTTGACGCCATGCGGGGCCAGCGCCTCTTCGTAGGCGCGGGCCAGCCTGATCTGACCCACCGCCGCCGCCGCCTGCGACTGTTCGACCCGCAGCGGGCCCGCGGGCAGGCCCAGCACCTGCCGCCCCAGCGCGATGGCCCCCGAGGAGACCAGCACCACATCCGTGCCCCGTGCCCGCGCCTGCGCCACGTCGTCGCAAAGCCCGCGCAGCCATTCGGCGCGCAGCCCGGCGCCGTCCACCAACAGCGCCGAGCCGATCTTGACCACCAGCCGCTGCGCGCGGCCCAGTTCCGGCGTCACGGCTGCCACGGCTTGTCTTCCCCCTCCTCGGCGGGCTGGCGCGAGGGCGCGATCCGCGACCAGAGCACGCGCAGGACCTCGGTCACGCCTTCGCGCGAGACACCGGACATCAGCAGGACCGGGCCGCCGATCTCGGCCTCCAGCGCGGCGCGGCGTTCGGCCAGCGTCTCGGGATCGAGCGCGTCGATCTTGTTCAGCGCCGTCACCCGCGGCTTTTCCGCCAGCGCCGGGGAATAGGCCGCCAGTTCGGTCAGGATGGTGCGGGCGTCCTGCGCCACGTCCTCGGCCGTGCCGTCGATCAGGTGCAAGAGCACGCGCGAGCGTTCGACATGGCCCAGGAACTGGTCGCCCAGGCCCCGGCCCTCGCTTGCGCCTTCGATCAGGCCGGGAATGTCGGCCATGACGAATTCATGCCCGTCCACGCCCACCACGCCCAGGTTCGGGTGCAGCGTGGTAAAGGGATAATCCGCGATCTTGGGCCGCGCGTTCGATACCGCGGCAAGAAAGGTCGATTTCCCGGCATTGGGCAGGCCCAGCAGCCCGGCATCGGCAATGAGCTTCAGCCGCAGCCACAGCGTGCGCTCGACCCCCGGCTGGCCGGGATTGGCGTGGCGCGGCGCGCGATTGGTCGAGCTTTTGAAATGCAGGTTGCCGAAACCGCCATTGCCGCCCCTGGCCAGCAGCACGCGCTGGCCCGGCTCGGTCAGGTCGGCGACCACGGTTTCCTGATCCTCGTCCAGGATCTCGGTGCCGACCGGCACCCGCAGCACGATATCGTCGCCCGAGGCGCCGGTGCGCTGCGCGCCCATGCCATGCCCGCCCGACTTGGCAAAGAAATGCTGCTGGAAGCGAAAGTCGATCAGCGTGTTCAGCCCCGACACCGCCTCGGCCCAGACATCGCCGCCCTTGCCGCCGTCGCCGCCATCCGGGCCGCCATATTCGATGAATTTCTCGCGGCGGAAGGACACGCAGCCCGCGCCCCCGCCGCCCGAGCGGATATAGACCTTGGCGAGATCGAGGAATTTCACGGCGGCGGCTTCCTTGCGGGGGAAATGGGGCAAGCCGTGGGATACGCGCTTGGCCCTGTCGGTTCAAGGGCGGGTTCGATTCGCATGGGTTCGGGCCCGGGCAGATCCGGGTCGGGCGGGTTCGCCCGCAGCCACCCGCCCGCGGCGCTTTGACCGGCCCCGTCCCGCCCTGGCGGCACGTCCGGGCCCGCGCGCCTTTCCGGCAGGTCGGTGGCGTGACTTTCGCCGGGCGGGCGGGCTAGATGGGCGGGCGACGAACCAGTGGAGACGCCATGCCGGTCCTGACCTATGCCACGCTTTTCACCGCCATCACGCTCGAGGTGATCGGCACCACTTTCCTGCAACGCAGCGAACAGTTCACCCGCCTGTTGCCCACGCTGGCAATGGGGCTGTGCTATGCCGGGTCGTTCTATTTCCTGTCGCTGGTCTTGCGCGCCATGCCGCTGGGCATCGCCTATGCGATCTGGAGCGGGCTGGGCATCGTGCTGGTCTCGCTGATCGGGCTGGTCGTCTTTGGCCAGCGGCTGGACCTGGCCGCGGCGATCGGGCTGGCCATGATCGTGGCGGGTGTCGTCATCGTGAACCTGTTCTCGTCCAGCGTGACGCATTGAGCGGGCTTCGCCCTTAACATTCCGGCAATCGGGTCTAGATAATATCCGAATGGAGGGCCGCGATGATCCGCTTTGACAACAGCTATGCCCGGCTGCCGGAAGGGTTTTTTACCCGCACCCGCCCGACGCCGGTGCGCGATCCGCAGCTGGTGGCCCTGAACCGGCCCCTGGCCGAGCGGCTGGGGCTGGATGCCGACTGGCTGGCCGGCACGCAAGGCGTGGCCATGCTGGCCGGCAATGCCCTGCCCCAAGGGGCCGAACCCATCGCCCAGGCCTATGCCGGCCACCAGTTCGGCGGCTTCGTGCCGCAGCTGGGCGACGGCCGCGCGGTGCTGCTGGGCGAGGTGGTGGCGCCGGACGGGGCGCGCTTCGACATCCAGCTGAAGGGCGCGGGACCTACCCCCTTTTCGCGCCGTGGCGACGGGCGGGCCTGGCTGGGCCCGGTGCTGCGCGAATATCTGGTCAGCGAATTCATGGCCGCATTCGGCATCCCGACCACGCGCGCCCTGGCCGCCGTCACCACCGGCGAGACGGTGATCCGCGAAACCATCCTGCCCGGCGCGGTGCTGACCCGCGTCGCCGCCAGCCATATCCGCGTCGGCACCTTTGAATTCTACGCCGCCCGCGGCGACCGGCAGCGGCTGCAACTCTTGGCCGATCACGTCATCGCCCGGCATTATCCCGATGCCTCGGGCGCGGCCGACCTGCTGCAGCGCGTGGTCGAGCGGCAGGCGGCGACCATCGCCGGCTGGATGGCGCTGGGTTTCATCCACGGGGTGATGAACACCGACAACATGTCCGTTTCCGGCGAGACCATCGACTACGGCCCCTGCGCCTTCATGGACGGCTACCGCCCCGACAAGGTGTTCAGCTCGATCGACGCGCAAGGGCGTTATGCCTGGAACGAACAGCCCAATATCGCGGTCTGGAACCTGGCCCAGCTGGCCAGCTGCCTGGTGCCGCTGATGGGCAATGACGACGCCGCCGTGGCCGAGGCGACGCGCATCGTCCACAGCTTCCCCGATCTTTACCAGGCGCAATGGCTGGCGCGCTTTGCCGCCAAGCTGGGCATCGCCGACCCGTGCCCCCAGGATCGCGCCCTGATCGAGCGGCTGCTGACGCTGATGGCAACCGATGAGGCGGATTTCACCCGCAGCTTCGCCGGGCTGGCCGACGGCCGCGCGCGCGAGGAATTCGCCGCGCCCGAGCCATTCGACGCCTGGGCCCGCGACTGGCAGGCGCGCATCCGCGACCTGCCCGATGCGGCGCAGGTCATGGCCCGCGCCAATCCGCGCCGCATCCCGCGCAACCATCGCATCGAAGAGGTCATCGCCGCGGCGCGCGAAGGCGATCACGCCCCCTTTCACGCGCTGGACGCGGCGCTGCGCGCGCCATTCGAGGACCGGCCGGAATGGGATGGTTTCGCCCAGGCCCCGCGCGCCCATGAAATCGTCCGCCGCACCTTTTGCGGCACCTGACCAGGCAGCGAAAGGCCCATGCCGACAAGCCCAGACCGCCTCAGACTGGCCAGCTATAACCTGCACAAATGCCGGGGCATGACCGGGCCGCACGCCCCCGAACGCAACCTCCGCGTGATCGCCGAACTGGATGCCGACGTGATCGCCCTGCAAGAGGTCGATTTCCGCTTCGGCGCCCGCCCCGAGGCGCTGCCGCGCAAGCTGATCGAACAGGCCACCGGCATGGTGCCCGCCCCCTTCCTGGGCACCGGCGAGAATTCGCTTGGCTGGCACGGCCAGACCATCCTGCTGCGCCCCGACCTGCGCGACAAGGCCGAGATCCGCCGCCTGCCCCTGCCCGGCATCGAGCCCAGGGGCGCATTGGTGCTGCGGCTGCCGGGGCTGACGGTGGTGGCGGTGCATCTGGGGCTGATGCGCTCGTCGCGGCGCGCGCAGCTGTCGCGCATCATCGCCCAGGCCCGACGCATCGGCCACGACCGCATGGCGCTGACCGGCGATTTCAACGAATGGCACGATTCGCGCGGGCTGGAGGCGCTGGAGGCGCTGCGCGTCGTCACCCCCGGCCCCAGCTGGCCCGCACCCTTTCCGCGCCTGCGCTATGACCGCTTCGCGGTCTCGCGTAGCATCGAGGTTCTGGACTGCGGGGTGCTGCACAGCGAAACGGCACGGGCGGCCTCGGACCACCTGCCGGTCTGGGCCGATCTCGCCGTGGATGCGCATGAAGAAATGCCGCGCGGCTATCATCCGGCCCGAATCACCTCGCGCATTCCGGGCGAAGGCGGGGCGGCAGGGGCGGATTGACGCTTTTCTGCAAATGCGAAGGCGGTTAAACAACGCCAAAGCTCGTCAGGAAGAGGGACGCAGACATGACGGCCATCATCGACATTTTCGCGCGCGAGATTCTGGACAGCCGGGGCAACCCGACGGTCGAGGTCGATGTGACGCTGGAAGACGGCACCATGGGCCGGGCAGCGGTGCCCTCGGGCGCCTCGACCGGCGCCCATGAGGCGGTCGAGAAACGCGACGGCGACAAGGCCCGCTACCTGGGCAAGGGCGTGCTGGAGGCCGTCGCCGCCGTCAATGGCGAGATCGCCGAGAACCTGATCGGCGAGGACGCGACCGAACAGGTCGCCATCGACCGCATGATGATCGAACTGGACGGCACCCCGAACAAGGGCCGGCTGGGCGCCAATGCCATCCTGGGCGTGTCGCTGGCGGTGGCCAAGGCCGCGGCCGAGGCCTGCACCCAGCCGCTTTACCGCTATGTCGGCGGCACCAATGCCCATCTGCTGCCGGTGCCGATGATGAACATCATCAATGGCGGCGAACATGCCGACAATCCCATCGACATCCAGGAATTCATGATCATGCCGGTCGCGGCGGACAACATCCGCGAAGCCGTGCGCATGGGTTCGGAAATCTTCCACACGCTGAAAAGGGAACTCTCGGCCGCCGGCCTTTCGACCGGCATCGGCGACGAGGGCGGCTTTGCCCCAAACCTGTCCTCGACCCGCGATGCGCTGGACTTCATCCTCAAGGCCATCGAAAAGGCCGGCTATGCGCCCGGCGACGACATCATGCTGGCGCTGGACTGCGCCTCGACCGAATATTTCAGGGGCGGCAAATACGAAATGGCCGGCGAAGGCAAGTCGCTGACCCCGGCCGAAAACGTCGCCTACCTGGCCGCGCTTTGCGCCGACTATCCGATCCTGTCGATCGAGGACGGCTGCGCCGAGGATGACTGGGAAGGCTGGAAGCTCCTGACCGATACGCTGGGCGAGCGGGTGCAACTGGTCGGCGACGACCTCTTCGTGACCAACCCCGCCCGCCTGGCCGAAGGCATCGCCAAGGGCTGCGGCAACTCGCTGCTGGTCAAGGTCAACCAGATCGGCACCCTGACCGAGACGCTGGACGCGGTGCGCATGGCCGACCGCGCCCGCTATACCAGCGTGATGTCGCACCGCTCGGGCGAAACCGAGGACGCGACCATCGCCGATCTGGCGGTGGCGACGAATTGCGGCCAGATCAAGACCGGCAGCCTGGCGCGTTCGGACCGGCTGGCGAAATACAACCAACTCATCCGCATCGAGGAAATGCTGGGCGCCGCGGCGGAATATGCCGGGAAATCCATCCTGCGCGGCTGAGCCCGGCGTGACGGCAGAACAAAGCAGGGCGGCCCGGCAAGGCCGCCCTTTTCATATCCACCAGCGATGCGTCAGCGCAAAGGCGCCAAGCGCCAGGCGGCGGCGGAACTCCGAAGGGGCGGCGCCGGCCAAAGCCTGTGCCCCCCGCGGCGCCGCTTGCAGCACGGCGCGCACCCCCGCCCCGGCAAACAGCACCGGCGCCAGCCGGCGCGGCACGGCGCGGCGCTGCGCCCTTGCCTCGGCCAGCTTCGCCTGGGCCTTGGTGGCGATCCCGGCCAGCGCCTGGGGCGAGGCGTCCCAAAGCCCCAGCCCCATCCCCTGCAAGGCCGGCAGCGCGGCCAGCCAATGCGCCAGCCCCGCCCCCTCGGCCTGGGCGGCGATGACTGCCGCCGCCGGCGCGCTGCTTCTTTCGTGTCCAAATATCCCGCGGGGGTCCGGGGGCGCGAAGCCCCCGGCAGCCTCCCAGCCCAGGGCCTCGGCGGCAAAGCGCGCCAGCGGCGCCGCCGTCTCCCGCACATAGGCCACAACCGCTTCGGGCCCGTCCAGCGGCTCGCGCGCCGCGTCCCGGCGCCGCGCCTCGGCCAGCGGTGCGAAACCGGCGGCGCGCGGCCCCCAGGCCTCGGCCAGCGGCGTCAGCAGCTCATGGGACTGCGGCTTGCCGGCGCCGATATCCTCCAGCCGCTCGATCCACCATTGCAGCCGCATCTCGGCGATCAGCGGCTCGGTCGAGGCCAGGGGCGCCCGCGCCAGTTCCAGGTTCAGCGCATAAAGCGTCGTCAGCTTCGCCCGCGCCTTGGGCGGGGCCAACAGGCAGATGCCGAAACGGTCGGGATCGTGCTCGCGCAGGGCCGCTGCGCAATCCTCCAGGCTCATGCCGGCGCCACCCGGTCGCGGACCAGCTTCCAGCGGATCGCCTCGACCAGCGCCTCGAAACTCGCATCGACGATATTGGGCGACACGCCGACGGTGGACCAGCGCCGCCCCTGCCCGTCGGCGCTGTCGATGATGACGCGGGTCGTCGCCTCGACCCCGCCGCCGGTGATGCGGACGCGGAAATCGACCAGTTGCATATCGTCGATGACCGCCTGATAGGGGCCCAGATCCTTGGCCAGCGCCCGCCACAGCGCATTGACCGGGCCGCGGTCCTGTCCCTGCTCGTCCAGACTTTCGCTGACCGACAGCATCCGCTCGCCGCCGATCCGCACCACCACCACCGCCTCCGAGACCGAAATGCGGCGCCCCAGCGCGTTCTTGCGCCGCTCGACGGTGACGCGGTAACGCTCGACGGTAAAGTAATGCTGCATCCGCCCAAGTTCGGCCAGGGCCAACAGCTCGAAACTGGCCTGGGCGCCGTCATAGGCATAGCCCGCATCCTCGCGCGCCTTGACCAGCTCCAGGATGCGCCCCAGCGCCGGATCGTCGCGGCCGACCTCGATCCCCGCCCCGGCCAGGCGAGCGCGCAGGTTCGACTGGCCGGCCTGGTTCGACATCGGGATGACCCGTTCATTGCCGACCGTCATCGGGTCCACATGCTCATAGGTCGCCGGGTTCTTCAGGATGGCGCTGGCATGCAGCCCGGCCTTGTGGGCGAATGCCGAAGCGCCGACATAGGGCGCGGGCCGCGCCGGCGGGCGGTTCAGGATCTCGTCCAGCCGGCGCGAGATGCGCGTAAGCCCGGCCAGCCCCTCGGCCGAAACCCCGGTTTCCAGCTCCGAGCGATAGGGTTGCTTCAGCATCAGGGTCGGGATCAGGCTGGTCAGGCTGGCATTGCCGCAACGCTCGCCCAGGCCATTAAGCGTGCCCTGCACCTGCCGCGCCCCGGCATCGACGGCGGCCAGCGTGCAGGCCACGGCATTGCCGGTATCGTCATGGCAATGGATGCCCAGGCGGTCGCCGGGAATGCCGGCCGCGATCACCGCGCGCGTGACCTGCCCCACCCGTTCGGGCAGGGTGCCGCCATTGGTGTCGCACAGCACGATCCAGCGCGCCCCCGCCTCCAGCGCCGCGCGCAGGCAGGCGAGCGCATAATCCGCATCCTCGGCATGGCCGTCAAAGAAGTGCTCGGCATCGAACAGCGCCTCGCGCCCCTGGGCCACCAGATGCGCGACCGAGGCGCGGATATTGTCCAGATTCTCCTCCAGCGAGATCCCCAGCGCCTCGCGGACATGAAAGGGATGGGCCTTGCCGACCAGGCAGACGGCCGGGGTGCCGGCATTCATCACCGCCGCCAGCACCTCGTCGTTCTGGGCCGAGCGGCCGGCGCGCTTGGTCATGCCGAATGCGGTCATGGTGGCGCGGGTCGCCGGGGCCTGGGCAAAGAAATCGCTGTCGGTCGGATTGGCGCCGGGCCAGCCACCCTCGATGTAATCGACGCCCAGCCGGTCCAGCATCCCGGCGATCTCGGCCTTTTCGGCGGCAGAGAACTGCACGCCCTGAGTCTGCTGCCCGTCGCGCAAGGTGGTGTCGTAAAGGTAAAGGCGCTGGCGCGTCATCGGGGCGGCCCCTTCGGCTGGCTGGTCCTGGGTCATTGCGGCAGCCTGGCGGCGTCGAAATCCGGGCCGGGCAGCAACTCGACCCCGGCGGCCGACATGCGCACCTCGACCCCGGCATCCAGCAAGCGCCGCTTGAAGGCATCGACGGCGGTGAAATCCTTGCTGGCCTTGGCCTCGACGCGCAGCGCGGCCATGCGCTCGGCCCAGGGCGACAGGTCGGGGCCCGCGGCGATCCAGCCGCCCAGTTCCGGCGCCAGCAGGCCCAGCAATCGGGCGCTGGCCAGCAAGCCGGGACCGTCGCCCTGCCCCGCCAGTTCGTGCAGCGCTGCGATTGCCCCCGCGGTATTGAGGTCGTCGGCAAGCGCGGCGATGACGGCGGCGGCCGGGCCTGGCGCGGGACGGGTCCCCGCGACAAGGCCGCGCCAGCGGCGCAGCACCGCCTCGGCCTCGCGCGCCTTCTCGGCCGTCCAGTCCATCGGCTTGCGGTAATGCGTGGACAGCAGGACAAAGCGGATCACCTCGCCCGGAATGCCTTGGTCCAAGAGGTCGCGGACGGTGAAGAAATTGCCCAGGCTCTTGGACATCTTCTTGCCTTCGACCTGCAACATCTCGTTATGCAGCCAGATATTGGCGAAATCGCCATGCGGATGGGCGCAGCAGCTTTGCGCGATCTCGTTCTCGTGATGGGGGAATTGCAGGTCGATGCCGCCGGCATGGATGTCGAAGCTTTCGCCCAGAAGCTCGTAGGACATGGCCGAGCATTCGATATGCCAGCCCGGACGGCCGCGGCCCCAGGGACTGTCCCAGCCCGGCAGTTCCGCATCCGAAGGCTTCCACAGCACGAAATCCAGCGGGTCTTCCTTTAAGGGCGCGACCTCGACGCGAGCGCCGGCGATCATGTCATCGACCGAGCGCCCCGACAGCTTGCCGTAATCGGCGTAACTCCGCACGCGGAACAGCACATGGCCGTCACGCGCATAGGCATGGCCGCCATCGACCAGCGTCTGGATCATGGCGATCATCTGGGCGATGTAATCGGTGGCGCGCGGCTCGTGATCGGGGCGCAGCGCCCCCAGCGCGTCCATGTCGGCGTGATACCAGCCGATGGTTTCCTCGGTGCGCTGGCGGATCAGCTGTTCCAGCGTCCCGGGGGCGCCGGCCTGCTTGCGGGCCTGGGCCGTCGCGTTGATCTTGTCGTCCACATCGGTGAAATTGCGCACATAGGTGACATGGTCGGCGCCATAGA
>Ga0164243_10003412_pt1 | contig 25478 bp, 20 predicted proteins | sample OricompcompostOP_FD_108781 | JGI IMG/M metagenome (GOLD analysis project Ga0164243, IMG submission 108781) | Organic Plus compost microbial communities from Emeryville, California, USA - Original compost - Organic plus compost (OP) | ecosystem: Engineered > Solid waste > Mixed feedstock >...
CAGGACCGCCGGGGTCTGCGCGGCGAAGGCCGCGACGACCGCGCCGACGACGACGAGCACGAACACCCACGCCTCGACCGACAGGAACGACGAGCCCACGAGCCGGCCCGACGGCACCTCGAAGAGCGGCTGCTCGGGCGCCTCGAGCGCGTGCAGCACGGGGGCGGGCGCGACCGCGGACGCCGGGCCGGCGGGCGACCCGGCGGATCCCGGGCCGTGCTCCGCGGTCACCGGCGTCGCGGGTCCCGCGACCGGGACGCGCCCGCCGTCGGCGGCGACGCCGGGCTCCCCGGGCACCGGCGCGGCGCTCGGCGTGCCCGCGCCCGACGCCGGGGCGCCCGCCGCGCTGGTCGCCGGGGCGCCCAGACCCGCGGCGCGCGCCAGCAGGTCGGCCCGCAGCTCCTGCGCCGTCCGCTCCGTCAGGTACCCGATCGCGACGCCGGAGCCGTCGCCCCCCGCGACCTCGACCTTGACCTCCGCGAGCCCGAAGATCCGGGCCGCGAGCGGCTGGCGCACCTCGATCGCCTGGATCCGGTCGAGCCGGGCCTTGCGGTGCTGCTTGAAGACGATCCCCGACCGCATGTGCACGGCGTCCGGGTCGATCGCGTACGCCGTGACGCGCCACGCCAGCCAGGAGTAGGCGCCCGCGACGAGCACGACGACCGCGACGCCCAGCACCACCCACGCGAGGTGACGCAGGGCGAACTGGGCGCCGTCTCCCCCGCCCTGCTCCGCCGTCGAGCGCAGCAGCCCCACCACCACGACGACGAGGACCAGCCAGCCCTTGACGAGCGGGGTCACGGGGTGGACTCGCTGCCAGGCCAGGGCCGGGGGCGCGGTCACGTCACCGTGCGCGCCCGGGGCGCCACCCGTCATGCCGCCCGTCACAACCCGGCCAGCCGGGCCTCGCCGCGCGCGGCGAGCTGGTCGCGCAGGCGCTCGGCGACCTCGGCCGGCAGCCCGTCGATGCTGGCGTCCGTGCCCGCGGACGCCGTGTGGAGCTGGAGCGAGGCGAGGCCCAGCGCGCGCGTCAGCGGCCCACGCTCCACGTCGAGGTACTGCATGCGGCCGTACGGCACGACGACGAGCGTGCGGAACATGATGCCCTTGCGGATCAGCAGGTCGTCGGCGCGCTCCGCGTACCCGATCGCGCGGACCTGACGCGGCACGAGCCACAGCAGCCACAGCGCCAGCAGCACGAAGAAGGCCGGGAACGCCCAGACCCAGGCAGCCCCGGTCGCGAGAGCGACGACGGCACCGGCCACCGCGAACAGCCCCACCGTGCTGAGCGAGACGACCAGGCGGGCCGTGACCAGCTTCCCGGACACGCGCGACCACTCGAGCCCCGGCGGGTCGAACGGGTCGGCGGGGGCGCGAACGGCAGGGGCGTCGTCGGTCACGGGACCATCCTCCCACCCCGTCCCGACGAGCCGGGGACCGCCCGCGACGTGCCCGGGCCCGCGCTCACCGGGTGGTGGGCCGCGCCGCGGCCGTGCGGCTCTACGCGCGGGCGTCCATCTCCGGCGACCCGGGGGGCGTGCGTCCCTCGCGCTCCTTGCCCTCGTCGTCGGGCGGCGGGAGCTCGCAGAACCGCTCGACGAGGACGCCGACGACGCAGAGCACGGCCGCCGCGCCGACCGCCCAGGCCGCGGCGACGCCGTGGGAGCGGCGCGCGTCGATGTCCAGGTCGCCGAGGACGACGAGCACCTGCGCGAGGTACCACCCGACGAGCAGCGCTCCGGTGACGGCCGCCGCCTTGCCGAGCACGTACGTGCGCGCGGCCCGCAGCGCGTCCAGGTCCGGGCGCCGGCCGCGCTGGTACGCGCGCACGGTCCAGCCGGCCCAGAACACCGCACCGGCGAGGATCAGCAGCGCGACGTCGACGACCCAGGGCACGTCCGAGAGGTACGTGCCGCGCGACTCCAGGAGCCAGAGCACGAGCCACCCGACGAGCGCCGCGGCCACCGCGAGCTCGACGAGCCACCGGATCGGGGTGCGCCTCATCGTGTCGGCGGCTCCTCCGTCGTCGGCGGGAACAGGGGCGCGACCGGGCGGGCTGCGTCCGCGGGAGCGTCGAACGCTCCAGAGGCCGGGCTGCCGGGCTCCGGGAAGCTCGGGGCGGGCGCGGCGAAGTCAGGCGCAGCGGCGGTCGGCGACGCGTGGTCGGGGGCACGGTGGTCCGCGCGGTGGGGCTCCGACGCGGTCACGCCGGGCGCGGCAGGTGCCGGCGCGGCGGGTGCCGGCGCCTGGACCGGCGCAGCCTCGACGACCGTGACCCGCGGCGGCGCGACCGTCTGCGTGCCGCCGCTCACGGGCGGGAACGACAGGGGTACGCCCGTGAGCAGGCCGCCCGCAGGCTCCTGCGGCGCGGTCGGCTGCGTCGGTGCCTGGGCCGGTGGGGCGGCAGGCGCCCCGCCGGGGACGATCGTCGCGGTGGGTGCGGCGGACGAGAACGGCGTCGGGCCGGCCGGGTCCGTGGGCGACGGCTGGAACGCGCTCGGCGCGACGCGACGGGGCTCGGAGACGCGCTCGGCCAGCACGGCCGTCGGCGCGACCACGTGGCCCACCACGGCTCCGCCCGCGGCGTGCGGCGTCTCGCCCCGGACGTCGTCGCGTGGCGGCGGGAAGCCGACCGTCCCGGCCGCTCCGGGCGCGCTCGCCGGAGAGGCTGCGAACGGGTCTCCGACCGGCCGGACGAGCGTCTCCCCCGCCGCGAACGGGTCGTCGCCCGCGCGGAACGGATCGCCCGCGGGGTGCGCGAACGGCTCGCCGAACGCGGCCGCGTCTGCCGTGTCGACGGGGCCGTCGATGCGCCGGTCGCCGCCGTGCGGCGCCGGGTCGGGGCGTCGCTGGTCGTGCTGGCCCGGCTCGTGCGGCGCGGGCTGCGGGCTCGCGGGATCGGCCGACGGCGCCGCGGCGTGCCCCGCGGCCGGGTCCGGCTGGACCAGGTCCGGGTGGACCGGGGCGGGCTGGACGAGCGCGGGAGGGGCCGGGGCGGGAGCCGGCTCCGTCGGCGCCGGCTCGGCCGGGGCCGGGGCGAGGAGCGAGTCGAACGCGTCGGGGGCCACGGGCGGCTGGACGCGCGTCTCCTGGGCCGGCGCCACCGTCGGGTACTCACCGGGCTGCGTCTCGGCCGCGGGACGCGCGGGCGACGACTGCGTGGGCGCGGACGACGGCTCGGGGAGCGTCGGCGCCTGCGGCTCGCTCGGGGCCGCCGGGACGCCGGCCGGCGTCGCGGGAGCCGCGGCCACGGAGACGGCGGCGGGGACAGGCCCGGACGGGGCCGCGGCCTCGGTCGGCTCGGCCGCCCCCGGAGCGACCGTCGGCGGGATCGCGGGCGGGGCCGCGGGAGTCGGCGTCGCGGCGGGAGCCACGGGCTCCGGCGCCGCAGGAGCGGGCGCGGCGAGGTCCGCCGGCGCGGGAGCGACCGGCGGCGGACCGACGGGCGGCTGCTGCTCCGCGACGGGCACCGCCGGCGCGACGTGCGCCGCCGGGTGCGGCTCGGCCGGCGCGGGCGCGGCCTCCGGCTCGTGGTCGCCCAGCCAGTCGAGCGCGAGCCAGCGGATCCCGGCCCGGTCGGGTGCGGTGGCCGCGAGCTGCGCGACCGGCCCGCCGCCGAGGCCGGGCAGCACGGCGTCGGGCTGGACCTGCGACCAGGGCTCGAGCACGAACGCGCGCTCGTGCGCCCGCGGGTGCGGGAGCTCGAGGTCCTCGGACACGTCCGTGAGCGTGCCGTAGACGATCACGTCGATGTCCAGCGTCCGCGGGCCCCAGCGCTGCTCGCGCACCCGGCCGAAGCTGTGCTCCACGTCCTGGCACGCGTGCAGCAGCTCGCGCGCCGACATCGTGGTGCGCGCGACGACGACCGCGTTGAGGAAGTCGTCCTGGTCCACGCCGCCGACCGGTGCGGTGCGCGCCAGGGGCGAGACGTCGAGGACCTCGATGCCCCCGATCGCGTCGAGCGCGCTGATCGCGTCGCGCAGCGTCTGCTGCGGGTCGCCCTGGTTCGACCCGAGCGAGAGCACGACGTCGACCGGCGACGCCGGGATCTCGTCCATGCGGTCGTGCTCGCGCAGCGCCGCCACGAGCGTCGCGTCGTCGTCGACGTCCTGCTCGGCCGCGACGGGCTCCTCCTCGAGCTGGTCGACGGCGGGCTCGTCGAAGGCGGGAACGTCGAAGGCGGGCTCGTCGAAGGCGCCGGGCAGACCCGCGGCCTCGACCGTGGCAGGGGCGGCCTCGGGCAGCGACACGGGAGGGATGACGGCTGCGGCGACGACGGGCGCGACGGTCGGCAGGTCCGCCGGCGCGACCACGGCGACCGGCTCGGGCTCGACGACGGGCACCGGCGTCGGCTCGGGCGAGCCGAAGGCGAGCTGCTCGACGGGCACCGGCACGACGGCCGGGCGCGTCCGCGACCGGCGGACCGCGACCACGACGTCGTCGAACGGGACGGTGATCGGGGCCTGGGGCTTGTGCAGCGCGACGTCGACGGCGACGGCGGCGGGCTCGGCGAGGACGACCGCGGCGATGCGCTCGGCGACCGTCTCGATGAGGTCGGCCGGGGACGAGCTCAGCACGGCCGTGACGCGCTCGGCGAGCTCGCCGTAGTGGACGGTGCGGGCGAGCGCGTCTCCCGCGGCGGCGGGTCGCGTGTCCAGGTGGACGACGACGTCGGCGACGAACTCCTGGCCGTTCACGCGCTCGTGCTCGAACACCCCGTGGTGCCCGGTGGCGCGGAGCCCGACGAGCCGGATCTGGTCCAGCACCTCGCCGTCGGCGTCGTGGACGGGTCCGGTCCCTGGCAGCGTCACGATGGTCGTCCTTCCTGCTGTGCCCCTGGCAGCGCTCCCCCGTGCGGTCCGAGAAGGGCCGCACGGGATGCTCTCACGTCCTGCCACCGCGCGACCACCCGCACGGCGTCCGCCGACGGCCGGACGTCGTGCACCCGGACCGCCCACGCACCCTGCGCCGCGCACAGCGTGGTGATCGCCGCGGTCGCCGCGTCGCGCTCCGTCGGCGGCACCGGGTCCACGCCCGGCCGGGCCAGCAGGTGGCCGAGGAACCGCTTGCGGCTCGCCCCGACGAGGACCGGCCGGCCCAGCGCCTGGAGCACGTCGAGGTTCGCGAGGAGCGGCCAGTTGTCGACCCCCGGCTTCGCGAAGCCCAGGCCCGGGTCGAGCACCACCTGGCGCTGGTCCACCCCCGCGCCCACGAGCGCGTCGAGCCGCGCCGAGAGCTCGTCGCGCACGTCCCGGACCACGTCGTCGTAGCGGGCGTGGGCGTCCATGACGTCGGCGTGACCGCGCCAGTGCATCGCGACGTACACCGCGCCGGAGTCGGCGACGACCCGCGCCATGTCGGGATCGGCGAGGCCGCCGGAGACGTCGTTGACGACCCGGGCCCCCGCCTCGAGGGCGCGCGCCGCGACGCGGGCGCGCGTCGTGTCGACGCTCACCGTCGCGCCCGCCGCGGACAGCGCCTCGATCACGGGCAGGACCCGGCGCAGCTCCTCGGCCTCGTCGACCCGCTCGGCCCCCGGGCGGGTCGACTCGCCGCCGACGTCGAGCAGGTCCGCGCCGGCCCCGAGGAGCTCGTGACCGTGGGCCACGGCGGCGTCCGGCTCGAACCACTCGCCTCCGTCGGAGAACGAGTCCGGCGTCACGTTGACCACGCCCAGGACGAGCGTGCGGTCCAGCGCCGTCAGCGAGGCCGGCAGCGGGAGACGCGCGGAGGTCGGGTGGAGCACTAGCGCCCCAGGATGAGGCTCATCGCCTCGGCACGCGTCGCCGGGTCGCGCATCTGGCCCCGCACCGCCGACGTGACCGTCCGGGCGCCCGGCTTGCGCACCCCGCGCATCGACATGCACAGGTGCTCGCACTCGACCACGACGACCACGCCCAGCGGCTGGAGGTGCTCGACGAGCGCGTCGGCGACCTGCGACGTCAGGCGCTCCTGCACCTGCGGGCGCTTGGCGTACACGTCGACGAGGCGCGCGAGCTTGCTCAGCCCCGTGACCTTCCCGTCGCGCGGGATGTACCCGACGTGCGCGACGCCGTGGAACGGCACGAGGTGGTGCTCGCAGGTCGAGTACACCTCGATGTCCTTGACCAGGACCATCTCCTCGTGACCGATGTCGAAGGTCGTGGCGAGGACGTCGGCCGGGTCCTGTCGCAGCCCCGCGAAGATCTCCCGGTAGGCCCGGGCCACGCGCGCCGGCGTGTCCTGGAGCCCGTCCCGCTCGGGGTCCTCCCCCACCGCGAGGAGCAGCTCGCGCACGGCGGCCTCCGCGCGCGCGACGTCGAAGGCGCCGTCGTGCGTCACGCTCAGCCCTCCGTGGGGTGCGACGGGTCACTCGGGCCGGGCTGCGTCGGCGCGGCCGGGGGCACGAAGCCCGCGGTGTCGCCGACGCGCTGGCCCTCGGGGACCTCGCCGACCGGCTCGGCCGGGTGCTCCGGCTGGGCTGCGGCGGCCTCGTCCTCGGGGATCACCTTGCCGTCGCCGAGGGCGCGCTTCTCCGCCTCGGTCAGGACGGGTCCGTCCGGGGAGACCGCCCGCTGCTCGCTCGACAGCCAGACCTCGCGCGGCGAACGCTTCACCACGGGCGAGAACACGTCCGCGAGCTCGGCCTGGTTGAGCGTCTCCTTGTCGAGGAGCCGCAGCACCAGGTCGTCGAGCACGCCGCGGTACTGGACGAGGACCTCCCAGGCCTCGTCGTGCGCCTGCTCGACGAGCTTGCGCACCTCCTCGTCGATGACCCCCGCGACCTCCTCGGAGTAGTCGCGCTGGTGGCCCATGTCGCGACCGAGGAACGGCTCGCCCTGGCCCTGCCCGAGCTTGATCGCGCCGACGCGCTCGCTCATGCCGTACTCGGTGACCATCTTCCGGGCGATCGCGGTCGCCTTCTCGATGTCGTTGCTCGCGCCCGTCGTCGGGTCGTGGAAGACGATCTCCTCGGCGACACGGCCGCCCATCGCGTAGGCGAGCTGGTCGAGCAGCTCGTTGCGCGTCGTGGAGTACTTGTCCTCGAGCGGCATGACCATCGTGTAGCCGAGCGCGCGGCCACGGGGAAGGATCGTGACCTTCGTGACCGGGTCCGTGTAGCGCATCGCCGCGGCGACCAGGGCGTGGCCGCCCTCGTGGTACGCCGTGATCTTCTGCTCCTTGACGTTCATGACGCGCGTGCGCTTCTGCGGGCCGGCGACCACGCGGTCGATGGCCTCGTCGAGGGCACGGTCGTCGATGAGCTGCGCACCCGAGCGCGCCGTGAGCAGCGCGGCCTCGTTGAGCACGTTCGCGAGGTCGGCGCCCGTGAAGCCGGGCGTGCGGCGCGCGACGACGGCGAGGTCGATCTCGGGGACCATCGGCTTGCCCTGCGCGTGCACGCGCAGGATCGCCTCGCGGCCCTTGAGGTCGGGCGCCTCGACGGCCACCTGACGGTCGAAGCGGCCCGGGCGCAGCAGCGCCGGGTCGAGGATGTCGGGCCGGTTGGTGGCGGCGATGAGGATGACGTTCGTCTTGACGTCGAAGCCGTCCATCTCGACGAGGAGCTGGTTCAGCGTCTGCTCGCGCTCGTCGTGACCGCCACCCATGCCGGCGCCGCGGTGACGGCCGACGGCGTCGATCTCGTCGACGAAGATGATCGCGGGGGCGTTCTGCTTGGCCTGGTCGAACAGGTCGCGGACGCGGCTCGCGCCGACGCCCACGAACATCTCGACGAAGTCCGAGCCCGAGATCGAGTAGAACGGCACGCCCGCCTCGCCCGCGACGGCGCGAGCGAGCAGGGTCTTGCCGGTGCCGGGAGGACCGTAGAGCAGGACGCCCTTGGGGATCTTCGCGCCCACGGCCTGGAACTTGGCCGGGTCCTCGAGGAACTCCTTGATCTCCTGGAGCTCCTCGACCGCCTCGTCCTCGCCCGCGACGTCGGCGAACGTCACCTGCGGCATGTCCTTGGTGATGAGCTTCGCGCGGGACTTGCCGAAGCCCATGACGCGCGAGCCGCCGCCCTGCATGCGGGACAGGAGGAACCAGAAGATCAGGCCGATGATCACGAACGGGATCACGAGCGAGAGCAGCGAGGACCAGAACGAGGCCTGCGCGATCTGCGAGTCGTAGCCCTTGGGCGGGTCCGCCTTCACGACGTCGTCCACGATCTGCGAGCCCTGCGGCTCGACGTAGTAGAACTGGACGCTCTTGCCGTAGTTCTTGCCGTCCGCCTCGAAGTCGGACTTGAGGTCCAGCTGGACCCGCTGGTCGCCGTCGACGATCAGGGCCTTGTCGACCTTGCCCTCGTTGAGCAGCTCGATGCCCTGGTAGGTGTCGATGCGCTCGACCTTGGGCCGCGCCAGGACGCTGAACGCCGCCCAGAGCACGATCAGGGCCACGACCACCCAGATGATCGGGCCGCTGAGGATTCGCTTCATGTTCATAGGTGCCGGGGCTGTGCCCCCGTCCCTCCGCTCGCACTCGTCTGCAGCGAAACTACACGTTCGCGCTGAGAGGACCCCGGGCTGTTCGCCCAGGGCACAGCGCCCCGGCGGCGCCCGCCCCCTACCTGCCCGCCGCGCTCACGCGGTGGGCCCGGGACGCGCACCGGTCGGTCACCCTCCGTACACGTGCGGGGCGAGCGTCCCGACGAACGGGAGGTTGCGGTACTTCTCGGCATAGTCCAGCCCGTACCCGACGACGAACTCGGTCGGGATGTCGAAGCCGACGTAGCGGACCTCGACGTCGACCTTCGCGGCCTCGGGCTTGCGCAGCATCGCCGCGATCTCGACCGACTTCGGCCCGCGGCTGCGGAGGTTCGACTTGAGCCACGACAGCGTCAGGCCCGAGTCGATGATGTCCTCGACGATGAGGACGTTGCGGCCCGTGAGGTCGGAGTCGAGGTCCTTGAGGATCCGGACGACGCCCGACGACTTGGTGCCCGACCCGTACGACGACACGGCCATCCAGTCCATCTCGACGCTGTGGTGCAGCCGGCGCGCGAGGTCCGCCATCACCATGACGGCGCCCTTGAGCACCCCGACGAGCAGGAGGTCCTGACCGCGGTAGTCCTCGTCGATCTGGGCCGCCAGCTCGTCGAGCCGGGTCTGGAGCTGCTCCTCGGACAGCAGCACGCTCGACAGGTCGGCCGCGACGTCGGATCGGTCCACGACAGCTCCTCAGGGGTCTCGGGGTAGGGCGCAGGTCAGGGGTGGGGAGCCGGCCGGGTCCCGGGGTCGGGGTTCCGCGAGGCGCCCACGGCGCGCAGCACAAGCCTGCCACACTCGCGCGCACCGAGGACGGGCCCCGGCAGGTGGACGGCGCCCTGACCGCGCCACCGGACGACGAGCGCGTCGAGCGCGTCGACGTGCGCGGCGGTGAGCGCACCCCCGGGTGAGCCGGCGCGGGTCGCGGCGAGCCGCAGCGCGCGGGTCCGCAGCGCGCGCGGCGCGTCCGCGAGCGCCTGCACGTCGAGCGACGACGGCGACGTCGCTTCAGCGTCGGCGTCCTCGGCGTCGTTCTGGGCGCGGGCCAGGAGGTCGGCGGCGAGGGCGTCGAGGACGTCGGCGTCGTCGCGCAGCTGCGCTGCCGTCCGGGCGAGCGCCGCAGGGACGCCGGGCCCCAGGACCCGGACGAGCTCGGGCAGCACCTCGGTGCGCACGCGCGACCGCAGCGGCAACGCGTCGAGCCGGCGCGGATCGTCGTCCCGAGCGCCGCCGGACGACGATCCGCGTCGGTTCGCCGACCCGCCGTCGTCCGCGGGGCCGTTGGTCGGGTCGTCCCACCAGGTCAGCCCGACGGCGCGGCACACCGCCTCGGTGTCGGCGCGCCTCAGGCCGAGGAACGGCCGTCGCAGCACCCCTCGGACGGGTGGCATCCCGGCGAGCGAGCGCGCCCCCGACCCGCGTGCGAGCCCGAGGAGCACGGTCTCGGCCTGGTCGTCCAGGGTGTGCGCGAGCAGGACGGCGGCGGCGCCGTGCTCGCGCGCGGCGTCCTCGAGCGCCGCGTACCTCGCGTCGCGGGCCGCCGCCTCCGGTCCCCCGCCTCCCCCGACGACGACGCCGCGCACCTCGGCCGGGTCGAGCCCCAGGCCGCGGCAGGCGCGGGCGGCGGTGGCGGCGACGTCGTCGGACCCGGGCTGCAGCCCGTGGTCGACGACGACCGCACCGGCGCGCAGGCCGGCGCGCGGTGCGACGAACGCGGCCGTCGCCGCGAGCGCCAGCGAGTCCGCCCCGCCGGAGCACGCGACGAGCACGAGCGCCCCGGGCGGCAGGTCGGCGAGGGCCGCGCGGAGGGCGACGCGCGCTGCCGCCTCGGACGGCGTCGGGCCGGCCATGCGACGTCCGCCGTCAGCCGTGGACGCGCCGGACCCAGGCACGCGGGTCGGCGATCTCGCGGGCGCTGGGGAGCGTGTCAGGGGACGTCCAGACGGCGTTGAACCCGTCCTGCCCGACGCGCTCGGTCACGGCCCGCACGAACGCGGCGCCGTCGCGGTACTGGGCGATCTTGGCGTCCATGCCGAGGAGGCGGCGCAGGACCTGGTCGGCGCGCGTGCCGCCGGCGTCGCGGCGCGCCTCGAAACGGGCACGGATGTGCGCGACGCTCGGCACGAGCGCGGGCCCGACGGCGTCCATCGCGACGTCGGCGTGGCCCTCGAGGAGCGCCATGACCGCGGTGACGTCGGCGAGGCGTTCCTGCTGGTCCGCGTCGATCATGCCCGTGAGGAGCGACTGCCCCTCGCCGCGCACGGCCGCGAGGACGGCGCGACCCACCGTGCTGAGCTTGTCCCGGACGCGGGCCTCCGAGAAGTCCTTGGACGTGCGGGCGAGGTCGGCGACCAGACCCCGGGCCCGGTCCGCGAGGTGCTGGGCCAGCCACGGCGACGCCGCGAACTGCAGCGCGTGCGTCTGCTCGTGGAGGCACACCCAGAGGCGGAAGTCGGCCGGGTCGACCCCGAGCTGGCGCTCGACGCCGAGCACGTTCGGGGCGACGAGGAGGAGACGCCCCGGACCGCCGGGGCGGCTGTACGGGTCGAACTGGCCGAGCACACGGCTCGACAGGAGAGCGAGGGTCGCCCCGACCTGGGCGCCCCCCACGAGCGCGGTCACGGGCTGGGCGTCGTCGAGGAGGTCGTCGAGCGCGCCGCGCGTCATGTGGTCCATGACCTCGGTGTTGGCGCGGGCCCACCGCACCCGGTCGACGACGTAGACGTCGCTGAGCGCCGACGCACGGTCCGCAGGGACGAGGCCGGTCACGTCCTCGACGGGGCCCACGGCACGGTGCGCGGCTTGGCGCAGCCCGGCGACGAGGAGGTCGAGGTCGGCACGCGGCGCGACCGGTCCGGGGCGCGCGAGCCGCCCCGCGACCGCCGCAGCCGCGTTCCAGTCGACGAGGCTCACGGCGCCGGAGGACGGGTCGGGGCTCATCGCCCCACCCTAGCGACGGGCACCGGACGGGCACGTCGGCTTCACGATGGGCGAACCGAAGTCCCCGTCGCCGGACCCGACCCACCCTCGACGAACGGAACGTCACCGTCGGCGCACCCAACGTCACCCTCGGCGAACGGAACGTCACCGTCGGTGGCTGGCTGGGCGAGCTCCGCCGGGGGCGACATCACCGCGAAGGGTGGGGCGGGAGGGGTGCGCGCGGTCGTGGCTGGGTGGGCGGGAAGCCGAGCGAGGAACGAGCGAGGCGGATGGAAGACCGCGCGCACCGCTCCCGTCCCACCCACCGCAACCGGGTCAGTGTCGTCGACGCATCAGGAGCACCCGCACGACGCCAGCTTCGACACGAACGCGTCGAGCGCGGCGCGCGGCCCCCATTGCCCGGCCGCCCCGGTCTTGTCCGCCATGACGACGAACAGCAGCTCGCGCCCGTCGTGCGTGACGAGCGTCCCGGCGAGCGAGGTGACGCCGTTGAGGCTGCCCGTCTTGGCGCGGACCATGCCGCGGGCGTCGCCGCTGAGGAACCGGTCGTCGAGGGTGCCGCGCAGGCCGGAGATGGGGAGCATCGCGACGATGCCGGTGAGCTCGGGGTGGTCGTCGGAGGTGATGAGGGCGAGCAGCTCGGCGAGCTGGCGGGGGCTGAGGCGCGAGCCCTTTCCGAGCCCGGAGCAGTCGGCGAGCCGTGCGCCGGAGAGGTCGACGCCGAGCCGCCCCACGGACGCGAGGACGGCCTTGGAGGCGCCGTCGAAGGTCGCGGGCAGCCCGCCGGCGTCGGCGACGAGACGCCCGAGGCCCTCGGTGATGGTGTTGTCGGACATCTCGAGGGCGTACGCGACCACGTCGCGCACGGGCGCGGACTCGACCCGTCCGAGCTCGGCGCCGTCGGCGGGCGCGTCGCCGCGTGCGACGCCGGTGACCGTGATGCCCTGCTTCTTGAGGGCGGCAGCGAGGACGTCGGCGGCGTTCATCGCGGGGTCGGCGTACCGCTGGGCGTACTCGTCGTCGGTCATCCGCCCCTCGTCGACGGCGACCGCGCTGATGTGCGCGACGTAGCCCTCGCTGAGGAAGCCCGGGTCCCACGTGGGGCTCGCGGAGGGCCCGCTGAACAGGGTGTCGTCGAGCAGGAGCCGGACCTTGGTACGGCCCTGGAGCTGGAGGGCGTCCGCGACCTGGGCGGCGAGGTCGCCGATCCCGGCGCGGCCGTCCGTCTTCGACGGGGAACCCTTGCCCGCTGCGAGGAGCTGGTCGCCGCCGCCGACGAGCACGATGGTGCTGCCCGAGCCCTGGACGACGGTCGTCGGGAGGGTCGACGCGGGGTCGAGCTCGGTGAGCGCGGTGACCCCGGTGAGGAGCTTCTGCGTCGACGCCGGCACGTACGTGGCGGTGGCGCCGGACGCGGCGAGCACGTCGCCGGAAAGCCGGTCGACGACCTGGACCCCGACGTGCGAGCCCATCTGCCCGCCGTGGACGAGCTTCGAGGTCGCGGCCGCCACGGTCGAGGATCGCGGCGCGGGCGCGTCCTCCGCGAGCGCGGGCGCCGCTCCGGGCCGCGGGAGGGCCGAGGCGGCGGGCGCCGTCGGGAAGGGGGGCGGCGGCGTCGGCGAGGGGGCGGTCGTGAGGACGCCGGGCACGACGTCGTTCGCGTCCGCGACGGCGTACCCGCCCGCGAGCACGACCGCCGCGGCGACGACGATCGACGTGACGCGGAGCGTCCGACCCATGCGTTCCCAGACCTTTCCGTCGCCGGTGGCGCCTCGCGGGGCCGCCGGCCTGTGACATGTCGCACACGTCCGTCCCCGTCGCGGCCCGAGAAGCGTTCCAGGCGGGATGAGCGTACGTGCGCATGACACACTAGAGCCCGACTCACGGCACGGAGGAGAACAGTGGAGTTCGACGTCACGATCGAGATCCCCAAGGGTCAGCGCAACAAGTACGAGGTGGACCACGAGACCGGTCGCATCCGTCTCGACCGCATGCTCTTCACCTCGACGCGCTACCCGGACGACTACGGCTTCATCGAGGGCACCCTCGGCGAGGACGGCGATCCGCTGGACGCGCTCGTGCTGCTCGAGGAGCCGACGTTCCCGGGCTGCCTGATCCGCTGCCGCGCGCTCGGCATGTTCCGCATGCGCGACGAGGCGGGCGGCGACGACAAGGTGCTCTGCGTGCCGCTGGGCGACCAGCGTGCCGCGTGGCGCCAGGACATCGACGACGTGTCGGACTACCACCGTCTCGAGATCCAGCACTTCTTCGAGGTCTACAAGGACCTCGAGCCCGGCAAGTCCGTCGAGGGCGCGCACTGGGTGGGCCGCGCCGAGGCCGAGGCCGAGGTCGAGCGCTCGTTCCAGCGGGCCAAGGAGACCGGCTACTACGACCACAACGCGCAGACGCAGGGCCTCGCCGGCCACTGAGTCGCCGCACGCCGACCGACGGCGCCGCCCCCGGCCCGGGGGCGGCGCCGTCGTCGTTCAGGCGCCGGTCAGGGCGCGACCGCGTACCCGTACCGGGCGCCGGTCGCCCGTCCGAGGATCTCGTGGACCGTCGGCGCGCCCGTGACGGGCAGGCCCGTCAGCACGGCGCCGGTCGCCGCATCCTCGCCCGGCACGCCGATCGCGGGGACCTGGCCCTCGCGGGCCGCGGGGAACGCTCCGAGGGTGGCGCCCATCCGGTCGCCCGTCTCCGCCGATCCAGGCACGCCTGGGCTGTTCTCGGTCCACAGGTGCCCGGTCCCGAGCGTCTGGACGGAGCCCGCGTCGACGACAGAGCCGACGTCCTCGCCTGGCGCCCCCACGAGGACGCGCCATCGGCCGCCGACGACGGCCGACGACACCGCAGCGCCGAAGGCGTCGCCTCGCTCCACGCTGCTCCCGGTGCCGGCGGAGTCCTGGCTCCAGAGGGTGAACGGCCCGACGGCGCCCCCCGGGTCGGCGGCGACCGGCCCGACGACGACCGTGCCGGCGTCGGACACCGAGCCCACGTCCTCTCCCGGCGCCCCGATCACGAGCCGCACGCGGCCCGGGACCGTCTCGACGAGGGCGACCGCGGCCCCGAGACGGTCGCCCGCCTCCGGGACGCCCGGCACCCCGGGCGTGGACTGCTCGAGCAGCATGGGCGCCGGCCACGTCCCCGTCGTGGGTTCGACGACGACCAGGGCCGCGCCCGCGGAGGCGGCGCCCGCATCACGCTGCCCGGGCGCGCCCGCCGCCAGGACCGGCCCGCTCTGTGCGAGCGAGCTGCCCAGCTTCCCGCCGACCGTCGGGCTCCCGGGCACCCCGGGAGTGGCCAGCGTGATGGTCCGTCCGGCGTACGCGGTCGGCCCACCGGGGCCGACCTTGAAGGCCGTCAGCAAGCCCGCGTCCCGCACCCCGGCCACGTCCTGCCCGGGCGATCCCACCCAGAGGAACCGAGGCGCCGGGTCGATCTCCTCGTCGGTGTGCGCCCGCGACACGACGGCAGCCCCGAACCGCGCGCCGGCCTGCGACGCGCCCGGCACCCCCGGGGAGTCCGCCGTGTAGCGCGCGCGGAGCGCGAGACCGCCCGTCGCGGGGTCGTAGGCGTAGAGGTAGACGGCACCGGCGCGCGCCCTTCCAGCGACCGTCTCGTTCGGGCTCCCGACGACCAGCTGGGTGCACCAGGCGTCGTCGCCCTCCTGGGCGTAGGACCCGAGCTGCGTGACGGAGGCGCCGAAGCCCTGCGGGCCGGTCAGCAGCTGTGTCCGACCTGTCGACAGCCGCACCTCGACCACGCCGATCCGGGCGCCCGTACCGGGGGCGCCGACCACGGTGTCGGGCGTGCGGTCGCCGTCCAGGTCGTAGCTGGGGCTCAGGCACTCGGGTTCCGCGTGAGCCGCAGGGGCGCTGAGGACGGCTCCCGTGGCGACCAGGGCGCCAGCCGTGACGAGCGCTGCGGCCCTGGGGCGGCGGCCGAGCAGCCGGGGTCGCGTCCTCGCGTGGGCGGGCGGCCTTCTGGCAGGTGCTGCGGCGGAGACGTGCGCGATCGATCGCATCGGAACCCCCTCGGAGACGCCCTCCGCGGGCGCGGCAGCCTGTCACCGGCCCGCGAGGAAGCAAACCACGCTACGCCTCAGCGGGCGCACAGATCACCCACAGAGCGGGTGGATTCCGGTCACGTCAGCGAGAGCGGTGGACCTCGACCCGCGCGCTCACCTCGTAGTGGTCCGACGGCGCCTTCTTGCTGTTCGTCACGTGCACGCGGTAGGACGTCGCGACGACCTTGTCGTTCATGATCACGTGGTCGATGGGCTCGCCGTTGGCGCGCGCGCCGGTGAAGTCGTGGAACGAGCCGTAGTCGCCGTCGGTGGCGCTGCGGGCGGTCAGGTCGGCGCTCGTGAAGCCGTGCGCGGCGAGGACGTCGAGCGGCGTGGTGGCGGCGCGGCCCGGATAGGAGTTGTAGTCGCCCGTGAGCACGACGGGCTCGCCCGCGTGCCGGTGCTTCCGGACCAGCTTCACGAGGCGCTGGGCCTCGAGCGCCCGGGCGCGCTGCGCCACGGCCGACCCTGCCGAGTGCTTGCTCGTGTACGCGGTGAGATGCGCGTTGACCACGAGCACCGCCTGGTGGCTGCGCTTGTCCTTGAGCTCGACCCACGTGGCGTAGCGCGCGTCGATCCCCGTGGAGCCGGCCGACGAGACCTTCGCGTAGCCGCAGTGCAGCACCGTGAACTTCCCCGGGGCGTACAGGACGGGCTGGTTCTTGGTGGTGCAGGGTTTCGAGCTGTGCGGGTGCTTCGCGACCCGCAGGTGCGCCGCCTTCGCGACCACGCTGACGGGGCGCTTGCCGCCGACCTTGTCCCACCCGGTCTCCTGCAGCCCGGCGATCCCGACCCCGCGCAGCTGGCGGCCGGACAGCGTGAACCGCTTCGACCAGGACCGCCCGGCGCCGTCGTCGAACTGGGTCCGCAGGAGGTTGTAGGTGGCGACGGTCGTGGTGAACGCGACGGGCGTGCGCGCGTTCCCGGCGAGCACGGTCGCGGTGCGGGGCTTCGACGCGTGCCGGACGAGGCCCCACCGGTCCGCCACGACCCGCACGTAGAAGATGGGCCGCAGGTGCATGGTCTTCGGCCGCACGCCGTCGAGCGTGATGCTCGTGCGGGCCGTCCGCACGACCGTGCGCTGCTTGGCGGACCTCGTGGCGGCGAACGTCACGGTGTAGCGGGTCGCGTTCTTCACGGGCTTCCACGACACCTTGACGGTCGACGCGGTGAGCGGCCGGACCGTCGGGGTGGCCGGCACCCCCAGCGACTTGAGCGGCGTCGTGAAGCCGCGCACGCGGCTGTCGGGGCCTCGCACGACCTGCTCGTCGCCGTCCTTGCTCGCGTGCGCGGGGCCGCGGACGGTGCGGAGCAGGACGTAGTAGCGGGCGCCGTCGCGCAGACCCACCCGGTAGGAGGTGCCGTGCACGACGGCCGACCGGTGCAGGACCTTGGTCATGGCCGCGTCGCTCGCGACGACCACCTGGTACCCGGTCGCGCGCGCGGCCGCGCCCCAGCGGAGCGTGACACCGGAGGTGTCCGGCTTCGTGGTGACCTCGGTGACGGGCGACGGCGGGCGGAGCGGGGTGTGCACGGCGAGCGGCTGCGTGGTCGAGCCGGCGACGCCGTGCCAGGTGGACGTGACCGCGACGTAGAGCTGCTGGTCCTCGGTGATGCCACGGCCGCCGACGTGGACGCGGGGGTCGGCGGCGTCGACGGTCCGGGTCCACACGACGTGACGCAGCGCGGGATCCGTCGCGACCCGGACGAGGTAGCCCGTCGCCCGGTCGCCCGTGGGTTGCCAGCGCAGGTCCGCGCCGTCGAAGGTGACGTTCGCGGCCGTCAGCGCGGTCGGCGCGGGTGCGGGCGTGATCCCGTCGCTGCGCGACAGGACGAGCACGCCCGCGGCCACGAGGGTCGCGAGGACGGTCAGCAGCAGGACGCGGAGCCGTGGGTGCGGCCGCGCGGGCCGTCCGGGCCGTCCGGTCCCCGCGCCCGACGACGACGCCGGTGGCGCGGGCGGGCGACCCGGGCTCTCCCCGGCGGGCCCCGGGACGGGTGGTGCGGGCGGTCGTGGCGGCGACCCGACGGGCCGGGTGGGCGGGACCTCGACGGGCGGCACCGCGACCGGCGCCGGGGCGAGGAGGACGGTCGTCTGCACGGCCTCCTCGACGCGGGTCTCCTCGACGAGCAGCGTGACCGTCGGGGGCACCGCGGCCGACGCCGCGACGGCCGAGGTCTCGGTCCGTCCGGCGATGCCGGCGATGCGGCGCATGACGGGCGTCAGCTCGGCGCGCGGCGCGGGCTCGCGGTCTCGCCGCACCCACACCCGGCGCGGCACGACGGGCCGACGCGGCGGCCGGCCGGACGGTGTGGCCCCCGGGCTCGGCCGAGACTCCGCCCCCCGGACGGGGGCGGGGGTGACGACGACCACCGCACGAGCCTACGAGACGGGTCTCGGGCGTCCGAACGCTCGCGCGTCGGCGCTGGCCGCGCGGCGTGTCCCGCGTGTCGCGCGCCGGGCCACGACCCGTCTCACGTCTCACATCGTGGTCTCACTATGCGAGAAGGGGTGGACGCGTGTGAGACGGGAGCCGTAGCGTCACCGTCATGTCCCGTCGAATGTGTCGCTGAGAACGCACCCGCGCAGGCCGCCCGCCGGCCGCACCGGTGATCCGTTCCAGCACCCGTTCGTCGCCCCGGGCCGACCCGGACCCTCACGGTCCCCGCCCCACGGACGCTCCGGACGCAGGGCACTCCCGCCCGACGGATCGCCGCACCTCCCCGCCGCACCGTCCCACCCGTCCCCGCCAGGAGCAGCCATGTCGAACGCCGCCGAGACCACGCCGCAGTGGTCCTTCGAGACCCGTCAGATCCACGCCGGCCAGCAGCCCGACCCCGCCACGGGCGCCCGCGCCCTCCCGATCTTCCAGACGACGTCGTACGTCTTCCCGTCCGCCGAGACCGCCGCCGCGCGCTTCGCGCTCCAGGAGCTCGGACCCATCTACACGCGCATCAACAACCCGACCCAGGAGGTCGTCGAGAACCGCGTCGCGGACCTCGAGGGCGGCGTCGGCGCGCTGCTCGTCTCGTCCGGCCAGGCCGCCGAGACCCTCGCGATCCTCAACGTCGCCGAGGCCGGGGACCACGTCGTCGCGTCCTCCAGCCTGTACGGCGGCACGTACAACCTGCTGCACTACACGCTCGCGAAGCTCGGCATCGAGACGACCTTCGTCGAGGACCCGCACGACCTGCAGCAGTGGCGCGACGCCGTCCGGCCGAACACCAAGCTGTTCTTCGGCGAGACGATCCCCAACCCCAAGACCGACGTGCTCGACATCGAGGGCGTGGCGGGCGTCGCGCACGAGGTCGGCGTGCCGCTGATCGTCGACAACACCGTCGCGACCCCGTACCTGATCCGCCCGCTCGAGTGGGGCGCGGACGTCGTCGTGCACTCCGCGACCAAGTACCTCGGCGGGCACGGGACGGCCGTGGGCGGCGTGATCGTCGACGGCGGCACGTTCGACTACGCCCAGCACCCCGAGCGGTTCCCGAACTACAACACCCCCGACCCCTCGTACAACGGCCTCGTCTACGCGCGCGACCTCGGCGTCGGCGGGATCTTCGGCGTCAACCTCGCGTTCGTCCTCAAGGCGCGCGTGCAGCTCCTGCGCGACCTCGGCACCGCGATCGCGCCGTTCAACGCGTTCCTCATCGAGCAGGGCATCGAGACCCTCTCGCTGCGAATCGAGCGCCACGTCGAGAACGCGCAGAAGGTGGCCGAGTGGCTCGACGCACGGGACGACGTCGTGCGCGTCCACTACGCGGGCCTGCCGTCGTCGCCGTGGTACGCGAACGCGCAGAAGTACGCGCCGCGCGGCCCGGGGGCAGTGCTGGCGTTCGAGCTCGACGGCGGCGCGGACGCCGGGAAGGCGTTCGTCTCCGCGCTGCAGCTCCACTCGAACGTCGCGAACATCGGCGACGTGCGCTCGCTCGTCATCCACCCGGCCTCGACGACGCACAGCCAGCTCACCCCCGAGGAGCAGGCGCTCTCGGGCGTGACGCCGGGCCTCGTGCGCCTCGCCGTCGGGATCGAGAACGTCGAGGACATCCTCGCGGACCTCGAGCTCGGGTTCACGGCAGCGAAGGCCGCGCTCGGGGCCAACGCGCCCGCGACGACACAGCCGGACGTGCAGGCCTGAGGTCAGGAGACCGAACCGTGGACGCCCGCACCCCCTCCGACTGTCCGACCGTAGGCTGGACGCCAGTGACCTCCCCCGACCTGTCTCCCCTGGCCCCCGCGCGCACACCTGTCGCGCGCGGACGCTCGACCGCGACCCGCCGCGCCTCGCGCGACGCGATCCCGGCCACGAGCGCCTGGCGCGTGGGCGACCCGGTCGGACGGCGGCAGTTCGCCGACCTGGCGACGCTGGACCTGGAGGGGGGCGGGCGCCTGCCCGTCACGCTCGCGTACGAGACGTGGGGCGAGCTCAACGAGGCCCGCGACAACGCGGTCCTCGTGCTCCACGCGCTCACCGCCGACTCGCACGTGCTCGGCGACGCGGGCGACGGCCACCCGACCGCCGGCTGGTGGTCCGAGATGGTCGGCCCCGGCCGCCCCATCGACACGGACCGGTGGTTCGTCGTCGCCCCCAACGTGCTCGGCGGCTGCCAGGGCTCGACGGGCCCGGCGTCGAACGCGCCCGACGGCCAGCCGTGGGGTTCCCGGTTCCCGGTCGTGACGGTCCGCGACCAGGTCGCGGCCGAGATCGACCTGACGCGCGAGCTCGGTATCCCGTCGTGGGCGCTCGTCGTGGGTGCCTCGATGGGCGGGCTCCGGGTGCTCGAGTGGGCGCTCATGGGCCCCGAGGCCGGCATCGGCGTGGACGCCATCACGGTGATCGCGTCGACCGCCCAGACGTCCGCCGACCAGATCGCGTGGGCGCACAGCCAGCTCCTCGCGATCCGCGCCGACCCGAAGTTCCGCGGCGGCGACTACTACGACGCCGAGGACGGCGACGGCCCGCACGTCGGGCTCTCGGTCGCCCGGTCCATCGCGCACACGACCTACCGCAGCGCGCCCGAGCTCAACGAGCGCTTCGGACGCGTCCCGCAGGGCGGCGAGGACCCGCTCCACGGCGGGCGGTACGCGGTCCAGTCGTACCTCGACCACCACGGCGACAAGCTCGCCCGCCGGTTCGACGCCGGCACCTACGTCCGGCTCACCGAGTCGATGCTGACGCACGACCTCGGCCGCGACCGCGGCGGCGTCGAGACCGCGCTCGGCCAGATCACCGCGCGGGCGCTCGTCGTCGCGGTCGACTCCGACCGCCTCTTCCTTCCCGCCGAGTCGGCCCGCGTCCAGCGCGGGATCCCGGACGCGGAGCCCCTGCACGTCATGCACTCCGACCACGGGCACGACGGGTTCCTCATCGACTTCGACCAGCTGGGCCCGATCGTCGCCGAGTTCCTGGGCACGCCCGACCGGGTGTCCTGAGCGTGGGGCGGTCCGGGACGCGACGCGCCGTCGCGGCACCCGAGACCACTCCCGGGCCTCGTGCCTTCGGGCTCCCGGTCGCACCCACCGCCGCGCTCGCGTGGGGCCTCCAGTCCGCGTTCTTCAACCCGGCCCTCGCCCTGATCCTCGCCGACCGCTTCGGCGCGAGCGACGGGCAGATCGGCCTCGCGCTCGCGCTCTACAACGCGAGCGGGTTCGTGTGCTCGCTCGTGATCCCGGTGCTCGCCGACCGGCGCACCGACTACCTCTCGCCCCTCCTGTGGGCCGGGTACGCCACGCTCCCGCTCGCGGCGGTGCTCGGCCTGAGCCACGACCTCACCACGGCGATCGTCGCGCTGGTCGTCCTCGGCGGCCCCGCCGGGGTCGGCACGTCGCTGCTCTTCGCCCACCTGCGCGCCGTCGGGCTCCCACCGCGCTCGATCATCAACACCCGGGCCGTGTTCTCGTTCGCCTGGGTCGCGGGCCCACCTCTGGCCACGCTCGTGGCGTCGGCCTTCGGCGACGCCGCGGTCCTCGCTTGCATCGCCGTTATCGCTCTGCTCGGGCTCGGCACCACGTGGGCGATGCGGCGCGCGTCCTCGCCCGCGAACGCGGGGGCGGCCGGGTCAGGCGCTGAAGCCCCGACCACCGAGACCCTGCTGCCCGTCGCGCTCGTCGGCGTCGTGGTCGCTTTCGTCGCGCTGCAGGCCACGAACTACATCTCGACGACGACCATGGCCCTGTACGTCACCGACACCCTGCACCTGCCGGCCGTGTGGGCGGGCGTCGCGCTCGCCGTGGCCGCGGGCCTCGAGATCCCCGCGCTCGTCCTCGCGGGCCGTCTCACCGCTCGGTACTCGAACCTCACGCTCGTCGCGGCGTCGTGCGTGCTGGGGACGGGCTACTACCTGGCCCTCGCGCTCGCGCGGGGGCCGGTCGAGCTCGTCGCGTCGCAGGTCCTCAACGCGGCGTTCTTCGCGATCGTCGCCGGGATCGGCCTGACGTTCTTCCAGGAGATCATCCCGGCGCCCGGCCTCGCGTCGGGGCTGTTCACGAACGTGCGGCGGATCGGCGCCGTCGCGGCCGGCGGGATCGTCGCGCTCGCGGGCGTCCTCGGCGGCTACCGGGACGTGTTCCTCGTGTGCGGGGCGCTCTGCGTCCTCGCGCTGGCGCTCGTCGTGCCGATCGGGCTCCTAGGGCCGCGGCTGCGTCGCCCCGTCGCGGCCTAGGTGAGCTGTGCCCGCACGTCCTGATCGATCGATCCAAGCAGGATCAAGGAGCCGATGGCCACGCCGAGGATCGTGAAGCGCAGGGTCTTCGTCGCGGCCGGCGGGTTGGCGAACAGCTCGAAGAGGCCGCGGTCGTCTTCGCCCCGGTGCCGCACGTCGCGGATCAACAGCGCCACCAGCCCGACCATGGAGGCGGCGAACACGATCCACAGGAGAGGTTCCATTCTCGTCCTCCTCTCATCGACGACGAAGGGCCGATCGCGCCGACGGCACCACGATGGCCCTGCGGCTCCGGGCGCCGACAACGGCACCGGGTCTCCGACCGCTCAGGATAGAGGTCGTCGGAGCAAGCCGGTGGACGCGCGGCTTTCCGTTCGCGGGATGGAGGCAGTATCTGGGTTCAGACGTCTCTTTCACCGATCGAGACAGCCAGACCTGCGTGAGGGAGGGTCGCCGGTCGGGCGCGGTTCGACCCCGTCGACCTCGGAGCCCCACGCGCTCGTAGAACGCACCACCCGATCGTTGCCCCGGGAACTGCTCGACCCAGATCCGGCTGACGCCCGCCGCGAGTCCCCCGCATCAGGGCGTCGATCAGCCGAGGCCGAGACCAGCGCCGCCAGAGTCGAGACGGACGACGTGCGGTGTCGCTGTCATCGCCACCACCCTCGCACCTCCAGCCCGCCCGGTGGGGATGCCCGAAGCGATGCCGAGCGGCGAACGGTCCGACCCGTCGTTAGCGTCGACGGGACGGACCTCGGGAGGGACACGATGGCAGTGAAGGACTTGGACGGCAAGGTCGCGCTGGTCACGGGAGCGGGCTCGGGCATCGGGCGCGCGACGGCGGTGCTGCTCGCCCGGCGCGGGGCGACGGTGGTCCCGCTCGGTCACAGCCAGGACAGCGCCGACGACGTCGCGGAGGAGATCCGTCAGGACGGCGGCACCGCGCTCCCCGTGGCGGCGGACGTGGCCGACGCCGAAGCGGTGCGTGACGTGCTCGCGCGGGTCGAGCGGGAGCTCGGGCGGCTCGACGTCGTCGTCGCGAACGCGGGCGTGAACGGCGTGTGGGCGCCGCTCGACGAGCTGGCGCCCGAGGAGTGGGCCAGCACGATCGCCACGAACCTCACCGGCACGTTCCACACCGTGCGCTTCGCGGTGCCGCTGCTCGTGCGGCAGGGCGGCTCGGTGGTCGTCGTGTCGTCGATCAACGGCACCCGCACGTTCAGCAACTCCGGCGCCTCGGCGTACGCGACGAGCAAGGCGGGCCAGGTCGCGTTCGCGCGGATGGCGGCCGTCGAGCTCGGGCCGCGCGGGGTGCGCGTCAACGCCGTCTGCCCGGGCGCGATCGACACGGAGATCGACGACAACACCGAGCAGCGGCACACCGACGACCTCGGCGTGCCGGCGGACTTCCCGGCCGGGCAGATCCCCCTCACGGGCCAGGAGCCCGGGGTGGCGGCGCAGGTCGCCGACGCCATCGGCTACCTCGTGTCCGACGCGGCGAGCCACGTCACCGGCACGGAGATCTTCGTCGACGGGGGTCAGTCGCTCATCGCGTGACGGTGTGGCTCGTCGGGCGCGAAGAGCTCGGCGGTGGCCGCGTCGGCCGGGTAGTAGGACTCGATCACGAGCTCGTCGAGCGTGACGTCGAGCGGCGTGGTGAAGGTCGTCATGGTCGAGAACATCCGCAGCTCCCGGCCCTCGTACCGGACGACCATGGGCAGCACCACGCCGCCCTCCTCCCGGCGGGACCGCGCGTCGTCGTCGGGATCCGGGCCCAGCAGCTCGTCGTAGAGCGCGGTCAGCTCGGCGTCGGGCGCGGCGGCGAGCTGGCGCAGGATCCGGGTCCGGAAGACGCTCCGGACGTCGGCCAGGTTCGCGACGAGCGGCGCGAGGCCGCGCGGGTCGAGCGCGAGCCGGACCAGGTTGGGCCTGGGCTGCAGGAGCTCGGGGGCGACGCCCGCGAGGAACGGCTCCATCCCCCGGCCCACGGCCAGGACGTTCCAGCGCCGGTCCAGGACCACCGCCGGGTAGGGCTCGTGCGACGCCAGCACCCGGCGCACGGCGTCCTCGGCCGCGGCGAGCGCGTCCGCCCCGAGGGAGCGTTCGGCGAAGTGCGGCGCGAAGCCGGCCGCGAGCAGGAGCCGGTTGCGGTCCCGCAGCGGGACGTCGAGCTGCTCGGCGAGCCGCAGGACCATCTCCGCGGTCGGACGCGAGCGCCCGGTCTCCACCAGGCTGACGTGCCGCGGCGACACGTCGGCGGCGATCGCGAGGTCGAGCTGGCTGACCCCGCGCCTGTGCCGCCACGCGCGCAGCAAGGCGCCCACGGTCTGCATACCGGCGACCGTATGCCGGCGATCCGCACGACGCCATGAACTCGCGTTTCATCGACACCGGTCACGTTCCCGCGCAGGCTCGGAGCATGTCCACCGTCGAGAGCCCCAGCCAGACCGACGCCGCCCGAAACCGGGCCACCGTGGAGCGCGCGTTCGCCGCCCTCGTCGCGACCAGCGACGCGGACGTGCTCGCGAGCGCGCTGCGCGACGACTTCGTCCACCACCGGCCCGACGCCGACCGGTCGAAGGACGAGTGGCTCGACGCCGTCCGCCGTGCGATGCCGCCGCTCGCGGGCATGCAGGTCGAGATCGACCATCTCCTGGCCGACGGGAGCCACGTCGTGATGCGCTCCCGACGCCGTCTGCCGGACCGTGACCGGTCGATCACGGTCGTGGACGTGTGGCGGTTCGAGCGCGGCCTCATCGCCGAGGCCTGGGAGGTCATCGAGCCCGATGCCGAGGGCGCCGCCCACTTCACGTGGTGGGTCTGACCGCGACCCGGCGGACCGCGCACGTAGCGTGGGGACATGCTCGCCGCCTACGCCGCCCGCTTCTCCCCCGACGACCCGCTCACCGCGCTCGAGGTCGGTGACCGGCCGGAGCCCGCTCCCCCGGCGGACGCCGCCCCGTTCTGGACGACCCTCGACGTGCGCGCCGCGAGCCTCAACCAGCACGACCTGTGGTCGCTGCGCGGCGTCGGCCTCCGCGCCGAGCAGCTCCCCATGATCCTCGGCACGGACGCGGTGGGCCGGACGCCCGACGGGCGGGACGTCGTCGTGCACGGGGTGGTGTGGGGCGACGGGCAGGCGACAGGTCCCGAGGTGGGCGATCGGCGCACCCTGCTCTCGGAGCGGTTCCCGGGCGCGCTGGCCGAGCGGGTCGCGGTGCCGACGGCGAACCTGGTGCCGCTGCCCGGCGGGCTCTCGCCCGAGGAGGCCGCGTGCCTCCCGACGGCGTGGCTGACCGCCTACTCGATGCTGTTCCGGGGGGCGCGGGTGACCCCGG
>Ga0164243_10003415_pt1 | contig 25464 bp, 15 predicted proteins | sample OricompcompostOP_FD_108781 | JGI IMG/M metagenome (GOLD analysis project Ga0164243, IMG submission 108781) | Organic Plus compost microbial communities from Emeryville, California, USA - Original compost - Organic plus compost (OP) | ecosystem: Engineered > Solid waste > Mixed feedstock >...
GCGGCCTCGCGCGCCGCCTGCACGGCCGGCAAGAGCAGGGCGATCAGCACGGCGACGATCGCGATCACGACGAGCAATTCAATACGCGTGAAGGCGCGGCGCCCGGCGGGGGCGAACGGTTCGGCTCGCACGGTACGGGACTCCTCGGCCTCGGTGCCATCTCGGAACCAGCCACATATGATGGCGGCCGAAATTGGAGTCCCGTGTGCAAGCCATGAAAAATCGGATAAATGCGCGACCCGCGGCGCGCGTCAGCCCGCCGCGCCGGCGGCCCAGAGCAGGAGCGCCCGCGCGTTCCCGGCGATCAGCGCCTCGGCGACGTCGGAGGGGAACGCCGAGGCCGCCCAGGAGACGACCGACTCGACGTTACCGAGCCCCGGGGGGTTGTGGTCGACCCCGAGGAAATCGGTCCCGATCGCGATCCCGCGGTAACCGGGTTCGCCCAGGAAGGGGAGGGCGGCGGCCGACTCGATCGCGGCCTTGAAGTCGTCGGGCGTCGCGTAAAACGCGGGGGTGAAGCCGACGAGGCCCCCCAGGGCGCGGAGGCGGGCGAGGTTTTCCGGGGTGACCGCGCGGGGGTGGTCAAAGCCCTCGTAGCGGAGGGCCCCGTGGGTGTACGCCGGGGCCACGCGGCCGAGCCGGGCGGAATCGGCTTCGAACCAGTCGAGCACGTCCGAAGCGGCGGTCGGGTTCAGGTGCGCGAGGTCGACGACGGGGCGGGGGCCGCCCCCGTCGGCGGCGAGGTCGGCCAGGGCCGCGAGGAAGTCCCGCCCCAGGTCGGTCAGGCCGCGGCCGTCGCCGGGCGTCGACGATCCGCCGAGGACGTTGTCCGGGGAGTAGACCGGCTGGAAGACGCGCACCCCGCGCGAGAAAAGGGCGGGGAGGCGTTCCAGGTCGGCCGGCCCCCGGACGAGGGCGTCGAACCCCTCGACCCCGACCACGCCCCAGCAGAGCGCGTCGGGTTCATCACGCCAGCGGGCGAAATCGTCGGGGCCGATGAGGAGCCGGCCCGGGAACTCGGCCTCGACCCGGGCGATCAGTTCGCCGAGCGCCCACCACGGGTCGCTCTGCCGCGCCCAGTCCTCGGCCCTCCGGTAGCAGGCGAAGACCGCCGCCGACGTGTCTTGCAGATACCCCTCCGACTGGCCGAGCCGCGCGTCGACGTTCGGGTACAGCGCCGGGTCGAAGACGGTCGTCTCGCCGGCGTATTGAAGGAGCCAGTCGCAATGGAGGTCGATGAGTCGAGGCGGACGGGGCATGGCGGTTCTAGGTCCGGCGGGGGAACGGGTCGACGATCCGGCAAGTCAGACGTTAGACGTCAACGGTCGGGCGGCGGTTCGAGGGGGAGGGCGTCGAGCCAGCGGCGGACCGTCGCGTCGAGACCGGGCCAGCGGGCCACGTCGCGCGCGGTCGCCCCGGCGTTATGCCCCTGCCAGACGACGGGGGGGGAAGCCGCAAGGGCCAGGGCCAGCGGAGAGCCGGGGGCCGCGACCGCGCGGAGGCGGCCGACCCAGAGCCCCCCGGCGCGCTGGGGCGGGGTCGCCCCCCAACCTTCGCGGAGCGCGGCGCCGGCCGACCGCTCGGGGCGTTCGCTCGCCTCCAGCGCCGCCGCCAGCGAACCGTCGCCCCAGCCGACCAGCACCGTGCGTCCCCGGGTCGTGCAGGAGAGCGGGCGGCCGTCGACGGTCCCCAGAAAGGTCACCCCGTCGGCGGCGGGCCGGCCCGGGTCGTCGGCCTTCCGGCCGGAGAGGAACGAGGAGGAAAGGCGGGGCAGGACGTCCCGGGCGACCCGGCCGGCGGCGTCGGGGGTGGTCGCGTGGAGCGCGACGACGGCGCCGGAAGGGCGGCCCGCGTCGTCGACGAGGAGCGCGGCCGTCGCCCCTTTGAGGTTCGGCCAGAGGTCGACTTCGGGGCGGACCCGGGCGGCGGCGGCCAGCAGGTTCAGGCGGGTCCGGAGCGGGGCGACCCCGGCACGGGCCGGGTCGGCGCGGTCGACGCGGTCGAGGGCGGCAAAGGCGGCGTCGAGCGAGCCGGCGCTCGTATCGAGGGCGGCGGCGACCGCCGCGACGACCCCGGCCGACGGGACCGGGTCGAGCCAAGACGGGTCGAGCGTCGGGGGCGACGCCCCGGGGGCGGCCGGGTTAAGGCGGGCCGTCACTTCGCAGGTCAGGGCCGCGCCGTCGAGCGCGAGGCGGCCGTCGGCCTCGGAGTAGCCGAGCGCGTCGAACCAGGCCGAGAGGCGGCGCCCGGCGGTCGACGTCAGGCCGCGGAGGCCGTCCGGGTCGAGCCGGGCGCGCACGCCCGACGGCCCCGGCTCGGGGGCCGGGGGGGCGTGGAGGCGGTCGAACGCCGCGCGGAGTTCCTCCCGCGTCGAACCGAGGGCGAGGCGGCCGTCGCGGACCGCCGCCAGCGGGGCGCCGGCGGGGCCGACCCGGAGCACCGGGGCCGACCCGAAGGGCTCCTCAACGGCCCCGTCCGTGAGCGCCAGGGCCGAGGCGAGCGCGGCGAAACTGTCGTCGTCGTTCGGAACGGTCGCGCGCCAGCGGGGAGACCCGGTCGTCGGCGCAAACCCGAGGGCGAACTCGGCGCCGTCCAGGCCGCGGAACTCGCGGACCATCACCGGGTTCAGGGCGGCGACCGCCGCCTCCAACGGCTTGCCGAGCGACCCCCGGCCGCCGGTCGCGTGCTTCCAGGCCGCCAGGGCGGCCGCCGGGTTCGGCGCGCGGGCGCCGCGGAAGAGGTCGAGCAGGCGCTCGCCCTGCTCCTGGGGCCGGACGAGACGGATCGTCAACGCGGCCTCAGGGGCCTCGTTCGCCCGGACCGCGCCCGTCGCCGGGTTCGAAAAGAGCGCCAGGGCGGTTGCGCCGAATCCGAAACGGAGGAGGCGACCGATCCCGCCCCGCCCCCGGACTTTCCGCCCCCCTGTGGGCCCGGGCCTCCACGCCCCCCGCGGCTTACGGATCGTCGTTCCCACCGTCGGCGCCTCACAACCCTTGGACCCGGTTCTCGTTCGGGAGGACCTTGGCATTGTGGGGTTTTGGCCGGGCGGGGGCAAGACGGCGCGGGCATGAAGGGGCCCGTGTCGGCCGACCGGCCATTGGACTTGAGCCGAATCGGGGTCTCTGCTAAGTTCCCCCGCGTTCGCCGGCCGCGGCTGCGCGGCCGGGGCGAACCGCTGTCGACTCTCGATTCTCAACCTTCTGACCACGACCGACGTTCGAGCCCGAGCGCCCGACGCCAGCCAGCCCGGCAAGGAGGCCCCTGGCATGAACCGCCGCACGGCGATGTGGATGACGATGCTGTTGGGAGGCTTGCTCCCCCGGGGCGTCCTCGCGCAGGGGCCGGGTCGACGGACCTCGACAACCGGCCGCGGCAAGTCCGCGGCGGTGGGGCAAACCAAAACGCGGCGGCCCGCGTCCGACGAGCCCGAAGGGGGACCCGACCCCGAGCCCGCCGACTCGGACGACCCGCCCGCCGGCTTCGGTTCGGAGCCGGGCCAGCAGTGGAAGACGTTCGACGTCACCCGCTACACCGGCCTCAACCACGGCCAGCAGAGTAACCCCCAGAACGCCATCACCGAATGGATCTTCCGCCGGACCGGCACCGCCCCCTGGCACGGCGACAAGGTCGCCGTCCTCAGCGCCAGCCGGTCGCGGATCCGCGCGTACCACGACTCCAAACACCTGGACCAGATCGCCGAGGTCATCGAGCGGTTCACCAACGCCGAGAGCGACTACCTCTCGATCCGCGTCCGTTTCGTCGCGGCCGTCGACACGCGATGGCGTTACGCCGTCTATTCGCGGCTTACGCCCGTCGTCGGCGGCCCCCAGGGCCAGCAGGTCTGGACGCTCAAGGTCGAAGACTCGGCCTTCGTGCTCGCCCAGATGCAGGTCTACCAGGGGTTCCGGCTCCTGATCGACCAGAAGGTCGACATGGTCAACGGCCAGACCCTGACGGTGAAGACCTCGGAGGCGCGCGGCTACACCGGCGGCATGCAGAGGGAGAGCGCCGTGGGGCTCGGCTACCAGCCGAAGGCCGAGCAACTGGAGGAGGGGGTGACCCTCCGCCTGAGCCCCCTGTTGACGTTCGACGGCGACGCCCTCGACGCGGCCGTCGACCTGAACGCGAACACCGTGAAGAGCCTGCACCGGACGCGGGTGATCGCGCCGCGCGAGGTCGGCCCCAGCGAGATCACGATCGACGTGCCGGAGGTCACCGAGTCGCGGCTCAGTACGGTCGTCAAGGGGTGGCCGATCGGCCAGACGCTGCTGATCTCGGCGGGGATTCAGCCGGGGATCTTGCAGAACAAGGGGGGGTTCATGAACCTCCGCATCCCGGGGACCGTCCCGAGCGGCACCGAACTGCTCGTCTTCCTCGACGCCGAGGCCGCCAGCCGCCCGCGCCGGGCCGCCGCCCGCGACTGACCCCTCCCGACCCGACCCCGGCCCGGCCGGCCGGTTTATCGACGCCGTCCTCCCATCTTAACCCGTTTCGGGGAAACGGTTGAGGACGTGCCTCCGGCCCCCGTCCCGGCTCGGAACGGGGGTCGGCCCGGGGCGTCGGGGCTCGCCTCGCATGGAAATAGCGAGTATAACGGGCGACGTCGCGTCCATGCCGTCCCCGACTCGAGGCGTCCCCGTCATCATGCAGTCCCCTACGACCGGATCGGCGGTGGCCCCGGGCCGTCCCGCCGGGCTCTTCCCGACGATCGGCGGCCCCTACTTCGCGCTCGCGGTCCTGTTCAGCATGAACCTGCTGAACTACATCGACCGCTACTCATTTTTCGCCGTCGCGACGCACGTCAAGAAAGACCTGCTGATCACCAACACGCGTTACGGCCTGCTCAGCTCGTCGTTCATGATCGTGTATACGCTGGTCACGCCGATGGTCGGCTGGCTCGGCGACCGGTACAGCCGCCGGGCCCTCCTCGCCTCGGGGGTGGGGCTCTGGAGCGTGGCGACGGTGGGGACGGCGTTCTCGCACGGGTTCGCCGAGATGTTCTTCTGGCGGGCGCTGCTAGGGCTCGGAGAAGCGACCTACGGCTCGATCGCGCCGGCCTTACTCTCCGACCTGTTCTCGCCGCGGGTGCGCGGGCGGGTGATCGGCCTCTATTTCCTCGCCCTCCCGCTGGGCGGGGCGCTCGGCTACGGGATCGGCGGCTGGGTGGCCGACACCTGGCACTGGCGGCTGGCGTTCTGGGTCGTCGGGCTCCCCGGGCTGCTCGCCGCGGCGGCCGGCCTGGTCCTGTACGACCCCGGGCGTGGGGCCTCGGAAGGGAAGGCCCTCTCGGGTAAGGACGACCGGCCGAAGCTGGCCGACTACCTCGAACTCTTCCGGACGCCGACGTTCCTCTACAACACGGCCGGCATGACCGCCGTGACCTTCACCACCGGCGCCTACGCCGTTTACGGGGCCGACTTCTACCAGACCGTCCACCGGATGACCGCCAAGGACGCCGGCATCTGGATCGGCGGGATGACGGCCGTCGCCGGCCTGGTCGGGATCGCGATCGGGATGTGGCTCCCCGACCTGCTCCTGAAGGTGACCCGCCGGGCCTACATGCTGGTCGCCTTCGCGGCGGTCGCCGTGTCGATCCCGTTCGGCCTGTTCGCGATGATCGACCGCGAGACGGGGTCGTCGCTGAACCTGCTCTTCGTGGCGATGGTGATGATGGCGATGGTGCTCGGGCCGTGCAACACGGTCACGGCCAACGTCGTCCCCCCCAACCGCCGCGCGGCGGGGTACGCGGTCAGCATCTTCACCATCCACCTGTTCGGCGACATCAGTTCGCCCAGCCTGATCGGCTTCATCGCCGACCTGTTCGGGACGGAGCGGGTCGCCGCGTCGCCGCTCGGCCGGGCGTTCGCCTCGATCGGCGCGAAGCCGCTCAACGGCACCAACCTGACGGTCGGCATGCTCTCGGTCGTGCCGGTCCTCGCCCTCGGCGCCCTCTTCTTCCTGCTCGGCTCCCGCCACCTCCCCCGCGACCAGGAGCGCGCCCGCCAGGCCGGCGGCGGCAGCGGGGACGGGGCGACGTTCGCCCACTGACCGGGGCGGCCGGAAACGCCGACGGCCGGCGACCGACCGCCGCGAAGCGGGTCGGACGCCGGCCGTTATTGTTTTTCAAGGCCCCGCTCAGTTGGCCTTCGGGTTCAAGGCCGGCGAGCCGGGGAGGGGGGGCAGGGCGGCCGTCTTCTCCGACTCGGGGAGGTGCTTGCTCGCGGCGCGGCGGACGGCGGGGGACTTATCGGTCGCGGCCATCTCGGCGATCCGCTGGCCGGCCTCGGGCGAGAGCCGGGAGGCGAGCGCCTCGACCGCGCCGAGCCGCACCTGCTCGTCGCCGTCGCGCGAGAGCTGCAAGAGCCAGACGACCGGGTCGACGTCGGTCCGCTCCTTCAGGAGGGGGATGACCGACGCGCGGATCGCGGCCTTCGGGTGGAAGATCATGCTGCCGAGGCTGATCTGCTCCTGGGTGAGCCCGCGGGCCTTGAGGACCAGTTCGGCCGTCGAGACGACGGTCGGGTCGGCGTCGAACATGTGCTTCAGGATGGCGTCCTCGGTCAAGAGCGACGGGCGCCGGGCGAAGGAGACGAGCACCTGCTTGCGGACGTCGGGCGAGGCGGGGTCGTCGAGGTAGGCGAGCGCCGGGGCCGCGGCGGCGTTCACGGGCAGGTAGCCGAGGCAGGCGACGGCCGCGGCGCGGGCCTTCGGGGCGCGGTCGCCGAGGAGGCGGACGACCGGCTTATGGAAGCCCTCTTTCCATTCGGCGAGTTGGGCCTCTTCCGCGGATGTCATGGGCCGGCCGGGGAGCCAGCTCCAGAGCCGGCCGATCTCGACGAGGGCCGAGACCCGGACGTCCAGGTCGGCGTCGTTCAGGCCGATCTGCAGCAGGTCGGCCGCGGGCTTGCGGGCCTCGGCCCACGACGCCGGCGCCGGCTCCACGCCGAAGCGCTGGAGCACCCGGCCGGCGACCACCAGCGCCGACGAGCGGCCGTACGACCCGAACTTCAGGAAGCCGGTCCGCACCGCGTTGAGCGCCTCCACCCACTCGGCCGCCTCGGCGTCGGCCAAGGCCTTCGGGGGCGTGTCGGCCGGGGTCGTCGACTTCTGAAAGAGGACGGCCAGGGCCCGGCCGTCGCTCTCGCGGAGCGCCTGGGTCAACGCCGGCAGGGGAGTGGACTCGTCGAACACCACCGGCGCGGCCGGCTGCGCCGCGCGACGGCCCTTCGAAGGCATGAACCGGACGGTCAGCAGGCCGGCGACGGCCGCCACCCCCACGATTCCGGAAATCCAGAGCCCTATCGCTCGACGCGCTGGCATGGTCGGGTTGCCTCCCTGCGTGTTGGATCGGAACGGGTCAGCACGGACGGTTCCTTCCGCCGGGGCGAGATCTTAATCCGAACCCGATTCCGGGCAAGATCACTTAAGTCTTCGCCCGCGCCGGCCGACAACGGCCCCGCGGTTGAAAAATTGCCCGAAACACGAGCCCTATGCCGACGGGCCAAAATCGCCAACTTCGCCAACTTCCCGGCGGCCTTGAAAATTGCGCCAATCCGCGTCTCTCGGTGAGGAAACAATTGGGATTGACCGATCCATTGGAAGGACAGAGCGAGCGCGTGGCGGTCCGGGGGAGGAGCCCCCGGGATCCAAGGCGCTCCCGGGCCCTGGCGACAACGGAGTGCTCATGGATTCCCAAGTGGTCCGACGACCCCGGCCGCGGTGGGCCTTGGCCTTAAGTCTATTCGCCGCCGCGACGCTCGCGGCGCGCCCGGCCGCGCGGGCCGAGGCGAAGACGTCCGACCCGGCCGCGGTCGTCCCGCTCGACAAGATCGCGCCGGAGCACCGGGGGAGCGTCGCGGAGGTGATCCGCGACCACACGCTCCACCGCAAAGGCGCGCCCGAGACCTTCCCGTGCAACCCGCGGGTCTACCTCAGCCTGCTCAACGAGCCGCCGCTGACGCTCGCCCTCTGGAAAGACCTGAGCGACTCCCAGGTCCGCCTCCGCCAGATCGGGCCGAACCGCTACGAGGGGAACGACGGGGCGGGGGCCGCGGCCGTCTGGGAGTTCGTCTACCGCTCCCCCAAGCTCCATGTTCTCCTCTGCAACCTGAACTACGCCTCGCCCCGGGGGGCGGCGAAGGTGGACGCCCGGATCGTCCTGCTCGTCCGGTCCGGCTTCTACCGCGAGGTGAACGGCGAGCCCTGGGTGCAGCACGACATCGAGGCGTTCGTTAAGGTCGACTCGAAGGGCTGGAAGGCCGTCGCCCGGACGGTCCGCCCGGTCGTCGAACGGCTCCTGGAAGACCAGGTCCGCGAGGCCGGCTGGTTCGTCTCGCTGATGGGCCGGCTCGTCGCCATGTACCCGAACTGGGCCTGCCAGGTGGCGATGAACCAGAACGACGTCCCCGTCGACACCCGCCAGCGGTTCCGCGACGTGATCGTCCAGACCCGCCGCCCCGGCGCCTTCACCGGGCGGCCCACCCTGGCCGACAACGCCAGCACCAACCCCAACACCCGGACCCGGTAGTCGTTGCAAGGAGCCGGAGCCGCAGGGCGGCCGGGTAAGGAGGACTCATGGGCGAGGACGGCCGCGACCTCTGGCACGAGCTTTCCGGGTTGGCGGACGCCTTCGCCGACCTGGGCCGGAAACTGCTCCACGCCTCGCGGCAACTCCACGCCCCGGGCGTCCTGCCCGAAGAGGCCCTCATCACCGAGTTCGCCTCCCTCCGCGCCGCCTTCGACTCGGCCCGCGACGAAACCCTCGCGCGGGCCGAACGTCTCTCCGTCCCGATCCCGTCCGGCGGCCCCCCGACCAGCCTCAAGGCCCTGGCCGCCCTGCTCGACGCGGCGGACGAGGCTGAAGCGCGTCGCCACGAGCACGCCGAGCAGACGACCTACGCGCTCGCGGTCGTCGACCGCGTTTTACGGCTGATCCACGTCCGCGAGGCCGACTTCGAACCCCTCCGCGCCTGCCAGGACCAAGCCCGGACGTTGCGGCAGGCGCTCGCGGAGGGCGGGGTCGACGACCCCGCCGGGTCGGTCCGGCCGTTCGCCGACCTGGTGGCGATGCTGGAAGGGACGACAAAGGTCGGCGACGACCTCTGGGGCGGGCTGTTCGACTCCGTCGCGGAGGCGTTCGGCAAACCGCTGGCGGCGGCCTTGGTCCGAACACGAGTGGTCGAACCGGCCGCCGTTTCAGAACCTCACGCCGAAGAGTCGGAAGGGCCGAGCAACGGCGCGACTCCACCCGAAGCGGACGCGACCGAGCCCGGCCATTGGTCCGAATCGACGTCGGTCATCCCGCTCCCACAAGGGATCGCCGCGCGACTCGCCGACCGCCAAATCACCCACACATCGACTCCGCAGGCCGAACCCCCGTGGGCCGACCCGAGGCCGTCGGAAAAGCCGCCGCGGACGCCCGACCCGGCCGTGGCCTTTGCCGCGATTCACTTCGGGGGGCGCGTGCGCCGCGTCCACGCCGCGCAGCCGATCACCGGCTGGATGAGCCGGTTCCCGCGCCACGTCGCCGCGCGACCGGCCGCGCCCGGAGGCCGAGACAAGACGGCCTGAGAACCGCGCCGATTTACTTGGCCAGCCCCAGCGGGAGCTTCAACACGCCGGCAAAGAAGCCGACGGCCGTGTCGGCCACGATGACCGCGGGGTCGGCCGCGACCGAGGGGTTGCGGACGGTCCCGGTCACGCGGAACTTGAGCAGCCGGTTCGACAGGAAATTGGCCACCCGCAAGGTCGCCTCGCGGTTGCGACCGATCACGTCCCTTAAACCGGGGATGACGTTCACGAGCGCCTGGCCGGTCTGGGGGATGATCTGGTTGGTGTTGACCAGCACCTCCAGATTGAGCTGACCGTCGAAGCCGACCGAGCCGGTGGCGTGAAGCTGCGCGATCCGGCCTTCGAGCGTGAGCTGCTCGACCTGGAGTTGTCGGTTGGCGATCGTGCCGGTGAGGTCGCCGTCTTCGAAAAGGCCGCCGCGGGCGGAGCCCAGGAAGCGGTCGAGTTCGCGGAAAACGGGTAGAGAGACGAGCGAGGCGTCGTCGAGGTCGAGCGCGACCGTCCCGCGGTAGCGCTCGGGGAGCGAGGGGTCGGGGCCGTTCAGGGTCACCCGCCCGTTGATCCGTCCCGAAGCCGGCCGGCGCGCCTCCGAGGCGACCCGGGCGACCGTCTCCAGGTCGACGCCGCCGAGGGTCAGGTCGACCTGAAAGGCGCGGTCGGGCCCGACCCGGAGCGAGGCGTCGCCGCGGACCTGGCCCCCGGCGAGCCGGGCCGAGGCGCGGCGGACCTGGAGGACGCCGGAGCCGCCGGCATTGGTCACTAGTTCGGTCGGGGCGCGGAGGTCGGACAGCGGCAAGCCGGCGACCTGCGCGCGGGCCACCTGTACGTCGGCGGCCGCGCGCCCGGAATCGCCGAGCGTCCCGTTCAGCCGGACCGCCGCGAGCCCCTCGACCGCCGGCGTCTGCGCCGGGAGGAAGGCCGCGACGTTCCGCAACGGCACGCGGTCGAGCCGGAGGTCGAAGCCGACCCGCCGCGGGTCGTTCGCGGCACCCCCGTCCGCGGCGGGGTCGGCCGACCAAATGGCGCCCGACGCCGCCCCCCCGAGCAGGTCGCCTTCGATCTTGTCGAACCGCCAAAAGGCCGGTGTCGAGGCGACCACGCCTCGGAGCCAGCCGAGCGGGGACTTGGGGCCCCATTTCAGGTCGCGGACCTCGACCACGCCGTGCGTGTAGAGGCCGGCCTCGCGCCCGCCGAGAATCGCCCGGACGTTCGCGTCGATCGCACCCCTTCCCGAGAGACGGGCGACCGGCCCGTTGATGGCGAACCCCTTCCAGAGCGGTTCGAGGCCGAACCCGACCATTCGTAGCTCGCCGTTCGAAACCGCCAGGGCCCCCGCGGCGGCCAGGCGGGGGTCCGGAGGGCCGTTCTCGGCAAAGGGGATGGCCCCTTTCAGGGAGAATTTGCCGCCGAGGCTCTCGGCCGTGACCTCGTAGTCAACGGCCCCCCTGTGGGCCTTAACCGTGGCCCGCGCCCGCTCGGCGGGGAGGCCCTGGACGGTCAGGTCCGGAGCGGAAAATGTCGCGTCCGCGGAGAGCGTCGAAACGTCGGACGGGATCGTGAACTTGACCGTTCCGCCCGCGTGGCCGGTGAGTTGGAGCCCGGCCCCGGGGATCGCCGCGGCGAGCCGGGCGGCGTCGATCGCCTCGACGGTGGCCGAGCCGTCGATCGCGCGGCCGGGTGTTAACGGAATGTTGGCCGCGGCGGTCAGTCGGCCGCCGAACGGGCGGGCGTCGGTCACCGTAAGGGCGATCGTCTCCCCCTTCGTGGTCCACTCGAACGGGACCGCGCCGAGCGCGACCGGCCCCGCCTGGAAGGCGTCGATGCGGCCGCGGCCTTCCGTCCGGACCGAGCGCGGTTGCAGGGTCCCGGTCGCCTCGGCCCGGGCGCTCACGGCGCCGGCCACGGGTGCGGGCTTCGGCGCGTTCGGTATCCAGGCGATGATTTGCGCGAGGTCCCACCCCGAGACGTCGAGCGCCCCCCGGAAGGCGTGCGGCGGCTTCACGTCGACCCCGACGCGGGCCGACAGGGGGCGGTCGCGGAGCCGGGCGGTCAGTTCGGGGACGTCGAGCCGGCCGTTCTTGAGCCCGAACCCGAAGGCGACCGCGTCGAGGGCGGCCCCGCGGTAGCGGATCTGGCGGCTCTGGGCCGTCCCGGAAACGGTCCAGGCGGCCGGGTCGCGCGCGGCGCTCAGGTCGGCGGAGGCGTCGACGGCCAGCGTCGCCAGGCCCGAGAGGGGGGTCGGCCGCGGCAGGGCGGGGGCCCCGAGTTCGCCGATCGGGAGGTCGACCCCTTCGAACCGGGCGGTGAGCCGGCCGGCCGGCGCAACCGCCGCGTGGAGCGAACCGCGGAACCCGCCCGGGGGGAGTGGGCCGGTCGCCGGCACAGCGACCTCGGCCTCGGAGGGCGTGGGCGGGTTGTCCGGCCCGCCGTCCGGCCGGTCCACCAACCGCCCGCGCAGGTCTTTGAGGTCGAGGACGCCGTCGGCCAGGTCGATCCGGGACGAGACGCGGCCGAGGTCCACGCCGTAAACGGAAGCCCGCGCCAGGGTCAGGTCGCCGTGAAAGGCGTAGTCTTTCAGGCTTCGAAGCTGGCCCAGGGGGATCGTCGCGTCGGCGTTCAGGGAGAGCCGCCCGGAGACCGGCAGGGGGAAGGGGAAGCCGAGGAACAGCTCGGCCCGCGCGATGAGTTGACCGAGGTCGACGTCCTCAAGTTCCAGGTGGGTCGAGATCGACTTGGGGAGTTGGATCACGGGGCGCGGCGGCTTCTCCTTCGGCGGCTCGGGGGGCGCGGGCTTGTCCGGGGGGGCGGCCCCCTGGAGGGCGACGAGAACGGAGGGCAGCCACGCCCGGAACTTGCGACCGGCCTCCGAGGAGGACGCCTTGACGTTCCCGGTGTCGTAGCGGAGGTCGTTCCCTTCGGCCTTCATCTGGAGCCGGAGCGTCTTGAATTTGATGCCCTGGATCTCGCCGGCCTCGACCACCGCGTCGCCCGTCGAACCGGAGAGGTCGACGCCTTTCGGGTCGAGGCGGGCGAGCAGGCGGACCTTGCCGGTGAGGTGGCCGGTCAGCCCCGTCTCGTCGAGTTGCCACGACTTCGGCGTGTCGGCGACATCCAGGTGGGCGAGGTCGAGGGAGACGTCGCACCGGGGGGGCGACGGGTTGAAGTCGAGCGTGCCGTCGGCCTTCACACGGCCGTCGATCGCCGTACCGGCGACGTTTTCAAGGCGGACGACGGCCCCGTCGACGACGACCCGGCCGGTCGCCCCCGAGGCGGTCAGGTCGAGCGTTTCGCTCGTCACGGTCGTCCCCCGCAGGTCGACCTCGACGCGGACCGTCACGGGCGGGCTTTTGGCGCGATCGACCACGGCCGAGAGGCGGACGCCGACCTCGCCGCGTGGCGAGACGTGGTCCCAAACTTCCGGCGGCACGAACGGGATCGCCCTGGCCTTCTCGGGCGTCGCCTCGACCCCGCGGAGCGTCTTCAGGTCGATCCGGCCGGTCCGGAAGTCGGAATCGAAAAGGCCGAGCGCCTCGAAGGGCCCCCACTCGGGGCGGTTGGAGCGGACGGCCAGGCTCACCCGGTCCCCGGACGGGCCGAGCCGGGCGGTCACCCCGTCGACCACCATTTCCGGCCGCCCCTCTTGCCGGACGGTCACCGTGGCCGCGTCGGCGATCACGACCGGCAAGCCGGACGCGGCCGTTTTGGAGGAGCGGGGGCCGGCCTTCGTGAGCAGTTCGCCGTCCCGGCCGATCCGGACGACGGCCTTCGCCCCCTCCAGGCGCACGCGCTCCGGGGCGAATCGGCCGCGGAGCAGGCCGCCGAGGGTTAAGTCGGTGCTCACCGTGGCGGCCTCGGCCCAGACCGGCGCGTCGGCCGCCGGGCCGTCGCGGACCGTCAGGCCGGTGACCCCGGCCGACCGGCCGTTGAGCCACCAGCCGCGGATCGCGGCCTTGCCCCCCGTGACCGCCTCGATCCGGCCGACGATCAGCGCCGGGACGACCCAGGCGCGGACGACCAGGACCAGGACCACCACGGCGGCCAGGACCGCCGCCAGCCCCTTCACAACTCTCCCCGGCATTCGCATCGCGTCGCATCCCCTCCGCCCGACGGCCCGGTCCGACGACCGAACCGGCCGCCTCTCCCCCGCAAGATACCGGGTTCGGAGGCGGCCCCTCAAGGATCAGCGGCCGGCGACGTGGGTTCCAAACGGCCGCACGCCCGTCCCCGGTGCAATTCGGAAGCCGAACGCACCGGGCCGGGCGTGTGCCGGGAAGGTTAAAGGGGGCTCGGCCCCGCTCAGACGAACGTGCCGGTCGTCCCGCTTGAGCCGACCGAGGCCGGCCCGTGCGGCCCGGAATGGCCGTTGCCGTTGTGCGGGGGGGACGGCGGGGCCGTCGGCTCGACGGAGAACCGGATGCCGATCCGGCGGGTGAAGTTCACCCACATGTCGATCAGGGCGTAGAAGACGGGGGTGACGAGGAGCGCCAGGACCAGCGAGAGGACCTGGCCGCCGATGATCACCTTGGCCATGCTCGCCCGCGCCCCGGCACCCGGGCCGCGGCCGATGGCGATCGGCACCATCGCGGCCACGAGCATGACGGTGGTCATCAGGATCGGCCGGAGCCGGGTGTGGTTGGCCTCGACGATCGCGTCGTGCCGCGGCAGGCCGCGGGCGCGGAGTTGGTTGGTCGCGTCCACCTGGAGGATGCCGTTCTTCTTCACGATCCCGACCAGCATGAACAGGCCGAACATGCCGTAGAGGTCCATCGGCGTCTGGAAGAGGACCAGCGAGAGGAGGCCGAACGGGACCGTCACCGGCAGGGCCGAGAGGATCGACAGCGGCTGCGTCCAGCTCTCGAACTGCGCGGCGATGATCAAGTACATGAACAGGCCGGAGAGGACGAACGCGATCACGAAGTAGTAGCCCGTCTCGGCCATCGTCTTGGCCTGGCCGGTGAAGACGACGGAGTAGCCCGGGGCGAGCTTCATCTCCTCGATGATCTTCCCGGCGCGGCTGACGGCCTCGCCGAGCGGGATCGTGTCGGGGTTGCCCAGCACGGTGACGATCCGCTCGCGGGTGAGCCGCTCGATCTCGGTCGGCCCGCGCTCGTCCCGGAGCCGGGCGAGGCTCGTGAGCTTGACGAGCCCGGCGGTGGGCGACGGGAGCGTCAGGTCGTAGAGCCCCTGGGTCGTCGACCGCTCCTCGGGCCGGGCGCGGAGCCAGACGTCGTACTGCTCGTCGCCGTCGCGGAACTTCGTCACGGGCAGGCCGCCGACGAGGACGCGGAGCGAGTCGGCGACGGTCACGACCGGGATGCCCAGGTCGCTGGCCGCCTCGCGGTCGACGATCACCTGCACCTCGGGCTTGCGGAGCGAGAGGGAGGTGTCGATGTCGACCAGGCCCGGCTTCTCCTTGAGCCGGCGGATCAGTTCGTTGGCGTAGCGGTCGAGCTGGTTCAGGTCGGGGCCGGCGAGGTTGACCTGGAACGTCTGCGGGCGCCGGCCGCCTTGGAAGGCGGAGACGTCGTTCACGCTGGCCCGCAGGTCGGGGTAGTCCTTCAGGATGTTGCGCGCCTGCTGCTGGACGGCGAACTGCGTGTACGACGACCCGTACCAGAGGTTGTAGGCGATCCGGGGGAGGTCCCACCAGCCCCGCGGGGGGGGCCCGGCGGTCCGCTCTTCGAGGTCGGTGATCCGGACGTAGATCGTGCCGTTGGTCACGTCCCCCTCGCCCTTGACGACCCGGCCGCCGGTCGTCTGGCCGATCTGCGTGAACAGGTGCTCTGTCCCCGGGAGTTCCCGCAGCCGCCCTTCGATCTCCGTGAAGACCTTGCTGGCGCGGTCGAGGCTGTAGCCCTCGGGGGTGGTGAGGGTGACCTCGTACTCGCTCTGGTCGTCGCGGGGGATCAGGTTAAACCCGGGGGCGAAGGGGGCGCCGATGGCCTTGAGCCCGGACTTCAGCCAGGCCGGCCCCGGGATCGCCCCGCCGACCGGGCCGCAGATCGGCGCGAACGTCACCATGAACGCGATCGCCACGATCGCCCACTTGAACCGGAGGGCCCAGCGCAGCGACAGGCCGTACCCGGAGTCGACGAGTTTATAGATGAACCCGTCCTTGCTCTTGGCGTGCCCCGCCTCGCCCGGTTCGAGCTTGAGGAAGCGGGAGCAGAGCATCGGCGTCAGCGTGAACGAGACGAACAGGCTCATGACCACCGCGAAGGCGACCGTGTAGCCGAAGCTGGAGAAGAACCGGCCGACGATGCCCCCCATGAACGCGATCGGCAGGAAGATGACGACCAGCGAAAGGCTCGTCGCCATCACCGCCAGCGCGATCTCGCGGGTGCCGACCCGCGACGCCTCCATCGCGTCCATCCCGTTCTCTTCCATGTGCCGGAAGATGTTCTCGTGGACGACCACGGCGTCGTCGATCACGATCCCGATCGCCAGGATCAGGCCGAGCATCGTGATGTTGTTGAGGGTGAACCCCATGTAGCTCATGAACAGGAAGGTCGGCACGATCGAGGTCGGGATCGCCAGGGTGGCGATGAGGGTGGTCCGCCAGTCCCGGATGAACAGCAGGATCGTCATCGAGACGAGGACGGCGGCGAGGAGGAGGTGGAATTTCACCTCCTCGATCGACTTCTTGATGAACCGCGAGTTGTCGCGGATGATCACCGTCTCGATGTCCGGGGGGAGCGTCGGCTTGATCTCGGCGAGCCGCTCCTTGAGGTCGTCGACGACCTTAACCGTGTTCGTGCCGGACTGCTTCTGGACGACCAGGCTGACGGCGTTCTTGCCGTCGAGCCGGGCGAGGGTGCGCGGCTCCTCGTTCGAGTCCTCGGCGCGGCCGACGTCGCGGAGGCGGATGGGGTAGCCGTTGCGGTTGGCGATGATCATCGCGTTGAACTCGGCCGCCGTGTTCAGGCGGCCGAGGGTGCGCAGCACCAGCTCGCGCGGCCCCTGGTCGACCCGCCCGCCGGGCACCTCCAGGTTCTGCCGGACGAGGGCCGAGCGGACGTCCTCGACCGAGAGGTTGTAGGCGGCCAGCTTGTTGGTGTCGACGACCACGTTCATCGCCCGCGTCCGGCCGCCGACGAGGGTGATCGCGCCGACGCCGTTGACCGTCTCCAGCCGCTCCTTGATCTTGCGGCGGGCCATCTCGGTCACCTCGCGGAAGTCGCGGCGGCCCGAGACGGCGATCGTGAGGACGGGCATCGAGCCGGTGTCGAACTTGTCGATGATCGGCGCCTCGGTGCCGTCGGGCAGGTCGGAGAGGATCGTGTTGACCTTGTCCCGGACCTCCTGCGTGCCGACGTTGCCGTTCTTCGAGAGCTGGAACTGGACGGTGACGACGGAGACGCCCTCCATCGTCGTCGACCGCAGTTCGTCGATCCCGGAGACGGTGTTGATGATGTCTTCGACCGGCTTGGTCACCGACGTTTCCATCTCCTCGACGCTCGCCCCCGGCAGCACGGTGGTGACCGTGCAGACGGGGAAGTCGACGTCGGGGAAGAGGTCGACGCCCAGGCTGCCGTAGGCGACCAGCCCCATCACGACGGGGATGGCCACCAGCACCCAGGTGAACACGGGGCGTTTGATACAGACGTCCGAAATGCTCATGGCGACGACCTCGAAACGGCCTCTCAGGCCGGGGACGGGAGACCGGGCTTTTCGGCGAGCGCCCAGACGACCGACGACCAGTACTTCGGCGCCTCGAAGCCGAGCAGCTTCAGGCGGAACGACTCCAACGCCCTCGTGGCGTTGCTCAGCGCCCGGTAGGCCGCCCGCGCGGGCGAGACCGGGGCGGGCCACGGGTCGCGCAGGGAGACGACCTTCAGACCGTGGCAGAACATCAGTTCCGACAGGGACGTCGGCGTGAACGAGATCTCGTGGGTGATGTCGGCGTAGGTCGAGCGGAGCCCGTGCGGGCTGTCGGCGTTCGGCACGCTAACGACCAGGCGCCCCCCGGGGGCCATCCGCGCCGAGACCGCCTCCAGGATCGGGAACAGTTCCTCGCGGGTGAAGTGCTCCAGGATGTCGAGCATCGCCACCACCCCGAAGCGCTTCGCGTCGTCGCCGCCGAGGAACTCGCCCACCGGGACGCACCGGCAGTCGAGGCCGAGCTCGCGGGCGATCCCCACCTGGGTCCGGTCGAGGTCGATCCCGACGAGGTCGGTAAACCCTTGCTGGCGGAGGAAGTAAAGGAACTGGCCGCTGCCGCAGCCGATGTCGAGCACGGGGGTCGACTTCGGCAGGTCGAGCCAGCCCTTGGTGTACCAGCGGTAGTAGGCGGCCCGCTGCTCGTGCCTCCGGCGGACGTCTTCGGCCCCCTCGTAACCGTGCCATTCGGCCTGGCGCGTATAGAACGCCTCGCGATACGGGTTCATTCCCGGGCTCCCTCCTGTGGTGACGCGTCTCGGTCGGGTTCCCCGACCCCGCGGGGCGTGGGTCGGCCGCGGACCGAGAGATTACATCGAGGGGACCCCGTGGTTGGAAAGGGCAAAACCGGGCCGCACGCGCATCCCCCGCCCGTCAGCCGGCGGGGGGGGCGGCCGGACCCGCGGCCGCCTCGGCGGGTTTCTTCTTCGGCTCGCCGTCGCGGACGACGACGGGCGTGCCGTCGGCGAGCTGCGAGTGGCCGGTCACGACGACCTGCGCGTTCGCCGGCACCGGGCCGACCACCTCGACCCAGCCCGGCCCCTCCAGGCCGGTCTCGACGTTGATCGCCCGCGCCTTCCCCCCTTCGATCACGAAGACCTTCGTCACCCCCGCGTACTGGACGACCGACTCGATCGGGACGACCGTCGCCGTGGCGTTGCGGTCGACCTGGATCGACGCCTTGGCGAACCCGCCGGGGCGGAGCATCCCGCGGTTGTTGGGGATCACCGCCTCCACCTGGAACGTCCGGCTGGCCGGGTCGACCGCCGGGTTGATCCGGGAGACGGTCCCCTCGAACGGCGTGCCGGGGAACGACGCGACGCTCACCTTCACGGGCTGGCCGAGCTTCACCTCGGCGCTATGCCGTTCGGGGACGTTGATCCAGAGCCGCAGGGGCCTCTCGATCACCAGTTCCATGACCTGGTCGCCCACCCGGAGCATCTGCCCCTCCGTGACCGACCGCTTCGAGACGGCGTAGACGATCGGCTCGGTCACCCCGTCCGGGAGCTTGGAGGGGACCGGGGCGCGGATCTCCATCTCGGAGCGGTCGTGGCGTGCGATGTCGAGCGTCGCCCGCGCGGCCTGGGCGTTGGCCAGGGTCGACTGGGTGGTCAGGATCGAGTTGGCGAGCGCCGCCTCGGCGGCGTGGAAGTCGCTCTCGGCGTTCTGGAAGTCTTGCATCGTGCCGGCGTTGCGCGCCATCAGCGAGCGCTCGCGGTCGAGGTTCCGCTTGGCCTTCTCCAGCGCGACCTTGGCCTGAACGACGGCGGGGACCGACGTCACGTCGTAGTCCCCCTTGGGGAGTTCCTTGAGCCCCAGCTTGGCCAGTTCGACCTGGAGCCGGCGGTCGGCCTGGCGGACGGCCAGGTCGGCGTCTTCGGTCTCCAACTCGATGACCGTCTCGCCGGGCTTGACCCGGTCGCCCATGTCCCGGAAGACCTTGCGGACGCGCCCCTCCTTTTTGACGCCGAGGGTCACGTTCTCCCAACCCCTGAGCGACCCGACCGCCTCCACGGTCCTCTCGACCGGGCGGACGGCCGCCGCGGCGACGGTCACCGCCACGTCCTTCGGCGCGGTGTCGGCGCTCACCTCCTTCTCGCCCCCGTGGCCGCCGCAGCCGGCCGCCGCCGACAGGGCCGTCAACGCGGCGGCGATCACCCCTGCGTTCCGTCGCAACCTCATCGATCCCCCCCCCGTCCGTTGTGGCCCGGCACCGCGAACCCCCACAGCAGGTCGCCCACGAGGCGACGCGCCAGATCCGGCCCGAGGTCGGGGGTCTCCGACTCGCAGCGGCCGGCGTATAAGAACCGCATGACCGTCGACGTGATCGCCCCGTCGTACGCCCGGAAGAGGTCGGCGGCCCGGTCGGCCGGGACGACCCCCGCGCCGGTCAGCCGGCCGATCACCGCGGTAATCGCCGCGTCGAACCGGGGGCCGTACTTCATCAGTTCCGCCGCCAGGTCGCTCGCGTGCGGGCCGATGCAGATCGCGTAGTAGAACCGCGCCCGGTCCGGCTCCTCGCGGCTGAAGGCGAAATACGCCTCGGCGATCCGTTCGAGCGCCCGGACCGGGTCGCCCTCCGCCGCCGCGATCCGCTCGACCGTCTCGACCAGCCCCGTCATCGGCCGGTGCAGGAGCGCCTGCGCGAGGCCCTCCTTACTGCCGAAGTGGTAATACAGGGTGGGTTTCGTCACCCCGGCCGCCTCGACGATCTCGCGGACCGACGTCGCGTCGAACCCCCGTTGCGCGAACAGGCGGGCCGCCGTCCGCGCGATGTGTCGCGCCGAATCGCTCGAACCGACATCCTGTGGAGACACCGAGGTCATGCGGCGGACTCTTCCTCAATACCGGTCACGTCTTGATCCCGACTCCTATACCGAACGGTAGGTATTCTAGCCGAACCGCTAATACGTGCAAGACGGATTTATCCGGCACGACCCGCCCCCTTGGCGGCGCGTGCGGGGACGGGTTACGCTCGACGGCGGGAGTGGTCTGCACCCGGGGACGCGTTAAGGGGTTCGCCGATGAACGTCAAAAATTCCGTCACCCCGACGATCACGATCGGGGACCAGCCCGACACGTCCGACCTGGAAGCGCTGAAGGGGGAGGGGTACGTCGGGGTCGTCAACCTCCGGACCGACGGGGAGCCGGAGCAGCCGCTGGGGACGGCGGAGGAGGGGGAGGAGGTCCGGGCGCTGGGGCTGGACTACCTGCACGTCGGGGTCGGCTCGGCCCCGCTAGAGGAGGAGGGGGTCTCGGCCTTCCGCCGGTTCCTCGACGAGCACGCCGGGGGCAAGACGCTGGTCCACTGCCGCAAGGGGGGGCGTGCGGCCGCCCTGGTCGCGCTCTACCTGGCCCTGGAACAGGGCTGGTCGGCGGACGACTTCGCCGCCAAGGCCGCGGAGGTCGGCCTGAAGGTGGAAGGGGGGCCGGGGAACCTCGCCCGGAACTACCTCCGGGGGCGCGAGGCGGCCGAGGGCTGAGGGCCTTCCCCCCGTACGACCCGAAGACGCGGCACCGTCGGAAGCGGCCGGCGGACCGATCGGCGTCCGCGCCCGACCCGCCGGCGGGCGTGTGATACTTTTGATCGGCCGTACGGCCTGTTCTTCACACGAAACGGAGTGCCGCACGTGTTCAAGCTTCCCTCCCTTCGTTCAGCCCACGGCCCCCGTCCCGACGGGGGTCGGAAGAGATACCCCGCCCTCGAACCGCTCGAAGGGCGCGCCCTCCTCAGTACCGTCCACGCCGCCGCCCTCCAACGCGCCGCGGCCCGGTCCGCCGACGTCCTGCCGCTCACCACGCCGGTCCCCGTCCGCACGCTGCACCCGGGCCCGATCCACAACGAGATCGGCGTCGGTTTCGCGGTCAAGAGCCCGCGGTTCTACCCGTTCTACGCCGGGGCGAGGCGCGGCGAGTTGAACGCCGCCGGGGCGAAGGCGTTCGTCGACCCCCAGGGGAACGCGATCCTCGTCGGCATCGTCGCCGGCACGATCAACGACAAGCCCGAGACGGTCGACGATTCCGAAAACTACGTCTGGCTCATCGACCGCGGCCTGTCCGGCGGCGGGCCAGGCCCGTTCCCACGCCGGCCGCTGATTAAGTTCGACGCCATCGTCGCCGTGTCGATCACGCCGGACGGGACCAGCGGGTTCACCCAAGACCTGGCCAGCGGGGTGAGTACGCCTCTCGCCACGGACCAGATCTCGGTGGGGACCGACAGCATCAAGGTGGCGGTGCCCACGAGCCAGTTCGTCCCCCCGGGGTCGACACTGAGCGTCACCCCCACGGTGAACTTCGCGCCGCTCGGCTCGGCCCCGACCGACGGCACCCTGGACGTCACGAGCTTCGCGTCCGAGTTCCGCAACTTCCCGATTTCGCTGGGGCCCATCCCCCACCGCGGCCGGCATTGAGGCGAAGGGAGACCGCCACGCTTCCGCCACGGGCCCGAGGTCGAGTCGCCCCCGGCACCCCCCCCGCCGAGTTACGACCGCCTCTCTCCGACCCTGGCCCGGGCCGGAAGAAAAAAAGACCGGACGGTGGCTCTCTCCCCACCGCCCGGCCCGGAAACCAACTCATTGACGGAGCAATGAGCAAGTCCACGCGGTCCTAAACATTTCACGTGCCGGACTCCCGCCGCCCCTCCGGCGGACACGCCCCGGTATCGCCGCCGCGCCGGTCACCCGCCGCCGTTTTCTCGCCGTTTCGTGGGAACACGGTCGCCCCTCGCCGAACCCCGGCCTACGTCTAACTTTTTTCTGGAATAGGGTTTCGACCTCGGCAAGGCCTGGGTTAGGGGTGGGGTTTGTGCGCGCACACGGTCGCGACCCGAGGGCCCTCATTCGGGTCGCGCGGGGCCGAAAAAAACGGGACGGCGCCCCCTCTGGCTTGCACGGCGTTGACGGTTTCTTAGGACCCCCTGCGCGGTTTTCGGGCACGGACACCCCGGCACAAGGGCTCATTTAATCGCCTTTTCCCTTGAGCCAATCCCCTTCAGGTCCGCTCACCGGGCGCGGGGCGGCGCGGTTTTCAGGGCCTCGGCGCGGACGGGGCCGTAGACGTCCTTGTCGAACGGCGGACAGCCGGTCGGGAACTGGCCGAGGGGGTGGTGCTTGGCCCGCATCAGGGCCGTGCATTCGCTAAAGGTCCGGCAGACCCGCTTGGGGTCGAGCGGTTCGCCGAGGAGGACGTGGCGGCCGAAGTCGGGCAGCGAGAGCGCCCCCCGGCCGATCCCGACGAACGCGACCTTGCCCGCCGCGACGTTCGTCGCCCCGGCCTGGAACGCGAACGCCTGGAGCCAGCTATAACCCGAGCCGACGACCGGCAGGTCGGGGTACGCCTCTTGAATCGCCGCGGCGAGTCGGACGTGGCGGTCGACCCCGATGAGCGGGTGCTCGGGCGAGAGGTAGCCGTCGACCGGGGCATATTCGAAGGGCCGGAGGATGTGGGGGCTGCCGTACGGGTTGCCCATGCTGACGTTCACGAGCGCGAGCCCCAGGTCGCGGAGCAGGCCGACGAGCGCCAGGGGTTCGGCCAGGTCGGGCGTGAACGGGTCGTCCTCGCGCGTACCCCAGGCGGATAGGACGGGTGTCGCGAACGGGTCGGGGACGCCGGGCGCGTTCGGGCCGACCGGGTGAAAGGGGAGGCCGTCGAAGACGTTGAGCCGCGTGCCGATTAGACCGCCGGGGTTCTCGTCGCGGAGGCGGGCGACGAGGCCGCGGATAAACCGCGTCCGGTTCTCGAACGGGCCGCCGTACCGGCCCGGACGGGTCTTCGCGGCGAGAAGCTCGTTGAGCAGGTAACGGTGGCACTGTTTGACGTCGACGAAATCGAACCCGACCTTGAAGGCCACGCGGGCGGCCGAAGCGTAGCGGTCCTGGAGGCGGTCGAGTTCGTCGTCGGAGATGAGCGGCGTGTCGGGCCCGGCGGCGGCACGGGTGGCCGGGTCGACGACCGTGCGGGGGTCGAGCAGGGGGTCGTGCTGGGCGAGGACCGGCCGGGGGACGCTGTACCGGCCCGAGTGGGTGAGTTGGAGGCCGACGAGGAGGTCGGAGTCCGAACCCCAGGCCGCCCGGTGGGCCTCGCGGCAGGCGGTCACTAACGCCTCAAGGCCGGCGGCGTGGTCGTCGTCAACGACGAGTTGGCGCGGGTTGGCCCGACCCTCGGGGGTCACGGCGGCGGCCTCGCCCCAGATGAGCTTCGCCCCCCCCGCGCCGAACCGGCGGTAGCGGCGGAACGTCAGTTCGTCCGGGGAGCCGTCGGGGGTGCCGTCGCAGCCTTCCATCGGCTGCACGGCCAGGCGGTTGCCGACGGTCCGGCCGCCGACCTCGATCGGCCGGGCGAGCGGCGTAAGGTCGTCCTGAAGACGGACGCCGGTCAGTCCGAGGGCACGGGCGGCATCGACCAGGGCTTCGGCCGTCTTGTATTTGAAATATCGAGACACGACATCGTCCTCCGACCGGCCCGACCGGACGCGATGGTGGCACAAGTCGGGGGCCCACGCAAGCAGTCTCCATGCGCGCACGAACCTCTACCGCCTCGGTCGCTTGACGACCCCTGTTCGGGCGTCGTACAGTCTTTTTAATGCATCCCTGCACGGTGATGAGAGCGATCGGGTCGGAGGGACCGTACCGGCCGGGCGCGCGCCGAAGGGGGCGGGGGGTGCGGTCCGAGACCTGATCCGAGGGGGCCGTTCATGGTGCGTCGAGCGTATCGGCTGGGCGTGGTGCTGGCCGTAGCCGCGGCGGGGGTCGTCCTCCCCGCCCGGGCCGACGAAGACGTGCGGAGGGCCGCGGAGTTCGTCCAGGGCTTGCGCGACAGGGGGTATTTCGACCTGGCGTCGGAATACCTGGAGCTCGTCCGGAAACAGCCCGACGCCCCGCCGGAACTGGTGGCGACGGCCGACTTCGAACAGGGCCGCCTACTGCTCGACGAGGCCGGAAAGACGGGCGACCTCATCCGCCGGCAGGACCTGCTCGACCAGGCGAGGGTCAAGCTCGACGCCTTCACCAAGGCCAACCCGAACCACGCGAAGACCCCCGAGGCGTTCGTCGCCCTCGCCCGGCTTTTGGTGGAGCGCGGCCACATCGCGATCCTCCAGTCCGAGGAGGTCGAGGCGAAGGCCGAAAAGGAGTCGAAGGTCGCCCAGGGCCGCGCGTCGTTCGACCAGGCCCGGACCGCCTACGAGGCCGCGGCGGAACGCCTCAAGACGGCGTTCGACAAGTACCCCAAAACGTTCATCGCCGACAAGGCGGTACGCGACGAAAAAGAGGACGTCCACAACGCCCTGATGCAGGCCCGGCTCCAGAAGGCGCTCGTCGACTACGAGCAGGGCGAGTCGTACCCGGCCGGGTCGAAGGAGCGGCTCGACCTGATCGGCAAGGCCCTCGCCCAGTTCGAAGTGCTGTATAAAGACTACCGCACCCAGATGGCCGGCCTGACGGCGCGGATGTGGATGGGGAAGTGCTACGAGGAGCGCGGCGAACTCGGCCCGGCGATGGGCATCTATAACGAGTTGCTGGAGCACACGGACCCCCACCTCCGCATGCTCCAGCGGTACGTCGCCTACTTCCGGATCATCGTCCACGGCAAGCGCAAGGAGTACGCCCTTGCGGCCGACGAGGCCGACCGCTGGCTCCAGGCCAACAACAACGCCGAGGCGCGGCGTTCGAAAGAAGGGCTGGGGGTCCAGCTCGAACTGGCCAAGAACATCCTCGCCCAACTCCCCGACATCAAGGCCGAGGGGGACAAGTCGGCCGCGATCAAGCGGGTGACCGAGGTGCTCGGCAACGTGGTCCGTTACCCGTCGCCCCATAAGGCCGAGGCGCTCGCCTTGCTGAAGAAGTACAAGCCGAGCGCCGCGGTCCGCGCCGAGGAGGTGGCCCGGCTGACCTACGACGACGCCCTCGCGCAAGGCGAACAGGCCCTCGCGGCCCAGGAATGGGACCGCGCCGCGGCCCTGCTCCGGCAGGCGATCCGCAAGGCCGAGGCCGCCCGCAACGTCGAACAGGTCAACACCGCCCGGTACGATCTCGCCTTTTGCGACTACATGAACAAGCGGTACTACGAGGCGTACGTCCTCGCCAACCACCTCGCCCGGCGCTACCCCAAGGGGGGGCTCTCGGCCCGCGCCGCCGAGATCGGACTGGCGTCGCTCGCCGAGGCGTACAACACCTACACGCGGATCGACCGCACCGCCGACCTGGACAACCTGATCGACCTCGCCCTCTACACGGCGGA
>Ga0164243_10003416_pt1 | contig 25460 bp, 26 predicted proteins | sample OricompcompostOP_FD_108781 | JGI IMG/M metagenome (GOLD analysis project Ga0164243, IMG submission 108781) | Organic Plus compost microbial communities from Emeryville, California, USA - Original compost - Organic plus compost (OP) | ecosystem: Engineered > Solid waste > Mixed feedstock >...
AGCCCGAGCCGGCGGGCGCGGTCGAGATGTCCCTTGGCGGACACCACGGTGGGCCAGGCGCGGTCGTGCCCGGACAGGCGCAGCAGGCCACGGTGGAACTCCTCGTCGAGCGCGAAGAAGTCCTCGAGATCGATCCCCGGCTCCCGCTGCCGGGCCAGGTTCGCCTCCAGTTCGGCGACGACCTCGGCGTCCAGGTCCGCGGGCAGATCCTCCAGCGCCGCCAGTTCCACCGCCTCGCGCAGGAACTGGGCGTCCGCGACGCGCTGCGGGTCGACCCGTGAGACGAACGAGCCGACCTGCGGGAACACCTGCACCAGGCCCTCTTCGGCGAGCAGGATGAGGCTTTCGCGCACCGGCGTGCGGCTGACGCCGAGCGCGGCGGCCAGCTCGTTCTCCGACAGCGCGGCGCCGGGCCGCAGCTCCAGCGTCAGCACCTTGCGGCGCAACGTCTCGTAGACGACCCGCCGGTTGCTGCGCCCCCGTTCCCCACTCACTCCCACGCTCCCACTCTAGTAAACACCTGCTGCCACACGAGCCGAACGCCACATCCGGCGCCCTCTCGTTGCGGAGTGGGGCATTCGGCTCGGCCCAGGTTGACCTGGCTGGGCGACAGGTGCTTGTATACTAGTGCTGCTACACCAGTTTGAGCCTCAAAGGAGCGGATTCGTGAGCAAGATCGAGCGCGCCGAGGTGTTCGTCGCCTCGCCGGGGCGGAACTTCGTCACGCTGCGCCTGACCACCTCGGACGGCGTGACCGGCCTCGGCGACGCCACGCTCAACGGGCGGGAGCTGGCGGTCGCGAGCTACCTGCGTGATCACGTGGTCCCGCTGCTGATCGGCCGCGACCCGGCGCGTATCGAGGACATCTGGCAGTACCTCTACCGCGGCGCGTACTGGCGGCGCGGTCCCGTGACGATGACGGCGATCGCGGCCGTGGACACCGCGCTGTGGGACATCAAGGGCAAGGTCGCCGGCCTGCCCGTCTACCAGCTGCTCGGCGGCCGCTCGCGGGACGGGGTGCTGGTGTACTCGCACGCCAGCGGCGCCGACGTGGCCGAACTGCTCGACGACGTGGCGCGCTTCCGCGAGCTGGGCTACCGGGCCATCCGCGCGCAGGCCGCGGTGCCAGGTGTCGGCGGCAGCTACGGCGTGCGCAAGGGTGTGGTCTACGAGCCGGCCGCCACCGCGCTGCCCGAGGAACAACCGTGGTCCACCGAGTCCTATCTGGACTTCGCGCCGACCTACCTGGAGGCGGTCCGGGAGCGCTTCGGTTTCGACTTCCACCTGCTGCACGACGTGCACCACCGGCTCACCCCGATCGAGGCTGCCCGGTTCGGCAAGCGGGTCGAGGACTGCCGCCTGTTCTGGATGGAGGATCCGACACCGGCCGAGAACCAGGAGGCGTTCCGGCTGATCCGCCGGCACACCACGACCCCGGTCGCGGTCGGCGAGAACCTGTCGTCCATCTGGGACGTCCAGCAGCTGATCACCGAGCAGCTCATCGACTACGTGCGCACCACCGTGGTGCACGCGGGCGGGATCACGCATCTGCGCCGCATCTTCGACCTCGCCGCGCTGTATCAGGTGCGCACCGGTTCGCACGGCGCGACCGACCTCTCGCCGGTGAGCATGGCCGCCGCGGTGCACGTCGACCTCGCGGTGCCGAACTTCGGCATCCAGGAGTACATGCCGCACGTGCCGGAGACGATGGAGGTCTTCGCCGGCGGCGTGCGGTTCGAGAACGGGATGCTGCACCCGTCGGAGGAACCGGGCCTCGGCGTCGACTTCGACGAGAAGGCCGCGGCACGGTTCCCGTACGAACCTCGCTACCTGCCCGTGGCGCGGCGCCTGGACGGATCGGTGCACGACTGGTGAGCAGGCTCAGCTACTCCACAGTGGACCGGTTGCCGCCGGAACTGCGGCCGCTGGTGAAGCCGGGTGACCTCCGGCCCCGGATCGTCCACTTCGGACTCGGTGCGTTCCATCGCGCGCACCAGGCCGTCTACACCGAGCACGCGGCCGCGCTTTCCGGGCAGCCGTGGGGAATCGTGGCTGTCGGCCCGCGTTCGGCCGCGCCGGTCGAGGCGGCCCGTGCCCAGGACTGCCTGTTCTCGGTGGCCGAGCGCGGGGGCGGGATCCGTGTGGTCGGCTCGCTTCTGGACGCGCTGCCGATGCGCGCGGAGGCCGCACGGCTCGACGCGCTCATCGCCTCGTCGGAGGTCACCACGATCACCCTGACCGTCACCGAGAAGGGCTACACCCGCGACCCCGCGACCGGCCTGCTCGACACCGCTGACCCGAACGTCGCCGCCGATCTGGCCGCCACCGCGGTCAGCGAACCGGCGCCGATGCGCACCGTTGTCGGCAGGCTCACCGCCTCGCTCGCCGCCCGCTTCCGCGCCGGTGGTGCGCCCGTCAACGTCGTCTCCTGCGACAACGCCGCCGGGAACGGGGCCGCGCTCGCCGCGGTCGTACGTGGTTTCGCGGAGGCCTCGGCCTGGCCGGACCGCGAAGCGTTGCTCGGCTGGCTCGCGGAGTCCGTCGCGTTCCCGGCCACCGTGGTCGACCGCATCGTGCCCGCGAGTACCGACGAGGACCGCGCCGCCGCCGAGAAGGCGCTCGGCCTGCGGGACGACATCGCGGTCGCCGGGGAACCGTTCCGCCAGTGGGTGCTGGAGGACCGCTTCACCGCACCGCGCCCGCCGTGGGAACTGGACGGCGCGCTGATCGTGCCGGACGCGGCGCCCTACCAGCTGATGAAACTGCGGCTGCTCAACGGATCCCACTCGCTGCTGGCCTACCTCGGGCTCGCCGCCGGCTGCGGCACGGTCGCCGACGCGCTGGCCTCGGACTGGGGCGAGCGTGCCGTGCGGCGGTTCACCGCGGAGGTCGCGGTGACGCTGCCCGGCGGCCTGGACGTCGCCGGGTATGTCGAGGATCTGGTCGCGCGGTTCGCGAATCCGGCGATCGCGCACCGGCTCCGGCAGATCGGCTCCGACGGCTCGCTCAAGATCCCGGAGCGCTGGCTGGGCCCGCTGCGGGAGCGCGGCGCCACCCCGATACTGGTGCTCGCGCTGGCCGCGTGGGTCAACGCCACCCGGCCGGGCGAGCACGGGGACCAGTTCTTCGGCACCACCGACCCGGCCGCCGCGACGCTGGCCCGGTGCTGGCAGGACCCGGCCGCCGTGGTCGCCCGGCTGCTGACCGCGATCGGCGCGGCCGATCTCGCCGAGGACCGCGATCTCGTGTCCGCGGTGCGTGCACACCTGCCCGCCCTGCGCGCGGGCCGCTTCGAGTTGTGAAAGGCAAAGGAGCCAGGATGACTGACAGCACCCGAACCGAACCGGAGGGCGTGGTGGCGAGGACTACGCGGGACCTCAGCCGCGCCGCCGTGTCCGGCTGGCTCGGCACCGCGATGGAGTTCATGGACTTCCAGCTCTACTCGCTGGCCGCCGCCATCGTCTTCAACAAGATCTTCTTCCCGGACGTCAGCCCCGCGATCGGCCTGATCGCCGCGATGGCGACCTACGGGGTCGGCTACGTCGCGCGACTGGCCGGTGCCGTCTACTTCGGACGGATGGGGGACCGGATCGGCCGCAAGCGGGTGCTGTTCCTGACGATCGTGCTGATGGGCGGCTCGACCACGCTGATCGGTGTGCTGCCGCCGTTCGCCATGATCGGGTTCGCGGCCCCGATCCTGCTCGTGGTGCTGCGCCTGATCCAGGGATTCGGCGCGGGCGCGGAAATCGCGGGCGCGACCGTGATGCTGGCCGAGTACGCGCCGGCCCGCCGCCGCGGGCTCATCGCCTCGCTCGCGGCCCTGGGCACGAACTCCGGCACGCTCGCCGCGTCCGGGCTGTGGGCGATCCTGATCGCGGTGCTCTCCGAGCAGCAGCTGCTGTCCTGGGGCTGGCGGCTGCCGTTCCTGCTGAGCTTCGTGCTGCTGTTGCTCGGCGTGTGGATGCGGTCGAACCTCAAGGAGAGCCCCGTTTTCGAGGAGCGGCCGGACGTCGTGGGCGGCGTCGCGTTGTCGCGCAAGGAAATCGAGGAGACCGGGGAGCGTGCCCTGGAGGAGGGGCTGCGCCAGCGCAAGGGCAAGGCGTTCCTGCTCGCGCTCGGGCTGCGCTTCGGCCAGGCCGGCAACTCCGGTCTGGTCCAGACCTTCCTGGTCGGCTACATCGCGACCAACCTCGCGGTCGGCAAGTCCGTGCCCACCGCCGCCGTCGTGTACGGCTCGCTGCTCGGGTTCGCGGTCGTGCCGCTGGTGGGCATTCTGGGCGACTGCTTCGGCCGCCGCCCGGTGTATCTGGCGCTGACGGCGCTCACCGTCGTCATCGCGGTGCCGATGATGGCCACGATCGCCACCGGGCACACCGCGGCGCTGACCGTCGCGATGGTGATCGGCCTCAACATCGGCGTGCTGGGCCTGTTCTCGCTGGAGAGCGTCACGATGGCGGAGCTGTTCGGCTCGCGCACCCGGTTCACCCAGCTCGCGGTGGCCAAGGAGATCGGCGGTATTCTCGCGACCGCGATCGGCCCGGTGCTCGCCGCCACGCTGACCGCCGTCACCGGCCACTGGTGGCCGATAGCCGCGATGCTCATCGTCTACTCGCTGATCACGTTCGTGGCCGCGTACCTCGCGCCGGAGACCCGCGATCGTGACCTGGTCCGGCTGGAGGACGCCGCATGAGAGCCGCCGTCGTACACGGTCCCGGAGACGTCCGGATCGACGAGCTGCCGGACCCCGTGCCCGGCGTCGGCGAGGTCGTCGTCGCCATGGAATGGGGCGGGATCTGCGGTTCGGACGTCTCGTACTGGCGGCACGGTGCGTCCGGGACCGCGGTGCTCAAGGATCCGCTGGTACTCGGGCACGAGGTCGCCGGGCACGTGGTCCGCGTCGGCCCCGGCGTCACCGGGGCCGAGCCGGGCCTGCCGGTGACCGTGCATCCCGCGGACCCGGTCGGGCCGGCGCCGGCGGGCCTGCGCGGGCGCACCAACCTGCACCCGCGCGTGCGGTACTTCGGCTCCGCCGCCTTCCATCCGCACACCGACGGCGGGTTCAGCGAGTTCCGTGCCGTGCGGGCGGATCAGCTGCGGCCGCTGCCCGCCGGGGTGAGCACCCGGCAGGGCGCGCTCGCCGAACCGCTCGGGGTCGCGCTGCACGCGGTCGGCAGGGCCGGGGACCTGACGGGCCGGACGGTACTGGTCAATGGGGCCGGGCCGATCGGCTCGCTCGTCGCCGCCGCCGCGAAGTACCGCGGCGCGGCGACCGTGATCGCCGCCGATCTCGCCGCACCCGCGCTCGACATCGCGCGAAGGCTCGGCGCGGACGAGGTGCGTCACCTCGGGGCGGGCGAGAAGCTGCCCGATGACGTCGAGGTGGTGTTCGAGGCCTCGGGCGCGCCCGCCGCGCTCGGCCCGGTGCTGCGTGCGACCGCGCGGGGCGGAACGGTCGTACAGGTCGGGAACCTGCCGGGCGAACCGGCCCCGGCGGCGCTGGGCGAGCTGGTGACGCGCGAGATCACCTGGATCGGCTCGTACCGGTTCGTCGACGAGATCACCGACGCGCTGGCCGCGTTGCGGGACGGGCTGGATGTCGGCCCGCTCATCACCCACACCTTCGAGCTGACCCGGGTCGCCGACGCGCTCGCGGTCGCCGCGGACCGCGCGAGTGGCAGCGGCAAGGTGCTGCTCCGGCTGAGCGAGGTGGCATGACTTCCGTGGTGACACTGGGCGAAACGATGGCGCTGCTGAGCACGCCGCCGTGGGGCCGGGTCACCGGCGGCTCCGCACTGCCGGTGGGTATCGGTGGTGCGGAGTCCAATGTGGCCATCGGGCTGGCCCGGCTCGGCGTGCCGTGCACGTGGCTGAGCAGGGTCGGCGACGACGAGCTGGGCTCCTTCGTCACGCGCGAGATCCGCGCGGAGGGCGTGCGGGTGCTCGCGTCACGCGATCCGGAGGCGCCGACGGGGTTGATGCTCAAGGAAATGCGCGGCGGCAGGCCCGCGCGGGTCCGGTACTACCGGCGCGGCAGCGCCGCGTCACTTCTGTCCACATCGGACATCGACGACGGCGTGATCGCCGGCGCGGATGTCGTGCACCTGACCGGTATCACCGCCGCGCTCGGTCCCGGCCCGCTCGCGGTGCTGGAACACGTCACACGGGTGGCGAAATCCGCCGGGACGGTGGTGTCGTTCGACGTGAACTACCGCGCCACCCTGTGGCCGCCGCGGGAGGCGGGGCCCGTACTGGCCCGGCTCGCCGCGGCCGCCGACATCGTGTTCGCCGGCGTCGAGGAAGCCGCGCTGCTGCTGGGAACGCGGGGCGAGGACGCCGAGGAGTTCGCGCGTGGCCTGGCCAAGACTGGGCCCGGCACGGTGGTCCTCAAGCTCGGCGAACGCGGTTCGCTTGCCCTGCAAGGAGATTACGTGCAGCACGCGGCCGCGGTACCGGTGACCGTGGTGGATCCGGTGGGCGCGGGCGACGCGTTCGTCGCCGGGTACCTCAGCGGCCTGGTCGAGGGCGAGCCGGTGCCGGAATGCCTGCGGCGCGGCAACGCGGCCGGGGCGGCGGTGTGCGCCGCGCCCGGTGACTGGGAGGGCCTGCCGACGCGGGCGGAAATCGAGTTCCGCGGGGACGTGGGAGAGGTGGTCCGATGAAGGAGCTGCTGGCGCGCTGTCCCGTGGTTCCCGTTGTGGTGCTTGACGATCCGGCGCAGGCGCGGCCGCTCGGCGAGGCGTTGCTGGCGGGCGGGATCGACGTCGTGGAGATCACCCTGCGCACCCCGGCGGGGCTCGCGGGGATCCGCGAGCTGTCGTCGTTGCCTGGGCTGGTCGTGGGGGCGGGCTCGGTGCTGGTGCCCGAGCATGTCGACCAGGTCGCCGACGCGGGCGCGCGATTCGTGGTGAGCCCTGGGGTCTCGCCCGCGGTACTCGCCCGCTCCGCCGAACGAGGCCTGCCCGCGCTGCCGGGTGTCGCGACGGCGACGGACCTGATGGCGGTGGCCGGGATGGGGCTGACCGAGGTGAAGTTCTTCCCCGCGAACCTGCTCGGCGGCCCCGCCGCGATCCGTGCGCTCGCCGCCCCGTTCGGCGGTTTCTCGTTCCTGCCCTCGGGCGGGGTGAATCCCACGACGATGGCGGAATACCTTGCCCTGCCGGAGGTTCCCGCGGTGAGCGGAACCTGGATGGTGGACCGGGCCCTGCTGCGCGAGCAGCGCTGGAACGAGGTGACGGAGCGCTCCGCCGAGGCGATCAGTCTCGCACGGTGAACCGCGCCCGTGCGAAGACCTGGCGTTTGTCTGTCACCGCACTGCACGTGGCACGGCTGCCGCCGGACCGCGGCTGACTCAGGCGCGGGCCAGCACGTCGACGCCGATGCGGCCGGGGGCGAGGCCGGTGCCGTGCAGGTGGGCGCCGTGCCGGCCGAGGGTGAGGCGGGCGGCACGGCGGTTCGGCAGCCGCACGATGTAGGTGCCGGGGCGGGGCAGCGCGGTGCCGGGCGCGAACGACAACGCGCCGGCCGCGTCGAGCTCGCCTTCGAGGTGGGGCGGACGGCCGAGCGCGCGCGTCGCCGCGCTCAGGTCACCGTCGCGCAGGCAGCGCCGGATGTAGGTCGACGAGCATGGCACGCTCGCCCCGGCCGGCAGCAGATCCACGGCCGCCACGGCGAATCCGTGGCGCTCGCCGAGATCCGCCAGCATCGCCGCGGTGCCGGCGCCGCGATGGCCGAAGGTGAAGTTCGCCCCGACGACGACGTGCGCCACCCGCAGGGACTTCACGAGGACGTCCGCGGCGAACTCCTCCGGAGACAGTCGCGCGAACGTGGTGGTGAACGGCAGAACGCACACCGCGTCCACGCCGAGCCGCCCGGCGAGCTCGGCGCGACGGTCCACAGTGGTCAGTGCGGAGGTGTCGCGGGGGAGGCCGAGCACCTTGGCGGGATGGGGATCGAACGTGACGAGCAACGTCGGCAGCCCATGCGCGCGGCCGAGCACGACGGCCCGCTCGATGAGCCGCGCGTGCCCCCGGTGCACCCCGTCGAACACGCCGAGGGTGGCCACACAGGGGCCGAGCGTGGCCGGAACTTCCCGTGGGGCATGGAAAACCGGGGTGCCGGTCAGCATCGTCGCGGTCATCGGCGGACCTTCCCTCACTGGGGGTGCGGTCCGGCCCGCGGGGTCCCGGCGGGCCGGACCGCGGCTCGGTTACCTGTCGGGGTTCACCAGATCCGGCACGGTCCAGCCGTCCAGGTCGTACTCCGCCATGCACTGCTCGGCGAAGCCCTTCATCGCCTCCGCCGCGCCGGACTGCTGCGCGGCGAACAACAGCTCCGCGCGCACCCCTTCGTGGTTGCCGGAGTAGTTGCGCTCGTACAGTTCGTGCCTGCCGCCGAACTCGCTGCCGATCGAGTCCCAGATCAGCTTCATCAGCTTCACCCGGTCCACGGCCTCGATGCCGTTCGAACCGCGCACGTACTGATCCAGGTACGGGCGGATCTCCGGGGACTTGAAGTCGTCGGCGTGCGAGGGCAGGTAGATGAGGCCGGATCCGAGGTCCTGCATGATGATCTCACGCACCCGCGGGTAGCCGATCGTCATGAACCAGCGGTAGGCCAGCCCGTAGTCCAGGTGCGGCAGCTTGGCGCCGTCGATCCATTCGTCCGGGTTCGCCGCCATCGCGTCGGACAGGGCCCAGAACATGTTGCGCCAGCCCAGAACCTCGCCGACGCGGGTCTGGATACCGCGGAAGTCCTTGGTGCCGGTGGCTTCCACGCCCTTCATCAGCAGGCCCGCGATGAAGTCCAGCTTGACCGCGAGGCGGGTGACGCCGTGGAAGGTGAAGCGGTGCAGGAAGCCGGATCCGGGGAAGAAGGTGCTGGCCTTCTCGGCGTCACCGTAGATGAAGACGTTCTCCCACGGGATCTTCACCTTGTCCAGGATGAAGATCGTGTCGTTCTCGTCGAACCGGGACGAGAGCGGGTAGTCGAACGGGCTGGAGGCGTGCTGCGCGTAGGAATGGCGGCAGATCAGCTTCATCCCGGGCGCGCCCATCGGCACCGTGCACACGAGCGCGAACTCGCGCTTCTTGATCGGCAGGCCGTAGTGCGCGATGAAGTTGTAGTTCGTGATGGCCGAACCGGTCGCGACGACCTTGGCACCCGAGACGATGAGGCCGTCGTCGCGCTCCTCGTCGACGTGGATGAAGATGTCCTTCACCTCGTCGGGTTGGCGGTCGCGGTCCACCGGCGGGTTGATGATCGCGTGGTTCCAGTACAGCACCTTCTCCTGCGATTCGGTGTACCAGCGGCGCGCGTTGTCGGCGAACGGTTCGTAGAAGTCGGAGTTCGCGCCGAGGGTGCCGAGGAAGGAGGCCTTGTAGTCGGGGCTGCGGCCCATCCAGCCGTAGGTCATCCGGGCCCATTCGGCGATCGCGTTCCGGTCGGCGAACAGGTCGGCGCTGCTGCGCGGGGTGCGGAAGAAGGGGTGGGTGAAGCTGTTGTTGCCGGTGTCGGTGGGTGCGGTGAGCACATCCTTCTTGGCCGGGTCGTGCAGCGCGTCATACAGCCGCGCGGTCATCCGCACCGAGTTGCGGAACGCCGGGTGGGTGGTGACGTCGTCGACCTTGTCGCCGTAGATGAAGATCTCGCGACCGTCGCGAATGCTCTCGATGTACTCGTCGCCGGTCATCGGGCGCGTCACGCGCGTCCCCGACGTGTCTTGGTTCTCCTGCTGGGCAACCACGGTTCGTCCCTTCTCCGTTGACGGGTGTTCGGTTGTGTGGCGGGAAAATCAGGCGGCCGGGCTGACCGGGAACCAGCCGGCCTCCGGGCAGTCGAGCGACGCGGCCCAGTGCGCCCCCGACGAGCGGGGGCCGAGCTCGCGGAAGCCGCCCGCGTAGAACAGCAGCGGCTCGGCGTCGGTGACGTCGAGCGCGACGACCTCGCCGAGCACGATGAGGTGGTCGCCGCCGTCGTAGGTGCGCCACGGGCGGCACGAGATGGTCGCCGCGTTGCCGGTGAGTACCGGGGCCGTCGGGCCGTCGGCCCACAGCGGGGCCGGGTCCTGCGGGCGTCCGGCGAAATGCCATGCCGTGTCCAGCTGGCCGGCGGCGAGGACGTTGACGGCGAAGGGCCTGCCCGGCAGGTACCCGCACGCTTTGGAACGGCGGGTGAGCGTCACCTGGCACAGGGCCGGATCGAGGGACACCGCGGTGAACGCGTTGACCGTGGCGCCGTGGGCGTCGCCGTCGTCGTTGCGGCAGGTCACCACCGTCACGCCGGTGGCGAACCGGCCGAAACCGTCGCGCAGCTCGCGCTGGTCGAGCGTCATCGTTGACCTCCTGTACGCTGTGCGTACGTTCTGCACGCTGTGCGTTCACGAGAAGGGTGCATGGTGCGGCGCCGGGAGTCAACCCCCGGGATGAGGGAGGATGGCGCCATGACGACGGCTGAGAATCCCCGCGACCTCATCCAGAGCCTCGAACGCGGGTTCGCGGTGCTGCTCGCGTTCGACGCCGACCGGCCCAATCCGACGCTCGCGGAACTCGCCGCGGCGACGGATCTGTCGCGGCCCGCGGTGCGCCGGATCCTGCTGACGTTGCAGCATCTCGGCTACGTTCACGGCGAGGGCGGACGGTGGCGGCTGACCCCGCGCGTGCTCAGCATCGGGCAGCATTACTCCGCGTCGCACGGCATGATCGAGATCGCACAGCCGCATCTGTTGCGGCTGGCGGAGAAAACGGGGGAGTCGGCGTCGCTGGCCGCGCTCGACGGCACCGAAGTCGTTTACATTGCGCGGGTTCCGGTGCGGCGGATCATGAGTATCAACGTCTCGATCGGCACCAGGGTGCCCGCGCACGCGACCTCGATGGGACGCGCGCTGCTGGCATGGGCCGATCAGTCCGAAGTGGACCGGGTGATCGACGCGGGGCTCACCGCGCACACCCGCGACACCGTCACCGATCCGGCCGGCTTCCGGAAGATCCTGCGCACGGTACGGGAAGACGGGTACTCGATCGTGGCGGAGGAACTGGAAGAGGGGCTGGTGTCGGCGGCCGCGCCGGTGCGCGACCACACGGGCAAGGTGGTCGCCGCGCTCGCGTCCTCAACGTCGGTGGGCCGGACGACGGTGGCGGAACTGCGGACCGAGGTGGTGCCGTTGCTGCTGCGCACCGCGGAGGCGATCAGCACCGACTACGGGCACCGCCGCGCCACCGCCCGGAAGGCGAGCTCCATCATCGTCAAACCGCACGACGGGTTCTTCTGAGCAGCCCACGTGTCACGCCTCGCGCGGCCGGGTAGCCGGGGACTGTCCCGTCTTGTGAAGGGAGGGCGTCATGGTTCATCCGGTGCCACCGGGGCCCGAGCCGATGCCGCCGGGGCCCGATCCCGCACCCCCGGTCCCACCGCCTCCGCCGGAACCGCCCGAACCGCCGCTGCCACCGGAGCCCGATCCGCCGCGTTAGTGGTCAGCGGCGGGATTGCTCGGCGAGGGATTCCAGGCGGGTGGCCAGCTCCTCGAACCGGGCGGCCGTCGCGACATCGCCGCGCAGGAAAAGTTGCTCCGCGGCGTCGACGTTGAGCCGCGCCATCTGCAGTGTCGAGCCGGTCAGCTCGCGGTGCAGCGCGGTGATCGCGCGGTGTGCCCGGAGCAGGTAACGGCCCGCGAGCACGAGGCCCGTGAGCAGTGCGCCGGTGACGAGGACGGTGATCATACCGGCGCGAATTCTGACAACGTTGTCCGGAAAAGACAACCACGTGCGGCGCAAAGTGCTCCCGGGTGTATCCCGTTCAACTCGCCTCAACTGTGCGAACCGGCGAAAAGTGACGACGGACACGGTTTGGCCGTCCGGTTTCGGATCCGGCGCACGCGGGCAACCCGAGGACCGTGACGGAACGAGCCGGCCTGTCGGCGACCCTGACGCACCACCACCGCGGCGTGACCCAGGTTTACGTCGTGGGCGAACTCGACCGCGAGACCCGCGAGCAGTGGCGGCTGAGTATGGGGGACCAGCCCGCGACCGGTGTCACGGCATTGATCGTGGACCTGTCGCGGGTGTCGTTCTGCTCGGTGTGCGGCGCGCGGATGCTGCTGGAACTGCAGAATGGCGCGAACGCCGAGGGGGTGCCGGTCGAGCTGGTGGTCGGCAGCAGGCCGGTGCGGCGCTGCCTGCAGGCGTGCCGCATGTGGGAGCTGTTCTCCACCCACGCCGATCACGAGTCGGCGCTGGAAAGGCTCGGTGAATCGGGCGTAACCCGTCGCCCTGTTTGAACAACCGCTACCCGTGGTAGCCCTTGACACACCTTGACGCAACAGGGTGAACGGAGGACGGCAGTGACACACGGCTCGATCAGCACGCGGGGCGCGCCTTCACGGTGGCTCGCACCGGGGCCCGGACAGAGTTCATCCCTGAGTGCGGCACGCGAGTGGGTGCGCCGGGCGGTCGGCGACATCGGTGAGGAGCACTGCCTCGCGGTGCAGGTCGTGGTCACCGAGCTCCTGACCAACGCCGACGACCACGCCGGCGGGGCGGGCACGCTCCGGCTGAGGACCGAATCCTCGCCCTGCCGGGTGCACGTCGAACTCGACGACAAGTCCGCCGAACCGCCGGTGCTCAACCAGGCGCGACCCGGCGATCTGCGCGGGCGCGGTCTGATGATGGTGGACAACCTCAGCGAGGAATGGGGATTCCGCCCGCGCGAGGGCGGCGGAAAGACCGTATGGGCGCGGATCGCCTGCGACGCCTACGAATGGGAGCCCTGGGCCCAGGCGGCGTGACTGCTAGCCGCCTTCCTTGCCACGTTTTCCGGGCTCGCGGTTCTTCTTGTCGTTGTTGCCTTCGTTGTTCGCCGGAGTCTCCGGCTGCTTCTGCTGAGCCTGTGTGGTGGTCGCCGGTGGTGGGGGCGTGGCGGTGCTGGTGTCGCTGGTGAGCACCTGGTCGCCATTGATCAGCGGCGACGGCGCGGAGGCGATGAGCGTCAGCTGATGGGTTTCGGTGATGGTGGCACCGTTCGTCAGCTTCATCGCGATGTCGACGGTCACCGTGTTCGTCCCGGTCACCTGGGGTGGCGCGGTGACGGTGAGGCTGGAAACCGTCGACCAGAACGCGCGATAGGTCGACTGGCCCTGAACCTGCAGCCCCGGCCCGAGCCGGGTCCAGGCTGCGTCGGCCTGCCGGGGTAACGAGGCGTAGTAGCCCGTGACGGTCTGCGTGAGGGTGGCCGCGTCGAGCGCGGTTTCGCTCTGTTCCGGCGCCGAGGGTGTGGAGATCGAACCGCCGCGCGGTGTCGCGGTGAGCACGCTGATCAGGATCGCCACGGCCGCGACGGCGATCACGATTCCCGCTCCTGGCAACAGGAATCGCAGGTAGGAGCGTTTCGGCTCCGGTGCGGGCACGGGGGTGAGCTTGGTGGCGTGCTTCTGGACCGGCGTGACCGGGACGGTGGGGGAGGACGGTGCGGCCACCGGCTGTGTGCGGCCGTCCTGCGGGCTCAGCGCTTCCGGTGGTACCGCGACGCCGTCGGCCACGGCCTGGAGCGCGCTGGTGACCTGTACGGCGGTCGGGCGCGAGGCGGGATCGGGACGCAGCATCGCCATCAGTACCGGCGTCAGCGGCCCCGCGTCACGCGGCGGCGGGAATGTGCCGGCCGCGACCCGGTGCAGCACCGCGATCGCGTTGCCCTCCTGGTCCCCGAAGGGCGGCTCACCCTCGACGGCCGCGTACAGCGTCGCGCCGAGGGAAAAGACGTCGGAATCGGGCGTGGGCTGGTGTCCCTGCGCGACCTCCGGCGACAGGAAGGCCGGAGTGCCCGCGACGACACCGGTCCTGGTGACCGTGACGTCCCCGGTCGCGTGTGAGATGCCGAAGTCCGCGATCTTGACCGTGCCGTCCTCGCCGACGAGGAGGTTGCCGGGCTTGACATCGCGGTGCACGACACCCGCCGCGTGCGCCGCGGCGAGCGCGGACGCCGCCTGCACCCCGATCCGGGCGACGGCGGCGGGGCTGAGCGAGCCCTGCTCGGCGAGCACGGTGGACAGGCTGCGCGAGGGCAGGTACTCCATCACCAGCGCGGGCTGCCCGTTGTGCTCGGCCACGTCGTGCACGGTGATGACGTGCGGATGCCGCAGCCGCGCCGCGATACGGCCTTCGCGCATCACGCGCCGTCGCGACTCCTCGCTCTGGTCCGGGCCCGGCCACAGTTGCTTCACCGCGACCGGCCGCTGCAGCCGTTCGTCCTGCGCGAGCCACACGACGCCCATCGCCCCCGCGCCAAGACGGCTCCGCAACCGGTACCGGCCCGCGAGCAGCCCACCGGTCTCCTGCACGGTCTCGCTCGTTCCCGAATGCGTCACCCGGACAGGTTAGAGCGCGACACGGCGCCGGCGGCAGTGAGCCGTCCTAACTTTGCCTTCTCCGCGCGGGCGGGCGGCCGTGTTTCCATGGTCACCCGTGCGTGCGTGAATCCTTTTCGTACCGCTAGCCTGAGGGCGTGCCCGACCTCCCGCATCACAGCGAGACCGATCTGCTGGTGCTGCATTGCCTGCGCTGCACCGGATCCGGCAGTCCCGCCGCGATCGCCGCGGCGTCCGGCCTCGACGAGTCCATTGTGGAATCCCAGCTGGCCGGCCTCGCCGCCGCCGGCCTCGTCAGCCGCGAGCCCGGGCGCTGGGGCCTGACCGGCGCGGGCCGGCAGGCCGGTGCGCGGCGGATCGCGGCGGAGCTGGACGAATCGGGCACGTGGAGCGTGGTGTCCCGGGCCTACTCGGAATTGCTGGAGCTCAACCTCGAACTGCTCGACCTGCGCACCGAGTGGCAGACACGCGACCCCGCCGACGACGAGGCCGCCGCGCGCGTGCTCGACCAGTTCATCGCGTTCGACAAGCGTGCCGACGAACTGTGCACGCGGCTGTCCGGCGCGCTGGCCCGGTTCGGCCGGTACCGCGACCGGCTCACCGAGGCGCTCGACCGGGCCAGGGCGGGCGAAACCGGATATCTGACCGGCAACGCGGCCTCGTATGACGCCGTGTGGTCCCACCTGCACGAGGATGTGCGTCTCACGCTGGGCCTCACGCGTCACTGAGCCTGCTCAGCCGGACGGCGGCCGGTGAGCCAGCGCCTCCTCGCGCGAGGCGAAGATCGCCAGCTGCTGGTCGAGCCCGACGATCTGCATCGCGCGGGCGGTGGAGCGGCCCGTCGCGACGATCCGGACCGTCGTGGTGTCCCCGGCGATGCGGTGCGCGGCGACCAGTGACGTCATCCCGGCCGAACCGAGGAACGTGACCCCGGTGAGGTCGATGAGCAGCAACGGCGGCCGGTCCCGGAGCGCGTGCTCGATCCGCTCGTCGAGCTTCGGCGCGGTCACCACGTCCAGTTCACCGGTGACCACCACGGCCACGCCCTCGTCGAGCGGTTCGAGTTCGGCGGACAGGCTCGAACTGGAGTACGCGGCGCCGGACGGTCTTTCCGGATCGGACCCTGCCATGCCGCACATCTTGCCCTACGAACCGCCGCGGCACATCCGCCGTTCCGATCTCGCCGCGCCGTGCGGAGCACCCCGTAGGCTGCTCATCGTGGAGAAAAACCGGAGATGAGCGGCGACGAGGACGGCCTCGCCAGACTGGCGGCCACGGTCGAACGGCTCCGCGAGGAGCTGCGGGACACGCGCGCCGCCGCCGACAGCCGGGCCCTGCTGGAGCTGGCGAAAGGCGTCCTCGTCGAGCGGTTGCACTGCGGGCCGTCGCAGGCCGCGCGGCAGCTCGAGGTGCTGGCGGACCGGCTGGGCGAGACGCCGCTGGAGGTCGCCGCGCATCTCGTCGACCACACCGCGCGGGACTCGCTCACCGCGGCCCACGAACAGTCCACTGTGGACGAAGACGTGCGGTCACGGCTCGCCGAAAGCGGTGTGCTCGCCGCGGCGGACGCCGGCCGCGCGGCGGAATCCGTGCTCGGGTACGCGCTGGCGCCGCTGGGCGCGACGACCGTGGTGATCTGGGCGGCGGGCCGGGATTCCTCCCTGCGTCTCGCCGGGTTCGCCGGGCTGCCGCGGGAGGAAGCCCAGCGGTGGCACTACGTTCCGCCCGGCGTCGGCACTCCGGCCCAGCGGGCGCTGGCCCGGCGCGAGGCCGTCTGGATCGAGGATCTCGGCCGCGCGGGACTGGTGACGATCGCATCCGCCGCGGGCGGCAGGGCCGCGATTCCGGCCCGGATCGGCGGGCGGCTGCTCGGCGTGGTCGAGGTCGGCTGGCCGCACCCGCTCGCCGCACCGTCGGAACACCTGCGGCGGCAGGTCGAAGCGATCGCCGGACTGTGCGCGCACACGCTGGAACACGGCGCGGCGCCCGGGGCGGCGTGGGCCGCGGACCCGGTGGAGCTGGCCGACGGCCTGCCCGATCCGGCATTGGTGCTTCGCCCGCAGCCACCCGATGGCGAGCCGCGGGACTTCCTTATCCACCACGTCAACGCCGAGTTCACCGACCCGCGGGGCCGGCCGCGCGAGGCCGTCGAAGGCGCGTTGCTGCTGGAGACCTACCCGCTCGCGGCGGGCGAGTTGTTCGCGCGGATCGAGCACGTCCACGCGATGGGGGAGCCGTTCCGCGCGCGCCGGATGAGGTGGCGCGACCTGGCCGGGGGCACGGCGGCCGCGGACGTCGGGATCAGCAGGCACGGGGACGCGGTACTGCTGGTGTGGCACGCCGAGGACGAGTCGGCGCGGCTGGCGGAACTGCTGCGGCACGCGCAGCGGCTGGGCCGCCTCGGCGGGTTCGAGGAGCGTGCCGGCACCGGCGAGATCAGCTGGACCGAGGAGACGTACGCGTTGTTCGGCAGGGACTGCGCGGACGAGCCGGTCCCGCTGACGCGGCTGGGCTCGCACGCGCATCCCGACGACACGGCCGTGATCGAACGGTTCACCCGGGCGGTTTTCGAGCACCGGAACCCGGCTTCGGCCGCGTTCCGGCTGCGGCGCCCGGACGGGCTGATCCGGCATGTCAGGATCGTCGCGGAACCCGTGCTCGGCCCGTCGGGGCGGCTGCTGTCCGTGCGGGGCGCGTTGCAGGACATCTCCGCCCAGCACTGGACCGAGGTGGCGCTGTCGGCGACGCGTGCTCAGCTGACGCACACCGAACAGCACGCCGAGGAGCAGAACCTGCTCGCCTTGCGGCTGCAGCGCGCGATCCTGCCCGACGCGCCCCCGGCGATCACCGCGACCGGGCTGCGGATCGCGACGCGTTACCGGCCCGCCGAGCAGGAGCAGCTGGTCGGCGGGGACTGGTACGACGTGGTGGAGCTGCCGTCGAAGCAGGTGCTGCTGTCGGTGGGCGATATCGCGGGGCACGGCATCCAGGCAGCGACCGGCATGGTCGTGTTGCGCAACGCGTTGCGTGGGCTGGCGATCACCGGTGCCGGGCCCGCGCAGCTGCTGACCTGGCTCAATCTCGTGGCCTATCACCTGACCGACCGGATTCGCGGTACCGCGGCGTGCGCGCTGTACGACCCGGCGAGCGGGGTCCTGCGGTGGGCGCGGGCCGGGCATCCGCCGCCGGTGCTCGTGCGGGACCGCGAGGCGGTGACCCTGCCGATGCTGGAGGGCGTGCTGCTCGGCGGGTTCGAGCGCACGCGGCAGGAGGAGGGCGAGGTCCGGTTGCGGCCGGGTGACCGGCTGCTGCTGTACACCGACGGCCTGATCGAGCGGCGTGGCGAGCCGCTGGACGATTCGATCGGGCGGCTGCTCGCCGTGGCGGCCGGGAAGTGCGCACCGCTGGAGGAATGGGCCGATCACGTGCTGGCACACGGCGACGCGGACACGGTCGACGACACATGCGTCGTGGCCGTGCACGTCTGCTGACGGCGGGTTGCCCTGCACCGGGATTCCACTACTGGGACAATCGCGATCATGCGCCGTGGCGACGGACAGGAACAGCGGGTTCGGCCGGTGGAGGAGGTGTTCACCCTGGAATGGGACCGCCCCGAGCCGGACGCGCTGGTGGTACGCGTGACCGGCGCGATCGACATCGCGTCGGCCCGTCGGCTGCGGGAGGGAGTGGTGGCGGCCCACGAGGCCTGCGCGCGGCCGCCGGACCGTCTGGTGCTCGACCTGATGGGCGTGACGTTCCTGGACTCGGCAGGCCTGGCGGCGCTGGTCGAGACCGCGAGCCGGTGCAGCCAGGAGGGACGCTCGTTCGCGCTCGTGTGCACCGGCCGTACGGTGTCCAGCCCACTGCGGATGACCGGGCTGGACAAGGTGCTGACGGTGACGGCCTCGGTGCCGGAGGCGCTCTCGGCGCTGGACCGGGCGGGCTGAGACTCGGCTGCGCCATCTGCGATCCGGTGATCGCGATCTGGGCCTTCGCGGGCGGGCGCGCGATCCTGCCGGTCGTACGTAATCGGGCGTAGCGGAAAAGCCGCTCTCGAACGGACGACGCGCGGAGCCCCGCGGCCGATCATCGAGCGCATGCTTGAGAAGACGTCGCGGCGCGTGAGCGCGCGTACCCGCAAACAGGTGCTGCTCCTGCACATCGTGGCCTCGGCGGTGTGGTTCGGCGTCGACGTGGCGATGGGCGCACTGATCGTGACGGCGATGGTGACCGGCGATCCGGCCACCGCGGGGATCGCCCTGCGGGCAGCCGGGTTGTTCGCGCTCTGGCCCATGTTCGGCGCGAGCCTGGTGTGCCTGGCGACCGGCGTGGTGCTCGGGCTCGGCAGCAAGTACGGCCTGCTGCGCTACTGGTGGGTCGCCGTCAAGCTCGCGGCCAACATCGTGATGTCGGTGCTGCTGGTGACCTCGCTGCGCACCGGTCTCGACGAGGCCGCCGGGGTGGGGGAGCGGCTGCTCGTGGGCGATCCGGCGGCCAGCGTGCCGGCCGGACTGCTGGGGCCGGTCGTCGTGGCGCCCACCCTGTTGGTCATCTCGTTCGTGCTGTCGGTGTTCAAACCGCGGGCACGGCTGCGTCGTTAGAACTTCGGCAGCGCGTGCGCGCGGGACAGCGCGCCCGGATCACCGAAGCCGAACGTGGCGCCCTCGGTGCGGTACAACTCCGCGTACCGGCCGACCTTGTCCGGGTCGAGCGTGACGCCGAGCCCCGGCCCGGCGGGCACCGGCACACTTCCGTCCACATAGGACTCGATCCCGCCGCCGAAACCGGCGGTGACGTCATCGGCCAGCAACGCGCCGTAGGCCTGGTTGGCGTAGCGGAAATTCGGCGTCGACGCGATCACGTGCACGGCCGCGGCCAGCGCGACGCCGAGCTCGCCGAGACTGTGCTTCACCACCGGCAGCCCGGCGGCCTCGCACAAACCCGCGCCACGCTTGAGATTGAGCAGCCCGCCGTCCATCTGGTTGTCCACCGACAGCACATCCGCCGCGCCGGCCCGGATCACCGCGAGCTGGTCGTACCGCGTCCAGCTCGCCTCGTTGGCCAGCAACGGCACCGCGATCCGCCCGCGCACGTAGGCCATCGCCGCCAGATCGCGGCCGGACACGGGCTGCTCGACCAGTTCCAGGTCATGGCGCCCCAGCTCGCGGATCATCCGCACCGCCGCGCCGGGTGACCACGCCTCATTGGCGTCGATCCGCAGCCGCATCGATGGTCCGGCGCCGTCGCGCAACGCGGCCACCCGCTCGATATCGCGCCGGGGATCATCGGCACCGACCTTGAGGTAACACGTGCCGAACCCGGCGCCGGCGGCGCGTTTGCCTTCCGCCGCGACCTCGTCCGGTTCGGCGCGTGCCACGTAGTAGAAGCATTCGACGCGATCGCGGAACCGGCCGCCGAACAGGTTCACCAGCGGCTGCCCGCAAAGCTTGCCCACGATGTCCCAGCACGCCATCTCCACGGCCGCGATCGCCGGACTGGTCGCCTTCACGTGATGCCACGTGCCGACCAGCTCGACGCGCCGCACCAGCCGCTCGATGGCGACCGGATCCTCGCCCAGCACCAGCGGTTCCAGCCCGCGCAGCACGGCGAGCACGATGTCCGCGGAGGGGTAGGCGGCGGCCTCGCCGAGCCCGGTCACGCCCTCGTCGGTATCCACCTCGATCAGCACACTGAGCTGGCCACGGCGCCTGCCGAACGCCCAGATCTCCTCGGCGCGGTAGGGCACGGCGACCGGGGTGGCCCGGATTCCGGTGACCCGCATGTCAGCCCACCACCGTCAGCTCGCGTGGCGCGGCGGTGAGCAGCCGGGAACCGTCCGAGGTGACCAGCGCGGTGTCGGAGATGACGTGCCCGGTGACCCAGGACATCAGATGGAACGTCATGCCGGCCTCCACCACCACGTCTCCGCCCGGCCGGATGCCGAGCACCTCGCCGCCGCCGACCCAGCTCGGCGGGAACCCGATGCCGACGAGGTAGCCGCAGTGGTGCCGCGACGGCCACACGCCCGACCCACCGCGCGCGACGACGTGCTGCCAGGCCGAGTAAACCTCCCCGGTGCGCGCACCGGGGCGCAACGCCTCGCGGGCGGCGTGCAGTCCGGTGAGCGCGGCCTCGTGCGCCTGCTCGGCGCCGTCGGGCAAGTGTCCGATGTAGATGGTCCGGCTGAGCGGGGCGTGGTAGCGCCGTACGCAACCGGACAGTTCCACGAACAGCCCGGTGCCCGGCTCCAGGACGCGGTCGTCCCACGTCATGTGCTCCTGGTCGAGCATCGACAGCGGCCGGATGAGCGGTGCGAATCCCGGTTGCCGCCCGCCGCCGCGGTACATCGTGTAATGGATCGTCGCGGCGAGTTCGCCTTCCGCGACACCGGGCCGCGCGGTGGCGACCGCGGCGCCCATCGCGGCGTCGGACACCGCGGCCGCGCGGGACATCAGGTCGATCTCGGTGGCGGATTTGACGGCCTTGGCTGTGGCCAGCAGGGACGTGCCGTCACGCCACACGCGGTCGGCGAGCGCGGCGCGTACCCGGGTGCCGATCGAGGGCGGGAAGAACATCGCCGAATCCTCGATCGCGATCGACCGGCCCGGCGGCACGATCCCGGCGAGCACCGCCGCCACCGTGACCGCGGGATCGGTGCCGTCGGCGAAGGTCAGGTGCCGGCATCCGGGTAGCTGCGCGCGTATCGTGGGCCGCTCCATCTCGCGCGTGATCAGCACCGGTGTGCCACGCGCGGGGATGACCAGCAGCGTGAACGTGAAGTAGCCAAGGTGATCGAGGCCGGTGAGGTAGTAGACGTTCTCCGGGCTGGCCAGCGCGGCGGCGGTGATGCCGTCGGCGGCCATCCTGGCGCGCAGGGCGGCGAGGCGGGTGTCGTGCTCCCGCGCGGCGGGAACGGTGAGCGCTTCGGCGGTCATGGCACCACGATGAGGCCGCGCGACCGTGAGGACCAGTGACGATTTCTGACGGTCGTCGTTAGTCTGGCTACATGCTGGACGTGCACCGGCTCCGGCTGCTCCGCGAGCTGTCCCGGCACGGCACGATCGCCGCCACCGCCAGGGCCTGCTCGCTGACGCCCTCGGCGGTGTCCCAGCAGCTTTCCTTGCTGGAGAAGGAAATCGGCGCCGCGCTGTTCATCCGGGACGGACGGCGGCTGATCCTCACGCAGGCCGCGCGGGTACTCGTCGAGCACACCGAGGACGTGCTCGCCGCGCTGGAACGAGCCCGCGCGGGCGTGGCCGAGCTGACCTCCACGGTGCGCGGCGTGCTGAGCCTGGCCGCGTTCCCGACAGCCGCGCGGGCACTCGTGCCGGGTGCGATCGCACGGTGCCGCGAGGCGCATCCGGATCTGCGCGTCCGGCTGACCGAGCGGACCACCGCCGACGCGCTCGCCGATCTCAAGGCCGGGCACGCGGACGTCGCGTTGATCTACGACTACAACCTGTTGCCCCGGGTGCGGGATTCCGGTGTGGAATCCGACGTGCTGGTGCGGGAACCGTTGCTGGCAGCACTTCCGGCGTCGTTGCCCGTCCCGGAGGGACCGCTGCCGCTGGCGGCGCTCGCCGGGCAGCCGTGGATCGCCGCGGCCAGCGACGACGATCTGCGCGCGATGCTCGAACGTGCGTGCGGGATCGCGGGTTTCCTGCCACGGCTGGATTTCGCGAGCTCTGACTACACCGTGATCTTCGCGCTGGTGCAGGCCGGCCTTGGCGTGTCGCTGGTGCCGGAACTGGCGCTGGAGTCGATGTCGGCCGATATCCGGTTGCGCCCGATCGCGACACCCGAGCTGACCAGGACGGTGTCCGTCGCCGTGCGGGCGGGCAGTCGGCGGCATCCGCCGATCGCGGCGTTCCTCGCGTCCCTGCGAGCGGCGGGAAAGGCGGCATCTAGTATTCCCCGGTGACCACCTTCGATGATCTTGACGTCTTCGAGCAGTTGGACGCCTCGAGCCTGCCGCCGCGCCAGCAGCGGATCCTGGTCGCGATCCGGGACTGGGTGGTTCGCTACGGATATCCGCCCAGCACGCGGGAGATCGGGGACGCGGTGGGGCTGCGCTCCACGTCGTCGGTGTCGAAGCATCTCGCGGCCTTGGAGGAGAAGGGTTTCCTGCGCCGCGGCACGGCGATGTCCCGCCCGATCGACGTGCGGGCGTTCCTGCGTGGCCCGGCCGGGGCGGCCTCCGACGGCGATTCGGTGAGCGTGCCGGTGGTCGGCGACATCGCCGCCGGGGTGCCCATCGCGGCCGACGAGCACGTCGACGACCTGCTCAAGCTGCCGCGCGGGCTGACCGGGCGCGGCACGGTGTTCGGGCTGCGGGTGCGCGGCGACTCGATGGTCGACGCCGCAATCTGTGACGGAGACATCGTGGTGGTGCGTCAGCAGCCCGAGGCGCATTCGGGCCAGATCGTCGCCGCGATGATCGACGGCGAGGCCACCGTGAAGGTCTACCGCCGCCGCAACGGGCACGTCTACCTCGAACCACGCAACCCCGCCTATGACGTCATCGACGGCGACGAAGCCGTCATTCTCGGCGTCGTCGCCTCGGTGCTGCGCAGCGTCTGAGCCGCCGGACCATCCACTTCGGACACGGTCCGTACACGGTTCGTGACCACCGCGAACCGGGGCGGGCGCTGTGACATAAAGAGACCGAAAATCAGCAACGATCCAGCGCCGAATCCAGTGACGGCACCGAGTCGTGCCGGTACCCTGCGGTTGACTCCGTGCGCGATCATCGTGACCGCTACGACCAGCCGGATAAGGAGCACCGCGACCGTGACGTCCACTGGGCTCACCTTCCCCCTTGTGCCGCTCGCCGTATCTCGTCGCGGGGAGCCGTCATGACGCGCGGTCAGGCCGTCGGGTACCAGAACCCGCTCGACTACCTGTCCGCGCGCGTGCGCGGTGTGCTGCACGCGATCGCGGTGTCACCGGCCGGTCTCGTGATGGCGACCTCCAGCCGGGTGCCCGCCGACAAGGCGGACGTGCTGGCGGCTTCGGCGTCGAGCCTGCTCAGCCTGACCCAGGGCGTGGCGAGGCAGTTCCAGGCCGGCGCGGTCACCGAGACGATCGTGCGGATGGACCGCGGCACGCTGATCGTGATGCCGATGCGCGCCGACGCCTGCCTCGTGGTGCTCGCCGCGCCGGAGTGCGATCTCGGGCTGGTGGCCTACGAGATGGCGGTGCTCGCCGAGCGCTGGTGAGTCCGTCCATTGTGGACGTGGAAATCGGCGATCGCGTGGAAGGCGGCCTTGGGCTCCCAGGGAAGATCCGGATAGGTCTCGCCGTGGCCGGTTTCGAGCATACTGACGATGGCGGGGCTGGCCAGGTCGAGGTCGTCGCGCGGATCGCCGCCGGGCCGGTGCGGGAAACCGTCCAGCGCGAACAGGAACACGAAGGTGGCGTCCACCCCCGCCGCGTCGAAGATCTCCAGTAGCTCGCGGATGTAGGTGGCCTGACCCTCCTCGTCGCGGACGTACTCGCCGTCCAGTCGCAGCGGTACGCCGGCCTCGTCGTACTCGATCACCTCCATGCAGCGGCCGCCCCGCTCGCCCGCGCCGCGATAGGCGGTCGTGCCGAACTCGCTGATCGCGACGGGCTTTCCCTGTGCCACGAGGGCGCGCACGCCCTCGGTGAACCGGTCGGCGACCTCCGCCGAGCGGTAGAGGTCCGCGCTCACGATGTCGAAGAGTGACCAGTCGACGCGTTCCAGCGGGATGGCCGCGTAGGTGAGCGGGCCGCCGAAGCGCTTGCGCACAGCACCCACGACGTCGGTGAGGAAGTCGTTGACGCGTGCGCTGGTCTCACCGACCAGCGCGGCCCGGCGATCCGGCCGCCCGAGCAGCAGTTCGAGCCGCTCCCGCTGGGTTTCGCCGGGTAGGAAGCCCTTGGCCATCAGGCTCAGTTCCGCCCCGGTGACGAACACGACCGCCGCGCCCCGTCGCCGGACCCGCTCCGCGCGTTCGGCGCAGTCGGCGAACAGTGCGTGCATCTCGGCTTCGGTCAGTTCGAGTGGGTAGGGCGAGAACCAGACTTCGAGACCGAGGTCGGCGGCGTGGTTCGCGGCCACCTCCAGCCGCTCCGGATCGCCGCCGATGACCCGCACCGCGGTGCAGTGCAGATCGTCGCGGATGATGGTCAGTTCGCGTCTGACGACCGCGGAATCGAAGCGCTCGCGCGAATTCACGCCCTCGCGGACGAAACCGGTGTCGTAGCTGATGCCTCTGGTTCGCATGAGCCGAGGCTAGCCGCAAAAAGTGCGTGCACGCAAGTTTGCGCGCACGCATTCGGCCTGCGATCATGAGTGCGTGGGGTTGCGTGAGCAGAAGAAGGAGACGACCAGGCGGGCGTTACGGGAGGCGGCGCTGCGGCTGGCGCTCGAACGAGGGCCGGACAACGTTCGGGTGGACGACATCGCCGGCGCGGCCGGGGTCTCACCGCGCACCTACAACAACTACTTCCCGAGCCGCGAGCACGCCATCGTCGCCGCCGTCACCGCGGAACGCGAGGCGCGCGTCGCGGCCGCGGTGACCGGGCGTTCGTCGGCCGGGCTCGCGGAGGCCGTGGTCGAGGCGATCGTCGAGCAGTACACCGATCCGGGGGAGCGGGCGGGCGAAGCGCTGCTGTTGATCACCACGAACCCCGCGTTGCGCGAGGTATACGCGAACACCGCCGGGGCGATGGAGGAACCTCTCGCGGAGGCGATCCGCCAGCGAGTCGGCGACGCCGTCACCGCGCGCGTGCTCGCCGCGAGTGTGGCCGCCGCGGTGCGCGTCGCGTTGGAGCGCTGGCTGAGTTCGGCACCGAAGCGCGGTGGTCTCGTCGTGGTGTCCGGTTCGCTGCCGGAACTCCTGCGCGCCACCCTTGAGCCGCTGATTCCGGCGCTCGACGCGGCCGAGCGCCGGTCCTCCTGAAAACGACAAAGCCTGCCGGTGACGTGCCGGCAGGCTCTCGACCTGGAAAGAAGGTGGTGCGCGATACTGGGATTGAACCAGTGACCTCTACCGTGTCAAGGTAGCGCTCTCCCGCTGAGCTAATCGCGCGAGGTGGAGACGGGATTCGAACCCGTGTACACGGCTTTGCAGGCCGTTGC
>Ga0164243_10003418_pt1 | contig 25455 bp, 25 predicted proteins | sample OricompcompostOP_FD_108781 | JGI IMG/M metagenome (GOLD analysis project Ga0164243, IMG submission 108781) | Organic Plus compost microbial communities from Emeryville, California, USA - Original compost - Organic plus compost (OP) | ecosystem: Engineered > Solid waste > Mixed feedstock >...
CGGGGGTCAGCCGGAGAGGCTGGAGCAGTCGTCGATCACCAGGGCGTCGCCGACCTGGGCGCTGGCCCCGAACTGCATGGCCAGCGCGATCGCGGGCAGGGCGTCGAGGGGCACCGAGGCGGTGAGGCTCGTGCCGTCGACCACCGGCGTGATCGACAGCGGGGTGCGGGTCTCCACCGCTCGGGGCCACGTGACGAGCGTGGTCGTCCAGCCCGAGGCGCCGTGGACCATGCGCAGCTCGAAGCTCAGCGCCCCGAGCGGGTCGCCTTGGGCGACCACGTAGGTGGCCGCAGCAGCCTCGTCGACCGGGCCGGCGACGGTGATGACCACGTCGAGCTGGTCGCCCTCCACGGTGGCGGAGGCCTCGACGATGTCGATGCCCGCCAGTCCCGGGGCGTCGGCCGGGATCCCGGCGGGCAGGTCGAGGTCGCCGGTGGGGTCGGCGCAGGCGTCGCCCCCGGAGTCGGCGATCGGGTTGGTGCCCTCGCCCAGCGCGTCGTCGTCGCCAGACCCGGAGCTGCCGCAAGCCGACAGCCCGACCCCCGCCAGCCCCATCACCGCGACCGTGGCGACCGCGGCGAACCGCCGGGCGACGCTCACCCGCGGCCCTTGCGGGCCGCCAGCCGGCGGCGGGTGACCTCGTAGCAGGCCAGCACCCCGGCGGCGGACACGTTCAGCGACGCCAGCTGGCCGAGGAGGGGGATGCCCGCGATGGCGTCGCACCGCTCCCGGACCAGACGGGACAGGCCCCGGCCCTCCGCCCCCAACACCAGGCACACCGCCTGGTCGGCGACCTCGAGGTCGAACAGGTCGGTGTCGCCCCCCATGTCGAGGCCGACGACCCACACCCCCGCCTCCCGCAGCTGGCGCAGCGCGGTGGGCAACCCGCCCACGAGCGCCATCGGCAGGTGCTCCACCGCACCGGCGGCCGCCTTGGTGACCGTGGGGGTGACGTGCACGGCCCGGTGCTTGGGCAGCACGACCCCGGTGACGCCGGCGCACTCGGCCGACCGGAGCAGGGCGCCGAGGTTGCCGGGGTCGGTGACGCCGTCGACGGCGAGGAGGAACGGCGGGTCGCCCTGCGCCGAGCGGGTGCGGGCGAGCACGTCGAGCTCGACCTCGGGCAGCTCGGCGGCGTGGGCGATCACGCCCTGGGGCGACTCGGTGCGGGCCTCGGCGAACAGGCGGGTGCGGGTGACCTCCCGCACCGGGACCTTGAGGTCGAGGGCGAGGTCGACGATGTCCTGCAGCACCTCGGTGTCGTCCTGGTCCTCGGCGACGAGGATCTCCCGGACGCGGCGCCGACCGGCGAGCAGCAGCTCGCGCACGGCCTGACGGCCCTCCACCTGGTCGCCTCCGAGGCCCCGCGGACCGCTCGGCCCGCTGCGCCCTCCGGGCCGACCCTGGGCGCCCTTGCCCTTGCCGCCGGCACCGCCGCGCCCCGCCGGGCGGGACGCCGCCCGCGCCGCGCCCGGGCGGTCGGCCTTGCGCACCGAGGCCGCCGCGTGGCGCGCCTTCTTCGCCTCGACCGCCTTCTTGGCCGCGGCCGACATGGGCTTCTTCTTCTTGGCGCCGCCGGACCCGCCGCGGCCACCACCACGGGGCGGGGTCACCGGCTCACCACCGCGACGGCGAAGGCGGCGATGCCCTCGGCCCGGCCGATGGCCCCGAGGCCCTCGGCCCGGTTGCCCTTGACGGTGACCGGCGCACCGACCGCCTCGCTGAGGCGGTCCTGCATGGCCTCACGGCGGGGGGCCAGCTTCGGCCGCTCGCACACCACGGCGCAGTCGACGTTGCCCGGCTCCCAGCCCGCGGCCCGCACCCGACCGGCCACCTCGGTGAGCAGCCCGATGCTGTCGGCGCCCTTCCACTGCGGGTCGGTGTCGGGGAAGTGCTGGCCGATGTCGCCCAGGCCGGCGGCACCCAAGAGGGCGTCAGCGCAGGCGTGGGCCACCACGTCGGCGTCGCTGTGGCCGACGAGGCCTCGCTCACCCTCGAACACGACACCGCCCAGCACGAGCACCCGGTCGGGGGCGTCGGAGAAGGCGTGCACGTCGAACCCCTGGCCGACCCGGACCGTCATGGCAGGTCAACCTACCCGAGCGACCCCTGGGCCCGGAGCAGGGCGGCGGCGACCTCGAGGTCGTGGGGACCGGTGATCTTGAGGTTGGTGGGCTCCCCCGGCACGACCACCACGGTGCCCCCGAGGGCCTCGACCAGCCCCGCGTCGTCGGTGGCGTCGGCGCCGGAGGCGTGCGCCCGCCGCAGCACGTCGGCCCGGAACGCCTGCGGGGTCTGCACCGCGACCAGTTCCCGGCGGTCGAGGGTCTCGGCCACCACGGTCTCGCCCCGCTCGTCGTGACCGACCCGCTTGATCGTGTCGCTCACCGCGACGCCGGGGATCGCCCCGTCGGCACCGGCGTGCACGGCCGTCACCACGGCCTGGTGGAGCTCCGCCGACGCGAGGGGCCGGGCGGCGTCGTGCACCACGATCACCGCGGCCTCGGGGTCGATGACGGCCAGCGCGGCCCGCACCGAGTCGGCCCGCTCGGTCCCGCCCTGCACCGCCACGTCCGCGGCGCCGCTCTCCACCAGGGCGTCGCCCTCGGCCTGCTCGCCGGGCGCGAGCACCACCACGACGTGGTCGGCGGCGGCCCGGGCGGTGGCGAGCGACCGGTCGATCACCCGCTCCTCGAGCAGCACCTCGTACTGCTTCGGGTTCGGCCCGTACCGACGACCGGCTCCGGCGGCGAGGACCACGGCCCACACCGGGCCGTCGGCGGGAGCGTCCACCTCAGCCCTGGCCCAGCGCCCCGTCGAGTGCCTTCTCGGCCTCCTCGGGGCTCACGTCGAGGGCGAAGATCAGCTCCGAGACCAGGATCTCCCGGGCCTTCTGGAGCATCCGCTTCTCCCCCGCCGACAGGCCCTTGTCGCCGTCGCGCAGCGACAGGTTCCGGACGACCTCGGCGACCTCGTAGACGTCGCCCGACTTCAGCTTCTCGGCATGGTTCTTGAAGCGGCGCGACCAGTTCGTCGGCATGCGCGCGTCCTTCTTGCCGAGAAGCGCGAACACCTCCTCCACCTCGTCGGCGTCGATGACCTCGCGGAGACCGACCTCGTCGGTGTTGTCGACCGGGACCATGGCGGTGAGGTCCCCGTAGGACATGCGGAGTACGAAGTACTCCTTCTCCTCCCCGAACGCGGTGCGGGTCTCGCGCGCCTCGATCACGGCCGCGCCGTGGTGGGGATAGACGACCTTGTCGCCGACATCGAACGACATGCTGCTCCAGACGGTGAACGCGGACTCTTCCGGTGGGTGGGCCGGGCTGATCAGGGTAGACGTGCCGACCACGCCCCGGAGCCGTCCCACCACTCGACCCGACCCCTCGGCCGGGTGGGCGGTAGGATCCAGACCCGTGGTCGATCCAGAGCTGCTCCGCAACGTCGAGTTCTTCAAGGGCTTCGAGGGCCAGGCCCTCACCGACCTGGTGGCGGCGGCCGAACGGCGCTCGTTCAACCGGGGCGGGGTGATCTTCACCGAGGGCGACGAGGGCACCGAGCTGTTCGTCGTCTCGTCGGGTCGCATCGCCATCGCCAACCGATCCATCGACGGGCGGGAGTCGGTCATGGCGCTCATGGAGCGCGGCGACCTCTTCGGCGACATGTCGCTGTTCGACGGCCTCCCCCGCTCGGCCGAGGCCCGGGCCCTCGAGCCGTCCGACGTGCTGGCCATCCCGTTCACCCCGCTGCGGGCGATCTACGAGGCCAAGCCCGAGCTGCTCTGGAACGTGGTCGAGATGCTGGCCCAGCGTCTGCGCGCCACCGACGAGCAGCTGGCCGACTCGGTCTTCCTCGACGTCACCGGCCGCACCGCCAAGCGGCTGCTGGAGCTGGCCGGCGAGAACGACGAGTTCTCGCTCCCCATCACCCAGGAGGAGCTGGCCGGCATGGTCGGCGCGTCCCGGGAGCGGGTGAACAAGGCCATCGCCAGCTTCGTGCGCCTCGGGTGGATCGAGCAGTCCGACCGGCGCTACCGCATCACCAACCGCGAGCAGCTCTCCCTCCGCGCCCGCTGACCCCCGGTGGGCCCGCCTCCGGTGGGCCCGCCGTCGCTGGCCGGCGCGTGGAGCGCCGGTGGGCCCGGCGCACCGGGGACTCAGCCCGGCCCCGGTGCGGACCCGGCTTCCGGCTCGGGGAAGGTCTCGCCCACCAGCTCCTCGCTGAGGGCCCAGAGACGACGGGCGGCCTCCGGGTCGACCGCGTACGCGCGCGCCTCGGCCACCTCGCAGTCGGCCAGGTACGCACCGCCGTGCCCCTGGAGCTCGGGCGCCACCGCCGCCCACACCGAGGTGGCCGCGCCGACGTCGGTGCCGACCACCGGGGGGAGCTTTCCCGTCCCCGCCGGGTTGGCCGCAGCACGGGCCTTGAGATCCTCGAAGACGTCGGGGGTGAAGTTGCGGCCCAGCTCGGTGGCCACCATCCCCGGGTGGACCGCATAGGCGTGCACCCCCAGCGGCCCGTAGCGACGGTCGAGCTCGACGGCGTGGAGGATGTTGGCCGTCTTCGACTGCCCGTAGGCGTCCATCTTGTTGTAGTCGTGGGCCTCGAAGTTGGGGTCGTCCCAGTGGATGTCCGAGGCGGCATGGCCGCCCGAGCTGAGCAGCACGATGCGGGCCGGCGCGCTGGCGAGCAGCAGCGGCAGGAGCCGCCCGACCAACACGAAGTGGCCGAGGTGGTTGGTGCCGAACTGCAGCTCGAAGCCGTCGTCGGTGCGACCGAAGGGCACGGCCATGATCCCGGCGTTGCCGATGAGCACGTCGAGCCGGTCGTGCGTGGCGGCGAAGCGGTCGGTGAAGGCCCGCACGCTCGCCAGCGATCCGAGCTCCAGGACCTCGTAGGTGAGGTCGCCGCCCGGCACCTGCTCGGCGAGGTCCGCGACCGCCGCCTCGCCCTTCTCGTCGGAGCGGGCGGTGAGCACCACCGAGGCCCCCGCCGCGGCCAGCGCCCGGGCGGTCTCCTTGCCGATGCCCGTGGTGGCCCCGGTGACGAGCACGGTGCGCCCGGTGAGGTCGACGCCCTCGAGGACGTCGGTGGTCGTGGTGGTGGGTGCGTCGGTCACAGGACCTCCTCCTCCGGGCCCGGCCAGGTGGCCGGCCAGTGCTCTTCGAGCGACAGCGTCCAGTTCGGCTCGCGCCGCTCCAGGTAGGCCATGACGCCCTCGCGGGCGTCGTCCTCCCCCATGACGACCTTGTGCAGCTCGGACTCGGCCACGTCGACCTGGCCGGGATTCAGCCCGAACGACGACCACATCAGCCGCTTGGTGACGGCGACCGACACCGGCGCGGTGTTGACCGCGATGTCGTGCGCCACCTCGAGCGCACGGGGCAGCACGTCCTCGTTGGGCAGCACCTGGGTGGCGACACCGAGCGACTCGGCCTCCTCCCCGGTGAAGGTGCGGCCGGTGAGCATGATGTCGGCCGCCTTCGCCATGCCGGCGATGCGGGGCAGGGTCCAGGTGCTCATGCCGTCGGGCATCACGCCCCGGCGCGTCTGCACGATCCCGTACTTGGCGTCGCGGGCCATGAAGCGGAGGTCGCACTGCAGGGTGATGGTGAAGCCGATGCCGATGGCGTGCCCGTTGACGGCGGCGATCACCGGCTTGCGGATCTGCCAGGCCGCGGGCCACACCGGGTTGGCGTGGAACTCCGAGCCGGACTGGCGCTCGAAGACCTGCGAGCCGCCGCTGAAGTCGGCCCCCGCGCAGAACGCCGGCGGGGTGCCGGTGACCACCACGACCCGCACTGCGTCGTCGGCGTCGGCCCGGCGGTAGATGTCGCCCAGGGCGCGACCCATGGCACCGCTGAAGGCGTTGCGGGTGTCGGGGCGGTTGAGCGTGGCGACCAGGACCCCGTCGTCGCGCTGCTCGGCGAGGAGGTCGTCGGTGCCGGTGTCGATGGCGGTCGCCACGTCAGGTCCCGGCAGCGGCCTTCACCGCGGCGGTGGTGGCGGCGATCTGCTCGTCGGTGATCGGGTAGCCGGGGAAGTAGAGGCAGACCCGGTCGGCGAAGGCGCCGTAGCGGCGCACGACCTCGGCCCCGACCTCGGCGGGCGTGCCGACCACGGCGATGGTGTGGAGCATCTCGTCGGTGATCATCTCGCCCATGCCGACCCAGTCACCCTGCTTGGACAGGGCGTTCAGCCGGGGCTGGTAGTCGCCCCAGCCCTCGACGTCGAGCACCGGCTTGTACGACGGGGTGGAGCCGTAGAACCCGAGGAGGCTCTTCACACCCCGAGCGGCGGCCTCCTGCTCGGCGGCGGTGTCGCCGATGGCGCAGATCACCTCGAGCACGATCTCGAAGCCCTCACGGTCGCGGCCGGCGGTGGCCAGGCCCCGGTTGATCGCCGGCACGGTGCGCTCGGCGAAGTGGCGCTCGGAGTTGAACGGCATGACGAGGATGCCGTCGGCGACCTCGGCGGTCATCTCGCACATCTTCGGGCCCAGCGCACCGACCAGCACCTTGGGCTTGCCGTACGGGTTGGGGCCCGGGTTGAAGTTCGGGGTCATGAGCGTGTGGGTGGTGTACGTGCCCCGGTACTCGAACGGTCCTTCGCCGGCGAAGTGGGCGAAGATCATGTTGAGCGCCTCGATGGTCTCGCGCATCTGGGCGACCGGCTTGTCCCACGTGGCGCCGTAGCGCTTCTGGATGTGGGGCCGGATCTGCGAGCCCAGGCCGAGGCGGAAGTCCCCCTTGTTGAGCAGCTGCAGGTCGTTGGCCGAGTAGGCCATGTGCAGCGGGCTGCGGGGGAACGCCATGGCGACGTTGGTCATGAGCCCCACCCGGCCGGCGGTCGAGGCGGTGGCGAGCACGAGCGGGAAGAACACGTCGTGCGCGTTCTCGAAGCTGAAGAGCCCGTCGGCGCCGGTGGCGATCAGCTCCGCCGCCCGCTCCGCAGCGCCCTCCGGGCCGGCCATGGCCAGCGAGATGTCGACCTTCACGTCGGTCCCCTCCCCGTCGCCCGCCCTCGGGGCGACCCCGACGTTTCTAGCTGCTGCAGCTGCGGGCACGGGACGCCGCCCCGCGGTAGAATAACGAGAACGATCGTTCTCGATTCGATCGTCCGTGCTCGAGGGGGACCCATGACCGACACCGCCGACGCGCCCGTCCACTTCGACGACATCGACGTCACCGACCTCGACGTCTTCGCCGAGCGCTACCCCGCCGAATGGTTCGCCCGGCTCCGGGCCGAGGCCCCCGTCTACCGCCACCCCGGCACCGAGGGCAGCGACGGCGAGGACTTCTGGCTGGTCACCTCCTACGAGCACGTCACCGAGGTCCACAAGGCCGGCCTGCTCTACAGCCACCAGACCGGGCCGGGCCGCGACGGCGCCGGTGGCATCGCCCTCACCGACCAGGCCCCCGAGCTGGGCCCCGGCCTGATGATGGTGAGCACCGACCCGCCCCAGCACACCCGCTACCGCAAGCTGGTGAACTCGGGCTTCACGCCGCGCATGATCCGCCGCCTCGAGGACGCCCTGCGCGACAAGACCAACCACATCCTCGACCGGGTCACCCCGAACGGCGAGTGCGACTTCGTGGTCGACGTCTCCGCCGAGCTGCCCCTGCTCGCCATCGCCGAGATCCTCGGTGTGCCCGCCGAGGACCGGGCCCGGCTGTTCGACTGGTCGAACCGCATGATCGGCAGCCAGGACTCCGAGTACGGCTCCGGCCACAGCCCCGGCGAGGGCAGCTCGGAGTACGGGAACGTCGTCATGGAGATGGCGATCTACGCCCACGAGCTCACCGAGGCCAAGAAGGCCCAGCCCGGCGATGACATCTGGACCCGCCTCGTCGACGCCCGCGTCACCCTCGACGACGGCACCGAGGCCGAGCTCACCGACCTCGAGCGCGACCTCTTCTTCGCCCTGCTCGTGGTGGCCGGCAACGAGACCACCCGCAACGCCATCTCCAAGGGCCTCATGGCGTTCATGGAGCACCGCGACCAGTGGGACCGCTGGATCGCCCATCCCGAGCTGGCCGACACCATGGTCGACGAGGTGCTCCGCTACACGAGCCCGGTGAACTTCTTCCGCCGCACCGCCACCGCCGACACCGTGCTCGGCGGCCATCACATCCGGGCCGGCGAGAAGGTCGTGCTCTGGTACCCGTCGGCCAACCGCGACCAGGCCGAGTTCGGCCCCACCGCCGACGACTTCGACATCGGGCGCACCCCGAACCACCACGTGGCGTTCGGGGCGGGCGGCCCACACTTCTGCCTGGGCGCCAACCTGGCCCGGCTGGAGATCAAGGTCATGTTCCAGGAGCTGGCCCGCCGGGTGCCCGACATCGAGCTGGCCGGTCCCGAGTCGCGCCTGCGCATGAACCTGGTCGACGCCATCAAGCACCTGCCGGTGCGCTTCACCCCCTCACCGGCCGAGGGCTGACCTCGCCACCCCCTCCGGGCCGGTCGGGGATCAGGCGGTGAGGAAGGCGATCACCCGGCGCCACGCGTCGGCGGCATCCTCGGCCCGGTGGGTCGGCCGGGAGGCGTCGTGCACGAAGCCGTGGTCGGCCTCCTCGTAGCGCACCACCTCCACGCCGAGGGCCTCGGCGTCGGCGACGTCCGCGTCCGGCGTGTACGGGTCGATGCCGCCGATGATCGCCATCGTCGGGCAGCGGTCGGGCGACGCCAGGTCCTCGATCGGCTGACGCAGGGCGCCGTGCCAGTCGGCCGGGAGGCGGATCATCCCGTAGAACGCCGCGGCCCGGGCGAAGCGGCCGCTGGCCGCCGCCTTGAACGTGAGCATGCCGCCCATGCAGAAGCCGGTGGCCACCACCCGCTCGCAGCCGGTGGCGTCGGCCGCGGCCAGCGCGTCGGCACGCAGCTGCTCGTCGGTGCGCTCCGGCATCCGGGCCATCCGCTCGGCGATCTCGAGGTGCTCCTCCCCGGGGAAGGGCTCGGGGGCGCACACCACCCAACCGTGCTCGGCGGCCAGCCGGGCGCACATCTCGTCGAAGAGCGGGCGCAGGCCCATGACGTCGGGGAACAGCACCACCCCGAGCGACGGGGTGATGTCGTCGTCCGGCCGGGCCAGCTCGGCCGGCGTACCGGTGGGCAGGGTGATGCGCACGGAGCCTCCTGGGAGGACGGGCCGCCGGACGGCGGGCGGCTCAGTTGTAGTGGTCGAGGATGCTCGACTCGGCGAGGCGGCCCAGACCCTCCTTGATGGCCTTGGCCCGGTGGTCGCCGACGCCCTCGACCTCGTCGAGGTCGGCCACCGTGGCCCGCATGATCTTGGCCAGCGAGCCGAACCGCTCCACCACCCGGTCGATGACCGACTCGGGGAGGCGGGGGATGCGGGCGAGGAGCCGGTGGCCCTTGGGCTGCACCGGGGCGTCGAGGTCGGACGCCGCCTCGGGCAGGTGCAGCACCTCGGCCACGGCCTTGAGGTCGAGCAGCAGCTCGGTGTCGAGCCGGGCCAGGCCCTCCATGGCCTCCTCGAGGTGCCAGTCGTTCTCCTCGTGGAGGTAGTCGACGACCACCAGGCGGCGCTCGTCCTCCACCCCGGCGAGCACCTCCTCGAGCTGGAGGCGCACCAGCCGGCCGTCGACGCCGAGCTCGACGATGTCGGTCTCGATCTCCTCGGCGATGCGCAGCACCATCTCGGTGCGTTGCAGCAGCACGACGACGTCGCGGATGGTGACGAGGTCCTCGACCTCGAGCGCCGACAGGTTGTTGGAGACCTCGACGAGCCGTTCCTTGTAGCGCTCGAGGGTCTGGAGCGCCTGGTTGGCCCGGTCGAGGAGGCGGGGGATGGGCACCAGCTGGTGCTTCTCGTCGCCGATGTACACGGCGATGATCGACATGTCCTCCGAGACGGAGATCACCGGCACGTTGATCGAGCGGGCGACCCGCTCGGCGGTGCGGTGCCGGGTGCCGGTCTCGGAGGTGGGCACGTTGGGGTTGGGCACCAGGTGCACGTTGGCCCGGGCGATGCGGCTGGCGTCGGGGGCGAGCACGATGGCGCCGTCCATCTTCGCCAGCTCCGACAACCGCTGGGGGCTGAACGCGGCGTCGAGCAGGAAGCCGCCGGAGCAGATGTTGAGCACCTCCGGGCCGTCGCCCACGACGATGAGCGCGCCCATGCCGGACTGGAGGATGCGGTCGAGACCCTCGCGCAGCGGTTTGCCGGGCGCGACAGCGGCGAGGGCGTCGAGCATGGCCTCACTGCGCCGGCGGGGCATCGGACAAGTGTAGAACACCGTCCCCCTGCCGCGTCCGGGGCCACGGAGGCCCACGGGAGGCGTCAGAAAGGGTCGTCGTAGATGTCGTCGGGAACCGTGTCGGGGATCTCCGAGGAGTCGACCGCCCGCAGCCGGGGAGGCGGCCACCCGGCCTCCGAGGCCGCGTCGGCGGCCGCCGGGTGGGGGTCGGCGCCCCGTCCCCGGGGGCGCGGCGGCCCGTCGGGGGTGAGGCCGGCCACCTCGATGGCCTCGGCGAGGGTGCCCACCCGCACCGCGGCGATGCCCTCGGGCGGCTCGGGCGCCAGTCTGGGGAGCAGGGCCCGGGTGAACCCGAGGCGGGCGGCCTCGGCCAGGCGCCGGTCGGCCTGGGACACCTGGCGGAGCTCGCCGCCGAGGCCCACCTCGCCGCAGGCCACCAGGTCGGGCGGGAGGGCGCGACCGGCCAGCGCCGACGCCAGGGCGAGGGCGATGCCGAGGTCGGCGGCCGGCTCGGACACCTTCACCCCGCCGACCGCCAGCGCGTAGACGTCGGCCTCGGCGAAGGAGAACCCGGCCCGCTCCTGGAGCACCGCCAGCAGCAGCGACAGGCGGCCGCTGTCGAGTCCCTGAGCGGACCGCCGGGGCGACGCCAGCCGGCTGGGGGTGACGAGGGCCTGGAGCTCCACCAGCAGGGGCCGGTGGCCCTCCATGGTGGGCACGACGACCGAGCCGGACACCCCCTTGCGCCGGTCGGCCAGGAACAGGCGGCTCGGGTCGGGCACGCCCACCATGCCGCCCTGGGTCATCTCGAACAGGCCGAGCTGGTCGGTGGCGCCGAAGCGGTGCTTGACCGCCCGCAGCAGGCGCAGGGCGTGGTGGCGGTCGCCCTCGAAGGCCAGGACGGTGTCGACCACGTGCTCGAGCACCCGGGGGCCGGCGAGCCCGCCCTCCTTGGTGACGTGGCCGACCAGCACCACCGCGGTGCCCCGGGCCTTGGCCGCCCCCACCAGCCGGGCCGCGCACTCGCGGACCTGGGAGACCGAGCCGGGCGCGGAGCCCACGTCGGGGTGGTGGACGGTCTGCACCGAGTCGACGACGAGCACCGTGGGGTCGACCTCGTCGACGAAGTCGAGGATGTGGGGCAGCGACGTCTCCGACGCCAGCCACAGGGTGGGCCGGAGCGAGCCGAGCCGCTCGGCCCGCAGGCGCACCTGCTGCTTGGACTCCTCGGCCGAGACGTAGAGCACCTTGGCGCCGTCGGCGGCGATCGACGCCACCGCCTGGAGCAGGAGCGTGGACTTGCCGATGCCGGGCTCACCCCCGACGAGGGTGACCGAGCCGGGCACCAGGCCTCCGCCCAGCACCCGGTCGAGCTCGGCGATGCCGGTGGCCCGGGCCGCCCACTCCTGGGTGTCGACCTCGGAGATGGGCACCGGCCGGTCGCGCGGGCCGAGGAGCTGGGCCGTGCTGGGCGACGAGGGGACGTCGAGCTCCTCGACCAGGGTGTTCCACTCCTCGCAGCCCGGACAGCGTCCCACCCACTTGGGCACGGTGGTGCCGCACTCGCTGCACCGGAACACCGCTCGGACCTTGGCCATGGGCGCCACCCTATGCACCCCCTGCGACAGCCACCGGCGAGGACCGCGCTCAACGGAAGGTGAGCGGCACGTCGGCGACGGTCGGCCCGTGGTCGATCACCCACGCGATCACGCACCCCGGTGCCACCCGGCACGAGCCGGTGAAGGGCAGGGCGTCCCGAACCGTCAGGCTCACCACGAACGTGCCGTCGCCCGACACCACCGTGCCGAACCCGGTGCCGTGGGTGCAGCGCTCTTCCTTCCGGGTGTCGAGACCGGCGGGGCACTGGCCGAGCCGACCACCGACCGTCGTGCCGGGAGGGAAGCCGGAGCCCTGCACCCCCACCTCCTGACCGTGGACGTACGGCCCAGCCGGCTCGAGGACGAGACGAGGGAGCTCGGCGACCACGCCACCGGCGAAGCGGAGCGGCGCCGACGTCGCGACGGCGGCCCAGCTCGCGTCGAGCAGCTGAAGGCGGCACTCGGTCAGGGTGCAGTCGACGGCACCGTCCCAGGTCGACCACACGACGGGACTCACCGCGTGGACGGTCCCGATGGTCCCCTGGGGGTCAGCCACCACGTCCCTGGGCCCTACCTCGGCGTCACCGACGCACACCGCAGGGTCATCGACCGTCGGGGCGCACTGGATCAGGCGGTAGCTCCGGTTCGGCAGGAGGCCGCTCGCTGACACCGGGACGAGGTCGCCCGCGGACAGGTCGGCGGTCAGGGGGACCGTCAGGGCAGCCTGGCCGACCGGACTGGCACTGCCGGGGGCGAACTCGACCGGGACGGCGACGCCGTGCACCCGTGGTCCGGTCGTCCCGACCGCGATCACGCACCCGGCAGGCTCGGCGGCGCAGTCGTAACGCTCGCCACCGGCGGCGAAGGTCAGCGTCGCCGACACGACGACGGTCTGGGAGGCGGCGGCCGCTCCGACCTGCCCGAGCGCACCCAGGTCGCAGTCCTCCAGGCCCACCGGTTCCTGGAGGTCGCCCCGGCACATCGCGAGCTGGGCACCGGGCAACCGCTCGAGCCCGTCGACGCGGACCTCGACCGACTGGCCGTCGACCAGACCCGTCGGTGGGGTCACCGTCAACGTCACGCCCGTAGCTCCGCCGAACGCGATCTGCGTTGCCTGGGGCACCGTCGTCGGCTCCGCCGTCACCGTGGCTCCCTCGTCGGTCGAGCGACCGGCCAGGGCCACCACAACGACGGCCACGACGAGGACCGCGACGACAGAGATGGCTCCCGTCCGACGGTTGGCCTGGCGACGGGCCGCCCTGAACCTGATCCGGTCGACCGACGGCAGGGTCTCCGGCACAGGTGCGAGCGCCCTGATCCGGTCATCGAGCGTGCTCATCGCCCGTCACCTCCCGTGTCTGACGTCGGGGCCTCGACGGTGGTCGCCAGTTCGCCAGGGGGCACTGTCGGCACCGGGACCGGCTGGCGGAGGGAGTCGGCGAGGCGGGCGCGGGCCTGGTGCAGGGTCGCGTGGACCGTCCCGGCGGCGACCTCCATGACCGCGGCGACCTCCGCCGTCGGCAGGTCGGCCAGGTAGTGCAGGACGATGGCGGTGCGCTGCCTCGGGCTGAGGTCGAGGATCGCCCGCTGCAGGTCCGGGTCGGGTGGCGCGGCCGTGCCCCTCGCGCTGAGCGTGTGGGGCTCGGAGGCGAGCGCCTCGAGCTCCCGGTGCCGACGCCTCACCGTCCGCCGGACGTGGTTCGCCGCCGTCCGCCACACCCACCCGTCGGGCGAGTCCATCGTCGACACCCGCTCCCACCGTTCCAGGGCACGGGTGAAGGCCTCGTCGAGTGCCTCGGACGCAGCGTCCGCATCCCCGCACCACACGGCGAGCGCCGGGTGCAACCGGGGTCGAGCCTCCGTGTACCAGCTCTCGAAGTCCGCCTCCACGACCGTATGAGCCCCCTCCCGCCCACATGCTTTAGCCCACTCGCCATGGCGCTGGACGGGTCACGGGAGCCGGGTGACATGCCATCCCCGGGCTGGCGGAGATCAGCGGCGGGGAAGGGCGGAGCGCATCATCCGGCGCCGGCGACGGCGGCGGACGCGGATCCGGAGGGCGACGACCGCCACGGTGAGCAGCACGAGCACGACGACGAACAGCTGGAAGAGCCGCTCGAGGAGGTGGCTCTGGCTGCTCGAGACGTCGATCTCCTGGGCCCCAGAGCCGAGGTTCCCCTCGATGGTCTGGTCGGTGCCCGGCAGGTCGACCACCATCGTCACCTGCACCATCTCGCCGACGGGCGCGCCCTCCTCGGCCTCGATCCGGGCCAGGAGCCCGCCGGAGCCGTCGCCGCCGAGCACCTGGGCCAGCTGCTCGTCGCCGAACATGGCCACCCCGGCGCTCAGGTCCATGGTGCCGTTGAGCTCGGTGGTGGTCGACAGCAGCCCGGAGGTGCGGGTGATCGCAAGGTCCCGGTAGGGGCCCTGCGGTCCGCTCAGCTGGGCGAGCAGGAGGTTCGCCTCGTCGGCGTCGTCGAAGGCGTGGTGGGCCCGCACCCACGTGACGCCGTCCTCGGTGACGGGGTCGTCGACCGTCCACCCGGCGGCCTCCAGGTCGTCGACCCGGAGCTGCTGGCCGAGGTCGCCCACCCGGGCCGCGGCGGTCGCGTCGAGGCCGATGGCCTGGGTGACGGTGCCGCCGCCGTCGCTCTCCACCTCGACGGTGGTGACGAGCTGCACCTGGCAGCCGGCCGCCACCAGCACCGCCACGAGGGCGAGCGCGACGAGGCGCAGGGTGCGGCGAAGGGCGGTGGACACGGCGCCGGACGCTACCAGCGGGCCCACCGCCGCCGGGCCCGGCCGCCGGCGCGGGAGGCGTACCGACCGACGGGCTCAGCCCGCGATCAGCGCCGCTTCGAGGTGGCCGCGGCGCTGACCATCTCCGCCGCCGGGCTCAGCATCAGGGCCCGGGGCACCGCGGAGACGACCTCCCGACGACCCGACACCTCGAGGTCGCCGGAGCGCATCGCGTCGAGCAGCGGGCGGCGGCCCAGCCACACCTCGTAGAGGGTGGCGACGCTCGACCGGAGGGTGGCATCGACCTCGAACCCGGGGTCGACCTTGCACACGGAGGCCCCGGCGTCGTCGACCACCAGCCAGGCGTGGAACCGGGGCTCGGCGAGCTCGAAGGCCAGCACCACCCGACCGTCGGGCAGGGCGTCGCTGTCGATCCGCTCGTGGGCCCACCACATCAACAGCTCGGGGTCGAGCTCCTCGGGCCGGGGCGGCCCGAACGCCCAGCGGGCACCCCAGTCGCCGAGGCCCCACACCACGTCCTTGAGGTCGCGGCCCGCCTCGGTGAGGTGGTAGCCGCCGTCGTGGCGGTCGACGATGCCCGCCAGCTCGAGCTGGCGCAGCCGCCGGGAGAGCAGCGATCGGGAGAGCCCGGGCAGGCCCCGGGCCAGGTCGTTGAACCGGGTGGTCCCGAGCAGGAGGTCGCGCACGATCAGCAGGGGTCCACCGCTCGCCCAGCACCTCGACCGCCCGCACGATGGGGCAGTACTGCGCGTAGGTGTGGTTGTCGACCTGGACCTCGCTCTGGACGTCCTCCCCCGCTGGTGGCCCCACGCCCGACCTCCTCGTCACGAGGAGTGTGCCACCGGTCCTGTATTTGTACTAGGCCCCTCCTCCCCTCGTCCGTACGGTCCACGGAGACCACACGAGGAGGGGATCCGTGACCACCACCGACCAGACCGCACCACCCGCCGCCAGCGCCACCGGCGGTGCCACCACGACCACCGACTGGGTGGCGCGAGCGGAGGCGCTCGCCCCCGAGCTCGACCGCCGTGCCGCCGAGCACGACCGCACCGGTGAGCTGGTCACCCCGAGCCTCGCCCTGCTGCGGGCCGAGGGCTTCCTCGGTGCCCCGGTGCCGGCCGACCTGGGTGGCGGGGGCGCCACCCACGCCGAGGCCTGTGCGGTGCTGCGCACCCTCGGGCGGGCCTGCGGCTCGACCGCCGTGACCCAGTCGATGCACTACCACCTGACCGGCACCCAGGTGTGGCGCCACCGCCACGGCCAGCCGGCCGAGGCGATCCTGCGCCGGGTGGCCGCCGAGGACCTGTTCCTCGTCTCCGCCGGGGCGTCGGACTGGGTCGGCTCCAACGGCACCGCCCGGGCGGTCGACGGCGGGTTCCGGGTGTCAGCCCGCAAGGCCCCGGCCAGCGGCGCCGCCTTCGGCGACATCCTGGTGACGTCGATCCGCTGGGACGACGCCCCGGACGGTCCGACGGTGCTGCACTGCTCGGTGCCCTTCGCCGCCGAGGGCGTCTCGGTGGAGCGGACCTGGGACACCGTCGGGCTCCGGGGCACCGGCTCGGACACGGTGGTGCTCGACGACGTGTTCGTGCCCGAGGCGGCGGTGTCGCTCCAGCGCCCGGCCGACCGGTGGCACCCGGTGTGGAACACCGTGCTCGGCACCGCCCTGCCGCTCATCCTGTCGGCCTACGTGGGCATCGCCGACCGAGCCGTGGAAGAGGCCCTGGCCGTGGCCCGCCAGCGGCTCGACCGGCCCGGCATCGAGTCCGCTGTCGGCGTGATGCTCGACCACCGGGCCGCCGCCGAGGACGCCGTGGCCGCCATGATCGCCCGGGCCGACGACCTCTGGTTCCCCAACACCGACGACGTCGGCGCCTTCGCACTGACCCGCAAGGCGGCGGCCGCCCGCGCCGTGGAAGCCACCACCAGGGCCGCCCTCGACGTGGCCGGCGGGCTCGGCTACTCACGGGGCGTCATCGAGCGGTGCCACCGCGACGCCCTCGGGGCCCGCTACCACCCGCTGCCGGAGACCGCCCAGGTGGCCTTCACCGGGCGGGTCGCCCTCGGGCTCGACCCCGTGGGCTGACGCACGGGCGGCGCAGCGAGCCCCGACGCGGACGAGCCCGGGCCGTGAGGCCCGGGCTCGTCTCGTCGGAACCGGTGGCTCAGTCGGTGGGACCGGCCTCGGCCAGCTCCATGGGCGGGGGCTCGAAGCCCTCCACCGCTCGGAACACGATGACCCGCTCGCCCGTCTCCGGGTCGGGCTCGGCGTCGACCACGATGTGCTCGCCGGCGCGGAACTCCTTCCAGAGCAGTCGCTCGGACAGCGGATCCTCGACCAGGCGCTGGATGGCCCGGCGCAGCGGGCGGGCGCCGAGGGTGGGGTCGTAGCCCTTGTCGGCCAGGTGGAGCTTGGCCGCCTCGGTGAGCTCGAGGCCGATGCCCTGGCTCTCGAGCTGCTTGGTGACCCGCTTGATCATCAGGTCGACGATCTCGGTGACCTCGGGCTTGGACAGCTCGTGGAAGACGATCGTGTCGTCGATGCGGTTCAGGAACTCGGGGCGGAAGTGCTGCTTCAGCGCCTCGTTGACCTTCTCCTTCATCTTCTCGTAGCTGATGGCCTCGTCGGACTTGCCGAAGCCGATGCTGGCCTTGCGCAGGTCCTGGGTGCCGAGGTTCGACGTCATGATCAGCACCGTGTTGCGGAAGTCCACCGAGCGGCCCTGGCTGTCGGTGAGCCGGCCCTCCTCGAGGATCTGCAGCAGCGTGTTGAACACGTCGGGATGGGCCTTCTCGATCTCGTCGAAGAGGACGACGGAGAAGGGCTTGCGACGCACGGCCTCGGTGAGCTGGCCGCCCTCCTCGTAGCCCACGTAGCCGGGGGGCGAACCCACCAGGCGGCTGACCGTGTGCTTCTCCATGTACTCGGACATGTCGAGGGCGATGAGGGCGTTCTCGTCGCCGAAGAGGAACTCGGCGAGCGTCTTGGCCAGCTCGGTCTTCCCGACGCCGGACGGGCCGAGGAAGATGAACGAGCCGCTGGGGCGCTTCGGGTCCTTGAGGCCGGCCCGGGTGCGGCGGATGGCCTGGCTGACCGCCTTGATGGCGCTCTCCTGGCCGATCACCCGCTTGTGGAGCTCCTCCTCCATGCGGAGCAGCTTGGCCGTCTCCTCCTCGGTGAGCTTGTAGACGGGGATGCCGGTCCAGATGGAGAGCACCTCGGCGATGGCCTCCTCGTCGACCTCGTCGAAGAGGTCGATGCCGGCGTCCTTCATCTCGCGCTCCTTGGCCTCCTTCTCGGCCAGGAGCTCCTTCTCGCGGTCGCGCAGGCGGCCGGCCTCCTCGAAGCGCTGCGCCTCGACGGCCTCCTTCTTCTCCTGCACCACCTGGGCGATCTGGTTCTCGAGCTCCTTGAAGTCCGGCGGGGTCTCCATGCGCTTGATGCGCAGGCGGGAGCCGGCCTCGTCGATGAGGTCGATGGCCTTGTCCGGGAGGTGCCGGTCGGAGATGTAGCGGTCAGCCAGGTTCGCGGCGGCGACCAGGGCCTGGTCGGTGATGGTGACCCGGTGGTGCGCCTCGTAGCGGTCGCGCAGGCCCTTGAGGATCTCGATGGTGTGGGCCACCGAGGGCTCCTCCACCTTGATCGGCTGGAACCGGCGCTCGAGGGCGGCGTCCTTCTCGAGGTGCTTGCGGTACTCGTCGAGCGTGGTGGCGCCGATGGTCTGCAGCTCGCCGCGGGCCAGCATCGGCTTGAGGATGCTGGCGGCGTCGATGGCGCCCTCGGCGGCACCGGCACCCACGAGGGTGTGGAGCTCGTCGATGAAGAGGATGATGTCGCCGCGGGTCTTGATCTCCTTGAGCACCTTCTTGAGGCGCTCCTCGAAGTCGCCGCGGTAGCGGGACCCGGCGACGAGGGCGCCGAGGTCGAGGGTGTAGAGCTGCTTGTTGTGCAGGGTCTCGGGCACGTTGTCGGCCGCGATCGCCTGGGCCAGGCCCTCGACGATGGCGGTCTTGCCGACGCCGGGCTCGCCGATCAGCACCGGGTTGTTCTTGGTGCGGCGGCTGAGGACCTGCATGACCCGCTCGGTCTCGCGCTCGCGGCCGATGACCGGGTCGAGCTTCTTCTCGCGGGCCAGCTGGGTGAGGTTGCGGCCGAACTGGTCGAGCACGAGCGAGCCCGAGGGGGCCTGCTCGCCGGAGCCGCCGGTGGTGGCACCGGCCTTCTCGCCGCCGCCCTGGGGGGCGCCGGGGCCGGAGTAGCCCGACAGCAGCTGGATGACCTGCTGGCGCACCCGGGAGAGGTCGGCGCCCAGCTTCACCAGGACCTGGGCGGCCACGCCCTCGCCCTCACGGATGAGGCCGAGGAGGATGTGCTCGGTGCCGATGTAGTTGTGGCCGAGCTGCAGCGCCTCACGGAGCGACAGCTCGAGGACCTTCTTGGCCCGCGGGGTGAAGGGGATGTGGCCGCTGGGCGACGAGCCGCCCTGGCCGATGATCTCCTCCACCTGCGACCGGACCGCCTCGAGCGAGATGCCGAGGGACTCCAGCGCCTTGGCCGCGACCCCCTCGCCCTCGTGGATCAGACCGAGCAGGATGTGCTCGGTCCCGATGTAGTTGTGGTTGAGCAGCCGCGCCTCTTCCTGGGCGAGGACGACGACCCGGCGAGCCCGATCGGTGAATCGTTCGAACACTGAGCACCTGCCTCCCTGAGCGGGAAATCGTTGTCCGAGTCTACCCAGCGCCTCTGACTTCACCTCGCCGCCGCTGGCCGGACCCGGGGAGTCCCTCTGTGTCGTCCGGATCGCGGCCCGGGTTGAGGGTCCGTGAGCGCCCCCGCCTAACCTTGCCGCCGTGGCGACCGCCTCCCCCCTCCTCCAGCTGCCCGTCCTCCAGGCCGACCTCGGTCGTGTCGAGGAGGCCCTCCGGGCCTCGGTCGTCACCGACGACGCCTTCCTCACCGAGGTGGCCAGCCACCTGATCCTGGCCGGCGGCAAGCGGGTCCGGCCGGCGTTCGCCGTCACCGCCGCGGCCACGAGCGACGACGTCATGGCCCCGGCCTCCCCCGAGGTGGTCCTGGGTGCTGTGTCGGTCGAGCTGGTGCACCTGGGGTCGCTGTACCACGACGACGTCATGGACGACGCCGCCACCCGCCGCACGGTGGAGAGCGTCAACGCCCGCTGGGGGAACCTCAAGGCCATCCTCGCCGGCGACTACCTCCTGGCCAAGGCCTCGGAGATCGCCGCGTCGCTCGGCACCGAGGTGGCCGGCCTGCTGGCCGCCACCATCGGCCGCCTCTGCGAGGGCCAGATCCTCGAGCTCCAGAGCGCCTTCGACCTCGACCGCACCGAGGACGCCTACCTCGCCTCCATCGACGGCAAGACCGCCTCGCTGCTGGCCACCGCCTGCCGCATCGGCGGCATCGTGTCCGACCTGCCCCGGGCCCAGATCGACGCCCTCACCACCTTCGGGCGCAGCTTCGGCATGGCGTTCCAGATCGTCGACGACCTGCTCGACGTCACCGCCACCGACGAGGAGCTGGGCAAGCCTGCCGGCCACGACCTGGTCGAGGGCACCTACACCCTGCCGGTGATCCGCACCCTCGCCGCCGGCGGCCCCGTCGCCGACCAGCTGCGCGAGGTCCTCGCCCGCCTCCGCCCCACCGACGGCTCCCTCGAGCCGGTCGACGACCCCGAGGGCCGGGCCGAGGCCCGGGGCCTGCTGCGCGCCACCCCCGCCGTGCAGTCGTCGCTGGAGACCGCCCGGGCGTTCGTGGAGGAGGGCCGCACCGCGCTGGCCCCCTACGCCGGCACCGAGGCCACCACCGCCCTCGAGGCCGCCGCCGAGCACCTGCTCGGCACCGTCAACGCCGCCGCCTGACCCCTTCGGGCGTCAGACCCGGTCGGCGGTGACGCGGTCGAGGAAGCCGCGGACGCCGCGGTTGAACGAGCCGGCGTGCTCGATCATGAACCCGTGGGCCGCGCCGGTGACGATCACCATCTCCGAGTCGGGGAGCAGCTCGTGGAGCAGCTCGCTGTCGCCGATCGGCGTGAGGATGTCCTGGCTGCCGACGATGATGAACGCCGGCACCTTCACCTGCTCCAGCTCGAAGCGGAGTGAGTCGTCGAGCGCCAGGATGGCGTCGACCTGCGCCGCGAACGCCTCGGGCTTCACCTGGAGGGCCATGGGGCCCAGCAGGCTGATGACGGGCCAGAACCGCACCCGGGCCCGGGGCCCGATCAGCCACCGCGACGCCTCGTCGACCACCGCCCGCATGCCGCGGGTGACGGCGAGCTCGCGCCACTCGGCGAGCAGGTCGCGGCGCCACTGCAGGTGGTGGCAGCCGGTGCAGGCGAGGGTGAGCGACCGCACCCGCTCCTGGTGGCGCACCGCCACGATCTGGCTGAGGATCCCGCCCATCGAGGCGCCCATCACGTGGGCCGACTCGAGGCCGAGGTCGTCGAGCACGGCCACGGCGTCGGCGGCCATGATCCCCAGGTCGTAGGGGCCCTCGGGCACGTCGGAACGGCCGACGCCCCGGTTGTCGACCGTGACGCACCGGTAGCGCTCGCCCATGGCCCGGCGTTGGCGGATCCAGCCCCGGCTGTCGGCGCCCAGGCCCTGCAGGAGGAGCAGCGGCTCACCGTCGGAGCGACCGAAGGTGTCGTAGGCGATGCGGGTGCCGTCGGGCACCACCACGTGGGGCACGGTCCCATTGTGGTGCGGTCCGCGCGTGGTTCCGCGCGACCCGTCGCCCGACCCTGCGCTCCGAACCCGGGTGCGGGCAGCCGGCCGAACGGGCTCAGGCGGCCGAGCGACCGGCGCTCGGCGGATGGGCCGCCCACTCGTGGAGGTGGCCCACCACCTCGGGGGTGGTGTGCGTCGGCGCGACGCGCAGCCGCTCCCGTACCCGGTCGCCGTCGGCCAACCGGCCCCGGGTCAGCAGCTCGATCACGTGGTCCGCGAGGGGTGCCCCCGCCACCTCGGTGGCCACGGCCGCCACCCGCCATCCCGGCCCCCAGGTGGGCACGGGCACGCCGCCGCCGAGGCGCACCGCCTCGAGTGGCGTGACCGCCCCCGAGCCGACCACGTTGACCGGGCCGTCGGGTCGACGCCCGACGGCGGCGACCACGGCCGCCGCGGCGTCCTCGGGGTGCAGCACGCAGAAGCGGGGCGAGCCGAAGGCCGGGACCGGCACCGCCGGCAGCCGCAGCACCCGCCCCAGCGGGCTGGGGAAGTGGGGGCCCACGAGCGGGGCGAACCGCAGCAGGGTCACCGGGGCGCCGGCCCGGGCCCCGCCGTCGCGGGCCACCCGCTCGGCGTGGAGCATCGACTCCCCGAACGGGCAGGTCGGATCGGGCGCGACCGACTCGTCGGGCCGGACCGGCGCGTCCGACCCCCGGCCGTACACCTCGATCCCGGAGCGCACGACGACGGCCTCGAGGGCACCGGCGCCGACGCAGGCGTCGAGGGCGGCGATGGTGCCCACCGCGGTGCGGGTGGTGGCGCTGCGGGGCCCCGAGCGGGCATGGGGCTCGTACACGCCGAGGTGCACGAGGACGGTGGGGGCGAACCCGCCGAGCGTGGCGAGCATGCGCTCCCGGTCGCGCGGGTCGACCCGGTGGTACTCGGCGCGCCGCAGGTGCCGGCGGGGCGGCTCGAGATCGACCCCGATGATCGCCTCGACCCGGTCGTCGGCCTCCAGGCGCAGCGCGACGCGCGTGCCGAGGTCGCCGCCCATCCCGGTGATCGCGACGCGCACGACCGGGTCAGAGGTTCTTCTCGTGCACCAGGCGCAGGCCGTGGAGGGTGAGCCACGGCTCGACGTGCTGGATGCGCCGGGAGAACGGGGCGATGAGGTCGGCCTGCCCCCCGGTGGAGAGCACGGTGCACTCCCCCAGCTCGCCGATGATGCGGTCGCAGAGCCCGTCGACCTGGGCGGCGAAGCCGTACACCGCGCCGGACTGGATGGACTCGACGGTGGACTTCCCGAGCACGTTGCGCGGCGGGCGCAGCTCGACGGCGCGGAGGGCCGCGGCCCGCCCGATCAGGGCGTCCATGGAGATCTCCACGCCGGGAGCGATGGCGCCGCCGAGGTACTCGCCGTTGGCCGACACCGCGTCGCAGGTGGTGGCGGTGCCGAAGTCGGCCACGATCGTGGGCCCGCCGTAGAGGTCGTAGGCGGCGATGGCGTTGGCGATGCGGTCGGCGCCGACCTCCTTCGGGTTGTCGTAGTCGATGCGGATGCCGGTGCGGACGCCTGGCTCGATGACGATCGGCTCGAAGTCGAGGTAGCGCTCGGCCAGGTCGCGCAGGGCGGCGGTGATCTTCGGGACGCCCGAGGACACGGCGATGCCCTCGAGGTCGCTGAACTGGATGCGCCGGAGGGCGAGGAAACCCTGGAGGGTGACGGCCAGCTCGTCGGAGGTGCGGTCGGCCGCGGTGGAGATGCGCCAGTGCTCGATGAGGCCGTCCTCCGGCCGACGGCCGGCGGCCGACCCGCCGTCGAGCTCGTAGAGCCCCACGACGGTCTGGGTGTTCCCCGCGTCCACGGTGAGCAGCACAGCGTCCTCCTGGGCGTTCAGCCGGGATCGATGTCGAGGCCGATGTCGAGCACCGGCGCGGCGTTGGTGAGGCCCCCGACGGAGATGCAGTCGACGCCGGTGCCGGAGTACGCGGCCACGGTGTCGAGGGTGATTCCGCCGGACACCTCGAGCAGCGGGCGACGGGGGGCGGCCTCGGCCGCGGCGACGCACTCGGCGACCAGCTCTGGCGCCATGTTGTCGAGGAGCAGGGCGTCGGCCCCCGCGGCCAGCGCCTCCTGCACCTGGTCGAGGCGGTCGCACTCGACGTGGACGGTCCGGGCGGGCCACATGGCCCGGGCCCGGGCGACGGCGTCGGTGATGCCGTACAGGGCGATGTGGTTGTCCTTCAGCAGGATCCAGTCGGAGAGGTTCCCCCGGTGGTTGGCACCGCCCCCGGCCCGCACCGCCGCCTTCTCCAGGGCCCGCAGGCCCGGGGTGGTCTTGCGGGTGTCCCAGATGCGGGCGGACCCCCCGGTGGCGGCCCGGTCGACGAACTCCCGGGTGCGGGTGGCGATGCCGGAGAGGTGCCCGAGGAAGTTCAGGGCCGTGCGCTCGGCGGTGAGGATCGACGGCAGGACGCCCCGGGCGGTGGCCAGCACCGAGCCGGGCTCGACGGTGTCACCGTCGTCGACCTGCCACTCGAGCTCGACGCTCTCGTCGATCTGGCGGAACGTCTCGGCGGCGCACGGTCGACCGGCGATCACGCCCGGTCGGCGGGCGACGAACGCCGCGGTCGCGACGAGGTCCTGCGGGAGCAGGGCCGACGTGAGGTCGCCCAGCGGGGTGAGGTCCTCGGCGAGGGCGCGGGTGACGGCCTCGACGACGGCGACGCGGGGCGGGTGGAACGGGTTCGGCACGCCGCAAGCCTGCCCCGTGGGCGTCACCGCGGCCAACCACCCGCGGCCGGGTGGGACCGAGGGCGTCGCGAGGCCGGTGCGCCCTGGCGCCCGTACGATGCGCCGTCGTGCGCGGAGACCCGTCGGAACCGAGGATCGGGGACCTGGCGGAGGCGCTCGACGCCGAGCGCTTCGTCGGCCGCTCCGAGATCCTCGACCGGATCGACCGGGCGCTCGCGGGTGAGGGCACGCTGCGGGTCCTCCACGTCCACGGACCGGGCGGGGTGGGCAAGAGCGCGCTCTTGCGGGCCGCGGGGCGACGGGCCCGCGCCAGCGGCCACGCCGTCGTGACCCTCGACGGCCGCGTGCTCGACCCGAGCCGGGACGCACTCGCCGAGGCGCTGGCGCCCGCCGTCGAGGCCCGGACCACGATGCTCGTCCTCGTCGACGAGGTCGACGAGCTGGCCCCGCTGCGCGTCGAGCTGCGCCGGCTGATCACCGACGAGCTCCCCGCCTCCACCGTCGTCGTCACCGCCGGGCGGCGGGCACCGGGCCCCGAGTGGCTCGACGGTGGGCTCGATCGGGTCACCGCCACCCTCGACCTCCTCCCGCTCGACGCGACCGAGAGCCGCCTGCTGCTCGCCAAGGCCGGCGTCGACGACCCGGCGGTGGTGGCCGAGATCACCGCGTGGTCGGCCGGATACCCCCTCGCCCTCACCCTGGCCGCCGCCCGGCTCGACGCCGACCCCGAGCGGCCCCTCGGGCTCGACGGGAGCACCAGACCGGCCGGCCACCCGGACGGGCTGGTCCTCGACCGCCTCGGCGGCGCCGAGCTGCGGGGCATCGACCCGGAGGTCCTCGAGGTCGCCGCCGTGGCCCCGCGGTCGACGCCCGCCTGCTCGCGGCCGTCCTGCCCGGCCGGTCGACCCGCTCGGAGCTGGCGGCCCTGCGGGCCTGCAGCCTCTCGGAGCCGATCGGTCCCGGGTCACCCTCCATCGCCTCGCCCGCACGGCGCTGGCGGCCCGCCTGACCGAGACCGACCCCGAGGGGTACCGCCACCTCGTCGTCGCCGTCGCCGACCACCTCCGCGCCCGCGCCGACACCGAGGGAGCCCGCGTCCTGCCCGAGCTGGCCTCGCTCATCGAGGACCCCGGCGTGCGGCTCGGGTTCGACCGCAGCACCACGCACTACGCGGACCGCGCCCGACCGGGCGACACCGAGCGGCTGGCGGCCGCCACCGGTCGCGGGGACGAGGACTGGTTCGGCCGTCTGGCCCGCTGGATCGAGGAGCGACCGAACCAGGTCGTGATGGTCCGCCGGGTGACCGGCGAGGTGTCCGCCGCCGCCGTGGTCCTATGTCGAGGTGCCCGAGCTGCGGCGCACCGACGGCCAGCGCGAGCTCACCACCATCTGGTGCGACTTCGGCCCCGGCGGGCTCGTCGGACGGGCCCACGAC
>Ga0164243_10003420_pt1 | contig 25446 bp, 23 predicted proteins | sample OricompcompostOP_FD_108781 | JGI IMG/M metagenome (GOLD analysis project Ga0164243, IMG submission 108781) | Organic Plus compost microbial communities from Emeryville, California, USA - Original compost - Organic plus compost (OP) | ecosystem: Engineered > Solid waste > Mixed feedstock >...
TGCGGCCGATATGCTGCAAGTCAATGCAGAAGTTCTACTCAAAGCGTCACGTGCTGCGGCTGAATCCGCTGCCGCGCAGGATGACTTGCATGCCACTGCCGAGTATCGGCGTCATCTCATAGAAACCTTGGTGCAGCGCGTGATTCGGGCCGCCATCAGTGACGCGAGTGACAATAAATGAGCGAGCTGCACAGAATCGTTCTTACGGTTAATGGCCAAGCGGTCGAACGTGATGTGGAGTCGCGCAAGCTGCTCTGTGATTTTCTTCGGGACGACTTGGGCCTTACCGGAACGCATGTCGGATGCGAGCATGGCGTCTGTGGTGCGTGCACCATTCTATTCAATGGCGAGGCAGCGCGCTCATGCCTGATGTTTTCCGTTCAGGCGCATGGCGGCGACATTAAAACGATCGAAGGCTTGTCGAAATCCGGAGCGATATCCGTTCTTCAAAGCCGTTTCGCGGAGCACCATGCCTTGCAATGCGGGTTTTGTACGCCCGGCATGCTGGTCATAGCGCACGACTTGCTGTGCTCCCAGCAAGAACTCTCTCTGCCCGAAATACGAGAAGGCATGTCGGCCGCGATCTGCCGCTGCACAGGATATGAAGGCATCGTCAAGGCCGTGGCCGACGCCGCGGCCGAGCGCGAATCTTCGGGTGCGGAGAACGCAAGATGACCGCACCATTCGGCAAATTCGTCGGTCAATCGGTTCCCCGGAAAGAAGATGCCCGGCTGTTGGAGGGGGCTGGACGCTACGTTGCGGATATCAAGCTCAACGGCATGCTGCATGTCGCATTCTTGCGCAGCAGCATGCCGCATGCCCGTATCGTCTCGATCGATACCGGCAGAGCGCGTGCATTGCCTGGTGTCGTCGAGGTGATGACGGGGCTTGAGATCGCACGCGATCTCAAGCCTGTTCCGGGAATGCAAAATCGGCCGCCCAAACAGTGGCGGGCGGCTGTTGAGCACGAGATCAACATTCCGGATCAGCCAATCCTGGCGGATGGCGTCATCCGCCATGTTGGTGAAGGCATTGCCGTCGTTGTTGCAGAGAGCCGGTATATTGCAGAGGACGCACTCGAGCTCATCGACGTGGAACTCGAGCCAATCGAGGCCGTGGTCGATGTCGAAGACGCGCTGCGGCCCGGATCAACACCCGTGCACGACACGCTTGAGTCAAATTCTGTCGCGCAGCTTCGTGTCCGGAAAGGTGATGCGGATGCGGCCCTTGACGCGGCGCCGCACCGGTTGCGAGAGCGGTTCTACAACCATCGCTACGTCGCGCTTCCAATGGAGTGCCGAGGTGTTGTTGCCGAATATGATCGGCGTCTTGATTCTATCACCGTGTGGTCAGCAACGCAGGTCGTGCATTGGGTGCGCCGCGAACTGGCAACGCGCCTTCGTATGACCGAATCTCGCGTCCGCTGTGTTGCGCCGGACGTTGGAGGAGGCTTTGGGCTTAAGGGACACGTATACCCCGAAGATATCATGATTCCGTATTTGGCCCGCCGTCTTGGCCGCCCGGTCCGTTGGATCGAGGATCGATACGAAAATCTAGTGAACTCTGCGCACGCTCGCGATGACCATCACGAAGTTGAGGTCGGCTTCGACGAGCAGGGTCAGATTCTCGCATTCAAGGACAGGTTTGTAAAAGACTCCGGAGCCTATACGCCGGTCGGTATCGGTGCGCCATCGAACTCCATCGCCCATATTATGGGACCGTATCGCATCCAGAACTTTGATGCGCAGGCCACGATTGTCGTCACCAACAAAACGCCGAATGCACCGTATCGAGGATCGGGTCGTCCAGAAGCCGTGTTCGTCATGGAGCGAACCATGGACCTTGTTGCCCGCCATCTCGGTGTTGATCCAATAGACATTCGTCGGCGCAACATGATCACTGCGGAAGAGATGCCCTATAGCGTCGGAATTCCTTATCGCGATGGCGCGCCGGTCGTATACGACACAGGCGACTATCCGGCGGCCTTCGAAAAGGCGGTTGAGATACTCGGTGGTCAAAAGCAGATCCGTGAAATCCAAAAGCGCGCCCTGTCAAACGGCCGTTATATCGGCCTTGGTCTTGGTTCCTATGTCGAGGGGACCGGAGCAGGTCCGTTTGAGGGTGCGACCGTTCGAATCGATCCGTCCGGGCTCGTGTACGTGGCAACTGGAGCATGTGCGCAAGGGCAAGGTCATGAGACCGTATTCGCCCAGGTGGCCGCAGACGAATGGACTGTCTCACCCGACGACGTGACGGTTAGGATTTCCGACACGAGTGCAATCGCAATTGGATACGGCACCATTGCGAGCCGTAGCGCGGTAAATTCGTCGTCGGCGATACGGATGGCCTCCGCGACATTACGCAAGAAGGTGCTCGAAATTGCGGCCCATTTGCTTGAGCGAGAGATCGACGACGTCGAATTGCGGGATGGGCGGGTATTCGCCAAGAGAGATTCAAATCATTCTGTTAGCTTGAAAGATGTTGCTGCGGCTGCGACGCCTGGTTGGGATAAGAATCGTCCTGCGCATATCTCTGGCGGACTTGAGGTCACGGAGTATTTCGAGCCACCGACGGTAACCTGGGCGTACGCAACCCATGCCGCGCTTGTAGAGGTGGACCGGCAAACATGCGTTCCTAAAATTCTGCAATATGTCGTTGTTCACGACGCCGGAGTTCTGATCAACCCGCTCCTGGCTGAGGGCCAGATCCTTGGCGGTGTCTGTCAAGGGCTCGGCGGAGCCCTTTTCGAAGAGATTGTCTATAACGAAACTGGTCAGCTTCTGACTGGATCCTTAATGGACTACGTGGTGCCGACGGCATCGGACATGCCTCCGGTGACGGTCGTCCACACCGAGACGCCATCGAAATTGAACGAACTCGGTGTGAAGGGTCTTGGCGAGGGTGGTGCGATCGCTCCACCGGTGGTTATCGCCAACGCGGTCTATGATGCGTTGAAGCCATTTGGCTTTGTGGTGTCTTCGACGCCCATGCGGCGGTCATGGATACTCGAAGCATTTCAGCGCGCTCGGACCGATGCCGATCCATTCCAAAGACATATCGATCAGTTGATAGAGCACTAACCAACAGGAGAAGGTTATGAGTGAAGTCGCAGAAAAGAAGAAGGTTGCTCGTCACGCGCGTCATCCGGCAGTTGAGAAGATGAGCCTTGAGGAAATCGCGGCGCGATACTCGGGCCGCTTTGCCGAGCGCCGTCCCGACTGGAATGCTTTCGCCGATGCAAAGATTCCCGGCTATCGCCGTGCGCAACATCGTTTCATCGGCAATACAAGTGGCAAGCCGGACTCGAACATTATTCCGGTTGGTGCCTTCACGCTGACAGTCATGTATGTGCCAGTCGGTGAGGGTAATGCTCCGCATACCCATGAAGTTGAGGAAGTCTTCTTTATTTTGAAGGGGCATCTGACTGTCTTCATGGAAGACGAAGATGGCAAACGCCTTGAGCTCAACATGGGCCCGTGGGACTGCATCTCGTGCCCGGCCGGCGTCATTCATGGCTATCACAATTATAGCGCCGAGCCTGTATATCTGCAGGTTATGGTGGGCAAAGGTAATCCGGAGTTTATGGGTTTTTCTGACCCCGAACTTTTTGCAAACCGCGATCGTCACACCCGCGAGAATTCATGACGCAGATGATGAAAATCGGCGGTGCGGCGGCGAGGCCTCTTTGGCTCGCGGGCCGCGCCGTGCCTGGCCGCGGTAGACAGCTTGAGATCCGATCGCCGTTTACGGGTGATCTGGTTGGGATCATCGAAACCGCCAATGCTGAAGACGTCGATCAGGCGGTTGAAGCAGCTTATGACTGTTTCAAATCGACGATGCGTCTGATGCCTGTGCATCGGCGTGCCGCTATTTTGGTCCGGGCAGCCGAGATATTGACCAGGCGCGCTGAAGAGCTTGCAGTGATGCTCGTCCGGGAGAGCGGGAAACCGATCTCGCTGGCCCGCCACGAGGCGCGCCGCGGGGCTGATATCCTCAACTTGGCTGCGGAGTCCGCGCGTCACGTGACGGGCGAAATCGTACCGCTGGATGCCTTGCCGGGTGGTGACGATCGCGTTGGTCTTGCTATGCGCACGCCATTGGGGGTTGTTGCCGCGATCAGTCCATTCAATGCACCGATCAATCTATCACTTCAGAAAGTTGCGCCTGCTCTCGCGGCAGGTTGTACTGTGGTGCTCAAACCGTCCGACCCAACTCCAAATACCGTGCTTTTGCTGGGTGAGATATTCGCGGAGGCCGGCCTTCCTGAAGGGGCTCTCAGTATCCTGCCAGGAGATGCGGAAGTCGGACAGGCTCTCGTCAGCCATCACCGCATTGCTGTCGTGAGCTTCACCGGCAGCAGTGCGGTTGCCGAGAAAATTCAGGCGAGCATCGGCATAAAGAAGGTGATCTTCGAACTCGGCTCGAATGCACCAAATGTTGTTTGTGAGGACGCTGATCTCGATCTTGCGGCGCAGTCACTCACGCAATCGGCGTTCAATTCGTCGGGGCAGATCTGTGTGTCGGCACAACGTATCGTTGCACACAGAAGCGTGTTCGATACGCTGGTTGAGAAGATGTGCCCGCTTATTGAGAAGCTCAAGATCGGGGATCCTATGGATCCGTCCGTGACACTCGGCACACTGATCAACGAAGCCGCGCTGGAACGCATTGAAGCATGGGTGGCCGAAGCCGTGGCTCAGGGTGCAACGGCGCTGACCGGCGGGGTGAGGCACGAATCCGGCCGAAATTACATGCCGACATTGCTCAGTAATGTCCGTTCGGACATGAAGGTGCAAAGACTGGAAATATTCGGGCCCGTCGTGACAATCTCGTCATTCGACGATGATGACCAAGCCATTGCGCTGGCCAATGACACGCCCTATGGACTGAGGGCTGGTGTATTTACCCGAGATTTAGGTCGCGCATTTCGTTATGCACGCGATCTCGATGTCGGTGGCATGAGTATCAACGACAGCTCGCGGTTCCGTCAGGACAACACACCATCCTCCGGTGTGAAGCGGAGTGGTGTTGCGCAAGAGGGTGGACGCTACGCTTATGAAGAATATACCTATCTGAAATTTGTCGGGCTCCGGCTGGTTTAGAGGCGAATGCAGCAGCCGCAGGCTCAACCATTGCCGAACAAAGTCGAAAGCCGCAATGGGCGGGTCGTTGCTGTTTCGTCCGGGCACCACTTAGCCAGCCAGGCAGCGGTCGATACCTATCGCCAATCCGGCAACGTGATCGACGCGGCCATCGTCGGAGCCGGGGTGCTCGGATCCTTGCTGCCTTATGCCTGTGGTATAGGTGGTGATGCTTATCTCCTTTACTACAATGCACGAAACAACAAGGTATATTCGCTAAACGGGACCGGAGCCGCACCCTCTGGTGCGACGCCGGATCGCTTCGGCGATCGTATGCCCAATTCTGGAATTCAGTCATCAACAATTCCTGGCGCGTTGGCGCTCTGGGAAGATGCGCTGGCGCGGTTCGGTACGCTATCTTTAGCTGAGGCTCTTTTGCCAGCGATCCGCTATGCAAGAGATGGCTTTCCCGTCCATCTCGGTCTCGTTGAGAACATTGAGGAAAAGCATGCGCTGATACAACGCAACGCCGAAGCTGCGCGACTGTTCTTGCCAAAAAAACCCTTGATTATTGGTGATCTGTTTACGCAACCAGATCTCCGTCGGGTGTTGGAACAGATCGCAGAGCGCGGAGCGCACGATTTTTATAGAGGTAAGCTCGCATTAGAGCTGACAAGCAAGATTGTCGACGCGGGCGGCCTGTTTGCGACTTCGGATTTTTACAACCATGAAACGCTTGAGCAAAATCCGATTGGCACATCGTTTTATGGTCATGAAGTGCTTACGATGCCGCCCAACTCCGTTGGGCTTCACCTTTTGCTGCAATTGCGCGCGCTCGAAAGCATCGGCATTTCGGATTGTAGTCCAGACGGTATTGATTTTTGGAGAAACACAATTGCCGCTTGGCGTTGGGCGCTGGCTGTTTCAGGCGGCATGATTGGCGACCCCAGCGAAAAGACGATGGATTTGGCGAAAATTGCACTTAATATGCCGATCCCGCTTCAAGAGGTTTTCGAGCACAAAGCGCCGCGGTTCGCCGCGCAATCGGCGGATACTTCCAACCTCGTAATTATGGATCATGACGGTAACGCTGTATCGCTTGTCCAAAGCGTATCTGCGCCGTTTGCGTCAGGCGTTGTGCTTCCGGGGACTGGCATTCTGATGAATAACAGGATGCGTGGGTTCAGCACCGAGCACGGCAGTATCAATCGTGTAGGACCAGGCCGGCGGCCCAAGCACACATTGGTTCCCGCGTTGGTGATGAAGGCCCAGCGCGCCGTTATGGCCATTGGAACGCCCGGTGCGGCCGGCCAGCCGTTGACGCTCGCACAGGTTCTCGCAAGGATCCTCGCCCATTCTGAAGACCCGAAAGACGCGATTCAGGCGCCACGCTGGTCGGTCGGTTTAAATAACGAGATTATCGTCGAGAAAGCGACTCCTTCGCTCATCATCGAAGACCTCCGGCGCGATGAGCCTGAGTTTGACGTAATGAGTGAGAGGCATGTGCGGTTTGGATCTGTCAAAAGCGTCGCCCAGCGTGATGGGGGACTACAAGCTGTTGCGGACTATCGGCGCGTTGCTGGCACGGCGTCCGACTAAGTATCTTAAAGAGCACCTGAGCGGACGACGGTCTAGAGCTTTAGCCGTCTCCCTTCGGCAAGCGCGGCGTGAATTGACTTATTTTCTAACTACTCGAAGCATGTGTGCGATCACGATACTGAAGGTGCTTGTTTTGTCAGCTCCGTCGCCGCCTTCGGGTCTCGGACCCGCTTTTTACCGTAAAACTTTTCAATCATCTCCACAGACGTGCCCATGTTGGCGGCTAGCTGGAACACGCTGACTCCCTCCGAGTGTCGCATCGTGGCGTAGGTGAGCCGAAGAGAGTAGGGCACTCGCTTTTTCCCATCTGATCCGTATAGAACGCCAGCCTTCTTCAGGGCCTGCTGGAAGCTGCTCTTAAAGCTCAGGATCGCCTTTCCGTTTGGATGGCAGAAGAGCGTTTCACTCGGTGAAACCGGCCCGTCGATCTCCGCCCTGCGATGTTGCTCTAGCTCTGCAACCCATTGCTCGACGCCGACGTTGCAGACGACCTCTCGCTCACCCGTCTTCCCTCTTACGGTGAACACCAGCCGACGATCCCCGGATAGGGTCTTGGTGTAAGAGATATCCCGCCACGTGAGCTTTCGTGCCTCGCCGGTGCGAAGACCGCTAGTGCCGAGAATCAGGATGTAATAGCGCAGATACAACCTGTCCCGCTTGCCCCTGACGACCGGCTTCTCCAGAAACTCGCATAACGTCACCCATTCGGCCTCCGGGATGTCAGGGCGCGGGTTCGGCTTGACGGGCCGCGTGACGATCTCCGGCAGGTCCCGAATGTGCCTCTTTCGTCGTGCGTATCGGAAGAACTTGTTGAGCGTCGACCGTTCATTGCGAAGCGTAGACGGCGCGGGTACCTGGGCCTGTTGGTATCTCCACTCAAGGTACTGGGCCTTGATGTCATCGGTGATGACGTCGACACGGTAGTCGCCAAGGAAATTTCCGGCCCATAATCGCAGGCGACGAAGGTTACCCCGAACGAGTTCGAGCTTGGCGGGCTCGGTCTCCCTCTCAAGGACCTATGTCCATTCTTGCAAGAGCTTTCTGAAGGTCGGGGCGTTGATGGACTCCCCGCGGCGAGCCCGACCCTCAAGTTCGAAGTAAAGGTCCTCCGCGAACCGTCTGGCCTCGAAGTCATCGGTCGTCTTCGCCGACTTGACCACGAACCCTTTTGTCCTTGGGATCTTGAGGCGAACGGTCCATTTCGGGTTCTGATGATCGGCCCTCTTGTAGAGGACGATCCGGCCATCGGACCTCAGATCCAGGTAGTCACGGTAATGGGAATGGTTTTGGTCAACCAGCGACCCTCCAGATGTCCTAGGAAGTAAATCCTGAGTAAATCAAGAGGGTCCGAACGGACATAGGAAAGGAGGGTTTGAACAGGCCTGTCAGGCTTGGGACTCTGGAAGGTCCGAAAGCCGCTTAAAGGTCCTGCAGGTCACCTTCGTAATCTGGCCTCGGGCGTGGCAAAGCTAGCCAAGACGCTGAAGGTGACGCCGAGTTTGCTCGAGAAGTAACCCCATCGATGCTGCCGGCGCAGTTGTTTCTTCTCATCGCTGACGCAGTGTCTCGAAGCGACCAAGAGTCGCCCGCCCCGATAACATCGCTCCAAACGGGAAGCGATGCGTGCTGTCGTTTCACGCGATGAGGAAAAGAAGCCCGCGCCAGTAGACGAATTGCACAATACGGTATCACTAGTTTGCAGAGAACGCCCATTCATTCGATTCAATTAGATCGGCCGCTTCTAGTTGCAATGCGCGCATGAACGCTCGTAAGTTCGGTGAACGAAATGACCGATTTTTCCTGACGAGTGCTCGCGTAACATAAACATCGGCCATACGATGCAACGAGATATCAAGAGCCTTGGTCTCGTTGCCTATCGTTGGATAGGCCAACACCGAAAATGCTTCTCCCTCAGCAATCATGCGTTGTATGGTCGAAATGGATTCTATTTCGAAGGCGACCTTGAACTGAACGCCTTCGCGCTCGAATGCTGCTTTGAGTGTTTCGCGCAGCCCCGGGCTGCGCGTTGCTAAGATGAAAGGCAGGTCATTCAAGCTCGAAAGCTTTATTTTTTTGCCGCGCGCATGCGAACGCGGAGCAGCTATGTAAAGGGCTTCGCGCCAAAGAGGCGTTATCTCGAGGCCTTTTGCTGCTCTTGGATTAGTCGTCAAGGCTAGATCTAAATCATTTGAATCTACGAGGCTTTGAAGATGTTCACTTGAACCCTCCTTCAAGTTGAACCGGGCATTCGGGTTCTCACGATTGAAGCGTTTCATTGCAGATTGGACTGTCTTGCTGACGCCAGCGACCATGCCAATATTAATCTGCCGCGCATCAGAAGATTTGTTTGAAGCAACTGCGTCCCAAACGCGATTGGCTTGATCGATTAATGGCCCGCCTAATCGCTGCAAATGGCGTCCTGCTTCAGTTAGGCGCACGCCGTTCGCCTCTCTCACGAACACTCTCACACCAAGGTCGTTTTCTAAGTTATGCAGGCGCCTGCTGAGAGCCGATTGGGTGGTGTTGAGGCGCTTTGCTGCACGCGTGATGCCTCCTGCTTCAGCGGTCTCCAGAAAAAATCGTAGGTCTTTCAGATCGAAGGTGCCCATACCATTTAAGCCATCGCAGAATGCGATGGGTGCAGACCCTAATAGCATTTCCGCGACAGCGCCAGAAAATTTATAAACCTCCATTGCACTGATTTGAAAGTCTGCACACGAGGGCCGCATGATGCGCCAACTGCATCTCAACTTGTTTATCCAAAGTCGAGGACATCATGAGGCATCTTGGCGGCATCCAAAGTCCTCGCCTCTGGCGCTGACCGATATTCAGTACTTTCAAGAACTGGCACGTCGAGCAGAGGACGCGCTCTTCGATTCAATCTTTCTTGGGGACACCTTAGCGTTAGGAACAGATCTTCAGGCCCCTCATGTCTGGATAGAGCCAATTACTGCGCTCGCAGCTGTATCCGTTGCAACGAAGCAAATCGGGCTGATAGCTACAGCTTCCACGACCTACTCCGAGCCGTTTAACTTGGCGCGCCAGTTCGCCTCTTTAGATCACATCAGCAAAGGGCGTATAGGTTGGAACATTGTTACTTCTTGGTTGCCTGCGGCTGCGCAAAACTTTGGAGGAGGTGGGCCAGTACATCACGACGACCGTTACGCCCGCGGCGAAGAGTTTGTCGAGGTTACAAAGGCGCTTTGGGACAGTTGGGCTGACGATGCTGTTCTCGATGACCGCCACAGCGGGTGGTACGCCAATCCCAACCGCATCAAACCTATCAACCATAAAGGGAAGTACTACGAAGTAGCGGGACCACTTAATGTTCCGCGTTCTCCACAAGGAAGGCCGGTATTAGTGCAGGCGGGCTCATCTGAAACGGGGAGGCGCTTCGCAGCAAGACATGCAGAGGCGGTATTCACCGCCCATATGGAGTTAAGTACCGCTCAGGCCTTTTACGCTGATCTCAAAAAATTGGCGGCGGCAGAAGGTCGCTCTGGGGATCAAATTCACATCCTTCCGGGTCTTAGCCCTATGATCGCATCGACAGAAGTTGAAGCGCTCAGGCTGGAAGAGGAGGCCAATGAACTCTGCAACCCTGAAATTGGTCGTAAACGCTTATCCAGTCGCTTCGGAGGACACGACTTCTCGCAGATCGATCTAGATCAAGTTCTGCGCCCTGAGGATTTTCCGGATCCAGGTGGGGTCGAAGCTGCTCGCAGTCGTGCGGAAGTTATTCTTGGCTACGTAAAGCGCCAACGACCGACCTTACGCAAGCTGTTGTCCACCCTCGCTGGGGCGAGAGGCCATTTAACAATTGCGGGCACACCAGAGCAGATCGCCGATTTAATTGAACAATGGTTTGTGAGCTGTGCCGCCGATGGTTTCAATATAATGCCCCCGGTGTTGCCGGCCATGTTGGACGTCTTTTGCGCGGAAGTAGTTCCGCTACTCCAGCGAAGGGGAATTTTTCGGACTGCCTATCGGGGAAACACCTTGCGCGATCATTTCGGATTATGCTTGCCGGCAAGCGGTTGGGATAGTCCCTCCGCAAACCACAGAGCATTAACCGCATAACACCTCCGGCCATCGCAAGTCGCGATGGCTGCAATCGGTATTAGCATTTCCCCCACGATTCTCTAGCTTGGTAAACAAATCGAAGTTGGCGAAGACCAGCAATTGGACCACGGGAGGCTCAAGGCAAATGCTCAATCGCGCTACAAAGATTGCTGCCTACGCAATAGTGGGATGTTGCCTCATGACATCCTCTCTTGCTACGACCGCGGAAGTTTATCCAGCTAAACCGATTAGGCTCATTTTAGGTTATCCCGCTGGTGGGGGGATGGACGCACTTGCCCGCATTGTCGGTGACAACCTCTCTGCCACGCTCGGAACTCCAGTAGTGGTAGAGAATCGGCCAGGAGCAACTGGAACTATTGCAGCAAACTTCGTCGCTCAAGCCGCTCCGGATGGCTACACCTTACTTTTCGGAGAAACGGGCCTTCTACTCTCGCCCTTACTGTTCTCCGAGCTACCGTTCAACTTCAGTAAGAGCTTCGTTCCAATTTCGAATGTCGCCACGTTGCCCCTAGCTTTTACGGTCACCACCTCTTTTCCAGCAAAGACGACGAAAGAGTTCATAGCCGCGCTAAGGGCCTCTCCAGGAAGATATAGTTATGGAACGGCAGGTGTGGGCACAGTGCACCATATCGCCTTCGAACAATTCAAGCGAGCAACCGGCGTCGAGGCGGTCCACGTTCCTTACAAGGGAGGAGCTACCTTTGTTCCCGATCTTATTACAGGCCGTATTGAAATAGGGGTCCTGAGTTCTTCTGTTGTAGCGCCGCTGGCGAATGCTGGATCGGCGCGGATCATTGCTGTGACCTCCTCTGAAAGACCGAGCAATCTGTCAAATGTGGAGTCCGTGCGGGAGACCATCCCAGGCTTCGATATGGCACCCCGCACTTGGCTGGCGGCGCCAGGAGGCACGCCTAACTCAATCGTCGAAAAAATCCGCATAGCAGTCGATAAGGCGCTGAGCAGCAAGAACGTCGAGGATGGCTTCAGTAAGCAAGGTGCCGTAGCTGCTCCAGCTAACAGCATTCCAGACCTAAAAGGCGAATCAGCAAGCTGGATCGAAATTGCTCGATCTGTTGGAGTTAAGCCGCAATGAGTTCTGCGTCCGACACGATCCAATCGATCGAATTGCGCCGATTGGAACTCCCGTTGGAGACCCCGTATTGGAGCATGATTTCCACCATCCATGCGTTTGACCCACTATTCATCGAAGTCAGTACGCGCAGCGGCGCGATTGGTATGGGCGAGTGCGTTATTGTGCCTGGCTACTCGCACGAGTTGCCTGAAACCTCGTGGTCTTTCTGCGTTGAGCAAGCTGGGCAACTAGTTGGCCAGACTCTTTTGAAATCGATTGAACAGGTCCGGACGCACGAAAAAAGCTATTCGCACGCTGTCTCCATCTTAGTAGCAGCGTTGGAGATGGCGCACGGTCATCCCCTTCTGCAGCCCGCAACCGAGGAACGGAGAGTGGCCCTAGTGGCGCCGTTGCATTCTAAGGAATTCGCTCAGTTATCTGATGAGATCGAACTGCGTGTTTCAGAAGGCTTCGGTGTGCTTAAGGTGAAAGTTGGTCAGAATGTGCGAGCGGATCTCAGCCGAACGGCTTTCATCCAAAGCGTTGTTGCGGGCCGCGCGAAAATTCGATTGGACGCGAACCAGGGCTTTTCGCCTGAGGATGGGTGCAGGTTCGCAAGTAGTCTCGATCCGTATGGTATCGAACTTTTGGAGCAGCCTTGTGCTGCGGAAGATTGGGAGGCCGCAATACGTGTAAAAGAGGTTTCGAAGGTTCCCATGATGCTCGATGAATCGATCTTTGACGAGGAGGACATCGAGCGAGCAGCAAAATCGAATGCAGCAGAGTTTGTAAAACTCAAGTTGGTGAAAATGAGCGGTTTGACTGCGTTGAAAAGCGGGTTGGACTGCATAGCGCATAACAAGATGGGCGCAATTTTGGGAAACGGAGTCGCGACCGACATCAACAACTGGATGGAAGCCTGCGCCAGTGTGGGCACACTGGAAACGGCCGGCGAGATGAATGGCTTTCTCAAGTCTAGCGTGCGGCTATTTCGAAACCCTTTACTCTTCGACAAAGGCAACATCGTGTTGCCGGCGGGATATATCCCCGAGCTCGACCGAGCTGTGCTTGATAGGTGCACCAGGTTGCGGGAGCGGTTCTCCTGAGGGCCGGGCAATTACGTCCATCAAGAAGATATCAGAAAGCAACAAAGATGCTAGCTACGCGTGCAAATCGCTCAGTGAAAGACCGCGTTCAAATCGTCGGCATCTGTGGAAACACGCATCGACCATCAAAGACGAGAGCCTTGGTGGAGAAGGTCGCGCAAGATCTTCAAAACTGCAATTCAATTGAAAGCGAGATTTTTGATTTGGTGGACTTCGGGCCGGAGCTCAGGCTGGCCTCCGCAGTGGATGAGCTCAACATGAAAGGGAAGGAAATTCTCGAAATGATTGCTTCAGCTGATGCGATCATTGTTGGCAGTCCGGTTTATAAGGGCTCGTATTCCGGATTGTTCAAACATTTGTTTGATTTAATGGCGCCAGGCTGTTTGCGTGACAAGCCAGTGTTGCTGACAGCAACCGGCGGAGGACAGCGGCACGCTTTGATGATCGAACATCACCTCCGGCCGCTATTCGGATTCTTTGAAGCGCTCTCGATGCCCACGGTCGTTTATGCTTCCGACGCAGAGTTCGGCGGCGGTGCCGTCGTTGATCCCTCCGTGTTGAGTAGGATAAACGTTGCGACGCAGCAGCTTTCTGGCATTTTGAGAATTGGTGCATAACGTCAAGCGGCCTCGCGAAAAATGCGCTTTTGAGAGGAGAAAAGCGGGGAATGTTTGGCGCTTGGTCACCTACGAGTTGTCTTTGGTGTTCACGTATTCGAAACGTAAAGATCGGGAGAGAGTTAGGGGTATTAGTGGGAGGAGTATCGTTTGCGGGGGCGCTAGCTCTTCTGGCTCTTTGCACGACGATGTTGTCTACCTCTCCGTTGCTAAGCCCAGCAATTACCGTCGTAATTTTGGGGGCGATTTTTCGTAATTCCATAGGTGTCCCTGCATGGGCGGAAGCGGGGCTTCGCTTCAGTTTGAAACCGTTGCTACGGTTCGCCATAGTGCTTCTGGGCGCTCAAATTTCCTTCGACCAGATATTGTCCATTGGGATCACCGGTGTCGTAACTGTCATTGTGACACTGATAGCAACGTTCGTGTTTACGGCGGTTGCCGGAGCACTTCTGGGAGTTAGCCGAGATCTCTCGCTCTTGGTCGCGGCCGGGACCTCGGTATGTGGAGCCTCTGCCATTATGGCGACAAGCGCCGTCGTCAAATCCGATTAGGAGAGTACGGCCTATGCGGTGGCGACGATTACGCTTTTTGGATCGCTATCTATGATAAGTTTGCCAGTATTTGCCGGCGCGCTAGGCTTAGAGCCTTGATCTTACGGAGTTTGGATCGGAGCTTCAGTCCACGAGGTCGCGCAGGTCGTTGCATCTGGCGCCCAAGGTGGCGCCGAAGCTCTTCGATTTGCGACCGTGGCAAAGTTAGGCCGAATTTTGCTGCTCGCGCCTCTTTTAATCGCGTTGAGCATCTTCGTTAGTCATAGGGCGCTCGCCGGTAACGGCGGCGAGCAACGAAGGGTGTCCCTTGTGCCTTGGTTCGTTATCGGTTTCATGATGTTCGCGCTAATGAATAGCGTTCTAACGATTTCTGCTGAGCGTCTTCGGTGGCTCGGGATCGCAACTAAAGCGCTTTCCCTAATTTCTTTTGCCGCTCTTGGATTAGAAATAAGCCTTTCGAAATTTCGCAATATGGGATTTAGGCCAGTTCTTCTTGGCGCTGTTTCGTGGATCTTTGTTTCGTCCATAAGCTTGATGCTTATTTGGATCTGTTCGTAAAATTATTGTAAGCCTCAGTCGTTTGTGCTGCAGCAGAGACAACCGTTCCGATTGTTGACCGTGATCGGTGCTAGTGAGCCGGGTGATGGCAGTGCAGCCGGCGAGACAATTTGTCAGCGGCCGAGAAACACCTTCAAAGACCGGTATAGGTCGCCTTGTAGGTCGACGAGGGTAAGGCCCACCCATCTCGTGGTGGCACAGACCTGACTGGAATGTCGTGGCAGCAACGGGTGAACGCGACGGCGCGCTCGGCTGATGCAGAAGTTCGAAGATCGCGACCTCTCTGTTTGTGGAGGATGTTCTTTGACGATTTGGCGAACGGCACGAAGCGTATTCTGTCGTTCGTCGCAAGGTAACAAACACCGATTCGGCACCGCAGAACGACTCCGGGACGATTGCTCTGCGGGACTGGCTTGCGAGCGGACGACCCAAAGCGACGGGGAGGCATCTGCCGTTTCGGGTAGCAGCCTTCAGGTGCTTCAGGCGTTGAACCATTGAGGAGCCTCCGGTTGCCAGAGTTGCCCGCTCTCGAAATCGCAAGACAGGAAATTGGGTCATCCCGCCGCCGGGTCTCCATGGGCTGTAGGCACGGCTCGCCGCGTTGTGATAAAGGTTCGGCAGCGGTCCCGTAGCTCAGCGGATAGAGCGGCGGTTTCCTAAACCGTGGCTCGGAATAGTCTTCATCTGTGACAAAAGTGGTAGAGAAAGCAGCGGCCCGTTCGACCTCCGCAGAGGTAGAAGCCCTGAGGCGAAAAGCTGATTCATCGTTCCGTGCTGCAAGAATGCGGCGGCAAGGGGTTTGAACGCAACAGTAGACACGGCCTTTTACGCCGACAGATATGGCATCTGGTAGAAAAATGCAGCGCGTCTCGGTTAAAGGGACGAGGGGGGCAGCTGACATTATAAGCTCGAATTATCGTGGGTTTGACGCGATGAGGCCGCTGGGTCTGGAGTTAATATTCAACGAGAAAGTCAACGGCGGGTCGATCGATTGCTCCAGTTGCCGCCCGGCGACTGATAGCATTTCGTGTCTTTTGCTATCAGTCTGTCGGCTCCGACAGTACAGTACGTAGTACGCATAACAACCAGGCCTGTCACACGCATGTGCGGCGCATTGGCGCCCTACGGGGCCGATCGCTGTGAAGGCCTGCGAGCGCAATATTGTTCGCGCCATGTCACGTTGTGTCTTCCGCTGCCCTTCGTCTAGCTTCGCGGAGGCGTCAAGAAAGCCCCTTTTACGGCCTCTCGTGCGGGCCAAAGTGAAACGAATAGTCGGGCCTGAGGCTTGGCCTTGACGGCATGGGCAGCTCGCCCCTCACAGCGCGAGGGATCGTCACCAGATGGTGCCCAGGTCGGCGATGTTCACCGCGGCCTGACACGCGGCGGCGTATTTCTACATCCATCAGACGAACGGCCTAATGTGCGGTCCGGGAATCGAGCGCTCGCTTGCGCGTATGACGTTGGCCGATTTGTGGGGCGTCGCTGGCCGCATGGCCGCTCGGCTCGAAGAGATCGAAATTACAAGCCCGCTCAAGCTGTGGGAGAGCGACCCGGCATTCATCCGGGAGCGCTTCAGCATCATCATGCAACGTATGGTGATGGAGCTACGCGGAATTTCCTGCCTGCATCTTGAAGACCATGTTCCCGACGGCAAGAGCATCATCGCCTCCCGCTCTTTCGGCAGACCTGGGACGACGTTGCAGGAAATGGAGGAAGCGGTTGCGAGTTACATCGCCCGTGCCGCCGAGAAGATGCGCCGTCAGGGTCTCGCCACCGCGCCTCTCGGTGTTCGTCGAAACCGACCGCTTCAAACCCAGCGACCCGCAGCACAACGTAACGCGCGCAATCCGCATGCCGGTCGCAAGCGCTGACACGGGCGTGCTGTCCAAGGCTGCCAATCGCGTCATACGGGCGATCTACAAAAACGGCTTCCGCTACTTAAGGAAGGCGTGATGCTGCTCGACCTGGGCCCGGCCTCCCGGGTCCAAGGCGACCTATGGACGCAACCTGACAACAGCCGATCCAAATCGTAGATTTAGTTGCTGGACACGCTGAACGGCGCATATGGACGCGGAAAGCTGACCTATTCCGCCGCCGGTCGCCAGCAGGCGTGGAAGCTGCGACGGGATTTCATCTCACTGTGTTACACGACGAGCTGGTCGGAGCTTTGAGCGTCTAGGCTGCAGGCGTTAGAATCTGACCGCGATTGCAAATGATGAGTTTTTAGCTCCATGCATCATTGCAACGTAGAGGTGTCTCGCGTTCATTCGTTCGGTTTCGAGGATAACGCAAGTTTCCGCTTCAAGGCCTTTCAGTAGTAGCGTGCTTCCTACTGTGCGTTTTGCGAGCGGCCTGCTAATTGGCCGGGATTGCTCTCGCACCTGAACTGCGGCCTCAGCGGGCGAAGCGCCCGAATTGTCGCAAATCTTCATAACATTGTGAGCACCACGTAGGATAGCGGGTCGATGAGACCGAACGCCGCGCCCTCGGCGCTGATTGCGGCTAGGACCGCACCCGCTGCAGCATAAGTGGGCTGCGCCTCAAAGTTCAGGGCCATAGTCTCAGCATTTGACGCCGCGCGCCGGGCACGACCCGCTCGCAACGCCGCCAATCCGATAATCATGTCGTTTGCACCGACATTCACCATGACGGAGTCGGCAAAGGTCACGAGTTGCTGAACAGGGTTTGCGGATCTGAGATCGAGATTGTTGGCGAATGCGGTGAGATCCGTCAAATCGAGGTTTTCAACCGTAATTGCACCGGGAATTCGCGAAGCATAAACGCGTTGCTGCGCAGGTTTCGTGGAGTCAGCAATGATAATAACCTTCTCGTCACCGGGCGCGTTGCACCTGCCAGCGGCGAGACGGACTGGATGGTCGCGGCCGTCCCCGGCCCAAGGCACCCAAGTCACGTTCGGTGGAATACCTCCGCTCAGATCGATACTACCGCCTCGCTCCAGTACGGGGCGCATGGCAAGGAGCCAGCGTCCAAACGCCTCTTCTCCAACGCATATCCATCTATGCGGCGTTGCGAGTTGTCCCACGATGGGGAAATGCTGGCAAACCTGAGTTTTCCAGTCCGGAAGGACATCATTTCCGAATCCGAATATCACCAAATGCGCTGAGAACAGTCCTTCTAGGCGATCCGATGCATGCTGCATGGCAGATGATCGCGTGTTGCCGTTCAGAGCATCCTGATATTCGGCCGCGCAGGCGGTCGGCTATTGCTTCTGGCGCGCTACATGAACCGTCGTTCATCCATAGACGGCCGCGTTTCGGCTGTTTAGTCGATACTTTCAGCTCCTCGCATCGCCAGGTCCGTTCGACACGTTTCTTGTTCACTGTCCAGCCGGCCCTGCGAAGCAACGCGGCCATGAAGCGGAAGCGATTTTCGGAAGAACAGATAGCCTTTTGCCTTGAGGCAGGCGGACAGACGCTCGGCGTGCCGCTGTTTCAGGAACAGGCGATGCGCGTTGCTATCGAATGCGCCGGCTTTACGCCAACGGAGGCCGACCAGCTCCGCCGCTCGATGGCGACTTTTAAACACACAGGCGGCGTCAGCGCCTTCCGCGACAAGCTCGTCAACGGCATGGTCGGTAAGGGCTATGACAAGGCGTTTGCCGAGAAGACCTTTTCCCAGTTGGAGGGCTTCGGCAGCTATGGCTTTCCGGAATCGCATGCCGCCAGCTTCGCGCTGATTGCTTATGCCTCATCCTGGATGAAATGCCATCATCCGGATGTCTTCTGCGCTGCGCTCCTCAACGCCTAGCAAATGGGCTTCTATGCGCCGGCGCAGATCGTTCGCGATGCACGCGAGCACGGCGTCGAAATCCGCCCGGTCTGCATCAACGCCTCGCGGTGGGACTGCACGCTGGAGCCGACCGAGATCGAGGATTGCTTTGCGGTCCGCCTCGGCATGCAGATGGTAAAAGGCCTCGCCAATGCCGACGCGGCGGCGATCATTCTTGCCCGCGGAGAGCAGCCTTATGTGTCTGCGGAAGACCTGTGGCGGCGCGCATCGGTGCCGGCAGCGTCTCTGGTGCAGCTCGCCGATGCCGATGCCTTTCGGGAATCTCTAAAGCTGGAGCGGCGCGAGGCGCTATGGGCGCTGAAGCCGCTGCGAGATGAACCGCTGCCGTTATTTGCAGCGGCCGCACAGAAAGCCTCCATAGCGGTGCCGGAGGTGCAGGAGCCGAAGGTCTCGCTGCGGGCGATGACGGCGGGCGCCGAGGTTGTCGAAGATTACAGCCATTTGGGCCTGACACCGCGCGATCATCCGGTCAGCTTCCTGCGTGGCGACCTGCAGAAGCGGCGCATCGTCAGTTGCTCCGAGGCGATGGCGGCGCCGGATGGACGATGGCTCGAAGCTGCCGGCGTCGTTCTCGTGCGGCAGATGCCGGGGCCGGCCAAGGGCGTAATGTTTATTACTATCGAGGATGAGACAGGCGTCGCCAACCTCGTGATCTGGCCGACGGTCTTCGAGGCGCATCGCCGTGTCATTCTCACCAGTGGGATGCTGAGTATCCGTGGCCGCATCCAGCGCGAAGGCGAGGTCGTGCATCTTGTGGCGCGGCACCTCGCGGATTTGTCCGCTGAACTCGCTAGCGTCGGAGAGCGGGAGGGTGCGTTTCCGTTGCCGCATGGCCGTGGCGATGAAGCGCGTAATGGTGGCTCAGTCCCAGACTCGCGCGAATTGCCACCGCGCGGCTTTAGAGGACGGAATTTCTATGACCCCTATGGCCACATCGACGAGATCAAGGTGAAGACGCGAGATTTTCGGTAATGATCCCGTCAGATGCAGCACCGAGCGACTGAGTTTCAAATGCTTCGAGACAGGCCCGCCAAACCTTTTCAGGGGTCGCGGGCATATCGATTGACCGTCCTTCTACGCCGGGGATTGCGTCTGCGATCGCGTTCATGACGGCCGAGATGGCGGCGGTTGTGCCGGCCTCGCCAATCCCCTTGACGCCTAACGGATTTGTGGAGGACGGAACGGGCTGGAAATGGTCCTCGAACCGAGGCAGGTGATGCGCGCGCGGCATGCCGTAATCCATGAACGAGCCGGCAATGAGTTGGCCTTCGGAGTCATAAACAGCGTGTTCCAGAAGCGCCTGACCGATGCCCATGGCGATTGCGCCATGAACCTGTCCTTCGACAATGGATCGATCGAGGATGTTTCCGCAATCATCGACGGAACAATAATTGAGCAGCGTGACGTTTCCGGTCTCGGGATCGATCTCAACTTCTGCGATGTGGCAGCCATTCGGAAAGGTCAGGGGCGTCTCAGCGCTGGTCTTCGTGTCGAGACTTTCCGCTATGTCGCCGTGTTCCGCCATGGCGACAGCTTGGTCGGCGAGATCAAGCAGGGAGATTCTACGATCGGTACCTGCGACGATGAATTCGCCAGCCTCGTAGACGAGGTCGCCTTCCGACGCTTCTAGGGCAATGCTCGCCGCCCTTTTACCTTTGGCGATGACCTCATCCACGGCCTTTATCACGGCATGCCCCGCCGTCATGGCGGTACGCGATCCCACCGCAGCGTAGCCCTCGATTTCGTGAGCTGAGTCGCCTTGCGCATGGATGATGATGGCGGGATCAATGCCGAGCCGCTGAGCAGCAAGGCGGGGGAAAACCGTCGCGTGCCCTTGTCCGGTTGATTGCACGTTGAGCGTCAATCCGATCTTACTGTCGCCGGGGAACGTGATGAGCGCGCCCTCCACCGGTGAGCCGCCTGAATGCTCCAAGACACAGCAGAGCCCGAAGCCCCGCAATTTCCCTTGGCGTTTTGCTTCGCTCTTCCTCGACGGAAAACTGGCATGTCCCGCAATGGAGAGCGCCGTGTCGAGGACACCAGCGAAATCGCCCGTATCATAAACAGTGCCGACCGCTGTACGATAAGGGAAAGATTTTGGATTTACGAAATTGCGGCACCTTAAGGCGATGGGGTCAATACCGGTAATACGAGCAGCTTCATCGACCACGCGTTCAAGGCAATAGCTTGCCTCTGGCCGTCCTGCGCCACGATACGGAGCAGTCGGAGTCGTGTTTGTGAAAACGCACCGCGTTGCCATGTCGATATGCGGGATGTCATACATCCCCGGCAGGCAGCGAGCCATGTACACGGTCTGGATGTTGGCACCAAACGGGCCAATATAGGCCCCCATATTTCCGAGGTGCCGAATGCGCAGGGCCTGGAATTTGCCATTCTCATCGACGGCTAATTCCACATCGCTATAAGCATCGCGAGCGTGACAATCGGTGAGAAACGCTTCCGAGCGTCCCGACATCCAATGAACGGGACGGCCGCATTCCTTGGCGGCCACGAGGAGGGCAAGATATTCCGGATACGGGCTGATTTTGACGCCGAATGCGCCTCCCACGTCTTCCGTCATCACTCGAATGCGATCTGTTCGAATGCCCATCATGTCCGCTAAGGCATCGCGCATTGCTCTTGCTCCCTGGGAGCAGACCCGGAGCGTGTAAATGCCGGACGCATCGTCATAGATTGCGGTCGCGCCGCGTGGCTCCATCGGAGCAATGTGCAGCCGCTGCTGCTTCAGTGAAACCCGCGCGACAAACTTCGCAGAGGAGATGATACGGTCAACCTTTTCCGCATTCTCAACAGGATTATCCGCGAGGCCGGGCCAGTCGATAGCCACATTCGTTTCTAAGTCCGGCCAGACCAGCGGTGCTCCATATGCAACGGCGGCGTGAATGTCGGTGACGGCATCGCGAGGCTCGTAATCGACCACGATCTGCTCTGCCGCATCTTGGGCAATAAGCGGATCGTTACAGACCACCAAAGCAACCGCCTCGCCGCAATGGACGACCCTCTGAGTCGCGAGCGCAGGCCTGAAAGGCTCGCGCAGAGGCTGGCCATCTCGCCCCTTCAGTGGCGAATGCTGCGACAGGCTCCGGACTCCTGCTGCCTCCATATCCTTGCCGGTCAAAATGGCGATAACGCCCGGAAGGCGGGCAGCGCTCGTCGTGTCGATGGACCGTATGTCAGCCGCGCCGTGCGGCGACCGAACAAAGCACGCATATGCCTGGTTGGGGAGCGGGGCGTCGCTCATATAGCGACCTTCACCCCTGAGCAGACGCTCATCCTCAACCCGCGACGAGTGCTTCAGCGTGACGAAATCGTTAGGATTCATAGCCTGTCTGCCACGTGCCTATCTTCCGCGCTCTATGGTTTGACGGGAAGCCACGTCGGCCCCATCTGATTCAGCGCAATTGGCCGTCTCCGGGCATGATGACGTTCAAAATTGCGGATTTTCCGTTCTTTACGGCTGCCAGAGCGTCTTGCATCGCTGGCTTCAAGTCTTCCGGCTTTGTCACTTCGGAGGCAAAGCCTTCAACAAGGCGCGCCGCTTCCTGATATCGCGGCCCCTTGATATTCACGCCGTAATAGTCCTTGGACGTGACGGATGTGCCTTGCGGATAGAAGCGGTCGTGGAAGAACTGCATCGCCGCATATTTCGCGTTATTAAACACGATAATCAGCATCGGCAGCTGATGCTCGTCCGCGAATGCAAGGGCCGGAATGACCGGGTTGTACATGAACGTGCCGTCGCCAATGGTCATGACGAGCAGCCGCTCCGGCAGCGCCAGCTTTACCCCAAGGGCATATCCCAATCCTTGGCCGAGGCCGCTTGGTGCCCGGAAATAGGTGAATGGATCATCCCAGTGGAGGTGTTCGCGGATGCTGGCTGCATGGACGATGGTCTCGTCAACACAGGCGATTTGAGACAACGCCAGTTCTTGGAGCACATCAATCACCAACGGAACGGTGATGGTATCGGCCGTCTTCGCTTCACTCTCCGCGGCCCGAAGGCGCTCGACACGCTTGCGATGCTCTTCCGCCCAATATGCGCGCCGCTGCTGAACGATCTCAGGATCGATTTCAAGAGCGCGTAACGTCTCACAGAGGCGCCGCAAGGTGATCGCGGTGCTTCCCTCCAGATAATGTCCCGCGTGCAGGACCTGATAGACCATATGCCCTTTGAGAGGGTTCTCACCGATCGCGACGATCTCGGCACCATTCGGAATCCTGCTGGGCGGATACCAGGGCGTCCGACTTTCAACCAGCAGAGCCAGATCCATCCTGTCGAGAAAAGGCTCGATGTTGGCGCCGAGATAAAGATCGTGAGATTTTGGAAAATTGCCGAAAAGCGCACCCTGTGTTTCGACCACAGGAATGGCCATCAGCTCAGCCAACTCAACTAGAGCATCAAAGACTCCGCTGCTCGGCTCGCCATTGTCGACCGAGATGACCGGGAATTTTGCCTGAGCAATGAGGTGGGCTACGCGTTCAATGTCTTCGGACAGGGGCTGCGTTTTTGGCGCCAAGGGAGCCTTGCGAAAGGCCGCGGGCTGCCGCCATTCGTGCAGCATCGTCTCCATCGAAACGCAGAGATAAGTGGGGCCCTTTGGCAGTCGTTGCGCCATCTCTCCGGCGCGCACAACGCTTTCGTAAAGTGTTTCGGGTGCAGGCACCTGTTGCGCCCATTTCACGAGCGGCTCCATCAGGCGCTGCGAACCCCCGACGATGCCGAGGCTTCGATACCATTGCGATCCGGGATCAAAGTCGCTCTCGCCGTAGCCGAGCGACTCGCCTGACATTACCAGCATTGGGACTTCCATGGCCCGGGCTGCATTAATGGCGAGCGCGCCCTGCAACAATCCCGCTCCGGCGTGCAGCAGCACGGTCTGCATCCGTCCCGTGACCTTGGTGTACGCGGAGGCGATGGTGACCGCGAGCGTTTCGTGGCCGCAGTCAAGATAGGTTGGTCCTTGAATTCCGTCGCGCTTTTGGTGGGCGAGGGCTTCCCAAAAGGATGGCCATTCAGAGCCAGGGGAGGAAATGACATACTCAACGCCGAGATTGCGGATCGCTTCTAGGATCGCCTCGCCGCCGTCTTGATGGTTCTTCAACGGCCACTCCCATTTGCGTTATTGATTTTGTTGTTGCCCAATAGTCTAAATAAAGTAGTTTTGTTTGCAAGCTACCTTTGTTAGCATTTCCGAAAAAGCAGATTGCGGTCCAGCAATAGAATGGGAGGGGCTTGTGGGATTAACACGCAGAGAGATGATCGTAGGGACGGGAGCGGCGTTTTCAGCCGTTGTTTCAAGTCCTTATGTCTCGCGCGCCAGCGAAACCTACCCGGCAAGACATGTTACAATTGTCAATCAGTTCGCTGCAGGCAGTATCTCCGACACCACCTCGCGCTTGATTGCGCAATCCCTGCAGGACCAGCTTGGGCAGCCTTTCGTTGTTGAGAACAAGCCGGGTGCCGGAGGTTTAATTGCAGCGACGGCTGTCGCCCGCGCCAAGCCGGATGGCTACACGTTATTAGCGACAGTCAGTTCTCTTCATTCTGCAGCGGCGCTGTACAAGGAGATGCCGCTCGATCTCATGGGCGACTTCACGCACATCGCGCGGCTTGTAAGCTATCCCTCATTCATGACAGTTCGCTCGACCTTGCCGATTAACACCGTACAAGACCTCATCGCATACGCGAAAGCCAACCCAGCGAAACTGACCTATGGTCACGGCAACAACATGGGGCAGATGGTTGGCGAGATCTTCAAGCGCCGCACGGGTGTGGACCTGACAAGGGTCGCGTATCGCAGCAACCCAGCAGCAATGTCGGACCTCGTCGCGGGACACATCGATGTTATGGTAGCAGATATTGGCACCGGCTGGCCGCATGTTGAGAGTCAGAAAGCGCGCCCATTGGCGGTGTTCTCCAAGCAACGAAGTGCGCTGATGCCGTCTGTTCCGACACTTGACGAAACAGTTATGCCTGGCTTCGATGTGTTGCCCTGGGGCGGCTTATCCGGGCCCGCAAAGATGCCGTCCGATGTGGTGGGCAAGCTGGATGCGGCGATTTCTGCGACGTTCAGAAGCCCGGAGACGCAGAAGCGGTTTAGCGCGCCGGGGATGGAGCCATATTGGGCAGACCAAAGGACATTCGAGATCTATGTCCAAGATCAGCTCAAAAACTGGACCGCTCTGATAAAGGAAGCCGGCATCCCGCCGCAGTGAGGGGCATGCGCTGGCCTCCCGGTCGCCGATCGGTCCCGGGTGGCCGATTATGCAGTGTTGCGGGGTATAAGCGACTGGCCGTGTTAATATCGAGACCTTTTCCGGACTCGTCCGGGAATCTCTTGCGAGACGATAAATGACTGCCGCGCCCCTTTCATCCAACTCCAGGCAAGAAGAACCGCCGCCGCACGGTGGCCGCGACCTGCGCGGATGGCTTAGAGTGGTTGAGCACCACGATCTTCTCAAGGTCATCGACGAGAGCGTCAATCCTGAAGAGGAGTTGTCGGCTATCACCTTTCTCGCTACTCGAGAGGTCGGTGCTCCAGCACTATTATTCAAAAGTTTTCCGCACAACCCATACGGCGCGCGCGTTCTGACGAACATGTTGGGATCAAGTCCGCAACGGTACGCCTTGTCCGTAGGTCTCGATCCATCGCTATCGATAGGTGAGATGGTGGATGCAACGCGGTCAATCGTGAAGAGGCGACTTTCTCCTTCGGTGGTGCCACAGGGAATAGCGCCGGTGAATGAGGTGGTGCTGACCGGAGATCAAATCGATCTCATGCAGCTGCCCGTGCCGAAGTTCTGGCCGGCCGATGGAGGGCCGTTCATCGGGACGGGAAGTGTTACGCTAACGACAGACCCCTCAACGGGACGTTTGAACGCTGGTGTTTATCGCCAGCAGCTTCTCGGACCTAGACAGATCGGGTTGAACTTCGTTCCCGGTCGCCA
>Ga0164243_10003421_pt1 | contig 25444 bp, 21 predicted proteins | sample OricompcompostOP_FD_108781 | JGI IMG/M metagenome (GOLD analysis project Ga0164243, IMG submission 108781) | Organic Plus compost microbial communities from Emeryville, California, USA - Original compost - Organic plus compost (OP) | ecosystem: Engineered > Solid waste > Mixed feedstock >...
ACCGCCGTCGCCAGCACCACGCGCCGCCGCGGGCCGGGGCGCAGCGCGGCGTCCTGCTTCGCCGGGGAAAGCCGCCCGTGCAGCGGCAGGACGTCCACACCGGGCACGTCGAGCATGCCGCCCACCCGGGCGATCTCACCCGCACCGGGCAGGAACGCGAGCACGTCACCGTCGCCGTCGGCCAGTGCCCTGCGCACCGCGCGCGCCACGCACGCCTCGACCCGTTCCCCGCGGGCGGGCGGGACGTGGGTAGTCACGACCGGGTACGTCCTGGCGTGCGCCGTCACCACCGGGGCCCCGCCGAGCAGCTCGGCGAGGCGGCCGGACGCGACGGTGGCCGACGTCGCGAGCAGGCGCAGGTCGTCGCGCAGACCGGCGCGCACGTCCAGCAGCAGCGCGAGCAGCAGATCGGCGTCCAGGTGGCGTTCGTGGCATTCGTCGAGCAGGACCGCGCCCACCCCGGCCAGTTCCGGATCGTTCTGCACACGGCGCACGAGCAGGCCGGACGTGACCACCTCGACGCGCGTGCGTGTCGACACCTTCCGGTCGCCGCGCACCGAGTAGCCGACGGTCTCCCCGACCTGCTCACCCAGCAGCGCGGCCATGCGGGCGGCCGCGGCGCGGGCGGCGAGGCGGCGCGGCTCGGCGACCACGACGCGTCCCTCCGCGCGCGCCGCCAGAGCCAGCGGCACGATCGTCGTCTTGCCCGTGCCGGGCGGCGCGACCAGCACGGCAGTCCCGTGGTCCGCCAGCGCACCGGCGAGCTCGCCGAGGACGGCGCGGACGGGGAGATCTGGCAGCTCGGGCACGTTCATCGCGTCCGCAACGCTAGCCGGTGGGCGTTTCTCCACCGCCCGGTCACCCGGACGAATGGCGTTGAACCGCACACACCCGAACTCACAGCTTTCTCAGGGCGGGCCGATAGCCTGGGCACCGTGTTCCGCCCGTCCCCCTCCCTGCTCGACGCCGTCGGCACCCTGGTGCGGCTGGGCCTGGCCGCGGTCTGGCTGGTCTCCGGGATCGCGAAGGTCAGCGACTCCGGGCAGACGTACCTGGCCGTACAGGCCTACGACGTCCTGCCCGACGCGCTCGTGCAACCGGTCGCCACCGCGTTGCCGCTGCTCGAGCTGGCCCTCGGCGTGCTGCTGCTGGCCGGACTGGCCACCCGGTGGGCGGGTGCGGTGTCCGCACTGCTGCTGCTCGTGTTCATCGCCGGGGTCGCCCAATCCTGGGCGCGCGGCCTGACGATCGACTGCGGCTGCTTCGGCGGTGGCGGCGCCGTGGCGGAAGGGCAGACCGAGTACCCCCAGGAAATCGCCCGCGACGTGGGTTTCCTCGTCCTGGCGTGCTGGCTGATCGTGCGTCCGTCGACGCGGATCGCGGTCGATGGCTGGCTGCGCGGCGGAACACCGCGGCCGGAGACGGAAGAAGAGAGGATCTGAAGCAACGTGGGTGGAGCGGAACGGACCGCGCGCAAGCGCCGCCAGCAGCAGAACGCGGGCGCCAGGGCGGTGACCCAGGCCCGCGGCGGATCGGGCGCCAACCGCAAGACGATCGTGTCGGTGGTCGCCGTTGTGGTGCTCGCCGCCGTGGTCATCGGTGGGGTGATCTGGACCAACGCGTCGAAGAATGAGACCGAGGGCACCACCATCGCGCCCCAGACGTCATCGGCCGCGCTCGACACCCCCGACGAGCGGCAGGGCGTCGTGGTCGTCTCGGGCAAGCCCGACGCGAAGGTGAAGCTCGACATCTGGGCCGACTTCCTCTGCCCGTACTGCGGCCAGCTCCAGCAGGAGTCCGGCAAGCAGATCGAGGAGCAGATCCAGGCCGGGAACGTGCAGGTCAGCTACCACATGATCCCACTGCTCAGCAGTAAGTCCGACCCGCCGGGCTACTCGCTCGACTCGGCGAACGCCGCCTTGTGCGCCGCCGACCAGGGCAAGTTCACGCCGTACCACGACAGCCTCTTCGCCGCCCAGCCGCAGGAGGGCAAGCGCGGCTACGACAAGGCCCAGCTGATCAAACTCGGCCAGGACCTCGGCATCACCGCGCCCGAATTCGCGACGTGCGTGAACGGCGGCACCTACGACCAGCAGCTCAACGACGCGCTCACCCAGGCCTCGCAGGACCCCAGCTTCATCGGCACCCCCACCGTGCTGAGCGATGGCACCAGCGTGGACTGGACGAAGGAGAACTGGCTGACCACCCTGGTCGAGCAGGCTCGCTGACTCCGGCAGGGGGGCGCCGGCCACGAAGCCGACCCCCCTTGCCGGGGGCCGCCGGAGGGTCATGTACATTAGTCGCAGACGAGATGCGGAGTTCAACTCCGTTCCGGGGCTATGGCGCAGCTGGTAGCGCACCACACTGGCAGTGTGGGGGTCAGGGGTTCGAGTCCCCTTAGCTCCACGTTAGGGGTCTTACTAGAACACGGTGCCGAAACAACGCCACGTAGTAGGACCTGGACACCGTTGGTAGCCACGGGGCCGCCTCCCTTTTGGGAGGCGGCCCTTTTGGCGTTTCGGGACCGGGTGTCGGTTCGTGGCTCAGGCACGGTCACGTCGGTGGTCTGCCAGTCGCTCTGGACGGCGTGCAGGTGTGCGAAGGGCTCCCGGAGGCTGTGGTTGGCGATCTGGTCGTCGTCGACGTAGATGCTGTGGAAGATCGCTTGGTTGAGCATGCGGCGTTGCTGTTCGTCGCAGCGGCGGTAGAGCTCTTGGGGGTTCTCCAGCAAGGTGAGCGCGGCTTCGATGAGCCGGGCGCTGTCGGAGAGGTTCTCGGTCGTGGTGGTGAGGCGTTCGGTCAGGCGTCGTCGCTGGCGGGCGATCTCGCGGAGCTTGGTCTTGATCTTTTCCTGCCCGATGGTGGAGTCGGCCGCCAGTTCGATGAGGTTCTCTTCGCGGGTGTCCAGCGCCTGCAACTCGGTGGTGAGTTGTTTGTGGAGCAGTCGCTCGGAGGCTTCCTGTTCGTCGATGGCGCGGGCGACCTCGGCGCGGACGGTGGCGACGAACTGGGCGCTGAAGCGGATCGTGGCGTAGTGGTGTTCCACGGCGTCTTCGACGAGGGCGACGTTGATGTGCGGGGCTTCGCAGCTGCCGTTCTGCTTGTTGCGGCAGAAGAAGTAGGTGTATTCGCTGCCTCGGGAGTTGACGGTGTGCTGGACGATCAGCCGCTGGGTGATGCCCGCTCGCTTGCAGCGTCCGCAGAACAACGAGCCCTTGAGGTAGTGGGGGTGCTCGCGGCGGCGTTCTCCTGCCGTGGAGCGGGATTCGAGGAGATCCTGGACGCGATCGAAAAGGTCATCGTCGATGAGTGGCTCGTGCCGGCCTTGGACCTCCTCGCCATCGACCTCCACGTACCCGAGGTAGTAGCGGTCTCGCAGCATCATGGAGAGCTTGTTGATTGACACTTGCTTGGCGGGGTGGCGGCCGGTGGGCCGGGTGCGCAGGCCGCGATCGTAGAGTTCGTCGGACAGGTCTTCCAACGAGTAGTCGCCGGTGACGTAGAGCTCGAAGGCAAGCTGGACAAAGGGCGCGCGTTCGGGGTCGACGGCGATGGTGCGGATCTCGCGGCCGTCGAACCGGTCGCGGACGTTGAGGTAGCCCAGCGGGGCGCGGCCGATCGTGCCGCCATTCTTGGCTTTCTGCTTCATCTTGTACGCGATGTCCGCGCCGGACTCCCGCGACTGGTACTCGTTGAAGGTAGCCAGGATGCCGTGCATGAGCTGACCCACGGGCGAGTCGTCGATCGACTCGGTCGCCGAGACGAGGGTGACCCCGCGTTTGCGGAGATCAGCCATGACGACGGCGTCGTCGAGCCGGTTGCGCGCCATCCGGGACAGCTTGTAGACGATGATGTAGTCGACGTCGCCGGCGTTGCGTACTCGCGTGAGCATCCGCTGGAACTCGACCCGCTTCGACATCTCGGTCGCCGTGCGCCCCGGCTCGACGTATTCGTCAATGATCGTCAAGCCGAGTTGCTCGGCCTTGCGCTGGCACTTGACGCGCTGGGCGGGTATCGAGATGCCTTCCGGGTCGTAGTCGTTCTTGACCTGGCCAGCCGATGACACCCGCAGATAGATCACTGCCCGGCTTCCTGGCTCCACCGCTTCGGCGACTGTCGATAGGGCGGCCGGAAGAGCGCTATCCGCCAGCAGCTCGTCATCCCCCAGCAGTTCGTCGACGAGATCGTCGTACGCGCTGGTCATCGCACACTCGTCTCGGTCGCCGAGTGCTCGGGCTCGATGAACACGTCAACGAGGGGCAGGCCGAGCTGGTCGACGATGCGTTGGCACGCCGCGCGCTGTGCCTCTAGGGAGTCGGTCGTGGCCGGGGTGTCTGACGCCACGCGCCGATAGGTGACGACCCGAAGTGCGGGCTCCGCTGCGGTCGAAGCCGCCGGTAGCGCTGCGGGGAAAACATCCCCGCACGAGTTGCCGGAAGGGTCTGCATACGCGCCCGTCATCCCACGCTCTTCTCATCTAGTTCGGAATGGGAGATCGCCACAAAAGTGACTATTGCCGAAAGTCGGCGTCTCCTTTTTGTTCAATTCAAAATATTACCTCGATGTGTCGCGATTCTTTACGCCGCTTCCGAATGGTCGATTTGCTCGTCTGGTGCGACGATTGATTCTCGTGTATCGAACAAGTCATCGTGGGGTGCGCCTTCGTTTTGCCTTGCTGTTGCGAGACTCACGATGACTTTCGCGAGCTTGCGAATGTCAGGTGGATCGTGGCGGATGCCTCGAATCGCCACACTCCGAGTATTGACGGGGCGGCGGTTTCTCGGCCTTCTCTTTCTCTGCGGAGTCATAGGTCACCCCGAACCGGAGCGGGAGGCCACGTCGTCGGCCGGGCGCCCTCGGTGTCCGCTGGGCCGCTGGGGGCTCCGGGCGGGGCCATCTCCGGTCGGCAGCGACCGCGTGGGAGAGCCGCCGGTTCGCGGTGACGACTGGCCAGCCCGGCGCTTGCGGGCCGCGGCGGGCCGGACCGGCACGAACGCCGGCTGTACTGGCTGAACGGGATAGCCCTCCCGCCGGAGTTCCTCGTCGACTTCCCGCTGCAGCGCGGTGATGACCTCGATCGTCAACCCGTCCGGATAGTGGTCCGCGGCCATCACGCGGCCCGCCGTTGGTCGGGCGGCAGCGCATTCGCCGAGTCGTCTGTGGTCCTGGCCGAGGATGGGATAGGCCACGAGCGCCGGTCGGCGGCGGCGAACTCGTCGGCGGTGACCAGCGGCGGGTGCACCCACACCTGCGACCAGACCCAGTCAGTTCGCGGAGTCGGCTTTCCGTGGTGGGTGCGTCCCCAGACCTGGCGGCCGAGGTACTTCGGGTTGCGCAGGATCGCCCGCACCATCGCCACCGTCCACACGCCAGGCTCGCCCGTCTCGGGGTCCAACGGCGCGGGGTAGCGGGACGCGGCGAGTCGGCGGCCGATCTCGGTGGTGGACAAGCGATCCTCGCCCCTCCACAGGAAGATCATCCGCACCGTGGAGGCTTCGACCGGTTCGATCAGCAGCCGGGTGCGCCAGCGCGGTCGTCGGCCTTCCGGAGTGACCCGGACCCGCTGGGCTCGATAGCCGTAGGGCACGTCTCCGGTGTTGAAACCGGCGCGCACCAGTTCCTCGGACACGGTGCGGGCCGCGGCGACGTTGGTGGCGTGGTAGTCGCGCAGAACGTGCTGCCGGACGCGCCACGACGGCTCGGCCTCCTCGTTCGGGTTCGTCGCCGAGCAGAACAGCCGGGCACCCGTCGCCGCGAGGCGTTGCCAGACCGTGTGGCGACCGGCGGTCGCCGCCCAGCGTGGAATGCCGTCGCCGGACTCATCCCGCGCGGAGGTGTTCGAAGGCATGGGATTCTCCATTCCGTGAAGGCGGCCTACGCCGCGGGCGAGTTCTGCGCGCGAGCGGCAATCCGGCCGCGCGCCTGGCGTGGGCGCGGCGAGCCAGGGCGGGTGCGTCCGTTCTTCTGGCCGCGTGCCCGCGACCCTTGGCTGCGCGGGGAAGTCGGCCCACAGCCGGGCTTGTGGCCGAGTTCCCCGGCGCGCAAAGAGGTCCGCAGGCGGGTATGCCAAGCCAGCGCGAAGCGCACGCAATTGGATTCGCTGCGATGGCTGGGCGAACAGCCGGGGACATACCTGCCCCGGAAACTCCAGGCCGCCGAGTCGCTACTGGAGATCGCGTCGGCATAGCGCCCCAGCCCCAGAACCTTCGCGCCGAAAGCGTGCAAGCGATACCCACGAGCCGCCAGTGACCGCACGATCTGCTCGACCTCGGCGGTGTGCTGGCGCCGGCACACGCTGCCGACCCCGACCAAGGGCAGCGCGGCGAGATCGACGTCGTGTCGTTCGTAGAGATCCGCGCACCGGTGGTAGTCGGCAATGGACTGTCCTTGCAGGACCGGGATGATCGGCAGCTCGGGCGCGAGATCGCGCAGCCGCAGGTAGTTCGCGACGGTGCGCTGCTGGTGGACGCGCACCGTGGAGCCGGTGCGGGCCAGGACATGGGCCTCGGTCATGTGGTCCATCGGCGCGGCCCACGCGAGGTGGCCGATCTCGGTGGCGTAGCGGCGCACCGCGTGGATGTAGGCGTGTTCGGTGGTGCGCCACCGGCCGTGCATCGACAACTCGGTGAAGCCGCCGGAGTCGCACGCCCACGGCCCGCTCGCGCGCGGCAGGCTACGCCGGCCGGTCAGCCGTCGGTGCGAGACCAGCAGGGGCACGCCCAGGTCGCGGGCCAGCCAGGCGGGCTGGTGGGTGCCGAGGTAGAACCTCATCGCCGCACCGCCTGCCTGGCTGTCTTGACCGCGAGGAGCGCCGCGACGGTGAGCACGGTGGCGACCGTCTTGCCCAACACTTGGCCGGGCACGAGGGCGAAGCCGCCGAAGGCCAGAGGCACGAACAGCACGCTGTCGATCCCGAGCCCCACGAGGTTCGAGGCCGTCACCGCGCCGAGCACCGACCAGCCACGCAGCCGGCCGTAGACGATCGAGCCGACGAGTTCGGAGGTGGTGAAGGCGAGCACGCTGGCCACGGCGATCTGCGGCGTGGCCAGCAGCCAGGACAGTCCGGCGCCGGCCGCGATCGCGCCCAGCACACCGCGCCCGCCGAGAGCCTCGTGCAGCAGATCGCGCAGGGTGAAGGTCATCCCCGCGCAGAGCGTCCCAGCGGGTACCACGACCGCCCCGAACTCCAGTGGGCTCCAGTGCGTGGAGGCCCAGTTCGCCAGCACGATGGTGCCGATGTAGGCGGCCAGCACCACCAGGCTCACCCCGGTGACGCGACGGCCTGCCGCGTCGCCGGGGCGGCGGCCGGCGCCGAGCGGCGATGTCGTGAGCGTCGAGGACTTGGGCGCGATCATGCCGCACGCTCCTCGGTGTCGTGCCCGGCGACAGCGGCGCCGGAGCGGCACGACCACGGCGAGCAGCCGTCCGGGTCGTCCTCCTCGTCCACTACCACCGAATCGGCCGTGACGAGCCGCAGATGTCGCCTCGCGGGCGGGTCGAGATCGACCTCATCCAGCGGCTGGCAGGAGCGGTGCAGGAAGTACTGCCCGCGCAACTGCTGTCCCTGGGTGGTCGCGTGCGGGTAGCCATCGCGAATCGCGCGGTCGAAGGCGACCGCGTCGTCCCACCCGTCCGGGTCGTGATCGCGGATCCAGCGCCAGCCCGCGTTGCCGTGGAACGGGCAGCCCAGGCAGGCGGATTTCACGGTCCCCGCGAAGCCGCGTTCGGCGAGGTACTCGACGCAGCGGGCGCGGTCCCAGCCGAGTTCGATCAGCGGGAACACGTTGCGCAGATAGTTGACGCCGGAGTCCTTGGCGCGGGTGAACTCGTCGGTGCTGATCCCGATGGCCTGCTCGACGTACACCCCGCGCGGAACCCGCCGCGGATGCGGGTAGCCCAGCAGCTCGCGCGCCGCCTTCTTCAGCGGCGAAATCTTGTACTCGCTGGTGCATTGACGACGCGCGAGCCCTCGGCTGCCGTCCGGGTTGAGCACGTGCAAAGGCATCGACACGAACCGGTGGGCCGGGTCGAGCGCGTCATCGCGGATGTTGCCCGCCGACACCGTGCGGACCGGAATGCCGAACCTGGCGGCGTGCGCGCGCAGCCGCGCGAGGTTCTCGTACACCGCCTTCGGTTCCCAGCCGGTATCGGCGAACGGAGCGACATCGAAGCCGGGGATCACCCCCTCGCACGCGAGCAGCAACACGGTGCTGCTCTGGATGCCGGCGCCGAGCGACAAGCACCGCAACGCCGGGCCAGAGTCAGGAGTGGACGCTGGAGGGGTCATGCCGCGTTCGCCTCCCGCCCGCGTTCGAGGCGCTCGTCGCAGGCGCCGGTGTCGGCGGCGCCGAGGAGCACGGCGAGGTCGGCCAGCAGCAGCCCGATGGCGTGGGCGGCCTGCTGTGGGACGACGCCGTTTCCCAGGGCTCTGAGCAAGGCGGTACGCGGCAAAGGCAGGCCCGTCACCCAGCCCGGCTCGAGCCCTTGAAGCCACTCCACGAAGGCGGGGGCCAACACGGGTCGGCCGTGTGTGCCGGGCTGGGTGGGAAACGGTGCGCGTCGTCCGAGCACTTGTTCCCACCGCCGCACGGCTGGCGTGTAGTCGCCCCAGTCCATCTCGGGGTGCGCCGTCGCGGTGGGTTCCTGGTCGGCCGGGTCGGCGACGGCTACGAGATGCCGCCGCCGGTCTCCGGGGTGAGCAGCCGCATGACCGCCGAGGGCAGCATCAGGTCGCCCTTGGAGCCCCGCTGCGCCGGGCAGCCCTTCGTCCCGTCGGTCGCGCGCGGCGTCGGCAGGAACGCCTCGGGGTCGGCCAGCGGCAGCACCTGCTGCGACAGCGGCGGACGGAAACCCGCGCCCGCCCGGCGGCCCGCCGTGCCGGTGTCCGACGCTCGCGGTGTCGGCAGCAGCCGCGCCTCGTCGGGCAGCGACGGCCCGCCACCTTGAGTCCTGTGGGTGCAGTTCTTCGCGTCCGAAGCCGTCGGAGTGGGAAGGAGTTTCATCACGGCGTCCACCGCGTCGTGAAGGTTCACCTGATGCCCACCGGCACGACGCCGCACCGGGTCCGCCGGACCCCGGTTGTCGCCGTCGCGCGCTTGCGGGGTCGGCAGCATCCGGGGTGGCAACGGGGCGGGGCCAGGCGAGCAGGAACACCCGCTCGCGTCGGTGTGCCGCGCCGATGTCGGCGGCGCGGACGCTACGCCAGAGCGCGTCATACCCTGCTTCGGCCAGGTCGCCGAGTACACGGTGGAGACCTCCGCCTGCCCACCGAAGCGCGGCGACGTTCTCCACAACGAGCAACGCTGGTCGAAGTATCCGAAGGCCACCCACGATGTCGGTCCACAAGCCACTGCGCTGGCCTTTCTCGATGCCCACGCGCCGCCCGGCGGCGGAGATGTCCTGACAGGGGAACCCGGCGGTGAGCACCTCGACCGGCTCCACCTGCGTCCAGTCGATGGCGCGGACATCGCCGAGGTTCGGCACGCCGGGCATCCGTGCGGCGAGGACTAGGGCGATGTGCGGATCCGGGTCGGCGCACCAGGCGAGGCGGCCCCCACCGAGCGCGGCGAGCACCCCGAGGTCCAGCCCGCCATAGCCGGTACAGACCGAGCCGATGACCGGCCCCGGACTCCCGGCGACCGTCAACGTGTCCGGGGTGGCCGCCCGCACCGCCCCCGCCGCCGTCGTGGGGACGGCGGCGAGGGCGGGGGTGGAGCCGCGCCCGGATCGCGGTGTGGTGCGGCGTGGTCGGGTGCTCATGCCGCCCAGCTCTCCGACACGCCCGAGCCACCCCTCGGGTTCCTGGCGTGTCGTGTCCGGCCGCTGACGTGGCGTCGGGAATCCTGGTGTTCCGTCGCGATTCCTGAACTCGCGGTCCGGCGCAGCGGCGCGCGGAACACCAGGACGTCCTCGTGGCTGATGAGGTGCAGGGGCAGCCCGGCTTCGCGTTGTTTGCGGATGAAGTCGCGCTGGAAGAACGACCCCCTGGGCACCAGGTCGTGCTCGGCGGCGCGGGCCAGCAGCGCGACGCACCGCTCGACCGGTATGAGGCCGGCGTGTAGTCCGCAGGCGAGGATCTGGGAGGGCAGGTCGATCAGTTCGGCGTGCTCGCGCCAGGGCCGGATGGTGATGGCGATGTGCCCGCCCGGCCGCAGGAACGGCACCAACCCGGCGAGGATGCGGGTGAACCCGGACAGCAGCCGGTGGTGCCCGATGTTGGCGAGGTTCCCGCGGTCGAGGGTGTTGCCGTAGAGGTGGTGGTACTTCTGCACGCCCGCGCCCGGCGCCACAGACACTTGTCCGTGCGTGGACGGCCCGTATGGCGGGGAGGTGACCACGAGCGCGGCCTGCCCGAGATACTCCGGTGGCAAGAGTGCGGCGATCTGGCGGGCGTCGCCGTGGAACACCCGCCCGTCGTGTTCCACCCCGGCGGTGTGGGCGAGTGCGAGGTTGGCGCGGGAGACGTCGACCCAGTGCGGCTCGTACTCGATGCCGACCGCGCGCCGTCCGGCGTGCACGGCTTCGACCAACGTGGTGCCGATCCCGCACATCGGATCGAGCACCAGATCGCCGGGCTCGGTGTAGTGGGCGATCGCGTGGGCGGCGACCGCCGGCAGCATCTTCGCGGGGTGCGCGGTCGACTCGGCCACGTACCGGTTCTTGCGCTGCGCGGCCGGGGCGGTCTGCGCGGTCGTCCACACCGACACCGCCAGCTCCCGCCCCGCGTCGTCGGTGACACCCGCGGACGTGGTGGCGGTGGCGGTGTCGAGGGTGTCGATGACGGAGCGCGGGATGCGCTGGGTCGGCCCGTCGACCGCGTTCTCCGCAGGGGCCGACACGGTGTCGGCAGCGGTGTCGGCAGCGGTGTCGGCGGGGGTGTTGGGAGGGGTGTCGGGCAGGGCGTGCGGGGCGCGGTCGTCGGCCACGGGCGTGCCTTTCTGGCGGTGGGTTCCGGTGTGGTCGGGGTGGGGAATCCGCGTGCCAGTCATCGGATGACTCCGGTGTCGAACGCCTGCTCGGCCGGGCTCACGGACAGGGGCTCGTACTCGTGCGGCTGGGCGAAGACCAACACGTCGGAGTGGATGCGCCGATGCGGCGCGGGCAGCCCGCGCACGGCCGCGCGATGCGCGGCGCGCGCCTCGTCCTCGGCCGTTGTGGTGTCGAGTGCGGTGAGGGATTCGACGGCGAACCGGCCCTCGCGCACCGGCGCGTGCAGGGCGACGATGTGCTGGAGGTAGAGCAGGTCGGCGTTCTGTGCGGCGGCCACGACCGCGCCGGTCGGGTCGATCAGCTCGCCCGCCGGCCAGTCACAGTGCGTGAGCACGGCGAGGATCCCACCGACCCGCAGCAGCCGGGCCGCGGCCAGCGCCACCAGGTCGCTGGTGTGGTCGCCGCCGTGCTCGGGACGCAGGCTCGTGATGATCAAGTCGGTGTCCGGCGGCGCGGCGTCGGCGCCGTCGAGCACCCCGCCGCCCAGGTCGGGACGCGACAGTTCGGAGACGGTTGCGGGTGCGCTGTCGGGGGTGCCGACAAGGTCGGCCCAGAACGGTCGCGACCCCGGACCGGTGGCGGCCGGGTCGACCGGGACGCGCACCACGCGCGCGGTCCGGTGCAGGCCCTCGACGGCGGCGAGCGCGTCGGCCACAGCGTCGTCCGGCTCGGCTCCGGGGGCGTGGGCGAGCACCCCGTCGGAGAAGACCGGCGTGAGCCGCGGACGCGTGCTCGGGGTCGGCCGCGCGGTCGGCCAGGGCAGCAGCGTGACCCGCCCGCCGGGCTCGCTGAACGCGCCGACAATCTTGGCGACGATCGGTGCCGGCCAGGTCGCGTCGAGGTCGACCGGCGCCGCGCCGGCCGTCCACACCGTCGCCGGAGTCGGCGTCGAACTTGACCCGCGTGACCGCGCGCGGGCGCGCGGCGAGCCGGGCTTGGCGGGGCTGACCCTGGTGGTGGTCGACGCGGTCGGATACGGGCGGCGCTCGACGCCCCGGCGGGTACCGGAGCGGGTGCCCGCCGGGCGGGTGGAGTGGTCGCGTCGCCTCGGGCCATGCGGTGCGGACCGGCGCGCCGGGTGGTCGGACTGGGGCATGGGGTTCCTCGCAGAGCCTCGGGTGTTGCGCCGCGTGTGGACGGGGCGCCCTGGAACACTCCTGGACTCCGAAATCCGGCCCTTTTTTCAACAGCCCATACCCAACTTTCTTCAAATATTTTTCCGCCCGGCCCGCAGTGCGGTGGAGCGGAAAACACGCTCGCGCGCCCGCGCGAAGAACCCGCGAGAACCCGCCGCCGAAGAAAGCTGGAAAAAAAACTTCGACGGGTTTCTCCCGTCTCAACCCCCGACGTGTGCCGAGTCGGCCGCCGGGATCACGTGCCCCGCCACCAAAACGCCACCAAACCGCCACCAAAACATCGTTACAGCAGCTCAGAGGCTATTACCGGCGATCATGTAAATGATCTTGACGTGAGCCGCGACGGGCGGCCCGGCGGGGTTGAAGATGATCTTTGTGGCGGTCGGAAACGATCACTCAAGATCATCGGTGGCGGTTTGGTGGCACTCCGGTGGCGTTTTGGTGGCGTTTTGGTGGACTTGATTTGGCTTCCTTGCCTGGTCGTTGTTTCTCCGGCCACGCAAAGGAGCCGATTATGCCGGCGAATCGTGTATTCCGTAACGCGCCTTTCGAGCGTGAATCGCTGCCGCTGGACTCCGCGCGGACGGCGTTTCGGTGGCTGGTTACCGGACCGGAACCGCTGTGGGTCGATGGCCGCTTCTTCCCCGGTCTGCCTCGGCGGCGGGTTGCGCTGGATGAGCTTTCCACCCTGCTGCGCGATCCGCAGTTGCCGCTCTCGACCGTGGACTCGGCCTGGGTGCACCTGGTCACCCGTTCCCGCGATGAGGGCGGCGCCTGGACGGTGGCCTGCGTCGGGCTGGCGTTGCACGCGCTGATCCCCATCGTCGCCAAGCTGTGCCGCAAGTACGCCGACGACCATCACGACATTCACGCCGCCGTGCTGACCGGCTTCCTGTCCGAGCTGGCGCACATGGACCTCGCCCGGCCGTGGGTGCTGTGGCGGCTGCGCTGCGCCGCGCTGCGCGCCGGCCACGTCTTCATCCGCGACGCGCTGGACCGCCCGACACCGACGGATGAGGACTTCCACTCCAGCGAGCCGACCCTGCCGTGGGGGCACGAGGACTTCGTGCTCGCCCGCGCGGTGGCCGAGGGCGTCATCACCGGCGAGCAGGCCGAGCTGATCGGTGCCACCCGGCTGGAGCCGGAGTACACCCTCACCCAGGCCGCCGCGGACCGCGGCGTGAGCTACAAGGCCATCGAACAAGTCCGCCGGCGTGCCGAGCACAAGCTGGCCGCCTGGCTCGCCGAGCAGGCCCCGCACGACGACTCCGGTGACCGCCGCGAACGCGATGTGGAGGTCCGCGCGGTCCACATGGCGACCATCATCGCCGCCGCCCGCACCGCCGCCCGACGGGCCGCGCGCCCCACCACAAGCGAGCCCGACACATCACGCACGGTAACGGCCGTCGGGGGAAAGTCGTCGAAAAAAGTTCGGGGTCGCGTGTTGAAAAAGACCCCGAAATCCGGAGTCCAGGGCTGCGGGAGAAAAGCAGCCGCTCCCGCGCACACCACCTCGCCCACCCGGCCCGCCGGCACCACCCGGCGGCCCTCGGGCACGACTCCGGGAGTGCCGCGATGCGCCTGACCCGTTCCCTCACTCGCCGCCCACCGCACCACCGCGGCGGCGACCGCCGGCCTCGCCGCCGTCCTGCCACCACGCACCTCACGGCGGCTCGGCCAGCCCATCGGATCCGGTCCTGCATGTCCCGGCCGAGCGCCGACGCACCCACCACACCTCCGACCTCCGTCCGGTCGGCGGGGCGTCGCAGCACCGCCTGGCGACGCGTCCTGGTGATCACCGAGCTGGCGGTCGTCGCACTGGTGGTCTCCGCCGCCGCGTCGATGCCGGTGGCGCACGCGGAGACCACGCAGGTGCTCGCCCTGGCCGGGTCGATCGATCAGGTGCTGACCAACATCCGCAACTGGGTGATGGGCATCCTCGCCGGTCTGGCGACGGTGTTCCTGTCCATCGGCGGGGTGCGCTACGTGATGGGCGGCGGCGACCCCGGCGAGATCGAGAAGGCCAAGACCGCGTTCAAGGCCGCCGGGATCGGCTACGGCCTGGCCGCGCTCGCGCCGCTGGTCGTCACCGTGCTCCAGGGCATCGTGGGGGCCTGAGCCATGGCCCGCCGACCAGGCCCGACCAGGCCCACCCGCCGTGCGACATCGGCCGCTCCGACCGTGGCCAGCCTGCACACCGACGCGCCCGTCCAGGCCGGTCCGGAGGCCGCTGGCGCCGACCGGGAATTGCTCGCGCCCCCGGCCGCGAGCACGACCCGGCGCGCCGACGGCCGGCGCCGACGGCCCCGCCGGTGGACGGGGTGGCTGCCGCGGATGACGCGAGGCCGCGCGCTGGCGATGCTGGCGGTGAGCCTGGTCGTCCTGCTCGGCGGAACCCTCGCCGTCAACGCCGCCGCCGCGCCCGGTGCCGGTCCGGTCGCCGCGCAGCCCGCGCCGACCCCGCCGCTGCCGCCGGTGGACACGTGCACGCCGGACTCGCCGCTGCCGGTCTGCCACCTGCCCGCGCCGACCACCACACCGCCGCTGACCGGGGTGCCGCTGCCGCTGCCGACCGGGCCGAGCACACCGGTGACCTGCTTCCCCGGCTCGCTGCAAGACGAGTGCCTCCACCCCACCACCGCGCCCACCGCCACCGCCCCTCCCCCATGCACGGGGGAGGGCTGCATCCCGCAACCCACCACCTCGGCACCCGCGCCGACCAACCCCGGCACCGGACAGCCCAGCGATGGTGGAAACGGCGGCAGTGATGATGCTGACTGCGGCATCACCAACGTCGGCGGCTGCATCACCAACGCGATCAACGGCTTCTTCCGCGGCATCGTCACCGCCGCACTCAACCCGCTACTCGATCTGCTGTCCAAGACACTGCTGACCACGCCGACACCGGACTCGCTGCCGCGCATCGGCGAGTTGTGGAACAACTCCTGGCAGATCCTGCTCGCCAGCTACGCCCTGCTGATCCTGATCGCCGGGATCCTGGTCATGGGCTACGAGACCGTCCAGACCCGGCACTCGATCAAAGAGATCGCGCCCCGGATCGTGGTCGGATTCCTCGCCGGAGCCCTGTCGCTGTGGGTGGCGACCAAGGCCATCGAGATCGCCAACGGACTCGCGCAAGCGGTCATGGGCGGCGGGCTGGACGCCAGCTCGGCCGGCGACACCCTGAAAAACCTGGTGTTGAGTTCGCTCAACGGCGGGATCTTCATCATCTTCATCGGCATCTTCCTGGCCGGGATGCTGATCGTCCTGCTCGTCACCTACATCGTGCGCGTCGCCCTTACCATCATCCTGATCGCCGGGGCGCCGATCGCCCTGATGTGCCACGCGCTCCCGCAGACTGAGGGCATCGCCCGCTGGTGGTGGAAGGCGTTCGGCGGCTGCCTGGCCATCCAGGTCGGCCAGTCGCTGACGCTGATCACCGCGATGAAGGTCTTCCTCGCGCCCGGCGGGTTCACCCTGTTCGGCCCCACCATGAGCGGGCTGGTCAACCTGCTCGTCGCGCTCGCGCTGATGTACATCCTGTTCAAGATCCCGTTCTGGTTCCTGGGAGCGCTGCGCGGCGGCGGTGGCCGCTCGCTGCTCGGCTCGATCGTGCGCGGCTTCATCGCCTACAAGACCTTCGGCCTGCTCGGCGGCCGAGGCGGCGGCGGTGGCCGCAAGCCACGCCCGTCCGGAGGCGGTCGCGGCGGCAACGGCGGTGGTGATGCGGGTCGTGGACCGGCCGACCCCTACGCCCGCACCCGCAGCACCGGAGACGGCCAGTACGTGCTGCCGTTGACCGGGGTGCGCCGCAGCCGTACGACGGCCACACCCAAGCCCGCCCCCAGCGCGGCGAAGCCACGTGCCGCGCGGGGCCGCCAGCTGGCGCTGCCGCTCGGGGATGACTGGCCGGAGAACAAACCGGTCCTCGGACGCGACGGCCAGTACCGGCTGCCGCTGGACGTCCAGCGGGTCACGCCCACTCCGCCGCCACCCGGCCAGGGCGGTCGGCCGCGGGGACGCCCTCGTGGCGGACAGCAGTTGGAGTTGCCGTTCGACCCGTACAAGGGCAACCGGGCGACCCGCTCGGGGCAGTACCCGCTGCCGTTGGGCGTGACGCGCACGCCGCGCCCGGCCAGCCCGCCGCCGGTGACGCCACCGCCGTCACGGCCACGCGGCACGCAACTGGAGTTGCCGTTCGACCCCTACAAGGGCAACCGGGCGACCCGCTCCGGGCAATACCCGCTGCCCTTCGACGGCATCAAACGAGTCCCCGCCACGCCCGCATCGCCGCCATCGGCCGCGCCGTCCCGGCCGGCCCCGCGCCCCGGTAGTCAGCTCCGGCTCCCGCTGGACCTGCCGAAACCCCCACGCCCCACCCCGCCGCCCGCATCTGGAGGACAGCCGTGAGCACGCCCTGCTACAGCCCGGACGGGCTGACCTACGCCGACATCACCGCACTCCAACGCGAGGTCACCGCGGAACTCCGCCGGGAGGGCCATATCCCGTGGCCGCGCCGTAACCGGCGGCGTCGCGGCGCTGCCCGTCCGCGCGACGCGCGCACCCAGGCCGCGCCCGTGTCCCGGCCTCCGGCACCACGGCAAGGCCAGGGGCGAGGTGAGCACCAGTGAGCCACCAGGACACGGCCGGGTCGTCTGCCGTGCGTATTCCCGCCGACGTCGACATGGCCGATCGCGTCCTCGGCCCGTTGACCGCCCGCCAATTGGGGATCCTCGCGGTGACCGGCCTGGTCCTCTACGCCGCCTGGTCCGCCACCCGCGCGGTCCTGCCGATCCCGGTGTTCCTCGCGCTGGCGATCCCGGTCGCGGCGAGCGCGGCGATCCTCGCGCTCGGCCAGCGCGACGGGATCAGCCTGGACCGGCTGCTGGTCGCCGCGATCCGGCAACGCATGGGACCGCGCCACCGCGTCGCCGCCCCCGAGGGCGTCCGGCCCGCGCCGGAATGGCTGACCACCCAGGCCAACGCCACCACCGCGAGCCGCATGGCGGGCACCGGCAAGAACAGGCCAGCCAAGAGCGCCACGGGCACGGCGCCGGTGTCCGAGCAGATCTCGCCGTCGGCGTTGCGGCTGCCCGCCGAAGCGGTCACCGACACCGGGGTCGTCGACCTGGGCACCGATGGCCTGGCCGTGGCCGCGGTCGCCTCCACGGTGAACTTCGCGCTGCGCACACCGGCCGAGCAAGAGGCGCTGGTCGCGAGCTTCGGCCGCTACCTGCACAGCCTGACCGCGCCCGTGCAGGTGCTGGTGCGCACCGAACGGCTGGACCTGTCCGGCCAAATCAGCGAGTTGCGGGCACGCGCGGGCGGACTGCCCCACCCGGCGTTGGAGGCCGCCGCCCTCGAGCACGCCGACTACCTCGTGCAGCTCGCCGAGCAGACCGACCTGCTGCGCCGCCAGGTGCTGCTCATCCTGCGCGAACCGATGAGCGCGACCGCCGCGTCGGCCGACGGGCTCGGCGGACCCGGCCCACTTGCGGTGCTGTCCTCGCTCGCCCGCGGCAAACGCCGCGCGACCACCACCGGCGCGGCCAGTGCCGGGGCGCGGCGGGCGGCCGAATCGCGGCTGGTGCGCCGCCTCGGCGAGGCCATCGAGCTGCTCGCCCCGGCCGGGATCGTCATCACCCCGCTGGACGCCGGGCAGGCCACCGCCGTGCTCGCCTCGGCGTGCAACCCCGACACCCTCCTGCCGCCCTCCGCGGCCCTGGCCGGAGCCGACGACGTCATCACCACCGCCGGCGGCGACCTGGATGACGACCTCACCGACGACCGCACGTTCTGGCCGGCCGACGGCCGTGCCGAGTTCGGCCAGGACGAGTACGACCCGGACGACGGCGAGGTCGACGACTGGGACGACGAGGACGACGACGACTACGAGGAGAGACATCTCAGGTTCTTGAAAGTCAAGCCGCAGCGGTGAGTGGAGGTGGAAAGGCCCGATGTTCGCTGAAACCGTGTTGATGCTGAAGGCAGTGGTAGAGCTGCCCGAGGAACTTGTTGAACAGGTGTCGCTGGGCCTGGTGGTTCCAGTCTCCGGTGGCGCGGCGGGCGTCGAAGTGGCGTCGTGCGCCTGGGCTGGCTTTGAGCGAGGCGAGCGCCCAGGTGTGGCCGACGGCGGCCAGGCGCCGGTTCTTGATGTGCCGGTGCAGCACGACTTTCTTCTTCCCGCTGGCACGGGTGATCGGTGCGGAGCCGGCGTATGCCTTGAGGCCCCGAGCATCGGCGAAACGGGTGCGGTCGTCTCCGATCTCGGCGAGCACCCGAGCGCCGCTCAGCAGTCCCAGTCCCGGGAAGCTGACCATGATCTCGGCGTCCGGGTGCTGCTCAAAATGAGCTTCAGCTGCCTCCTGCAGCTGGTCAGCCGCAACGCATGCTGCCTCGAACTGGACCAGAAGCGCGGTCAGCTGCAACGCCATCGCGTTCTCCACCAGCGGTGGTTGGCGCAGCTGCTCGTGGCCGAACAGGTCGTGCAGGGCGTCGGCATCGCGGCCGATGTGTTTGCGGCGTCCAGCTTCGGTCAGCAGGGTCCGCAGCTGTGTGCGGGTCAGCGCCGCGGCTGCTGCCGGTGTCGGTGCGGTGCGCAGCAATGCCCGAGCGTCCGCGCGGGCCAGGCCACCGCTGGGCAGCAGGCTCACCGCGGCGAGAGCGGCTGGATGGTAGTCCTTGAGCAGGGAGCGGATCTGGTTGCCCAGCTGCTGTCGCGCCCAGACGGTGTCTTGTTGGGCGCGAGCGAGCACACGCACGGCCTGGGCGAGCTCGGTGTCCGCGGACAGCATCCGGTGGGCGTGAGCGTCGGTGCGGATGATGTTGGCCAGCACGACCGCGTCCGCCGGATCGGACTTCGCGCCCGAGACCTGGTGGCGGGATCGGTAACGCGAGGCCGACAGCGGGTTGATCGCGTAGATGCCGCGTCCAGTCGCCCGCAGGGCGGCGACCAGCAGACCTCGATCGGTCTCGATCGCCACCGGGGTCGGCTGCTCGGCGGTGTCGCCGGCATCGGCCAGCATGGCCAGCAGCCGGGCGAAGCCCTCGGCGGTGTCACGGATCCGCCCACTGACCACTACCGTTCCGGCCTCGTCGATGATCGCGACGTCGTGGTGAGGTCGGCGCGGAGCGCGGTGTCGGGGTTGCTCCCGATCCGTTTCTCCGCGCCGCCTTCCCGAACCGGACGTGCGAGTTGTCCCCGCATCCGGCTCTCCACAAGTCCCGTTGGGCGGGTGCTTTCCTCATGCCTTACTGGGCCAGGGCGACGGGATCGTCGTTCCCCGTGGTCGGTAGCGCGTGGTGGTCACCGATCCGGGGTTGAACAACACGGCTTCTCCCGCCCGTGGCCACCATCCGCCGTCGCAGTGACGGCGGCGCAGTTCCTTCCAGCCCATGTTGGGGTGCTTGCGTCGGAGCCATCCGAACACCTGCCGCCAGGCAATCATGCGCAGGTATTCAAATGCCCGGCTCGACACACCTGGGCGGAAGTACGCGGTCCAGCCCCGCAGCACCTGGTTGAGCTTGTGCAGCAGGACTGCCAGCGGCAGGCTGACGTTCATCCGGCAGATCGCCTTCGTCTTGGCCTTAATGGACTTCAGAGTCTTCTTGGCCGGATAGTTGTAGACGTAATGCCGGACGGTGCCTCGCTTGCGGTGGCGCTGGATGCGCCAACCCAAGAAGTCGAGGCCCTCGTCGATGTGGGTAATCAGCGTCTTGTCCTCCGACAGCCGCAGGCCGACGGTGGACAAGACCTCCGCCACTTCGGGGAGCAGTCCCTCCGCGTGCGCTCGTGTCCCGGAGATCAGAATCACGAAGTCGTCCGCGTACCGGATCAACCGGCAGTTGGGCAGTCCCTTGCGGCGGCGGGTCCACCGCTGTTTTGTGGTCGACCGTGGCCCACCGGGATGCTTGACGAAATGCTCGTCGAGCACCGACAGTGCAACGTTGGCCAGCAGCGGGGACAGAATCCCACCTTGCGGGGTGCCAGTGACCGTTTCCTTCGACGTGCCTATCTCGGTGAGGATGCCCGCCTTCAGAAACGCCTTCACCAGTGCGAGAACGCGCTTGTCCCCGATCCGAGCCCGCACCCGATCCATCAGGGCCGGATGCGAGATCTCGTCGAAGCAGGCCGTGATGTCGCCCTCCAGCACCCACTCGTAGGTCTTGGATGCCAGGAAGACGGTCTCGGCCATCGCGTCGTGCGCGCGCCGCTTGGGCCGGAAACCGTACGAGCACGGCATGAAATCCGCCTCGAAGATCGGCTCCAGCACCAGCTTCAAGGACGCCTGCACCACCCGGTCGGTCACTGTGGGGATGCCCAAACGTCGCCGCTTGCGCGAGCCTGGTTTGGGGATCATCCGTTCCTTGACCGGCATGGGTCGGAAGCTGCGCGACTTCAGTTGTTCGCGCAACTCGGCGAGGAAGCCCTCCGCGCCAATCCGGTCCCGGACGAAGGCGGCGGTCTGTCCGTCGACTCCGGCCGAGCGTGCGCCCTTGTTCCCCGCAACCCGAGCCCAGGCAACCAACAGGAAGCTGGGATCGCTGACGAAGTTGAAAATGTCGTCGAACCGGCGATGAGGATCGTCGTTCGCCCAACGGTGCAACTTGGTCTGGATCTCCAGTACCCGGCGCTCGGCCCAATACAGAACCGCCTCCGGATCGCGGGTGTTCACCCGTGGCCTCCCAGCATTCCAGTGTCCTCCTTGCAGACTTGCTGGCTCCCTTCGCCCTGTGACCGGCTTTCCCGGCCTCCGACTACTACGGAGCCTCCGCCCCGTCCGATGCCTTCAGCAGACGACGTGCCTGCCCGTCCTCCGCGCTGGCTGCGCGAGGCGAGGGCGACACCGGACGGTTCCCACGTTCACCTCGAAGTCGATCGATGGGTGAGGCGCCCAGCTCTACCCCTGCGGCATCGCCACGGCTACGCCGCAGACCTTCGCCGTGGCCTCCCGACGGCTCACCACATCCCCGCCGGGAGTTCTCCACCGCCCACCGGACGATGGATACGCACCGCACCCAGCCCCTATCCACCAAGTTTGAGCTGGTGGGCCGTTAAGGGGCGTCAGACACTGGTTCCTCTCGTACGCCTTCCCATCTCGCTGACCGGACCCGCACCGTCTGGCAGTACCGGCACGTCCCGGCGTTGTCGGGGCTGCTCCCACCCTCACCGGCGTCTCCCGGATCAGGCTGCCCCCAGCTTCACCCGCCCACTGCGATGGCCGGATGGCAAAGGCCTTTCACCTCCGCTCGACTCGAAGCGCCTCGTGGCGCACGTGGTTCTCGGCCCAGTCGATGCCACAAAACAGCGCCAACTGATCACTTCTCCTTTGGTGTCAACACTTTTCGTGAGTCCGGGTGAAGTCACTCGACGCCCTAATCGCGGGACTCTGCGGTCCGTCATCTCAGTAGCCGTGCGTGACTCCAGCACACCGCAGGAACCTCGTTCTGTCGCAGAGCTCACGGCTCGGGAACGCATGGTGAGGTCACTTCCTGCGGCGGACTCGGGCAACGCACACCCAACCACCACTCGATCACTGACTCGCCAGCGGACGCGCCCTCTCTCTCATGGGGCCTTGCAGACCAGGGGGCGGTTAGGCGTCGTCCGCCGACGAGCAGCAATCTCCGGCCGCTCACAGGCGCCGTTCTCTCTCAAGACATCTGATGTCTGGAAACCACAGGCGTCATGCAGCAGCCGGAAGTCCAATCCCTACCACACGATTAGGGGGCGGTTGTGATGACCACCCGAGCACGAACCCGGCGCGGACAGCGCCGCCCCACGACCCGGCCCGCCGCGCACCGGGCTGGTCACCGGGCCGCCGCATTCACCCCCGACGCGCTGTCCGTCGGCGCACGGCACCTGGAGGTCGGCAACGAGTGGGTAGCCAGCTTCGCCGTCACGGGCTTTCCGCGTGAGGTGCATCCCGGCTGGCTCGCGCCCTTGCTGACCTACCCCGGCAGGTTGGATGTCGCGCTGCATGTCGAGCCGATCGACCCGGCCACCGCCGCCGCCCGGTTGAAGAAACAGCTCGCCAAACTCGAGTCCGGCCGGCGGCACACCGCCGAACACGGCCGCCTCTACGACCCGCAGGTCGAGGCCGCCACCGAAGACGCCTACGACCTCAGTTCTCGCGTGGCGCGGGGCGAGGGGAAGCTGTTCCGCGTCGGGCTGTACCTCACCATCCACGCCCCCTCCGAGCGGGCGCTGGCCGACGAGGTGGCCGCGCTGCGCTCGCTGGCGGCCAGCCTGCTGCTGGATGCCAAGCACACCACCTACCGGTCGCTGCAGGGCTGGGTCTCGACCCTGCCGATGGGCCTCGACTTGATCGGGATGCGCCGCACGTTCGACACCAGCGCGCTCGCGGCGGCGTTCCCATTCACCTCGCCGGACCTGCCCGCCGCCGACCCGACCAGCGTGGCCGCCCCGTCGGGGGTGCTCTATGGCTACAACGTCGGCTCCCAGGGGTTGGTGCACTGGGACCGGTTCGGCGAGGGGATGCACAACCACAACTCCGTCATCCTCGGCCGCTCCGGCGCGGGCAAGTCCTATCTGGTGAAACTGGAACTGCTGCGCTCGCTGTATCGCGGGATCGAGATCGCGGTCGTCGACCCCGAGGACGAGTACGCCCGTCTCGCGAGCGCGGTCGGCGGCACCTACGTCCACCTCGGCGCCGCAGGCGTCCGGCTCAACCCGTTCGATCTGCCGATCCACACACGGCCTGATGGGCGCCGCACCGCGCCGAAGGACGCCCTGATCCGGCGCAGCCTGTTCTTGCACACCGTCATCGCCGTGCTGGTCGGCGGGGAGCTGGAGGCCGCCGAGCGGGCTGCGCTGGACCGGGGCATCGCCGCCACCTACCAGCAGGTCGGGATCACCGCCGACGCCCGCACCTGGACCCGCCCGTCACCCACGTTGCGGACCTTGCACGACCAGCTCGCCACCGCGGGCCAGGCCGGCGACCGGGCCGCCGCCGAGCTCGCCGCGCGGCTGCATCCCTATGTGGAGGGCGCGTTCAAGCAGCTGTTCGACGGGCCGACCACGACCCAGCCCGAGGGGCATCTCGTGGTGTTCAGCCTGCGGGACCTGCCCGACGAGCTGAAGCCCATCGGCACCCTGCTCACCCTGGATGCCGTGTGGCGGCGGGTGTCCAACCCCGCGATCCGCCGCCCGCGCCTGGTGGTCGTGGACGAGGCGTGGCTGCTGATGAAAGAGAAATCGGGCGCGGAGTTCCTGTTCCGCATGGCCAAAGCCTCCCGCAAGCACTGGGCCGGTTTGACCGTCGCCACGCAGGACACCGCCGATGTGCTCGGCAACGACCTCGGCAAAGCCGTGGTGGCCAACGCAGCGACCCAGATTCTGCTGCGGCAGGCGTCCCAGGCCATCGACGAGATCACCCAGACATTCGATCTGTCGGCCGGGGAACGTCAATTCCTGCTCTCGGCCGATCGGGGCCAGGGATTGCTGTCGGCCGGAACCCAGCGGGTCGCGTTCCAGAGTATTGCCTCACCGACCGAGCATCACCTCGTCACCAGCAACCCGGCCGAACTCGCCGGATACGAGGACAACGCGGACACCGGCGACACCGAACAGTCCTATGTCGACCTGGGCTGGGCTGACGACACCACCGACGAGCAGGCGTACGCGGCCGGGACCGATGAATTCGGTTCGGCCGGCCCCGACGACGACATCGAACTCGATGCCGCCTAACAGCCGCCATCCCGTTTCCGTCTGACCATTCTTCGCAGCCTTTTGGGGAAGGAATCTGAATGATCGTGTCAAGCGGCCGAAGTGATCGGTGTTGGCGCGGTCGGGGTGAAAGTCCGGCCGTCGCGCAGCAGCGCCCAGAGGACGTCGACGAGGCGGCGGGCGAGGGCCAGCAGGGCCTGGGTGTGGATGAGCCGCTCTCCGCGTTTTTTGTCGTAGAAGACCCGCGAGGGTCCGTTCGCGCGGATGCTGGACAGAGCGGCCATGTAGAACACCCGGCGCAGCCTGCGGTTGTAGCGCTTGGGTCTGCGCAGGTTGCCGGTGACGCGGCCGGAATCCTGGGGCACGGGAACGAGTCCGGCGTAGGAGGCCAGGCGTCCGGAAGTAGCGAATCCGGCCAGATCACCGCCGGTGATCACGACGAACTCCGCACCGAGGATGGGCCCGAACCCGGGCAGCGACTCGATGATCTCGGCCTGGGGGTGGGCCCGGAACCGGTTGGTGAGCAGCTTGTCAGTGTCCTTGATCTGGCGGTCCAGGTCGAGCAGTTGGGCGGCCAGTCGCGCGATCAGTCCCGCGGTGGTCGCTTCGCCCGGCAGCCGCACTGTTTGAGCCTGGGCTGCGGCCAGCGCTGCGCTGGCCATGCCAGGGATGCCTTTGGGCCAGGCGCTGTGCTCACGCAGGTAGGTGACCAGGCCGTTGTCGCCGGCAGCGCGGATCGCCTCGGGCGTCTGGAAGCCGGTGAGCAGGATCAGCGGCGAACGGGTCGAGTAGTCGAAAGCCCGTTCCAGCGCGGGAAAGATGCCGGTCAACAGGTCGCGCAGCCGGTTGATGCCACGGACCCAGTCGGCCATCAGGTCTTCGCGGTGCGCGGTCAGTGTCCGCAGTTCGACTACCAGTTCGTCGGTGGCGGTGACCACGGTCAGGTCATGGCGCATGCGGGCGGTCTCGGCGATCACCCGTGCGTCCTTGGAGTCCGTTTTGGACTCGCCGCGGAACACTCCGGTCATCCGGTTGACTACCCGGCCCGGGACATACACGACCCGTTGCCCGCTGGCCACGAGCACCGCGACCAGCAGCGCGGCGGCGTTGCTGGTCAAATCGATCGCCCACCGGACCTCGGTCGCGGCCTTGCCGGCCCGCGCGACCAGCTGCTCGATCGCTGCCTGGTCGTTGGCGACTTTCTGCGAGAACACGATCTTGCCGGTCGGGTCCATCGCGCACGCGTGATGCGTGGCCTTGCCGACATCGATACCGACCCAGACCAGTGGCCGATCCGTCACGCTCTAGCTCCTGTTGTCGCAGGTCAACCCCGTGGACAACCCCGCCAACAGGTCCCTAAACAGCGACGATTCGCACCAGATCTGAATCAGTGGCCAGGGCGTCCAGAACGACGGGGCGGCCATTCCTTCCGAGCCACCGTGGGGCAGACACGCAATCAGCCACACCCCATCGCCCTGGGCATCCGGGGCACCAACCCCGAACAACATCAACCTTAGAGCTTGTCTCATGTGGTGAGTTTTCGGAGTTTCTTGTAGCAGGTGATGGTGGCGCCGAGGGTGAGGAAGGCGAGGTAGTGGCTGGCTTTGCGTTCGTAGCGGATGGTCAGGCGTCG
>Ga0164243_10003422_pt1 | contig 25425 bp, 25 predicted proteins | sample OricompcompostOP_FD_108781 | JGI IMG/M metagenome (GOLD analysis project Ga0164243, IMG submission 108781) | Organic Plus compost microbial communities from Emeryville, California, USA - Original compost - Organic plus compost (OP) | ecosystem: Engineered > Solid waste > Mixed feedstock >...
AGCACGTCCGGGGTGTTGGTCACCGCCAGCCCGAGCTCGCGGCAGGCCTGAAGGTCGATGTGGTTCACCCCCACCCCGTAGTTGCCGACGATCCGCGCCCGGCCGCGGCCGGCCTGCAGCACTCCCGCGTCCAGCACGTCCGAGACTGTCGGGCAGACCGCGTCGTGGTCGCGCAGCGCCGCGGCGATCTCCTCGCCCGTCATCGGCCGGTCCGCCGCGTTCAGCGTCGCCTCGTAGTCGGCGGCCAGGCGGCGCTCCACCGCCTCGGGCCAGCGGCGGGTCAGGAGGATCTTGGGACGGGCCATCGGGGCTCCTCGGCGGCTGATGCGGAGCCAGCTACCCATTCGTAACCCAAAGCACAAACCCTGCGCGGCCTCGACCGTCGGCTTGTCAGGCCCCCAGGGGCTCCCGATAGTGCCGCCGGCCAACCGAACCAGGGATGCGCCGATTGCCTTCGCGCCGGACCAAGCGCCCGCCCGAGCTGGGCCTGATCGAGGGGTTCTTCGGCCGCCCCTGGAGCTGGGAGGCCCGCGGCTGGGTCATGCGGTTCCTCTCCGGCCACGGCTACCGCTTCCACATCTATGCGCCCAAGGCCGACGCCTTCCTGCGCCGGCGCTGGAGCGAGCCGCACCCGCGCGCGGAGGCCGAGGCCATCGCCGCCTTCGCCGCCGACTGCAAGGCGCACGGCGTGCGCTTCGGGATCGGCCTCAGTCCCTTCGAGATCTACAAGGACTTCGGGCCCGCGGCGCGCGAGGCCCTGGCGCGCAAGCTCGGTTGGCTGGACGACCTCGGGGTCGAGGAGCTCGCCATCCTGTTCGACGACATGCGCGGGGACGTCCCGAACCTGGCCCGCCGCCAGGTCGAGGTGGTCCACTTCGCCGCCGAGCGGACCGGGGCGGACCGCGTGATCGTCTGCCCGAGCTACTATTCCGACGATCCCCTGCTCGACCGCGTGTTCGGCCAGCGCCCGGACCGCTATCTGGAGAGCCTGGGCGAGCGGCTCGACCTGGCCATCGAGGTGTTCTGGAGCGGCGAGGAGGTTTGCGCGCGGGAGTTCTCGCCGGGCCACCTGCGGCGCGTCGGCGAGCAGCTGCGCCGCAAGCCGGTGCTCTGGGACAACTATCCCGTCAACGACGGCCCGCGCATGTCCCAGCACCTGCACCTGCGCGCCTTCACCGGCCGGCCGGCCGCCATTGCGCCCCTGATCACCGCCCACGCGATCAACCCGGCCCTGCAGGCCTTCCTGAGCTGCATCCCGGCCCTCACCCTGGCCGAGAGCTACCGCGAGGGCGACGCCTACGCCTATGGCGCGGCCTTCCTGCGCGCCGCCCAGGCCCTGGCTGGGGAGAAGATGGCCGCACGGCTGCAGGAGGACCTGGGCGCCCTGGAGGACCTCGGGCGCGACCGGCTGGGCAAGCGCGGCCGCGCCGTGCGCGCGCGCTACGCCCGCTTCGAAAGCCCCGCCGCCACCGAGATCCTGGCCTGGCTGGACGGGGACGACTACGCCGCCGCCGAGGAGATCCGGACGCAGTAACCTAGGTCCGGACCAGCGGCAGCACGTGGTCGCGGGTCAGGGGCGCGAGTTCCACGCCCGGCGGCCGCGCGGGATCGACCCACGCGATCTCCTCGATCTCCGCCGCCGGCTCGGGCCGGGCCGAAACCGCCACCCGGTAGAGCACCGCTTCGACGACGTGGCCCGGCTCGTTGGCGGCCGGGGCGCTGAATTCGCCGAGCAGGCGCGCCCGGCCAGGGTCGAAGCCGACGCCGAGTTCCTCAGCCAGCTCGCGGGCGAGCGCCGCGAGCGGCCCCTCGTCGGGCTCGATCTTGCCTCCGGGCTGCATGAACGCCGAGGTCCCGCGCTTGCGCACGAGCAGCACGCGGCCGGCTTCGTCCATCATGACCGCCGCCGCGATGCGGATCACCCGGGCCTGCATCCCGTCGCCCATGGCTCGCTCCTGGGGCCTCAGCGCGGATGACATCCCGATTCCGCCATTCGGGCGACTCCGGCGATTTGCCTTGGGACGGACCGGCCGCTATGCCCCTTGCCGCCGCATCGCGGACGCATCGTCATTCCGGAAGAGAGCTGAGCGCCGATGATCATCGACTGCCACGGGCACTACACCACCGCGCCGAAAGAGCTCCAGGACTTCCGCGAACAGCAGATCAAGGGCATCGACGATCCGTCCCTGCTCGCCTCGCTGGCCCGGCCCAACATCTCCGATCAGCAGATCCGCGACAGCCTGGAGGCCGCCCAGCTGCGCCTGCAGCGCGAGCGCGGCTCGGACCTGACCATCTTCTCCCCCCGCGCCTCGGCCATGGCCCACCACATCGGCGACGAGAAGATCAGCCTGGAGTGGACGCGGGTCTGCAACGACCTGATCCACCGGGTGGTGCAGCTCTATCCCGACAATTTCGTGGGCGTGTGCCAGCTGCCGCAGTCGCCGGGCGCGCCGCCGGCCCACAGCGCCGCCGAGCTGGAACGCTGCGTCAAGGAGCTGGGCTTCATCGGCTGCAACCTGAACCCCGATCCGTCGGGCGGCTGGTGGACCTCCCCGCCCCTGACCGACCGCTGGTGGTATCCGCTGTACGAGAAGATGGTGGAGCTGGACGTGCCGGCGATGGTGCACGTCTCCTCCTCGTGCAACGCCTGCTTCCATGCGACCGGCGCCCACTACATCAACGCCGACACCACCGCCTTCATGCAGTTCATCCAGGGCGACCTGTTCAGGGACTTCCCGACCCTGAAGTTCATCATCCCGCACGGCGGCGGCGCCGTTCCCTACCACTGGGGCCGCTACCGCGGGCTGGCGCAGGACATGAAGCGCCCGCCGCTGGAGGAGCACGTGATGAAGAACGTCTTCTTCGACACCTGCGTCTACCACCAGCCGGGCATCGACCTTCTGCTGAAGGTGATCCCGACCGAGAACATCCTGTTCGGCTCCGAGATGGTGGGCGCCGTGCGCGGCATCGACCCGACCACCGGCCACTACTACGACGACACCAAGCGCTACATCGACAACTCCAGCCTCTCGGCCGAGCAGAAGCACATGATCTTCGAGGGCAACGCCCGCCGGGCCTATCCGCGTCTCGGCAAGATCCTGGACGCGCGCAAGAGCGCCTGATCCTGTCGCCGCCGGCCCCCTTCCCCCGCTTCGCGGGGACTTCCCCCACAGGGGGAAGATCTGCTGATCCAGGATCCTCCCCCCCTGGGGGAGGTGGCGCGCGCGGCGCGACGGAGGGGGCCTGCTGACCGTGCGCCTGCTGAAGCAGCTCTGGTTCCAGGTCCTGCTGGCCATGGTCCTGGGGGCGGCGCTGGGCGTCGTCAGCCCCGGGCTCGGGGCGGCGATGAAGCCGTTCGGCGACGCCTTCATCGCCCTGGTGCGGATGATCATCGCCCCGGTCATCTTCTGCACCGTGGTGCACGGCATCGCCGGCATGAACGACATGCGCCGGGTCGGCCGGGTGGCGCTGAAGGCCCTGGTCTATTTCGAGCTGGTCACCACCGTGGCGCTCGGGCTCGCGCTGCTGGCGGTCAACCTCTGGGGCCCCGGCGTCGGGATGAACGTCGACCCGCAGGCGATCGACGCCTCGGCGGTGGCCCAGTACACGGCCCAGGCGAGGCAGCAGACCGTCCCGGAGTTCCTGCTCCACATCATCCCGCCCACCTATGTCGCGGCCTTCACCCGCACCGACGTGCTGCCGGTGCTGCTGGTCTCGGTGCTGACCGCCTTCGCCCTCACCAGCCTCGGTGAGACGGGGCGGCCGGTGCTGGCGGCCATCGAGGCGGCCGCCCAGGTGGTGTTCAAGATCGTCGGCTTCATCATGTGGGCCGCGCCGGTCGGGGCGTTCGGGGCGATCGCCTTCACCGTCGGCCGGTTCGGGGCCGGCGCCCTGCTCTCGCTGGGGGAGCTGATCCTCGAGTTCTTCGTGGTCTGCGCGGCCTTCGTCCTGGTGGTGCTGGGCGCGATCGCCTGGCGCGCGGGGGTGAGCCTGTGGCGCCTGCTCGGCTACATCCGCGAGGAGCTGCTGATCGTCGCCGCCACCACCTCGTCCGAGACGGTGCTGCCGCGGCTGATCCAGAAGCTGAAGGACGCCGGCTGCGAGGAGTCCGTCGTCGGCCTGGTGATCCCGACCGGCTATTCCTTCAACCTGGACGGCACCTGCCTGTACCTGGCCACGGTGGCGGTTTTCCTGGCCCAGGCCACCAACACCCACCTGACCGTCGGCCACCAGATCACCCTGCTGCTGGTGCTGCTGCTGACGTCCAAGGGCGCCGCGGGCGTGGCCGGCGCGGCCTTCGTGGTCCTGGCCGCGACCCTGGGGTCGACCGGCGTGATCCCCCTGGCCTCCATCGCCCTGGTGCTCGGGATCCACCGCATCCTCGCCGAGGCGCTGGTGTTCGTGAACGTGGTCGGCAACTGCGTGGCGACGGTGGTGGTGGCGCGCTGGGAGGGCGCGCTGGATCCGGAGCGGCTGGCGGCCACCATCGGGCTCAAGCGCGTCAGGGCCTGATCGAGAACGCCTGGATCTGCACGCCCTCGTGCAGCGCCGGCGGCAGGCGGGTCCACCCGGCGCGCTCGAACAGGCGGGCGGCCTCCGAGGTCCCCGCGCGCAGCTCGCCGATCCGCAGCGCCCGCGCCTCCCGGACCGCGGCGGCGAGGAGCCCCGCGGCGATCCCGCGCCGGCGATGGGCGGGCGCCGTCCACAGCCCCACCAGCCAGGCCCCGAACGCGCCCGAGCGCGACATCGATTCCCCGGCCAGGGCGCAGGCGCCGACCGCGAGCCCGGCCTCGCAGGCCACCAGGCCGAGCGGCAGCCGTCCCGCGCCGGCCCGCGCCCCGAGGTCCGCCCGCGCGTCGCCGCGCCCGCCGGGACCGTACCAGCCGGGCCAGCAGGACTCGTAGGCGGCGACGAGCTGGTCGATCAGCTCCGGGCGGTCGGCGAGGCGGGAAAAGGTCACGGACATGGTTGCGCCAACACCCCTCTTGCGCCTAACAGGCTCGCGCCCGAAGGAGACGCCGCGTGGCCATGGACCCCGATTACCTGCCGTTCTGCCCGAACCCGTCCAAGCCGAAGTTCACCCCGCCGCCGGGCGCGGTGGACGCGCACTGCCACGTGTTCGGCCCGGCCGACAAGTTCCCCTACGCGCCCGAGCGCAAGTACACCCCCTGCGACGCGCCCAAGGAGAAGCTGTTCGAGCTGCGCGACTTCCTGGGCTTCGACAGGAACGTGATCGTCCAGGCCACCTGCCACGGGGCCGACAACCGCGCCCTGGTGGACGCCCTGAAGGCCTCCAACGGCCGGGCCAAGGGCGTGGCCACGGTGAAGGCGGACGTCTCCGACCAGGAGCTGGAGGCGCTGAACGCCGCAGGCGTGAAGGGCGTGCGCTTCAACTTCGTCAAGCGGCTGGTCGACTTCACCCCGCGCGAGGTGCTGACCCGCATCGCCGACCGCATCGCCCCGCTCGGCTGGCACGTGGTGATCTATTTCGAGGCCGCGGACCTGGAGGAGCTGGAGCCCTTCTTCACCAGCCTGCCCACCGACGTGGTGGTGGACCACATGGGCCGGCCGGACGTGAAGCTCGGCGTCGAGCACCCGCAGTTCCAGCGCTTCCTCAGGTTCATGCGCGAGAACGCCAACGTCTGGTCCAAGGTGAGCTGCCCCGAGCGCGTGAGCGTGCAGGGCCCGCCCTACGACGACGTGGTCCCCTTCGCGCGGACCGTGGTCGAGAGCTTCCCGGACCGGGTGCTGTGGGGCACCGACTGGCCGCATCCCAACATGAAGTCGCACATGCCCGACGACGGCCTGCTGGTCGACTACGTGCCGCGGATCGCGACCACCGCCGAGCTGCAGCGCAAGCTGCTGGTGGACAACCCGACGCGGCTCTACTGGCCCGGATGATCATTGATCCGGGTCAAATTGACTGCCGGGGCCGGGGTGCTAGAGCACCGGCCCCCGCCCACCCCAGGAAACGACCGAAGGGCCACCCCTGATGAAGATTGAAGAGTACGAGGACATACCGGGCACCACGGTCTTCGACGCCCAGCGCGCCCGCAAGGGCTACCACATCAACCAGTTCCTCTACTCGTTGATGAAGGACGAGAACCGCAAGGCCTTCCTCGCCGACGAACACAAGTACCTTCTCGGCTACCCGATGAGCGAGGAAGCCCGCCAGGCGGTCATGAAGCGGGACTGGAACCGGCTGCTGGAGCTCGGCGCCGTCTCCTACGCCCTGGCCAAGCTCGCCTTCACCGACGGGCACTCCTATCAGTACATGGCCGCCGAGATGACCGGCATGACCCAGCAGCAGTACGCCGACATGATGATCCACGGCGGCCGTTCCGTGGAAGGCTGGCGGTCCAAGCGCGAACGCGGAGAAGCCTGATGGCCAAGATCATCGCCGGGATCGGCACCTCGCACACCCCCGCCATCGGCGCGGCCCTCGACCTCGGCAAGACCGCCGAGCCCTACTGGGCCCCGGTCTTCCAGGGTTACGCGCCCTGCCAGCAGTGGATGGAGGAGAACAAGCCCGACGTGGTGATCATGGTCTACAACGACCACGTCAACGCGTTCGACTTCAAGATCATCCCCACCTTCGCGATCGGCTGCGGCGACGAGTTCGCGATCGCCGACGAGGGCTGGGGCGCGCGGCCCGTGCCGGTGGTGAGGGGCTATCCGGAGTTCGCCTCGCACCTGGTGCAGTCGCTGGTGCTGGACGAGTTCGACATCACCATCGTCAACGAGATGCAGGTCGACCACGGCCTGACCGTGCCGATGAGCCTGGCCTTCGGCCAGCCCAAGCAGTGGCCGGTGAAGGTCATCCCGCTGGCGGTGAACGTGATCCAGTACCCGGCCCCGACCGGCAACCGCTGCTACAACCTCGGCAAGGCCATCAAGAAGGCGGTCGAGGCCTGGGACGAGGACCTGAAGGTCGTCATCTTCGGCACCGGGGGCATGTCGCACCAGATCCAGGGACCGCGCGCGGGCCTGATCAACACCCCCTTCGACACCGCTTTCCTGGACGACCTGTCCAGGGACCCGAAGCGGCTGGTGAACATCCCGCCGATCGAATACCTGCGCGAGGCCGGCAACGAGGCCATCGAACTGGTGATGTGGCTGATCATGCGCGGCGCGCTCGGCGACAAGGTCGACGAGGTCTACCGCTTCTATCACGTGCCGGCGTCCTCGACGGGCGTGGGCCACATCATCCTGGAAACCGGCGAGTACCACCGGCAGCGGCAGGGCAAGGCCGCCGCCTGACCCGCCTTCGCCAAGGCTCCGGAGGGCGACGGCCCTCCGGAGCGGCGCCGCAGGGAACAACATCATCAGCTTCGCAGGACCGGTCCTGCGAAGCTCCGAAGGAGCGAAGCAGGATGAAAGTCGTGATGGCCGGCCAGGGCGCGTTCGGGCAGCGTCACCTGGAGGGACTGAAGAACATCCCCGACGTCGAGGTGGTGTCGCTGGCCGGCGGACGGCCGGAAACCACCAAGGCCGTCGCGGAGAAGTTCGGCATCCCGCACTGGACCACCGACCTCGGCGAGAGCCTGAAGATCCCCGGCGTCGAGGCGGTGATCCTGGCCACCCCGACCCAGATCCACGCCAAGCAGGCCGTCCAGTGCATGGAGGCCGGCAAGCACGTCGAGATCGAGATCCCCATGGCCGACTCCCTGGAGGACGCCGAGTGGATCTGCGACGTGCAGAAGAAGACCGGGCTGGTGGCCATGGCCGGCCACACCCGCCGCTTCAACCCGAGCCACCAGTGGATCCATCGCAAGATCAAGGCCGGCGAGCTGAAGATCCAGCAGATGGACGTGCAGACCTACTTCTTCCGCCGCACCAACATGAACCTGCAGGGCCAGCCGCGCAGCTGGACCGACCACCTGCTCTGGCACCACGCCTGCCACACGGTGGACCTGTTCCAGCACCAGACCGGCGAGATCGCCGAGATCGCCCGCGGGGTGCAGGGGCCGCCGCACCCGGAGCTGAAGATCGCCATGGACATGTCGATCCAGATGAAGGCCCCGGGCGGCGCGGTCTGCACCCTGTCGCTGTCGTTCAACAACGACGGGCCCCAGGGCTCGTTCTTCCGCTACATCTGCGACAACGGCACCTACATCGCCCGCTACGACGACCTGTTCGACGGCAAGGACAACCAGATAGACGTGTCCAAGGTCGACGTGTCGATGAACGGGATCGAGCTGCAGGACCGGGAGTTCTTCGCCGCGATCCGCGAGGGCCGCGAGCCCAACTCCTCGGTCCACCAGGCGCTGGCCGCCATGCGCACGCTCGACAAGATCGAGAAGAGCTTCGGCTGACCACGACCTTCGATCCGCCCCCCCTTCCACCCTATGTGCTGACCGACGCGGCGGTCCCGGCCTCGACGCTGGGGCCGCCGTTCGCGTCTGCGGACGCCGCCGAACTCCGCCTCGACATCGGGGTGGGGCCCGACGGCCGCATCGCCCTCCTGCGTCCCGCCGGCGGCGCCGGCCTTCCCGACTGGCGGCGCCTCGCCCTGGAGGGGCGGCAGGTCTGGCCCGGGCTGGTGGAGATCCACGCCCACATCGACAAGGCCGCCACCGGCGAGCGCTCGCCCAATCCCCAGGGGACCTCCCGCGGCGCGCGCGACGCCGCCAAGCGGGACCGCGAGCACTGGACCGAAGAGGAGCTGCTGGCGCGGATGAACGCGGCCCTGGCCTGGGCCGAAGGGCACGGGACGGTCGCCCTGCGCACCCACCTGGACAGCCAGGCCGACCGGGCCCAGCCCGCCTGGTCGCTCTGGCCCGGCCTTCGCGAGGCCTGGGCGGGACGCCTCGAGCTGCAGGCGGTCGCCGACCTCGGCGCGGCCAAGCTCATGGGCCCCTACGGCGACCGGCTGGCCGACCTCGTCGCGCGCCAGGGCGGCGTGCTCGGGCCGGTGGTCTATCCCTCCCCCGGCATGGACGCCCAGATCGCCCGGGCCTTCGACCTCGCCGAGGCCCGGGGCCTGGACCTCGACTTCCACGTCGACGAGACGGCGGACCCCGCGGCCCGCGGCCTCAGGCGGATCGCCGAGACGGCGCTGGAGCGGGGCTTCAGGGGCCGCATCGTCTGCGGCCACGCCTCGAGCCTGTCGCTGCAGCCGGAGGAGGAGGCCGAGGCGACCATCGCCCTGGTGAGCCAGGCCGGGATCGGCGTCGTCGCCCTGCCCGGCGCCAACCTCTACCTGCAGGGCCGCGCCGCCGGCCGCACCCCGACCTGGCGCGGCGTCACCCGGGTGCTGGAGCTGAGGGCGGCCGGCGTCCCGGTCGCCTTCGCCGGCGACAACGTGCAGGACGGCTTCTATCCGTTCGGCGAGCAGGACCTGGTGGACGTGCTGCGCGACGCGGTCCGCGTCGCCCACCTGGACCACCCCTTCGCCCGCTGGGTGGAGGCGATCAGCGCCACGCCCGCCCGGATGATGGGCCTGAAGGACGCCGGGACGATCGCGCAGGGCCGGCCCGCGGATCTGGTGATCTTCGGCCAGTCCAGCGCCGCGCGCGTGCTTGCCACCCTGGGGCGGGAGCGAATAGTGGTGCGCGCCGGCCGCGCCCTTCCCCCGGGCGCCTGAGGCCCCCGCAAACCCCGATTCCGCAGACAAGGAGACGACATGCAGACGCGCAAGCTCGGCCCGTTCGAGGTTTCCGCCATCGGCCTCGGCTGCATGAACCTGTCGCACGCCTACGGCGCCCCGCCGGACGAGGCGACGGGCCAGAAGGTCCTGCTGCGCGCGCTGGAGCTCGGCTACACCCACTTCGACACCGCCGCGCTCTACGGCCTGGGGGCCAACGAGACCCTGGTCGGCAGGACGCTGAAGGAGCGCCGCCAGGAGTTCGTCCTGGCGTCCAAGTGCGGCCTCAGGATCGAGGGCGGGACGCGCGAGATCTCCAGCCGCCCCGAGAAGATCCGGCTGACGCTGGAGGACAGCCTGCGCCGGCTGCAGACCGACGTCATCGACCTCTACTACCTGCACCGCTGGGACAAGGTCACCCCGATCGAGGAGGCGGTGGGGGCGCTCGGCGACCTGGTGAAGGAAGGCAAGATCCGCTCCATCGGCCTGTCGGAAGTTTCCGCCGAGACCCTGCGCAAGGCGCACGCCGCCCATCCGGTGGCCGCGGTGCAGTCGGAATACTCGCTGTGGACCCGCAATCCGGAGGTGGCGGTGCTGGACGCCTGCGCAGAGCTCGGCGTGACCTTCGTGGCCTTCAGCCCGGTGGCCCGGGGCTTCCTGACCGACGCCCCGCCGGACATCGACGCCTTCGAGCCGCGCGACATCCGCAGGAACATGCCCCGCTTCCAGCACGGCGCCTGGGAGGCGAACCTGAAGCTGCTGGCCGGCTTCAAGGCCGTCGCGGCGGAGGTCGGCTGCACCGCGGCCCAGCTCGCCCTGGCCTGGACCCTGGCCCGGCGCCCCTTCATCACACCGATCCCCGGCACCACCTCGCTGGCGCACCTGGAGGAGAACGCCGGGGCCGACCGCGTGAGCCTGGGCGCGGACGTGATGGCGCGGCTGGAGGCCCTGATCAATCCGCGGACCGTCCAGGGGCCCCGCTACCCGGCCTCGACCCAGCCGGAGATCGACACCGAGGAGCTGCAGGCGGCGTAAGGCCTCCTCCTCCGGCGATGCGGGGGAGGAGCACGGGTCATCCCGCGGCCGCTTCCAGGGCCTCGGCGGCGGCCGTCCGCCGCTCGCCGTAGCGGCGCACCATGGCCGCGCAGAACTCGGCGAACTCCTCCGCCGCCTGGGGCGCGGAGGTGTGGTGCGGCTCGATTCCGCGATGCTCTGGCGTGAAGCAGAAGGTGGCCGTCACCTGGAAATCGGCCAGCGCCTCCATCTGCCGGTCGAACCAGTCCAGCGCGCCCGGGCGGAAGCTGTCGGCCCAGGAGAGGCCGGTGCGCAGGTGCCTCACCCCGAGCCGCTTCATCCAGGCCACGGCGTCGTCCAGCCGGTGGTCCTCGAAATGGAACCACTGGCACAGCCCCATCTGGCCGGCGTAGGGCGCGTAGGCCTCCAGGGCGGGCTTGGGCGAGCCGTCCTCGCGCAGCAGGCCCATGTAGAAGTGCCGGTAGTAGGAGGAGCCTTCCGCCTCCCTGTGCCGGGTGGTCGCCTCCCAGGCCTTGGGCAGGTCGTAGAGGCTGTACCAGTGGATCCGCGGGGCCCTGCCGATCAGCAGCTCGGCCGTGCGCTTCAGGCCCCAGGCCTGCACCTCCTCCGCGCCGAAGGAGGAGACCCCGACCTCGGTGACCCACAGCGGCTTGTCGGTGACCGCCCGGATCTCTTCCAGCTTGGCCGGCCACTCGCCGACCTGCCAGAGGTTCCAGTCCAGCGGGAAGCCGTGCACGGCCACCACGTCGACCTCCTCCAGCACGCCCTTGGACTCCAGCCGGCGCAGGAAGTTGGGGTCGATGGGCGACATGCCGCCCAGCACCCTGGGGATGTCCGCGTGCTCCGCGCGGATCGCCTGGCCGGCGAGGCGCGTCATCCGGGCGAACAGGTCCCATTCGGGATCGACCTGAGGGTCCCAGTGCGACTTGTTGTTGGGCTCGTTCCAGATCTTGACCGCTTCAAGCATGCGCGCCGTTCCCCCTGCCGTTCACCGCCCTGCCGCGCGCCGGATAGACCGCGCCGGCCGGCGTCGGCCGCTCCGCCCGGCGGCAGACGAACACCTCCTCCTCCGGGTGGTCCAGGAGCTCGAAGCCGGCGCTCCTCAGCATGGCCGCCGAGCAGGCCGCGTTGGGCGCCCACCAGTTGGTCCAGTCCCGGGCGTAGGCGTGCTCGATGAAGTGCAGCTTGGGATAGCCGGGGCTGTCGAAGTGGTCCTGCTCGAAGAAGTCGTAGTCGGCCCGCACCTCGTCCACGGCGGACGAGCCGCGCTGCATGGACTGGAACACCAGGAGGTCCTTGGCCGCGTGCTCGTGGATCAGGTCCAGCGCCAGCAGCGGATGGCGCAGGTGGTAGAGCACCCCCAGGAACAGGACGAGGTCGAACCGCTCGCCCAGCTCCGCGATGTCGTAGACCTCGAGCCTGCGGAACTCGATGTCCATGCCCGTGACCTCGGCGGCGAAGCGGGCCTGGTTCAGGTAGCGCTCGTCGTGGTCGATCCCGACCACCCGGTCCGCGCCGCGGCGCTTCATCTCGATCGAGTAGAAGCCGCCGTTGCAGCCGATGTCGAGCACGCTCTTGCCCGACAGGTCCTCGGGCACCGCGTGGGCGAAGGTCCGCCACTTCACGTTCGGGAAGTCGCTCAGGAAGTGGTTGGGCGCGGTCGGCACGCCGTTCAGGTCGATGTTGTGGAACCAGTCCCCCAGCGCGGTGACGCGCTCGCGGATCTGGTCCGCCGTCATGGTCGTCATGGCAGGACCTCGTTCATGCTGTGGACCTTCATGCCCCAGCCGCCGGCGACCAGGACGCTCACCGAGCCGGGGCTGATCTCGAATCTGTCGTGGCGCTCCAGCGGCAGGCCGAGCGCGTGCGCCAGGGCGGCCTTGATCATGTCGGCGTGGCTGACCGCGGCGACCACGCCGCCGCGGTCAGCCATGCGCTGCAGGAAACGCGCGATGCGGGCCTGCGCCTCCTGGAAGCTCTCGCCGCCGGGCGGACGGCAGCTCAGCCGCTCGGCGTTCCACCGGCCCCAGAGCGGCTCCGGCTCCAGCGACTCGAAGCTGCGGCCGGTCCATTCGCCGAAGTCCAGCTCGTCGAGGTCCTCCTCGACCTGAACCGCGGCGCCGAGCCGGCGCGCGAGCGGGACGGCGGTCTCGCGCGCCCGCTCCAGGGGACTGGAGTAGACGGCCTGGACGCCCGCCGCGCCCAGTCGGGCGGCGATCGACTCGGCCTGGGCGCGCCCGTCCTCGCCCAGGCCCACGCCGGGCGCGCGCCCGCAGAGCGTCCTGCCCAGCAGGGGATGCGCGCCGTGGCGGATGAGGAAGACGGTCGCGGTCACCGGCGGCGCTGACGCGTCCGCGTCCGGATCGAAGAAGGCATGGGCTCGTCCCGTCGGCTTGGCTCAGGCTTCGCCTGGACAGAACTTCCCAAGGCCCAGGCAGTTCCAAATACTCAAGCTCGTAACAAATGATCACGCCTTACGTCTTCAATCAGAAAAAGCTTAGCCTCTTTGGGATAACCTGAATATCCCAGGTTAAAGCGCTGCCATTGAAGCAGCGTTGCAGTAATCGTTAGGAACTTACCTTTCCCTGGACGCGTTACGGCTGCGGCAAGGCTTGGAGGTGACACCGTGGCCGCATACCGATTCCCCTTCGTGACACGCCGGTTCGCCGGGCGCCCGGCGGGGACGCCGTGACCATGGGCGAGACGGTTCTGATCACCGGCGGGGCCGGATTCATCGGTCGGCACCTGACCAGGGCCCTGCTCGAGCGCGGGGACCGCGTGCGCGTGCTCGACAGCCTGATCGAGCAGGTCCATCCCGAGCGCACCCGGCCCGCCGAGCTCGACCGCGAGGTCGAGCTGCAGGTCGGCGACGTCCGCGACGAGACGGCGGTGCTGAAGGCCCTCCGCGGCGTGGACAAGGTGGTCCACCTCGCCGCCGAGGTCGGGGTCGGCCAGAGCATGTACGCGGTGGACCGGTACACCTCGGTCAACGACCACGGGACCGCGGTGCTGTTCCAGCAGCTGATCGACAACCCGGTCCGCCGGGTGGTGGTCGCCTCTTCCATGAGCATCTATGGCGAGGGCCTGTACCGCAGCGCGAGCGGCGAGCTGGTGCAGGACGTGGTGCGCGGCGGGCGCAGGCCCGACGGCGGCTGGGACCCGCCCGGCCCGGACGGACGGCCGCTCGAGCCCGTGCCGACCCCCGAATCCAAGCGGCCGGCCCTCGCCTCGGTCTACGCCATCGGCAAGTACGTCCAGGAGCGGCTGACCCTGACCCTGGCCCCCGCCTACGGCATGGAGGCCTCCGCGCTCAGGCTGTGGAACGTCTACGGCCCCGGCCAGGCGCTCTCCAACCCCTACACGGGCGTGCTGGCGATCTTCGCCTCGCGCCTGCTCAACGGCCAGCGGCCGGCGATCTTCGAGGACGGCCGCCAGAGGCGCGACTTCGTGCACGTCTCCGACGTCGCCCGCGCCTTCGTGCTGGCGCTCGACCACCCCGCGGCGGTCGGCGAGACCTTCAACATCGCCTCGGGCGAGGACCGCACCATCCTGCAGGTCGCCGAGGCCATCGCCGAGGCCATGGGCCGGCCGCACCTGACGCCGGAGGTCACCGGCAAGGGCCGCGCGGGGGACATCCGGCACTGCATCCCCGACATCGGCAAGGCGCGCCGCCTGCTCGGGTTCGAGCCGGCGCAGGACTTCCGCCGGGGGCTGGTCGAGCTCGCCGACTGGGTCGCCGTGCAGCAGGCCGAGGACCGCGTGGTGGAGGCCCGCAAGGAGCTGGAGATGCGGGGGCTGGTGGCATGACGCAGGCGCCGATCCTGATCACCGGCGGCGCCGGCTTCATCGGCTCGAACCTGGCCGACCGGCTCGCCGGACTGGGCCACGAGGTGCTGGTCTACGACGCCCTGGCGCGGCCGGGCGTGGAGCGGAACCTCAGATGGCTGGAGGCCCGGCACGGACGGCGCATCCGCAGCATCGTCGCCGACGTGCGCGACCGCGACAGGCTCGCCGGCGCGGCGGCCGAGGCGGAGGCGGTGTTCCACTTCGCCGCCCAGGTGGCCGTCACCACCAGCCTGTCGGACCCCGGCGAGGACTTCGAGGTCAACGCCGGCGGCACCTTCGCCCTGCTGGAGGCGGTGCGGCGCAAGGGCAGGCGCACCCCCGTGATCTTCGCCAGCACCAACAAGGTCTATGGCGACCTGGGCGACATCGAGCTGGAGCTGCACGCCGACGCCTACGCCCCGGCCGACGCCACCCTGCGCGCGTCCGGGATCAACGAGCACCGGCCGCTGGACTTCCACACCCCCTACGGCTGCTCCAAGGGCGCGGCGGACCAGTACGTGCTGGACTACGGGCGCAGCTTCGACCTGCCCACCTGCGTGCTGCGCATGAGCTGCATCTACGGCCCCCGGCAGATGGGCACCGAGGACCAGGGCTGGGTCGCCCACTTCCTGATCCGCGCGCTCAAGGGCGAGCCGATCGTCATCTACGGCGACGGCCGGCAGGTGCGCGACGTGCTGAACGTGGCCGACGCGGTGGACGCCTATGTCGCGGCCTGGAAGCGCATCGATCAGGTGAAGGGCTGCGCCTTCAACCTGGGCGGCGGCCCGGCCAACGCCGTGAGCCTGCGCCAGCTCGTCGGCCACATCCAGGACCTGGCCGGACGGCGCGTCGAGCTGCGCTTCGAGGACTGGCGCGCCGGCGATCAGCGCTACTTCGTCGCGGACGCGCGGGCGGCCCGGCGGGCGCTGGACCTGCGCGCGCCGCTCGACTGGCGCACGGGCGTGACCCAGCTCGCCCGCTGGCTCAGGGACGAGCATCCCAAGCTGGCCCAGCAGCCGGTCGGAGCCGCCGCGTGAAGGCGGGGCAGGCTGCCGTCCTCCCCCGCCAGCGGGACCGCGGAAGGGGAGGCGAGGCGCCGGGCGGCGCGGCGCGCGCCCTGCCCTCCAGGGTCCTGATGACCGCCGACACGGTCGGGGGCGTATGGACCTACGCCCTCGATCTGGCCGAGAGCCTGCGGCCCCTGGGGGTCCAGACCACCCTGGCGGTGCTGGGACCCGCGCCCCAGCCCGACCAGCGGGCCGCCGCCGAGGCGGTCCCCGGGCTCCGGCTCTTGGTCACCGGCCTGCCGCTCGACTGGACCGCCGACCGGCCCGAGGCGGTGCTCGCCGCGGGCGAGGCCGTGGCCGGCCTGGCCCGCGAGACGGCGGCGGAGATCGTGCACCTCAACAGCCCCGCCCTCGCGGCCGGGGCCCGCTTCGGCGTCCCGGTCGTCGGCGCGTGCCATTCTTGCCTGGCCAGCTGGTGGGCCCAGGTGAAGGGCGGCGAGCTCCCGGCGGATTTCCGCTGGCGCACCGAGCTCCTGGCCCGGGGCTATCGCAGCTGCGACGCCCTGGTCGCCCCGACGGCCGCCTTCGCCCGGGCCGCCGCCGAGCTCTACGGGATCGCGCGCCCCCAGGTCGCGCCCAACGGCCGAAAGGACGCCGCCTGGCCGCTGCCGGTCAAGCGCGAGCGCTTCGTCCTCACCGCCGGCCGGCTCTGGGACGAGGGCAAGAACCTGGCCGCCCTGGACCGCGCCGCCGCCGGCATCGACTTCCCGGTGTTCGCCGCCGGGCCTCTGGCCGGTCCCCTCGGGCAGCGCATCGAGCTGGAGCACGCCGAGCCGCTGGGGAGACTGGACGCGTCGAGCCTGGCCGCCTGGATGGACCGCGCGCCGGTGTTCGCCTCCCTGGCCCTGTACGAGCCCTTCGGCCTGGGCGTGCTGGAGGCGGCCCAGGCCGGCTGCGCCCTGGTGCTGTCGGACATCCCCACCTTCCGCGAGCTGTGGGAGGGCGCGGCGGTGTTCGTCCCCCCCGGGGATACGGACCGGGCCGCCGCCGAGCTCGAACGGCTGCTGGACGACGCGGACCTGTCGGCCCGGCTCGGGGCGCTGGCCCGCCGGCGGGCGCGCCGGTTCACCCCCCGGGCGATGGCCCGGAGCGTGGCGGAGGTCTACCGCCGGGCGCTGGCCGCGCGGTCGACGGAGGCCGCCGCATGAGGCTCGTCTACTTCACCCACTCCCTGGCCTCGTGCTGGAACCACGGCAACGCCCACTTCCTGCGCGGCGTGCTGCGCGAGCTGAAGTCGCGCGGCTGCGAGGTGGACGTCTTCGAGCCCGACGGCGCCTGGAGCCTGCAGAACCTGCTGGCCGAGCACGGCGAGGCGGGCCTGCAGGCCTACCGGTCCGCCTACCCGGAGCTGGGCTCGCACGTCTACGGCCCGGGCCTGGACCTCGCCGAGGCCTGCGCCGGCGCGGACGTGGTCGTCGTGCACGAGTGGAACGACCCGGAACTGGTGGCCGCGGTCGGACGCGCGCGCCGCGCCGGCGGGCGCTTCCTGCTGCTGTTCCACGACACCCACCACCGGGCGGTCAGCGACCCGGACGCCATCCGCGCCTTCGACCTCGACGGCTACGACGGCGTGCTGGCCTTCGGCGAGGCCCTGGCGGAGGTCTACCGCCGCTGGGGCTGGGGCCGGCGCGTGTTCGTCTGGCACGAGGCGGCGGACGTGCGCCTGTTCCGCCCGCCGGAGGTCGAGCCGGACCGGGAGGGCCTGATCTGGATCGGCAACTGGGGCGACGACGAACGCTCGCACGAGCTGGAGGAGTTCCTGCTCGCCCCCGCCAGGGCCGCGGGCCTGCCGCTGGAGGTGCACGGGGTGCGCTACCCGCCCGAAGCGCTGCAGGCGCTGGAGCGGTACGGCGCGGCCTACCGTGGCTGGCTGCCCAACGCCCGCGCGCCGGACGCCTTCGCCCGCCGCCTGGCGACGGTCCACGTCCCGCGCCGCTTCTACGCCCGCGTGCTGCCCGGCATCCCGACGATCCGGGTGTTCGAGGCCCTGGCCTGCGGCATTCCCCTGCTCTCGGCCCCCTGGTCGGACGCCGAGGGCCTGTTCCGGCCCGGCCAGGACTTCCTGGTCGCGCGCGACGGGGTGGAGATGACCCGGCTGCTGCGCCTCGTCCGGGACGACCCCGGCCTCCGCCGCTCGCTGGCGCGCAGCGGCCTGGAACGCATCCGCGCCCGGCACACCTGCGGCCACCGCGCCGACGAGCTGCTCGACATCGTCCGCACGCTGCAGGCGGCGGACCGGCCCGGAGAAGACCGCCTGATGGAGACCGCCTGATGAAGATCGCCTTCTATGGCTCGAGCCTTCTGTCCGCCTACTGGAACGGCGCCGCCACCTACTATCGCGGCCTGCTGCGCCAGCTCGCGGCCCGCGGCCACGAGGTGGTCTTCTACGAGCCGGACGCCTTCGACCGGCAGAGCCATCGCGACATCGACCCGCCCGACTGGGCGAAGGTGGTGGTCTATGACAACGACGAGGCGGCCGCCCGCCGGGTGATCGCCGAGGCCCGCGAGGCCGACGTGGTGGTCAAGGCCTCGGGCGTGGGCGTGTTCGACGACCTGCTGCTGGACGGCGTCATGGCCGCCGCGCGGCCGCAGGCGGTCCGGATCTTCTGGGACGTGGACGCGGCGGCCACCCTGGAGGAGCTGCGCCGGACCGGCCCCGACCATCCGCTCAGGCGGCGCCTGGGAGACCTGGACCTGGTGCTGACCTACGGCGGCGGCCCGCCGGTGGTGGCCGCCTACGAGGGCTTCGGCGCGCGGCTCTGCCGGCCCGTCTACAACGCCCTGGACCCCTCGACCCACCATCCGGTCGCGCCGGAGGAGCGGTTCCGGGGGGACCTGAACTTCCTGGCCAACCGGCTGCCGGACCGCGAGGCGCGCGTGGAGCGGTTCTTCCTGGACGCCGCCGCCCGCCTGCCCGGCCGCGCCTTCCTGCTCGGCGGGAACGGATGGGACGACAAGCCCATGCCGCCCAACGTGCGCCGCCTGGGGCACGTGGGCACCGCCGACCACAACGCCTTCAACGTCTCCAGCCTGGCGGTGCTGAACGTGGCGCGCGACTCCATGGCGGCGGTCGGCTTCTCGCCGGCCACCCGGGTGTTCGAGGCCGCCGGCGCGGGCGCCTGCCTGATCACCGACGCCTGGGAAGGGGTGGAGCTGTTCCTGGCGCCGGGCGAGGAGGTGCTGGCGGCCCGCGACGGCCAGGAGGTCGCCGAGATCCTGGACGGGCTCACGCCCGAGCGCGCCTGCCGCATCGGCGAGGCCGCCCGCCAGCGGATCCTGGCCGAGCACACCTACGCCCGCCGCGGCGCGGAGGTGGACGCCCTGCTGACCTCCGAGACCGCCCGCAAGCGGGAAAGGAGCCTGGCGTGAGCGGCCGTCCCCTCGACCTGGTCGTCCTGGGCCTCAGTCTGTCCTCCTCCTGGGGCAACGGGCACGCGACGACCTACCGGGCCCTGCTGAAGGCCTTCGCCGCGCGCGGCCACCGGGTGCTGTTCCTGGAGCGGGACGCGCCCTGGTACGCCAGCCAGCGCGACCTGACCGACCCGCCCTGGTGCGAGCTCGCCTTCTACGACCGGCTGGAGGACCTGGAGCGCTGGCGCGACAGGGTCCAGCGCGCCGACGCGGTGATCGTGGGCTCCTACGTGCCCGAGGGCGTGGACGTCGGCCGCTGGGCGCAGCGGACCGCCCGCGGGGTCGTGGCCTTCTACGACATCGACACGCCCGTCACCCTGGCCAAGCTCGCCCAGGGCGACGAGGAGTACCTCTCGCCGGAGCTGATCCCCGGCTACGACCTCTATCTGTCCTTCACCGGCGGCCCGACGCTGGAGCGGCTGATGAAGGTCTACGGCTCGCCCGCGGCGCGCGCGCTCTACTGCTCGGTCGACGCCGACGCCTACCGGCCCCGCCGCACTGCGCCGCGCTGGGACCTGAGCTACCTCGGCACCTACAGCCCCGACCGCCAGTCCACCCTCGAGCGGCTGCTGATCGAGCCGGCGCGCCGGGCGCCGGAACTGAGGTTCGCCGTGGCCGGCGCCCAGTATCCGGACGGCATCGACTGGCCGGCCAACGTCGAGCGCTTCGACCACGTGCCGCCGTCCGGGCATCCGGAGTTCTACGCCTCCAGCCGCTTCACCCTGAACGTCACGCGGCGCGACATGATCGCGGCCGGCTACAGCCCGAGCGTGCGGCTGTTCGAGGCGGCCGCCTGCGGCGCCCCGATCATCTCGGACCGCTGGGCCGGGATCGAGACCCTGCTGGAGCCCGGCCGGGAGATCCTGCTGGCCGACGGCCCGGCCCAGGTGCTGCACGCCCTGCGCCAGTGGCCGGAGCCCGAGCGGCGCGCCCTGGCCCAGGCGGCGCGCTGGCGCGTGCTGGCCGAACACACCTCCGAGCACCGCGCGGCCGAGCTGGAGCAACGGCTGCTGCAGGCGGCCTTCCGTCGCCAGGCCCCGTCCGGCGCAGCCCGCGCCGGCGCTCTGGCGGCCCGCCGCGACCGCCCCCTGGCCGCGGCCGGGGCGCGCGGCCCCGCACCCGCCGTGGACCTGTCCATTCAGGAGTAGAGCAAGATGACGAAGAGAGGGGAAACCCGGGTCCTTGTCGCCGGCGGCGCCGGCTTTCTGGGCTCGCACCTGTGCGAACGGCTGATCGAGCAGGGCGCCAGGGTGGTCTGCCTGGACAATTTCCTGACCGGCAGCCGCGAGAACCTCAGGCGCCTGGAACGCAGCGACCGCTTCGAGCTGGTGGCGGCCGACGTGGTCGAGCCGCTGCCCGCCAGGCTCGCCCGGCGGCGGTTCGACGCGATCTACAACCTGGCCTGCGCCGCCTCGCCGCCGCTGTACCAGAAGGATCCCGAGCACACCCTGCTGACCAGCGTCGTGGGCTCCCGGCGCCTGCTGCGCCTGGCCGAGGCCACGGGCGCGCGCTTCCTGCTCGCCTCGACCAGCGAGGTCTATGGCGATCCGCACGTGCATCCGCAGGCCGAGAGCTACTGGGGCAACGTCAACTGCACCGGCCCGCGCGCCTGCTACGACGAGGGCAAGCGCGCGGCCGAGACCCTGGCCTTCGACTACGACCGCGCGGGCCGCGCGACCGTGCGGGTGGCCCGCATCTTCAACACCTACGGCCCCCGGCTCAGCGCCGCGGACGGGCGGGTGGTCTCCAACGTGATCAGCCAGGCGCTGGCGGGCGAGGACATCACCATCTACGGCGACGGCAGCCAGACCCGCTCCTTCTGCTACGTGGACGACCTGATCGACGGCCTGATGGCCCTGATGGCCTTCGACGGGCCCCAGCCGGGCCCGATCAACCTCGGCAATCCGATCGAGCTGACGGTGCGCCAGCTGGTCGAGGTGGTGCTGGAGCTGACCGGCTCGTCCTCGGAGGTCGTCTACCGCCGCCTCCCCGTGGACGACCCCAAGCGCCGGCGGCCGGACATCTCCAAGGCCAGGAAGGTGCTGGGGTGGAGCCCCAAGGCATCCCTGGAGCTCGGCCTGCGCGCCACCATCGAGTGGTTCGAGAAGGACGGGCTGAAGCGGGCCCCGGCCCGGCCGGACGCGGACGGGGCCGTGGTCCCGGCCTGACGCCATGTCCCTCTGGGTCGACAGCAAGCCGGCCGAGGCGCCCGAACGGTCCCGCAGCGGCCCCGCGCACGGACGGCTCGGCCCGGCGGCGGTGCGCGCCTACGACATCCGAGGCGTGGTCGGCCCCGACATCCATCCCGAGGGCGCGCGGGCGCTCGGCCTGGCCTGCGCCGACGCGATACGCCGCGAGGGCCTGCGCCGCGTCGGCGTCGGGCGGGACGGCCGGCGCACCTCCCCGGTGCTGGAGCGGGCGCTGGTGAACGGCCTGGTCGAGGGCGGCCTCGAGGCCGTCCGCATCGGGCTCGGCCCCACCCCGATGCTGGCCTTCGCGGTCGGCGAGCTGGGCCTGGACGGGGCGGTGATGGTCACCGCCTCCCACAATCCGCCGGCGGAGAACGGCTTCAAGCTGCAGATCGCGGGCGAGCGGGTGCACGGCCGGGCGCTGGAGGCGCTGGTGGCCGCCGAGGGACGGCCGCGCGCCGGCGGCGCGGCGCGGCGGGCGAGGATGGTCGACCGCTATGTCGAGGCCCTCGCCGGGGCCGCCGAGGGGCTGGCGGAGCTGCACGTGGCGTGGGACTGCGGCAACGGCGCGACCGGGCCCGTGGTCGAGCGGCTGACCCCGCGCCTGCCGGGCCGGCACCGGCTGCTGCACGCCCGCGTCGACGGCCGCTTCCCCAACCATCATCCCGATCCGGCGGTGGCCGAGAACCTGCAGGACCTCGCCCGCGAGGTGACCGCCCACGGCTGCGACCTCGGGCTGGCCTTCGACGGGGACGGCGACCGCATCGGCGTGGTGGACGCGCAGGGGCAGGTGCTGTGGGCCGACCAGCTCCTGCTGCTGCTCGCCCGCGACCTGATGGCCGAGCGGCCCGGCGCGACCGTCGTGGCGGACGTCAAGTGCAGCCGGGTGCTGTTCGACGGCGTGGAGGCGCTCGGCGGCCGGGCGGTCACGGCGCCCTCCGGCTACGTGCACGTGAGGGAGGCCATGCTCCGCGAGGACGCCGCCCTGGCGGGGGAGCTCAGCGGGCACGTGTTCTTCGCCGGGGCCTGGCGCGGGGTGGACGACGCGCTCTACGCGGCGCTGCGGACCCTTCGCGCCGTCTCGCGCCTGCCCGGCGGCCTCGCCGGCTTCCGCGCCGCCCTGCCCAGGAGCTTCGCCACCCCGGAGATGCGCATCCCCTGCCCCGAGCCCCGCAAGGCCGAGGTGGTGCGCGCGACCGCCGAGCGCATGGCCGGCCAGGGCGGCGTGTTCGATCCCGCCCTGGGGCTGCGGGTGCTCACCGGCGACGGCTGGTGGCTGCTGCGCGCCTCCGGCACCGAGCCGAAGCTGACCTGCCGGTGCGAGGCGTGCGATCCGGAGGCGCTGGAGCGGCTGAAGGCGACGCTCCGCTTCCAGCTGGAGCTCAGCGGCCTGTCGATGACGGGGTGACCGGCGCGTCGGCGCCGTTCAGCAGCCGGATCGCCTCGCGGAAGCCGTTCAGGGTCCCCACGTCGACATAGCTCTCCCCCGCGCGCACTCCCGCCGCCTCTCCCCCGCGCGCCAGCCAGGCGTCCACCAGGGCGCCGAAGTACTCGTCCTCGCGGTCGCGCTCGAGCCAGAGGGCGTTCAGCTCGTGGAACACCCGCCCGGGCATCTTGAAGGCGCCCCAGATCCAGTGCGAGGCGGGCTCGCGCGGCTTGACCTGCACCTCGAGCACGCGCCCGTCGGCGTCGGTCAGCACCACGTCGAAGTCGTGCGGCCGCTCGACCGGGAACAGCAGGAAGGACAGCCGGTCCTCCGGCAGCGCCTTCAGGGCGTCGATCGGGAACCACACCGTGTCCGGCAGCCCCACCGCCACCGGCTCGTCCGGGTGGACCAGCGGCGCGGCGCGGAACAGGGCGTCGCACAGGCCCCCGGGCTGGGGCTGGACCACATAGGCGAAGTCCACTTCCCCGAGCCGCGCCCCGTAGTAGCGCAGGATGTCCGACTTCCCGGGCGAGATGACGAAGCAGATCTTGCGCGCGCCCCCGGCCGCCAGCCGCTCCACCAGGTACTCGCTGACCGCGCGCGGCCGCTCCACCGGCCCTTCCCGGCGCACGCCGACGGGCAGCAGCTCCTTGGAGAAGGCGAGCGGCTGAATCCGCGTCCCCTGTCCGGCGGCGGGCACGATCCCCCAGATGGTCAGGCCTCCCCCTGCAGGACCCGGGCGGCCTGGAGCCGGGCGGGGCCGGGGGGCTCCACGAGCCGCAGCAGCTCGGCCGCGCGGCGGTCGGAGGTGTGCTCGTCCAGGGTCCGCTCGCGGGCCCGCGCGGCGATCCGCTCCAGTTCGGAGGGCGCCAGCTCCAGGGCGGCCAGCGCATCCTCGGCCGTGCGGGCGGTCAGGATCTCGCGGCCCGGCTCGAAGAACAGCTCCAGCCCCTCCCAGACGTCGCTCAGCACCGGGCAGCCGCAGGCGGCCGCCTCGAACAGCCGGCCGGACGGGCAGTAGCCCAGGGCGGCCATGTCGCCGCGGGTCGCGTTCAGCGTCAGGGCCGAGGAGCTGAAGAAGGCCGGATGCAGCGGCGGCGGCACGTGCTCGACGAGGAAGATGTTGTCGGCCCAGGGGAAGTCGGGGCCGTAGCCGGCGCCGCCCAGCATGAAGCGCAGGTCCGGGCGCCGCCGCGCCGGCTGGGCGAACAGGGCGCAGACCGCCGCATGACGGTCGGGGGAGAAGGTGCCGAGATAGGACAGCGCCGCCCGGAAGCGGTCCTCCACCGGCCCCGGGCGATGCACCTCGGGATCGACATGGCCGTACAGGGGCGCCGTGCGCCGCGCCCCGAGCTCGCGCTGCAGCCGGTCCAGCGCCGTCCCCCCGGTGTAGCTGAGCGCCAGGTCGAAGCCGCCGAGCCCGCCGGGCGGCAGGTAGGAGACGCTCTCGCCGGCGGCCAGCCGGGCCAGGGTCACGGGCGTGTCCATGTCGTAGAAGACGCTGACGCCGGCCCCCGAGGCCGTCTCGGCGGCGGCGGGACCGTCGGGGCAATAGGAGGTGACGATCGCCACGTCCGCCTCGGCCGCTTCGCGCCGGGCGCGGTCGCGCACCGCGTCCCAGTCCGGATAGAGCACGAGGTCCGCGCCGGGCAGGACGTGGAGGTCCCGGTGGCGCGCGTAGTAGGGCGCGTCCCGCTCGAAGAACACGACCCGGCAGCCGCGGCGGCAGAGGGCCCGGATCAGGCCGCGCCAGAGGGTGGCGTGGCCGTTGCCCCAGGACGAGCTCACCGTCAGGCCGAAGATCACGATCTTCATGGCGCCTCCCGGTGCTCAACTGGAGCGGGACGGTTTGGTTCCGCGGCGGCCAGAGCGGAACCGTGGGGCCGCGGCGTCGTTTAGCGGGGCAGGCAGGCAGGAGGGCCGCTGGCCGGGGCCGGACGGCGGCTTCCGCGCGCTTTTCGCCAAGGCGACGCTTGTTGTTTGGCCGCCGGACGGCGACTATCGCCCCGCTCTACTCGGCCTGAGCGACCGGATTACTGTCGGTTTCCCGACACATCTTGGAGGCGCGAGTATCGGCACGGCTTGTTCTGGCCGTGCTCCGATGTCCGGAACGCCCCGCCTCCGGCGGGGTTCGCGCGGAGTTGTCATTGAGGCCGATCGAGACCGTCGCCGAGCGCCCGCTCGACCTTGCGGGCCGTCTGAGGATCGCCACCGCGGACGCGCACCGGCGGCTTGAGGCCGAGCTGGACCTGCTGAGGCCGCCGCTCGGCCGTGCGCGCTTCACCGGGCTGCTGGAGCGCTTCTACGGATTCCATCTGGTGTGGGAAGGGGCGGTGGCGGCGGTCGCCGGCCTTGGCGTGCTGATGCGCCAGCGCTCGCGGCTGGAGCGGCTCCGCGCCGACCTCGCCGCCCTCGGGATCACCCCCGGCCGGATCGCCGCCGCGCCCCGCTGCACCGCCGCGGCCGGCCTCGGCCGCTCGCTCCCGGCCGCGCTCGGCTCGCTCTACGTCATGGAAGGCTCGACCCTCGGCGGGCAGGTGATCGGCCGCGCGCTGCAGGGCGCGTCCTGGCTGCCGCCCCGGGGCCTGACCTATTTCGATCCCTATGGCCCGCGCACCGGCGCCATGTGGCGCGCCTTCAGGACAGCCGCCGACCTGATCTGCCCGGCCGGCGAAGAACCGGCGGTCGAGGCGGGCGCCGCGGAGACCTTCGAGCTGCTGCGGACGTGGCTCGCCGGGAGGGCGGCTGCGTGACCCTGAACGAAACCGCCGCCGTGGACCTCGAGGCCTGCGCCCGCGAGCCCATCCGCATCCCCGGCCAGATCCAGCCCCACGGGGCGCTCATGGTCGCCGATCCCGCCGACTTCTCCGTGCTGCAGGCGAGCGA
>Ga0164243_10003423_pt1 | contig 25422 bp, 8 predicted proteins | sample OricompcompostOP_FD_108781 | JGI IMG/M metagenome (GOLD analysis project Ga0164243, IMG submission 108781) | Organic Plus compost microbial communities from Emeryville, California, USA - Original compost - Organic plus compost (OP) | ecosystem: Engineered > Solid waste > Mixed feedstock >...
GCTTCGAGATCTTCCAACGACACACACGACATTGTTCCACCACCTGCCTGGTTGTTAAAGACACAACCAGACTAGAAGCCGACCTGGCCAAACCCCCGCAACCTACAAACGTGTCTCACACCCCGACCTAACCTCGAGAATCATGACAACTGTTGACCGTTATGACGTTTTGGGCACAGAGATCACCATGCCGGTGCGCGTCCGTTCCGCCCGCTGTTTCGTGGCCGGGTACACCGCCGATGCCGACGCGGTGGGCCGGGCGATCACCGATCGCGGCGGCGCCCCGCTGCGGCCGGTGCGGATCCGGTCCGGGCGCACCCTGTGCATGCTCGTCTTCGTCGACTACATCGACAACGACCTGGGCCCGTACCACGAGTTCGGCGTGTGCTTTCTGGTCGAGGATCCGGCATCACCGCCCGGCTCCCGGCTCTCGGCGCTGCGTTCGCTGGCCCGCGGCGACGCGCATGCCCTGATCCATCAGCTGCCGGTGGACGGCGAGTTCACCCTGGCCGCCGGCCGCGGCATCTGGGGCTACCCCAAGATCATGGCCGACTTCGACGTCGACCACGACGGGCCGGTCAAGCACGGCCGAGTCAGTGCCGACGGGCAGCTGATCGCCGATCTGACCGTCAAGGCGGGCCTGCCGCTGCCGCCGACCGTCTCCACCGACGCGGTGCTGCAGTCCTATTCGCAGCTCGACGGGGTGACGCGCCGGACCCCGTGGCGGCTCACCTCGGCCGTCGGCTCGCGCAGCCGGATCGGCGGCGCATCACTGGCGCTGGGCGAGCACCCGATCGCCGACGAACTGCGCCGCCTGGACCTGTCCCGGCGCGCCCTGATGACCAGTTCGGTGGCCGACCTGTCCATGCAGTTCGAATCGGCCACCGCGCTTCCCGCGCAGTGAGTCCCACGCTGCCCGAGCGGCTCTTCGGCGCCGGTCGGGATCGCGCTGATCCCGCCCCGAGCAGGCCGCCGGCAGGTCCGCCGCGCGTGTTAGGGTCGCCTCAATCAACTAGGAGGTTCACTATGCAGAAGAAGCTGTACCGGCTCACCATGGGAATCGTCGCCGTCGCCGCGGGCGCCGCCCTGGTGCTGACCGGCTGCTCCGACGACAACGACAGCAAGGATTCGACCACCAGCGCGGCGACCAGCGCGGTCACCTCCGGCGCCACGGACACCTCGACCGCCGACGCCTCCGACGCCGACGACTCGAGCAGCCTGAGCCAGGGCGACGCCCAGAAGATCCTCGACGAGGCCACCAACCCGGACACCTCCGACGACGATCTGGCCGAGGTCGCCGACGTGAGCGCGCCGGGCACCAAGGAAGCGCTGAGCGCCTACGCGAAGGCCATGAAGGCCGCCGGCTACACGCACACCGTCAAGTCGGTGGCCGCCGACGGCGCGGACAAGGCGACGGTGACCGTGAACATCGCCGACCCGTCGCATCCCGAGCGCGCCGCCGACGTGCCGCTGGCCTTCGTCAAGGTCGACGGCGACTGGAAGCTCGCCGGTGACGCCATCACCCAGCTGTCGGCGATGGCCGGCGCCCACAGCGGTCACTGACCGACCCACGCACCGCTCGACCGCGCCGTATCCGGATTCCGGGTGCGGCGCGGTCCGCATCGGAGCACCGGCCGTCGGGAAGGCCGTCGCAGCCCGGAGGCCGTCGCCGTCCGGGGCCGTCAACTCAGCGGCGCGGTGATCCCGTCCCAGCCCACCGTGACCCGGCGCACCCGGTCGTCGGCGTGGTGGGTGGTGACGATCGCCGCCGTGTCGCGACCCGGGGGCATGACCCGGACGATCAGTTCGCCGTGCGAGAGTGCGCGCAGTTCGCTGACCACCAGCGGCACGATCGTGTCGAGCAGCATCGCCCTGATCCGGCTCGGCGCGGTCTCCAGCCCGCCGTCGTCGAGCAGAGTCACCCGCACCCCGCGGGCGCGGGCGGCGCGGGCCGCCTCGGCGATCTCCGGCACGTCGAGCGCGGCACCGCGGATGCCGTCCCGCAGGCCGAGTTCGAGCAGTCGCGCCTGCTGTAGATCGTCCTCGGTCAGCGGCCGGCCGGCGGCGACCTCGACCAGGACGGGCCGCACCTGGCCGGCGAGCCGCTCGATCCGCTCCTCCCGGCGGCTGCGGGCCTCGAGGGTCCGGCGGGTCCGGGCGCTCAGCACGCTGCGCCGGTCCATCACCTCGAGGATCTCGCCGAGCATGCCGCGCAGAACCACGACCGCCCCCGAGATGGCGAAGAATGTGGCGCCCATGGCGATCGGGAACGCGGCCTCCACCCAGCCTGGTATCCGGGCGACGACGCCGACCACCACCCCCATCGCGACGATGCACGCCACCACCACCCAGGCCGGGTAGACGGCACCGCGGTAGACCATCACCACCAGGCAGAGCACCGTCATCGAGATCAGCGGATAGAACGCCGAGATGTTCTCCAGGTCGCCGACCACGCCGGCCGCCCAGTTGAGCGCGGCGGTGACGACGAGCAGCCCCGCAGCGCACACCCCGTGGGCCCGCCGGGCCTTCGACGGCCACCCGAAGACCAGCCACACCAGTACGGCGATGATGATCGCCGTACTGGTGGCGGTCAGCGCCCAGTACGCCGCCGCTGCCCGGTTCGGGGGCACGCTGACCACCATCATGGCGATCACGCAGACGCTCGCCAGGACGGTCGTCACCCGGACGGCACCCCACGGGTCGTCGACGGTGTCCGCCACGGCCCGCCTGAGGGTGCTCCGGCGGCTGCCGGCCGCCGTCACGATGCCGCCACCCTGGGCCGGTCCCACTGCAGCCGGACACGCGTGCCACGACCACGGGCGCTCTGCACGTCGACGGAGCCTCCGTCGACGCGTCGCATGCGTTCGCGAATGGCGATCTGCAGACCTATCGACGTGGTGTCGACGGCCTCGACGTCGAAGCCCGCGCCGTCGTCGACGACGGCTACCGAGAGCACATCGGGCCGAACGGTGATCGCCGCGAGGCAGGTCGCCCCGGGCCCGGCGTGGCGCAACGCATTGCGGACGGCTTCGACGGCGGCATCGCCGAGCGCGACGACGGCATCGAACGGAAAGCCGATCGTGGGATCACCGGCTGCGGGGTCGAGATCCACCTGCACTCCGGCGGCACCGCCGACTTCGGCGACGGCGGTGCTCAGCCGGCGGGAGACCTCCTCGGCCCGCAGTTCGCGGCCGGGCGGCTCGGCGTCGGCTTCGACGGACCAGTGGTCGAGGGTCTCGAGGATGCCGCGGGCCTGTTCGGCGGTGTAGTCGTCGGCGCGATCGGAACCGAGTTCGGAGAGCAGGGCGATGATCCGGTCGTGCACCAGCGCGTCGAGCCGGCGACCTTCGCGGTCCCGGGCGGTGTACCAGGTGCCCTCCCGGGCGGCGTCGAGTTCGGCGCGACGCTCGTCGTCCATCCGCACAGCGGCGAGCATCAGCGCACGTGCCAGGGCCACGTAGACCGATGCCACCCCGATGGACCAGGCGGTGGCCACCCACAGCGGCGTGTCGAGCCGGCCGTAGCTCAGTGCACCGATGGTGAACGCACCACTGAGCACACAGGTGACCAGAGCGAACGCCGCCGCACGGTAGTGCCGGGCCAGCACCAGCGCGATGGCCGGCATGTGCATGAAGGTGCCCTGCAGGATGGGCCGGTCACCGACGGTCTCGAGTCCGAGGTTCTCGCCGTTCCACGCCAGGAGCCAGGCGATGTTGGTGAAGATGCAGAAGACCCAGCAGACCAGTGCCGCATTCGCCAGCCGCCGGGACCTGTCGCTTCCGGCGGCGGCCAGCAGCAAGCCCCCGCAGAGCAGGAGTCCGGCCGCATGGACCGGCAGCCACCACGGGGCGATGAGGTGACGATACTGCCCGTAGGCCGTGACATCGAGCACCGCCAGAATCAGGTATCCGGTCCCCAGGACCAGCGCACCGAACGTCTGAATCACCGCGACCGGCGTGTCCGCTCCGTAGCGCAGGCGGCGAGCCACGCCGCCGGCACTGCTCGGGGGCAGCCCCGGGGAGGGTTTCACGACTCAGAATATTGGCATGCGAAACGATCTGATGCCAGGAGTATCGGGCCGGGCCGTGGGAAAGTCAGACGAACAGATGGATCGTTTCGTGCAAGCCTGGGTGCGGCTGCGCCGGGGTATCGCGCGACGGGCCGTTACGGGGGCCGCCACTGCAAGGATGCTCCTCGGAGAAAGTCCCCCGGAAACCCCTTGCAGGAGTCCCCGGAGTGGGCCTCAGCCCGCTTCCGACAGCGACGAGGGCTCGACCTGGAGATTGCGTCCGAGCCACGCGATCACCTGTCCGGTGGCTGCGGCGAGCGCATCGCTCTGCCTGTAAGCGGGTTCGGCGAGGACCAGCCTGCTCGAGACGGCGGCGTACAGTGCGGCCGTCGGCGCCAGCCCGTGCTCTCTGCCGATCGCATGGTACCGGTCGATCGACTCCGCGAGCTCCCCGTAGCCGACGGCGTCGCCCGAGGCGCGGAAGGCCGTCAGCCACGGCGTGGTACCGGCACGCGTCTCCACGTCTGCCATTACCGCTAAGGCCTGACGATCCATGACCTTCTCCCATTCGCCCCGACTGTCATCCGAATGGATGTCGTTGAGTACGAGCATGCCCTGTGTAAGCGTTCGCGCGTGAGCGTCCTCGGCACAAATGTGTTCAGAATCACATGACTTGATCCCGAAAGTCGCGTCGGCGCCCTTCGATGCGGATCTGTACCGAAACATCGTCGCCCCCCCCTGACCGTCAGTCGACTACCGGCGGTCCGGGCTTGAAACGACACTGGCAACAGCACCGAACCGTGCTGTTGCCAGTGTTGCGCTTGCTACAGATACGAGACAAGCGATGTATGAGTTTTGTGAGTCCGATGTGACTGGACTGCGACGTGGCTCAGGCCTTCCGCGCCCGCTCGTCCGCTTCCATCGCGTCGATGAGACTCTTCGGACGCAGGTCGGTCCAGTTCTCCTCGACGTACTTCAGGCAGGCGTCCCTGCTGTCTTCTCCGAAGACCTTGGTCCAGCCGGCCGGGATGTCGGCGAAGGTCGGCCACAGGGAGTGCTGGTTCTCGTCGTTCACCAGAACGTAGAAGCGACCGTTCTCATCATCGAAGGGGTTGGTCATGGATCCGTTCCTCTCTGCTGCGCCCTACAGCAACGTCATCTAAACGTACCGCGTACCAGGTCCGGCACCGGGCCCCGGTGCGCGGTCGGGCCCGCACCGGAGTCCTCGGCCCGGTGCGCGGTCGTGGCGGGTCAGTGGATCGCCCGGGAGATCTGCGGCCAGGACGCCTTGAGCTCGGGCCCCCAGTAGCCCCACGAATGGGTGCCCTGCGGCCGGTAGACGGTGGTCGCCGGGATCTTCAGCTGCTTGAGGCGATTCTCCATCTGCATCGTGCACTGGAGCGTCGCCGCCTCGATCAGACCACCGACCACCGCCTGGTTCCCCTTGACCAGCAGCTCGTCGGGGGTCACCTCCTCGATCCGTTCGTTCGGCCCCGGCAGACCGGAGGAATTCGACATGAAGATCGACGTCCCCCGCAGCTTGGCCGCGTTCACGTACGGATCGTTCTTCCGCCACAGCGGATCACCGACCGGTCCCCACATGTTCGTATAGTCGCTGACCCCTCGGGTTTCGAGCACCACCTGAACGTAGGCCTGGCCGAGCGGATCGCTCACCCGGGCGCAGGCGCTGTACGCGCCGACGGCCTTGTAGAAGCCCGGCGCCTTGGTGGCCAGATTCAGCGCACCGGATCCGCCCATGGAGTTGCCGGCGATCGCCCGTTTTCCGGTCGCCCCGAGTTCGGGTTCGAGCACCGGCGGAAGTTCCTTGAGCATGAAGGTCTCCCACTCGTTCTTTCCCAGAGACTTGTCGACCTTCTTCCAGTTGGAGTAGTACGAGGCCTTGCCGTCGAGCGGGGACACGACGTTGACCTGCTTGTCGGCGAAGAACTCGGCGAAGTCGGTGCGCTCGCCCCAGCTGCTGTCGCGGGTGCCGCCGTCGGCGCCGCTGAAGAGGTAGAACATCGGCGCCGGCCGGCTGCGGTCCTTGGGACGGAGAACGTCGAGTTTGATGTCGCGGCCCATCGACGGCGAGTAGACGGTGAACCGCTGCCACTGGGCGTTGATGTTCTCGATGCCGACGATCCGTGCTGTCTGAGGCTCGGCACCGACTGTGCCCACCCCTTGAGACAGCAGCGCCGCGGACAGCACCGCTGCGGCCACCAGACTCCACGTCCGACGGAGATTTGCGCGCACCATCCGGCACTCCCTCTGTTCTGCCACTGCCCGGGCCGATCGGCCCGGGTCCCGTTCCCCACCGCTATGGAAACGTCCACCCGATTCAACCCGGTCGTCCGGCGATCCGTCGGCGTTCCTTGCGATGTCAACCGTTCGCGCGATAGGCACGCTCACTGCACACCGGCTTTCGCCGCGTCGCCGAACCTGCGCGACGATGCTCCTGCCCACTGCGTCTCGACGTGCTTCCGGCATCTGTCCCTGCTCTCGCCGCCGAACGGGTGTGTCATCTGTTCTCCTGTGAGTCGTCTCGGGTCGGTCCGGCGTTACCCGGCGCCGGCTCGTCGTGTGCTCGGTGGGCGGTCTCCGCGCCGAGCAGAGCGCTCTCGATATGCCGGCCGACGACGGCGAGAGCGTCGGGGCGGCCCATCGACAGATGCGTCGTATTCACATCGACGCCGACGATCTCCGAACGCACGTGGGGCCGCCACGATCGCGCCATCGACTCCGGGACCGGCTTGTCGGCGGTGGCCGTGAAGTAGTGCAGGACGCCGTCGACCACTCCGGGCCGGTAGGCCGACAGCGCCGCGTCCGCGACCTCGAAACTGGCGAGAACCGCGCGTGCCTGCTGTTCGGTGCCCAGGCCCAGCGCGACGGCCTTCTCCACGGCCCGTTCCTCCCAGTCCGTGTTGGTCCGGGCCGTGTTGGTCCAGTCCATGTCGTTGCGGGCCGTGTCGTTGCGGGCCGTGTCGTTCCGGGCACCGTCGCGCGGGCGGGGATCGGTGCCCGGCGTCGCCGCCTGACCGATGAGGCCTCCGAGGAACTCGTCCACCACCGTGTCCGGGCCGTCACCGCGGGAGGCAGCCGAACGAAGGTCGGTGAATGCGGGGCCGACAACGGTGTCCATCAGGCCCAGGAACGAGACCTCGCTTCCCTGTTCCTGAAGCCGGCGGGCGATCTCGAAGGCGATCGCACCGCCCAGGGACCAGCCGAGCAGGTTGTACGGGCCGGCCGGCGCCACCGCCCGGATCTCGTCGATGTAGCGGTCGGCGTACTCCTCGACGGTGGTGCAGGGCCTCTCGCCCAGCACCACCGCGGGGTCCTGCAAGCCGTACACCGGACGGTCGGGCAATGACGAGGCCAGGGCGCCGAACGACCAGGCCAGCCCGCCGGCCGGGTGGATGCAGAACAGCGGAGCTCTGCTGCCGCTCCGGCGCAGTGGAACGAGCACCTGCATCGCGGGTGCGTCGGTCCGGCTCGCCCGGGCGAGTCCGCGCACGGTGGCATCGGTGAAGAACGCAGTGAGCGGCGGAGCCTCGCCGGCGACCGCCTCGATCCGGGCGATCACTTGGACGGCCGCCAGCGAATTGCCGCCGAGGTCGAAGAACGACGCCGTCGCACTGACCCGGCCCACGCCCAGGACCTCGGCGATCGCGTCCGCGATCCGTTCCTCGCGTTCGCCGCGCGGCGCAGCGAAGTCCTCCGGTGCGGCGGCGAAGTCCGGGGTGGGCAGCGCACGGCGGTCGATCTTCCCGGCGGCGTTGAGCGCGAGCTCGTCGAGAGCGACCCAGGTGCTGGGCACCATGTAGCCCGGAAGCAGCGCCTTCGCCGCGGCGGTCACGGCGTCGACGTCGACGGTCGCCGGCGACAGGTACGCCACGAGATGCTCGGTCCGTCCGGAGCGCACCACGGCTGCCGCCACCCGGTCGACGCCGGGTGCCACGGCCAGCGCCGCTTCGATCTCGCCGAGTTCGATCCGCAGGCCGCGCAGTTTGATCTGACCGTCGGTGCGGCCCAGATACTCCAGTTCTCCGTGAGCATTCCACCGCGCCAGGTCCCCGGTGCGATACATCCGGGAGCCCACCCGGCCGAACGGGTCGGGCAGGAAGCGCTCGGCGCTGCGGCCGGGCATGGCACCGTAGCCGCGTCCCACGGCCACCCCGCCCACATACAGTTCGCCGGTCACCCCGGGCGGCGCCAGACTCAGACGGGCGTCGAGCACGTAGAGCCGCAGCCCGGGGATCGGGGTGCCGATCGGTACCGGCCCGGCCTCGCCGCGGCTCAGCTCGTGCGCCGAGACCACATCGGAGGCCTCGGTGGGGCCGTAACTGTTGAACACCCGGACGCCGGCGGCCAGCAGCGGCTCCACCGCGGTCCGCTTGACCGGCTCCCCGCCGAGGAACAGTGACCGCAGCCCGGTGAGGACCCCGGCGTGGTCGGCGGCGGCCAGCGCCTCGAACGCCGACGGTGCCAGGTTCATCACCGTCATCGGGTGTGCGGTGCTCATGCGCAGGATCTGCTGCGGGTCGAAGACCGCGTCGGCCAGGTGCACGGTGGCGCCCGCGGCCAGGGCCGCCCACACGTTCTTCTGCGTCAGGTCGAAGGTCGGCGACGACGCCACCAGCACCCCGTCTTCCGGTTGCAGGCCGAGTTCGTCCCGGTACCACGCCCAGGTGTTGGCCACCCCCGCCATGGGCACCAGCGTCGGCTTGGGCCGGCCGGTGGATCCGGATGTGGTGATCACGTAGGCGAGCCGGTCCCCGGCGCCCTCCGGGAGCGCGATGGGAGGACGCGGTGCGGCCGCGGACGCGTCGTCGACCGGCACCACCGCCACCTCACCGAGCTCCACCGCACCGCTGTGCCCGGCGATCCATTCCGGCTGCGCGACGAGGGCTCTCGCGCCCGCGTCGCCGATCAGCGCTCCGATCCGTCCGAGCGGGAATCCCGGATCGACCGGCGCATAGGCGGCCCCGAGCTTCCAGACGGCGATCAGTCCGACGATCCATTCGACGGATCGGTCGAGCACCAGCACCACCACGTCGTCGACCCCCACAGCGAGGTCGTCGAGGCGGGCCGCGAGGGCATCGGCGCGTCCGATCACCTCCCGATAGGTGTAGGCGAGCCCGCCGGCGCGAACGGCCACGGCATCGGGGTTGCGCCGGGCCTGCTCGTCGACGGCGTCGATGATCTCGCCGCTGCGGCCGCTCGGCGCACCGTGCGAGAGCGAGAGGATTGCCGATCGGGTGTCCGCGTCGAGCAGTGCCACGTCCCCGGCAGGAAGCTCCGGGTGGGAGGTCACCGCCTCCAGGAGCAGCACGAGCCACTCCGCGATCCGGGTGACCGTCGGCCCGTCGTACAGGTCGGTGGCGTAGAGCAGCCAGGACGGCGATCCGTCGGTGGCGATGTTCACGTGCAGGTCGTATTGGGCGGGGAGATCCAGATCGTTGACCGGCTCGACGGTCAGCCCACCGGAATCGTCGGTGTCACCGTCCCGCACGGTCCCCTGATCGACGGCGAGGACCACCTGGGCCAGAGGCGAGAACGCCTCGCTGCGCACCGGATCGACGGCATCGACCACCGCCTCGAAGGGCACATCGGCATGAACGAACGCCGCCAGGTCCACACCGCGCACCTCGTCGAGGATCGCCTCGAAGCTCCGTCCCTGATCGATTCGTGTGCGCAGCACCAACGTGCCCACGAACATCCCGATCAGCGGATCGAGCTCCCGCTGGCCGCGGCCCGCGATCGGCGTGGCGATGCATACGTCATCGGTGGCTGCGAGCCGGCTCAACAGCACCGCCAGGGCGGCGTGGACCATGATGAACGGCGTGATGCCCCGGCGACGGGACTCGTCGACCACGCGCTCGCCGAGACCGGCGGGCAGATCGAACCGGTGCTGGGCGCCCCGATGGGATGCCACCGCCGGGCGCGGACGATCGGTGGGCAGCGCCAGCACCTCCGGCGCACCGGACAGCTGATCGCGCCAGTAGCCCAGCTGCCCGCCCACCACGGACCCGGCGTCGTCGGGTGCGCCGAGCACCGCGTGCTGCCAGATCGCGAAGTCCGCGAACTGCACCGGCAACGGGACGAATCCGGGCGCTCGGCCAGCGGCCCGCGCCGCATAGGCCGCCATCAGATCCGCGAGGAACGGCCCCATCGACTCACCGTCGGCGGCGATGTGGTGCACCACCACGCACAGCACGTGCTGGTCGGGTGCGGCCGCGAACAGCCGCACCCGCAGCGGCCACTGACGCGTCACGTCGAAGCCGGCGGCGGCCGCAGCCTCGAGGTCGTTGAGCGACCCCACCACACGCCAATCGAGCCGATCCCGCACGGACTCGGCGACGTCGATCTGCTGGGCCGGAACGCCGTCGACCGCCGGGAACCGGGTCCGCAGGATCTCGTGCCGGACGGTGACATCGGCGACGGCCGCGCGCAGCGCCTCCACGTCCACTGCGCCGGTCAGCCGCAGCAGCGCCGGAATGTTGTAGGTCGCGGCGTCCGGATCGAGCCGGTTGATGAACCACATCCGTTGCTGCGCAAAGGAGAGCGGAATCCGCTCGGGCCGCGGATCGACGGCCACCACCGGCGGCAGCGCCGCGGCGGCACCGGCGATCCGGGCGGCGAGACCACGTGCGGTGGGCTCGTCGAACAGGTCGGTGATGTGCAGATCGACGTCCAGGGTCTCCCCGATCCGCCCGATCGCACGCATCGCCGACAGGGAGTTGCCGCCGAGGTCGAAGAAGCTGTCGGTCACCGAGACCTCGTCCACGCCGAGCACCTCGCCGAAGACCCGGACGGTCGTCTCCTCGGCGGGGGTCGCCGGCGGCACGTAGTCACCGTGGTCGAGCACCGGCGCCGGCAGAGCCGCCTTGTCGAGTTTGCCGACGGGGGTTCGCGGCATCGCGTCGAGGATCGTGAACGAGGCCGGCACCATATGCCGCGGGAGCCGCGCGCCGAGGAAGCCGCGGAGTTCGTCGGCGGAGACCTCGGACGAGCAGACGACGTACCCGGCCAGTGCGGTGGCCACCGAGCCGCCCACCCCGACCACCACCGCCGCGGTGACCTCCGGGTGCTCGCTCAGGACCGCCTCGATCTCGCCGAGCTCGATCCGCAGGCCGCGGAGCTTGACCTGGTCGTCGCTGCGTCCGGTGTAGTCCAGCGCGGGCCGCCCCTGATCGTCCGTGCGGCGCCGCACCAGATCCCCCGTGCGGTACATGCGGTCGCCGGGAATCCCGTACGGGTTGGCGACGAAGCGGGCGGCCGTGAGTCCCGCGCGCCCGAGGTAGCCGCGGGAGAGCGCGTCACCGCACAGATACAGCTCCCCCAGAGTCCCCTCCGGTACCGGCCTGAGTCGATCGTCGAGAATCAGGAAGCCCACCCCGGCGATCGGTCCACCCAGCCGCACGCGTTCGCCGACCGGCATGGGTTCGCCGATCGCCACCCCGATCGTCGCCTCGGTGGGGCCGTACAGGTTCTGGATCCGGCGATGCGGAGCCCACGCATCCTTGAGCGCGCCCGGGACGGCCTCGCCGCCGACGTACACCACCCGCAGGGCCGGCAGCGCCGCCGGATCGAGCGTGGCGAGCACGGTGGGGGTGAGGAAGGTATGGGTCACCGCCTGGCGCACCATCAGCTCCTGCAGCGGCGTCCCGCCGACGGCATCGTCGGAGCGGTAGATCAGCACCCCGCCGGAGACGGCGGCGAGGAGGTACTCGAGCACCGAGGCGTCGAAGCTCGGCGAGGCGAAGCCCAGCACGCGTGCGTACTGATCGGCACCGGAGCGCCGGACCTCCTCGGCCGCGAAGTTCGCGAGCCCCGCATGGGTGATGCTCACGCCCTTCGGCCGGCCGGTGGATCCGGAGGTGTAGATCAGGTAGGCGGTGTTGTCGATCCGGGCGGGAGCCGCCAGTTCTGCAGAGTCGATCGGGCCGTCACTCAGGGTGGCGAGGTTTGCGGTCACGTCGCCGGAGTCGACGGGAACCCAGTCGAAGCCGTGCTGCGGCAGCTCACCGGAACCGCCGACGGTCAGTCCGAGGACCGCACCGGAGTCCTCGACCATCGCGGCCACCCGATCGGCCGGATAGGTCGGGTCGATCGGCACATAACCGCCGCCGGTCTTGGCGACGGCCCAGATGGCCGTCAGCAGCGCCGCCGAGCGGCCGATCGCCAGCGCCACCAGCGACTCCGGCCCCACTCCCCGGCCGATCAGCCAGCGCGCCAACCGATTCGAGTCGGCGTCGAGCTGCGCGTAGGTGAGGCCGGAACCGTCGGGGTCGATCACCGCCTGCCGCGGACCCCAGGCGGCCGCGGCGCGCCCGAAGATCTCCGAGAGGAGTTCCGGATCGGCCCCGGGACCGCTGGACAGCACGGCGGGCGAGGCGCTCACCGCGCGGGCGTGCCGCACGCCGGCCGCCGGGACGGCGGCCGGGGTCTGCGCGGGGGCCGGGAGAGCCGTCTCGGGCAGCGCGACATCGCCGACGGCGCACTCCGGATCGGCCACGGCCTGGTGCAGGAGCGCGGTGAGCTGGTCGGCGAAACCGGCCACGGTGGACTCGTCGAACAGGTCGGTGGCATAGATCAGCCGGCCGGCCCACGACCCGTCCGCCGCCTGCCCGATACTCACCAGCAGATCCACCTTGGCCGGGACCTCCGCGCGGTCGAGCGGGGCCACGGTCAGTCCGGCGACGTTGCCGGTGGGCAGGGTGTCGCCGGCAGCCGGCGCCGGGAGGGAGGACTGGTCGAACGTCAGCCACACCTGACTGAGCGGCGAGAACGCCGGTGAGGTGAGGGCGCCGACGGCGTCGACCACGTTCTCGAAGGGCACGTCGGCGTTGGCGTAGGCATCCAGGTCGGCGGTACGGGCCTCGGCGAGCAGCTCGGCGAAGCTCATGGCCCCGTCGACCCGGGTGCGCAGGATCAGCGTGTTGACGAACATGCCGATCAGCGGATCCAGTTCGGCCTGGCCGCGGCCGGCGATCGGGGTGCCGACGGCGATGTCGTCGTGCGCGCTCAGCCGCGCGATCAGGGCTGCGAGCGCCGCATGCACCACCATGAACGGGGTGGCACCGGTACCGGCGGCGAGCCGGTCGACGCCGGACACCGTCTCCGCGCTCACCGCGAACGGGACCTGCGCGCCGCGATGGGTGGCGGTGGCCGGCCGGGCCCGGTCGGCGGGCAACTCCACCAGGTCGGGCAGTCCGGCGAGCTGATGGCGCCAGTAGTCGAGCTGCCGGCCCACCGGGCTGTCGGGCTGTGCGGGATCACCCAGGACCCGGTGCTGCCAGATCGCATAGTCGGCGAACTGCACCTGCAGCGGGCCGGACAGCGGCTCGCCGCGGCCGGTCACCGCCAGGTAGGCGGTCATCAGATCGCCGACGAACGGTGCCATCGATTCGCCGTCGAAGGCGATGTGGTGGAAGACCATCGCCAGGACGTGTTCGTCCGGATCCGAGGCGAGGATCCGCACCCGCAGCGGCAGCGCCCTGGTCACGTCGAAGCCCTCGTCCAGAGCGTCCTGGATCTCGGTGAGCGACTCGGCTTCATCCCAGTCGAGCCGGGCGCCGATCACCGACGGCCGCAGGATCTTCTGGTGCGGGATGCCGTCGGCCGCCGGGTAGACCGTCCGCAGCACCTCGTGGCGGCCGATCACCTCGATCAGGGCGGCGTGCAGCGCGTCCACGTCCAGCTCGCCGGTCAGCCGCAGCGCCAGCGGGATGTTGTCGGCGGGCGAGGTGGTGTCGAGCTGATTGACCAGCCACATCCGTTGTTGCGCAAAGGACAGCGGAATGCGCTCCGGGCGGGGTTCGACGGCGGTGACCGGTTCGCGGCCCGGCTGGGCCGCCCCGGCACCGGCGATCAGCGCTCGGACGCTGGGGGCTTCGAAGAGGTCGCGCACCGTCAGGTCGCGGCCGACGATGTCGCCGACCCGCGCGACGAGCCGCATCGCCGAGAGCGAGTTGCCGCCGAGTGCGAAGAAGTCGTCGAGCACCGAGACCTGCTCAACCTCGAGGATCTCGGCGAATACCCCGGCCACTGCGATCTCGGTCTCACCTTGTGGCGCAACGTGATCGGCGGTGCCGGCGGCGGGTTGGGGCAGCGCCCGCTTATCGACCTTCCCGACGGGTGTGAGCGGCAGACGGTCGAGGACGGCGATACTCGACGGCACCATGTACGACGGCAGCCGTCCGGCGGCGAAGGTCCGCAGTTCCGCCACGTCGAGGCCGGCGGGGGCCACGACGTAGCCGGCCAGCGTCGAGGCCACCGCACCGCCGATGCCGACCACCACGGCGGAGGTGACACCGGGGAACTGCACGAGCACCGATTCGATCTCGCCCGGCTCGATCCGCAGGCCGCGCAGCTTCACCTGGTCGTCGCTGCGGCCGCGGTAGTCGAGAACCAGGTCGCCGGCGGCGTCGCGCTGCCAGCGGACCACGTCGCCGGTCCGGTACATCCGCTCGCCGGGCGCACCGTGCGGGTCGGCGACGAAGCGCTGCGCCGCCAGTCCGGGACGGCCCAGGTAGCCGCGGGCCAGGCCGGCGCCGGTCACGTACAGCTCGCCGGGCACCCCCACCGGCACCGGGTGCAGGCGGTCGTCGAGCACCAGGAGGCCGGTGCCCGGGATCGGACCGCCGAGCCGGACCGGCTCACCGGCGTGCAGCGGGCGGCTCACCGTCACGGCGACGGTGGTCTCGCTGGGCCCGTACATGTTGGTGATCGGGGTGATCGGCGCCCAGGCGTCGATGAGCGTCTGCGGCACCGCCTCACCACCCGACCCGAGACCGGCCAGGTCCGGGAGCGCCGCCGGATCCAGGGTGCCGAGGACCCCGGGGGTCAGGAAGACGTGCGTGATGCCGCGGCGGGAGATGTACTGCGCCAGTTCGGGACCGCCGAGTGCATCGGCCGGGCGATACGCCAGCGTTCCGGCGCCGGTGGTGGCCAGCAGCAGTTCCAGGATCGCCGCGTCGAAGCTCGGTGAGGCGAATCCGAGGACCACCGGCCCCTCGCCGGCGCGCATGCCCACCGATTCGGCGGCGGCGAAGTCGGCCAGTCCGCGGTGGGTGAGCGCCACGCCCTTGGGGCGGCCGGTGGATCCCGACGTGTAGATCACGTAGGCGAGGTGGTCCGGGTGCACCACCGGCAGGTCCGCGACGGGTGCGGTGGCGCTGATGTCGGCGGCCGTCCCGGGTTCGTCGAGCACCGTCCAGTCCAGTCCGGACGTCGGCAGACCGGTGGCCGCGGAGGTCACGGTCAGTCCGTGCCGGACACCGGAGTCGGTCACCATCCGGGCGATCCGGTCGGCGGGATAGTCCGGGTCGACGGGCAGGAAGGCGCCGCCGGCTTTCGCCACGGCCCAGATGGCGGTGAGGAGCTCCACCGACCGCGGCAGGGCCAACGCCACCAGGACGTCCGGGCCCACTCCGCGGGCGATCAGCCAGGCCGCGAGCCGGTCGGACGCGGCGTCGAGCTCGGCGTAGCCCGCCGAGTCTCCGTCGCCGGCGACCACCGCGGTCCGGCCGGCCCCGCGCACCGCCGCCGCGGCGAACAGGTCACGCAGCACCACCGGATCGCGGCCGGGACCGCCGGACACCGGCAGCAGGTCCCCGGAGCGGTCCGCGGGCACCAGGGGCAGATCGCCGACCAGGACGTGCGGATCGTCACCGATCGCGGTGAGGACGCATACCAGGGCGTCGGCGAAGACCCGGATCTGCTCGTCGCCGAAGGCATCGGGCAGGTATTTGACTGTGAGGGAGAGCCCGTCGGGGGTGGGCGAGGTCGCGAGGTTCAGCGGGTAGTGCGTCGCGTCGAGGGCCTCGAGACTGGTGACGTGCAGCCCGCCGGCGGAGTGCACCGCGGCGTTCGTGTCCGCGTCGGCGAGGCTGTCGGCGTCGACGGGATACGACTCGAAGACGGTCAGCGTGTCGAAGAGGGTCGGCCGGCCGGTGAGCGCGATCAGTTCCGGCAGACCCACATGCTGATGGTCGAGCACGCTCACCTTGTCGGCCTGGAGCCCGCCGAGGATCTGTGCGGCGGTCGCATCCGGATCCACGTCCACCACCACCGGGAGGGTGTTGATGAACAGTCCGACGGCCGAGGAGATCCCCGCCAGATCGGCCGGCCGGCCGGAGACGGTCTCACCGAAGCTCACCACCCGGGATCCGGTCAGCCGCGAGAGCAGCACCGCCCAGGCGAACTGCACGGCGGTGGCCGTGGTGACACCGAGTTCCTTGGTGATCCGTTCGAGGCCCGAGGCCGCCGCGGAGGTCAGCGTCACCCGCAGGTCCCGCGGCATCGCCGCGGCCGTCGCCTCCGCGGCCGGAGCCACCAGAGTCGGCTCGTCGAGCGGAGCGAGCACTGCACGCCAGGCGGCCAGCGCTTCGGCGTGATCGGTCCCGGCGATCCGGCGCACGTAGTCGCCGAAGTCCGCTCCGCCTGCGGTGTACGGTTCGCCGGTCGCGTACAGCGCGAGCAGGTCCGCCAGCACGAGCGGACCGGACCAGCCGTCGAAGAGGATGTGATGGTTGGTGACGATCAGGGCCGCCCCGTCGCGGTGCCGCGCCAGCACCAGTCGCAGCAGTGGAGGCGCCGACAGGTCGAACGGGGCCAGCCGTTCGGCTCGCGCCAGGTCGGTGACGGCCGCTGCCGGGTCGGCGGCGGCGGTCAGGTCCACCTCCCGCCACGGGACGGAGACGGACTCGGGTACCACCGCGACCAGTGAGCCGCCGTCGGCGCGGACGAATCCGCTGCGCAGGGAACGGTGATGGCCCAGCAGCCGGTCGGCGGCGCTGCGCAGCCGCGCGGCGTCGGTGTCACCGCCGAGTCCCAGCGTCGCCTGGGTCACGTAGACGTCCACGGCGGCGTCACCGGCCAGCTCCGCTTGGAAGTACAGCCCCTCCTGCAACGGGGTGACCGGCCAGATCTGGGCCTCGCCGAAGTCGGCGGCAAGCCGGTCCAGGTCGGTCTGCGTCAGGCCGGCGCCCGGGACGTCGGACGGCGACAGGCCCGGTGCCCGGCGCTCGACGGCGGCGACGAGGTCGGCGAGTTCGGCGCTCCAGCGGCGCGCGAGATCGGCGACGGCGGCCTCGTCGAGGACCCCGGTGACGAAGCTGAAGTCGGCGTGCAGTTCCGGACCCCCGGGTCCGGTGCTCGCGGTCGCGTTGATCATCAGCGGCGCCATCGCGGTGAGCCGTCCGGTCACGGTCGGCGGCAGGTGCACCTGATGCGGGGCCGTGGTGAACGGCAGCGCCGTCGACCCCGTGGTCCCGTCCGGTTCGGCACCGCCGCCCCGTCCACCGAGATAGTTGAAGGCGATCGACGGCAGCGGCCGGTCGCCGAGTTCGCTGCCGGGTTGCCGGCGCAGCAGCCCGAAGCCGACGCCGCGGGCTGGTCGGCTGAGACGTTCTTCCTTCGCCGCCTTGACGGTGTGCACCACGTCGCCGGCCGGATCCACCTGCAGTGGCGCGATGGTGGTGAACCAGCCGACGGTCCGGGACAGATCGGCGCGCCGGGGATGCGGTTCCGCCTCGATCAGTTCCTCGTACCGGCCGTGTCCCTCGGCGAGGACGGTCACGGGCGTCTCGTCCGGGATGCCGCGGTCTCGCTGCCACGACCGGACCGCCCGGGCGAGGGTTCCCAGCAGCACGTCGTTGACGCTGCCGCCGAAGGCATCCGGGATCCGGGTGAGCACCGGCCGGGTCACCGCCGTCCCGACGGTGTGCAGCACGCTCGCCAGGGTGCCGAAGCGGTCGCGCGCCGGATCCAGGGGGGCGCCGAGATCGGTGGGCTCGGCTGCCGAACGGGCGAGCCAGTAGTGCAGTTCGTCGGTGTGGTCGACGGCGCGGTCGGCCAGCGCGGCATGCCAGGCGCCGGCCGAGGTGATCTCGGGTCGCACGCTGACCGGGTGGCCGGCGGCGCGCTGCCCCCACACCGTGACCAGATCCTCGATGAGGATCGGCCAGGACACGGCGTCGACGGCGAGATGGTGGATCACGAGGACCAAGCGGGCACCGTCGGCTCCCCGCACCAGGCGGGCCTGCACCTGCCGGCCCCGCGCCGGATCGAGGCGGCCGGCCGCCACCTCGAACGCGGCCAGCAGGGCGTCGTCGAAGGCCGCCGATCCGACGGTTGCGGCGTCGGTCTCGGTGACGGCGTACGCCGCGTCGAACGGCTCGCCCACCGTCAGGCGTGCCTGCTCCCCTGCGCCGGTCAGCCGCACCGAGAGCATCGGGTGTGCCGCCGCGACGGTGGCCAGCACCTCGGACACCTGCTGAGCGGTGATCTCGGCCGGAACCTGCAGCACCGTCGCCTGGTTGAAGTCCGCGTAGTCGGCCGGATCGTCGGCGGCGCCGACCATCCAGGCCATCAGCGGTGAGAGCGGGATCCGGCCGTCGGCCGGCTCGTCGAGCAGGTCTGCGCCGGCCGGGACGGCGGTGAGCGCGGCCATGCCCCGGATCGTGGGGTGCTCGAAGATCTGGCGCGGCGAGAGTTCCAGGCCGGCGGCACGGGCGCCGGACGCCAGCTGGATGGACATGATCGAATCGCCGCCGAGCGCGAAGAACGACTCGGTGACGCTGACGCGCTCCAGGCCGAGCAGGCCTGCGACGATCGCGGCGAGATGCTCCTCGGCGGCCGTCTCCGGTGCCACGTAGCTCGAATCGACCGAGAGGAACTCGGGTTCGGGCAGGGCCCGCCGGTCGATTTTGCCCGCGGTGTTGAGGGCCAGACGATCGAGCACCGTCCACACCGTGGGCACCATGTAACCGGGCAGTTCGGCTTCGGCATGGGCGCGCACGGCCTCGACGTCCACGTCTGCGGGCGTCAGATAGGCCGCCAGGTGTGCGGCTCCGCCGGGCGCCTGAGCGACGGCAGCGGCCGCGAGTGCGACGCCCGGTGCGCCGTCGAGCACGGTCTCGACCTCGCCGAGTTCGATGCGCTGACCGCGCAGTTTCACCTGGAAGTCGGTGCGCCCCAAGTATTCCAGCCGGCCGTCGGACGTCCAGTGCACGACGTCGCCGGTGCGGTAGAGGCGGGCTCCGGGCGGGCCGAAGGGGTCGGCGACGAAGCGATCGGCGGTCAGATCGCTGCGGCCGCAATAGCCGGTGGCCACCAGGTCTCCGCCGAGATAGAGCTCGCCCGCCACCCCGGTGGGCACCAGTTGCAGACGCGCGTCGAGGACATAGCCGGTCGAGCAGTGCAATGGTGTGCCGATCGCCACCGGAACCCCGGCGTGGAGGGGACCGCAGATCGAGTAGATGGTCACTTCGGTGGGGCCGTAGTGGTTGCTCAGCATCAGCTGCGGCCACCGGCTGGTCACGCGGTCGGCGATCGGCTGCGGGACGGCCTCGCCGCCGGTGGTGATCGCCCGGACCGAGGAGATCCACGCCGGGTCGCGGTCGCCGTGCGCGTCGAGCATCACCGACAGCATCGACGGCACCATCACCATGCAGGTGACCTGTTCGCGCTCGATCAGCGCACCGAGCAGCACCGGGTCCGTGCGTCCGGCCTCTCCCGGAATCACCAGGCTCCCGCCGCCGGTGATCCACCGGAAGATCTCCAGGATCGACGGGTCGAAGGTGTAGCTGAGCACCTGCAGGTGCACCTCGGACGGCCCGAACCCGTAGTACTCCCGGTCGTAGGCGAGCAACTCGATCACGGCGCGGTGCGCCACGCTCACCCCCTTGGGCCGGCCGGTGGATCCGGAGGTGAAGAGTGTGTAGGCGGTGTTCTCGGGCCGGACCGGGCCGCGCCGCTCGGCGTCGGTCACCGGCGCGACCTCCGTCGCCGGCTCGTGAGCGGCGTCCACGGTGAGCACCTGCACGCCGAGACCGGCTGCGGCGGCGACGGCGGGTGCGTCGAGCAGGTCCGTGGTGGTCAGCAGGTGGCCTGCACCGGAGAGGGACACCATGTACTCGACCCGGTCGGCGGGGGTGTCGATCGCGATGGGCGTGTAGGCGCCGCCGGCTGCGACGACCGCGTGCACGGCCAGGATCTGCTCGATCGACTGCGGGATGTAGACGGCGACCGATCGCTGCGGGCCCACTCCGGCGGCGATCAGTTCACGGGCCAGGGTGTTGACGCGTGCGGACAGTCCGCGGTGCGAGAGGGTGAGCTCCCCGTGGGTCACGGCGGTCTGGTCACCGAAGCGTTCACCGGCCCGGGCCACCAGGTCGGCCAGCGTGCTCTCGGCGAGAGGGGCGGGAGAGGCGTGGGCCGGGCCGTTCCGTCCGGGATCCCCCCACCCGAGCAGCCGGCGGCGTTCCTCGTCGGTGAGGATCGCGGCCTCCCCCACCGGTCGCTCCGGCTCGGCGCACAGTGCGCCGAGGAGCCGCACGAATCGTTCCCCGATCGCCTGCGCCGTCTCCGGCTCGAAGAGATCGGTGGCGAAGGTCAGCGATCCGGTCCAGGGTTCGTCCTCGTCGCCGGCGTCGACGGTCAGCAACAGGTCGACGTTGGCTCGCGGGCGCGCCACATCCACCGGCGCCAGGCGGACCTGGTCGTCGTGGTACGCGGGCACCTCGCCGTCGGCGCCCGCGGACTGGTGGACGTTGAGCCACACCTGGGTCAGCGGAGCGAAGGCCTCACTGCGCACCGGGTCGACCGCGTCCACCACGGCTTCGAACGGGGCGTCGGCGTGCGCGAAGGCTTCCAGGTCGGTGCGCTGGACCCGGTCGAGCAGATCGACGAAGCTCTGCGCCGGGTCGATCTCTGTGCGCAGGACCAGCGTGCCCACGAACATGCCGATCAGATCGTCGAGAACCTGCCGGCCGCGGCCGGCGGTGGGCGTGCCGACGGCGATGTCGGAGGTCCCGCTCAGCCGGGACAGCAGCACGGCGAGGGCGGCGTGCACCACCATGAACCGGGTGGCACCGGTCGATCCGGCGACCTCGGCGAGGCGGGCGACGACCTCGGCCGGCACGGTCATCGGCACCGTATCGCCGCGCTGCGAGGCACGGTGCGGCCGCGGCCGGTCGGCGGGCAGTTCCAGTACGTCGGGCAGATCGGCGAGCTGATCACGCCAGTAGCCGAGCTGGCGCCCGATGATCGTGTCCGGGTCCTTCGGTGAGCCGAGGGTCCGGTGCTGCCAGAGGGCGACGTCGGCGAACTGCACGGGCAGCGGAGGCAGTTCCGGGTCGCGGCCGTGTGCGCGGGCGCTGTAGGCGGTCACCAGGTCGGTGACCAGCGGCCGCAGAGACTCTCCGTCGGCGGCGATGTGATGGAGCACCACCGCAAGCAGATACTCGCCGGGGCCGGTCTGGACGAGCCGCACCCGCAGCGGCCACTGCGCGGTCACGTCGAAGCCGGCGGCCACACCCGCCTCGAAGTCGGCGCGCGAGTCCACCACGCGCCAGTCGAGGTGGTCGCCGATACTCGGGACCGACCACACCTGCTGGTGCGGCACACCGGCGACCTCCGGGTAGCTGGTGCGCAGGATCTCGTGCCGGGTCACCACATCGGTGACGGCCCGGTGCAGTGCCGCCACGTCGAGATCACCGGTCACGGTCATGACCAGCGGGACGTTGTACGCCGACGACTCCGGATCGAAGCGGTTCAGGAACCACATGCGCTGCTGCGCGAAGGAGAGCGGGATGTGCACGGGTCGTGGATCCACGGCGGTGATCGGTGCCCGCGCACGTTCGGCCGAGGCGGCCGCGACGATCAGCCGGCGAACGGTGGGGGCTTTGAAGAGGTCCTGAACCCCCAGCTCCACGCCGAGGGCTTCGCCGACCCGGCCCACGACCCGCATCGCCGACAGCGAGTTGCCGCCGGCGTCGAAGAACGACTCGGTGACGCCGACCCGGCGGGATCCGAGCACCTCGCTGAAGACGGCGGCGACGGCCCGTTCGTCGTCGGTCTCCGGTGCCACGTACTCGTCGACGAGGCGGTCCCAGTCGGGTTCGGGCAGTGCGTTGCGGTCGAGTTTGCCCGCGGGGTTGAGCGGAAGTTCGTCGAGGACCACCCAGAGCGAGGGCCGCATGTGGGCCGGCATGCGCTCGGCCAGGTCGGCTTTGATCATGTCGAGGTCGACGGTCGACGGTGAGACGAAGCCCACCAGGTGATCGATGCCGTCGGGTGAGGCGGTGACCGCTGCGGCGGCGTGGCGTACGCCGGGCACCTCGACGACGGCCGCCTCGATCTCGCCGAGTTCCACGCGCTGCCCACGCAGTTTCACCTGCAGGTCGGCACGGCCGGCGTAGTCGAGGTCACCGTTGCCGTTCTGCCGCACCAGGTCTCCGGTGCGGTAGAGGCGTGCCCCGGTGCCCGCGGGATCGGCGATGAAACTCGTCGCCGTCAGATCCGGCCGGCGCAGGTAGCCGCGCGCCAGTCCGTCGGCGGCCAGATACAGTTCGCCGACCACACCCGCGGGAACCTCGTGCAGGCGGTTGTCGAGCACCCGCGCGGTGAAGCCGCGGAGCGCGCGCCCGATGGTGACGGGCTTGCCCGCCATCATCCGGCCGCGGGTGGCCCAGACGGTGGTCTCGGAGGGTCCGTAGAAGTTCCACAGCCGGCGTCCCCGGGCGGTCCAGCGCTGGACCAGTTCCGGGGTGCAGGCTTCACCGGCGGTGGCCAGATTCCGGACCTCGTCGGCGCCGTCCGGGTCGAGGGTGGCGAGCACGGACGGGGTGATCACCATGTCGGTCACCGCATCCCGGGCCAGCACGGTGTCGAGCGCCGGTCCCGCGTACTCCGCCTGCGGGGCGATCACCAGGGTGTGGCCGGCGGTGACGGCCCACGCCATCTCGAAGAAGGAGGCGTCGAAGCTGAGCGAGGCCACATGCAGGATGCGCGTGTCCGGGTCGTCCTCGAGTGATCCGGTGACCTTGGTGTAGGCCGCTGTCAGGTCGGCAAGGCCGGTGTTCGAGACGGCGACCCCTTTGGGGCGGCCGGTGGAACCGGAGGTGTAGATCAGGTACGCCAGGCCGGTGAGCCGGACGGTGCCGGTGCGCTCGGCGTCGAGGATGGGGCCGTCACTCGGCGCTTGTGCTTCCAGCGCAGCGAGATCGGCCCAGTCGACACGCCCTCCGCCGAACTGCCCGCCGGTGGCCGGGTCCGAGATGCCGAACTCCACGGCGGAATCGGCGAGCATGTACTCGATCCGCTCGCGCGGATAGGCCGGGTCCACAGCCAGGTAGGCGGCACCGGACTTGATCACGCCCCAGATCGCGACGACCGAGGCGATGGACCGTTCCAGCCCGACGGCCACCACGTCGTCGGGCCGCACGCCGCGGGCCAGCAGGGCGCGCGCGACGCGGTTCGTGCGTGCCTCGAAGCCGGCGTAGTCGAGTTCGTCGCCGTCGCAGATCAGCGCCGGATGGTGTGGATCGAGCTCACGCCGGTTCAGCAGGTCGATGAGGGTGCCGGACTCCACGGTGCCGCCTCCCGCCACGCCGCTTCGGGTATGTCCGGTCGGTGCCGCTGTCGCCGGTGACGCTGTCGCCGGTGACGCTGTCGCCGGTGACGGGGGCCGGGCGATGTCGGCCGAACCCGTCACCGTGATGTCTCCGACGGCGATGTGCTGATCGGCGACGATGCCGGAAAGGATCCGCCGGTAGACGTCGGCGAATCCGGCGATCGTGGACTCGTCGAAAATCGCTGTGGGATAGATGAATTCGACGGTCGTCGGCCGGTCCGGTCCACTGTGACCGGTGACCGCGACCGTCAGGTCGAACTTCGCGCTCACCTCACCGGCGCTCAGCGGCTCGGCGATGACACCGGCGGCGGAGTCGCGCTGATCGTCGGCGGCGGGGTCGTCGCCGGAGGCCTCGGTGTAGGTGAAGGCGATCTGGGTGAGCGGTGAATGCGCGGTGGTGTGCGGCGGTGCGAGGATCTCCACCAGGTCGTCGAACGGCACGTGCGGGTTCTCGAAAGCGTCGAGCACCGTGCGCCGGGTCTGGGCCAGGAAGTCGCCGACGGCGGCGTCCGGGGCCACATCGGAGCGCAGGACGAGGGTGTTGACGAACATGCCGACCAGCTCGTCGATTCCGGCTGCGGTCCGGCCGGCGATCGGGCTGGCGATGACCACGTCGCGGGTGGCGGCGAGGCGCGCGACGGTGACGGCGAGCGCCGCCTGGGTGAGCATGAACGGTGTCAGCCGGAGGTCGCGGGCGAGCGCGTCGATCGCGCCGGTCAGCTCGGGTTCGAGGGTCAGGGTGTGCAGGGCTCCGCGGGGGTCGAAGGTACCCGGACGTGGGCGGTCCATCGGCAGGTCGGTGACCACCGGCAGTGCGTGCAGGTGCTCGCGCCAGTAGGTGCGCTCACGGCTGATCCGGCTGTCCGGGCTGCGGGGGTCGCCGAGAACCGCGCGCTCCCAGAGTGCGTAGTCGGCGTACTGCACGCTCAGCGGCGGCTGCGGTGGTACGGCCGCATCGAGCCCGTGTGCGTAGGCGGCAAGGACATCGCGCAGCAGGATCGGCGACGACTCTCCGTCGAAGGCGATGTGGTGCACCACGATCAGCAGGTCGGTGGTGCCGTCGTGGTTGCGGTGGAAGCGGCCGCGGATCGGCAGTTCCGTGGTGAGGTCGAAGCCGAGTCCGGCGGACCGCAGAAGCTCGTCGGGGCCGGTGGCTTCGGCCCAGTCGAGGCGTTCGAGCGCATCCGCAGCGGTCAGGATCTGCTGGACTGCCGCCTCCCCGGCAGCCGGGTAGACGGTGCGGAGCACCTCGTGTCTGGTGACCACGGCACGGATCGCGCCGGTGAGCGCGGCGAGGTTCACGCCGTCCGGCAGCCGCAGGGCGGTGGGGATGTTGTAGGAGTCCGCGGCCGTGTCCAGCCGGTTGATCAGCCACATGCGCTGCTGGGCGAAGGACAGGGGAATCCGTTCCGGCCGCGGCACCACTGCGGTGACCGGCGGCAGCGCCGCACCGCGCCGAGATGCGAGGTCTGCGAGTTCGCGCACACTGGGCGCCTCGAACAGATCGTGCACGCCGAGATCGGCGTCGAGAGCGGTTCCGGCCCGCGCGATCACGCGCATGGCCGAGAGCGAGTTGCCGCCGAGATCGAAGAACGACGCCTCCGCCGACACCCGATCGACACCGAGCACCTCCGCGAACACCTCCGCGACAGCGAGCTCGGCATCGCCCTCCGGGGCCACATACTCGGCCTCGAGACCACCGAACTCCGGCGCCGGCAACGCCCGACGATCGATCTTGCCCGCCGTGTTCAGCGCGATCTGATCGACGATCATCCACACCGACGGCACCATGTACCCCGGCAACTCACCGGCCGCGGCAGCCCGCACCGCATCGACATCCACAGCCTCCGGCGAGACGTAACCCACCAGGTGCTCACCGCCATCCGGCGACGAGGCCACCGTCACCGCCGCATGCACCACCCCCGGCACCGACGCCAGCACCGCCTCGACCTCACCGAGCTCGATCCGCTGCCCCCGCAACTTCACCTGGAAA
>Ga0164243_10003424_pt1 | contig 25419 bp, 21 predicted proteins | sample OricompcompostOP_FD_108781 | JGI IMG/M metagenome (GOLD analysis project Ga0164243, IMG submission 108781) | Organic Plus compost microbial communities from Emeryville, California, USA - Original compost - Organic plus compost (OP) | ecosystem: Engineered > Solid waste > Mixed feedstock >...
AAAACGCGGCTCCTTTGCTGTGATCTTTACCACAGCGTACGACCACTATGCCGTCCAGGCGATACGGCACAGCGCACTGGACTATCTCCTGAAACCCATAGACGCCGCAGAACTGAAGGAGGCGGTTATTAAGGCCACCGAACGCATGGGGCAGCCGGTTACCAGGAAAGTAGACCACCTGGTGGAGATGTTGCAGCAGCATATCAAACAGTCCGAGCGGCTGGCGCTGCCCACCGCCGAAGGCCTCCGGATGGTGGTCGCCAGCGATATCCTCTATTGCGAGTCAAACGGCGCCACTACCAACGTGTACCTGCGCTCGCAGGAAAAGCCGTTTCCCGTTACCCGCACGATGAAGGAAATGGAAGAAGTGCTGGAAGATAAAGCCTTCTTCAGGGTGCATAACAGCTTCCTCGTGAACCTCTCCTTTATGGATAAATACATCAAGGGCGATGGCGGGGAAATTATCATGTGCGACGGGCAAAGGGTGCCTGTATCCCGGCAGAAAAAGCAGGACTTCCTGTTACGGATAGAAAAGATGTAATGCTTACAGGCGCTTGATGGCAGCGCAGGACACCCAGCCGTTCTTGCCATCGTTGAGTTCCACCTTGCAGTACTCGCTGGTGGTATCCACCAGTTTTACTTTCATGCCTTCGTGAAGTTCAAACAGCTCCTTGCTGGTATCGTCCGGCGCGGCTTTTACTTTGATGGAGCCTGCCATCACGATGCCGTTGTTGTGGTTATTGGCAATATTGTAGGTGTCAATGGCCATCAGCAGGTACACGAGAAACAGTACGCCAAACAGGTAGCTGCCCCATTGGAGATACTTGTTCCGCAGCCCGGGTATCTGGTTGTTGATAAGGAGGGATGCCATTAGGATCCAGATGAAGACGACCGCGCCCACGGCCCAGCCATTGGAGGTATGCAGGTGTTGCAGCTGCAGCCACCAGCGTTGGAAGAACACCAGGGGCAAATCGCCCACGTACCCGTTTACCTTTTGATTGGCGACACTGAGATTGTGTTTGATGGCAGCGTCTTCGGGGGATAGCTGTAAGGCTTTTTCATAGCTGTACACCGCCTGCCCTGTTTTGCCTGCCTTGTACCAGGCGTTGCCGGCATTGAGGTACAGATGGCGGGAGGTATAGCCGGCGTCTATGAGTTGCTGATAGATGGTGGCCGCTTCCGTAAACTTGCTCTGGCGATAAAGCGCGTTGGCTTCATCGAAGCGTACTTGTGGATTCACGTCGTCCGCGAGGGCTGGCGTGAAGCAGGCCATCAACAGGATGCCTGCTGCCAGGAAAATCGATTTGAACATTCTGCAATAGAACATTTGCCTGGTGGTTAAAAATTAATTCTTCAGTGCGTCTTCCAGGTTGGTAATGATGCTGACAGCTTTTTCGTATGTACCCTGCATCCGCCGGTTGTCCTGGCCGGGAGCATACAATGCAACTTCACAATTGTCGATCAGGTCAAACAGCTCAGCGGTGTTGCTGCCGTTGATACTGCGGGCAGCCAGCTTCTCCTGGATCAATTGTTTGCTCAGGTCTGCAAATGGAATTTTGAGCTTATGGCTTAAATAGCCCCATACGGCCCTGGAAGTTTCTTCATAGAAAGCCTTGTCCTTACCTTCTTTCAGGTAACGGGCGGCCAGTTCCAGGCGTTTGAGCGCTACTTTGTTTGCATAGCGGTGTTTCAGCACGGAAGCGTTGGTGGTGTTGTAATCCTGGCGGCGTTTGTAGAATACCGCGCCGGCATACACCAGTACCGGTATCAGCAGCAGGACGTAGAACCAGATGCTGGTGACGAACCAGGTATGTTTTTTCACCCAGGGCATGATGCCGGTTTCAATACCTACCAGCTCATTTCTGCCCACACTGTAATCCTGTTTTTCGGATTTAACTTTTTTCCCTTGCGTGATATTGATGGGGAAGGATGCAGATTTTATCGTTTTATACGCGTTCGCGGAAGGGTCGAAGTAGGAGAACTCCACCGGCGGAATCACGTGTTCGCCTGCTTCCGTCGGCATCAGCACAAACTCGAATGTACGGCTGCCGGAGAGCGGATTACTGTTCTTTTCGATGTTATCGGATACTTTCGGGTCATAGGCTTCGAAACCTGAAGTAACGTCCACTTTGGGCGTATTCAGCAGGTTCACGTTACCCTGGCCGCTGATGGTTACTTTCAGCGTGAGGGCTTCGTCGGTAGAAAGTTTATTCTTATTCACCTCGGCCGTCATGTTGAAGCGGCCAACGGCGCCGTTGAAGCTTGCCGGGCGGCCTTCTGCCGGCAGCGGTTTCACGGTAATTTTTACCGGGTTGCACTGCGTTTTATAGGGAACGTCTTCATACTCCACGTCCGGGCGGTTGAAGAAATCGTCGAAGAAGGGATCGCGGAAGGCGGGATCGTTGAAGAAGTCTTCAAACGGATCCCTTGCGCGGCGCTTGTTTTGCACCACTTTCACGAGGCGCACCTGGTTGTCCACTTCCACCGGTTCCAGCTCCAGCGTGCCGGATTGCAGCGGGAACAGCAGTGTTTTACGGATGGTAAACACTTTGAACAGCTGCCCGTTCACCATTTCTTCGGAGGCCTGGGGCGGGTTGGGAAGTTCGATATCTTTTGCGGAGAAGCCTTTGAAGGCAGGCACTTTTGTTACGCTTGAATTGGTGGGGAGGCGGGTATAGAGTTTATACGTTGCCGTTAGCTGGTCCCCTTCATAGAGGTTGGTCTTATCTACCTCTACTTTTACGAATATGTTTTTGCGCAGTTTTTCGTTGATGTTCTCTCCTTTGCGCAGCACGCCGTCAACGGATTCGTCGCGGCCGCCGCGTGGCGCGTAGCCGCCGGCAGAGGGTTGTTGCGGCGCCTGTTGCTGGGAAGCGCCGGCGCCTTTTCGTACTTCGATGAGTACGGGGTTGGATTTTACGACATTCCCGTTTACCCGTGCCTGGGCGCCGGGAATGGTAAAGTTACCAACGCGTTTGGCTTGAATGACATAAATGAGGGCGATATATTCAGATCTGCGGCCGTTCATGATGGATTGCCCCATGCTCTGGCTGGGGCCCTGCAATACGTCAAAATCCTTGAAGTCGGGCGGGTTAAAGCTAGTCACATTTACCCCATTCTCTATCATGAACTGAATTTGAAATGGCTCGTCCAGCGCTACAGGGTTGCTGCTCACCGTGGTAGTAAAGCGGAATTCCTGCGCAAATGCGCAGTTCACCAGCCCTACTAAAAACAATAAGGAGAAAAGACACTTTCTCATACTAAATCTGACCATCATAATTGTGTCAACAAATTTAACCAAACCCGCCATGGATGCGGTAGAAGCGCCGTTAAAAGTTAGTTAAAAAATTATGTTTATATGATTGTTAAATATCTCCTAAAACCGGCCGCAGTACGATGTCTTCAACGACTGTTTGTTGGGCGAGGGTATAGGCGGTCCACACCACGGTGGCTATATCTTCAGGGGGCATCATCCTGTCCGGCGGGGCCTCAAAACCGTCCCAGGAAGCGGTGAGCGTGGCGCCGGGGCTGATGCTGGTCACCCTTACGCCGAAGGGTTTCATCTCTTCGCGCAGGTTGCGGCTGAAGCCGAGCAGCGCATGTTTGGTAATACTATAGGACCCGCCATTGGCGTAGGCTTTATGGCTGGCAACGGAGCAAAGGTTGAAAATATGCCCGTTACGGCGCTCCATCATATCCGGCAGCAGGGCCCTGGTGAGGTGGTAGGCGCTGTAGACGTTTACGGCCATCAGCTGTTCCAGCAGCCCTTCCGCTTCTTCGTAGAGGCTACCGGGGGTAAAGATGCCGGCGTTATTAACGAGGATGTCCACCTGGCCGAAGGCTGCTTTAACGGTGGCGGCAAAGCGCAGCACCTGGGCTTTATCGCCCATATCTACCTGTTCCGCGAGTACGGTAACGGCGCTGTTCTGCGCCTGTATGGCGGCTTTCGCCGCTGTGAGCGCCGCTTCATTGCGGGCGCAGATGGCAATGTTGAATCCTTCTTTGGCTAATCGTTCAGCTACTGCCCTGCCAATGCCTTTACTGGCGCCGGTTATTACTGCATTCATGGTCTTGTCCTGTGTTAAAGCGGTAAAATAGTAAAAATTGTATTTCGTAACTTTGCGCGATCATGAAATATAAACATCTTTTCTTTGACCTGGACCATACACTCTGGGACTTTGAAACAAATGAACAGGAAACACTGCTCGAACTGTACGAGCAGCATGCTTTGGAGAGTAGAGGGGTGCCGTCATTTCAGGAGTTTTCCGCATCTTATGTGGCTAACAACGAACGCCTCTGGGATCGCTTCAGAAAAGGTTTTATCACACGCAACGATCTTCGCTATAAACGTTTCAGGTTAACGCTGCTGGAGTTCAAAATCGGCGATGAAAAGCTGAATGAGGCCCTGGCGGACCAGTTCCTGGAAATCCTCCCCACGAAAAAGCGCCTCTTCCCCCATACCGTGGAAGTGCTGGATTACCTCGCAGGGAAAAATTATCCCATGCATATGATCACCAACGGTTTCGAAGCCACGCAGCTGCTGAAAATGAAGAATTCCGGGATAGATAAATATTTTACCCATATCATCACCTCCGAGCTGGCGGGCAGCCTGAAGCCCTACCGGGAAATTTTCGATTATGCGATCACGAAAGCCGCTACTTCCGCTACCGAGAGCATTATGATCGGGGACGCCATGGAGCTGGATATCAAGGGGGCGCATGCGGTAGGAATGGACCAGATTTACTTCAACCCTGCCAAACCGCCGGTAGACTTCACGCCTACCTATACGGTGAATACCCTGGCAGAGATCAAGGATATTCTCTAAAACAAAAAAGAATCGCGCAAGCGATTCTTTTTTGTTTACTCCCATGGGGAGCCAATATGGTAATGGCTTATTTAGTCGTCTTTTTAGCCGCCTTTACCCGCATGGCTGCGGTTTTGGAAGGCTGTTTACAGCAGCTTTTAGCCGTTCCCTTGCCGTGGCAGGAGGCAGCATCCTTACAATCAGCCTTTTGTTCAGTTTTAGCGGCTTTATTGGCAGCCTTTTTAGCGTTATCCTGTCCGAAGGCAGTACCTGCAACGAGCAGGGAGGCAATAGCCAGTGTAAATAACTTTTTCATAGCCTTGTTAGAGTTTTGCAATGACGGTTTGGCCACCTCTTACAACCTGTTCCAGCTGTACGGTTACCTCTGTACCTAAAGGTAAGTAAAGATCTACCCTTGATCCAAATTTAATGAAGCCCATTTCTTCGTTCTGGGTAACCTGCATGCCCGGTTTGAGGTAGTTGACGATACGGCGGGCCAGCGCGCCGGCAATCTGGCGGATCAGGATGTCGGCCTTGCCGTTGCCGATTACTACGGAATGCCTTTCATTTTCCGTGGAAGACTTCGGGTGCCATGCCACCAGGTATTTACCGGGGTGGTACTGGGAGAGCTTCACCTCGCCGCTGATCGGGTTTCTATTTACATGCACGTTGGCAGGGCTCATAAAGATGGATACCTGCAGGCGCTTATCTTTAAAATATTCAGGCTCGTACACTTCCTCAATCACCACTACTTTACCATCGCAAGGGGAGATGACGAGGTTCTCACCTTCAGTATTTTTTCTTGCCGGCAGCCTGAAAAAGGATACGATGAACAGGAAAAATACTACGGAAATGGCCAGGAGGCTCCAGGTGAGCGCTGCTGAGTCGAACCAGTAAAATACTGCTCCGTTAATTACTAACAGTACCAGGAACACAAGGGAAATGGTAGCAAATCCTTCACGATGGATCTTCATTGTTTTCTATTTGTTTGTCTGTTTATTGGTTTAATCGCAGAGCGAAGTTAGTTCAATTCAAAAAATTCAGCATACGAATTTCTGATTTTACAACATAAATGACTGTACGTAGATCCAGGCAAAGGGCGCTGCCAGCAGCATGGAGTCGAACCGGTCCAGGAAGCCGCCATGGCCGGGCATGATGGCGCCGGAGTCCTTCACCCCTGCCATGCGCTTGAGTTTGGACTCGATGAGGTCGCCAATGGTGCCGAATACCGCCGCAATGCCGGCCAGTACCAGCCAGTGCTGCAGGGCCAGGTAGCTGCTGCCCCAGTAATGACCGTACACCCCTGCCGCGGCCACCGCCAGGATCATACCTCCCAGGGTGCCTTCGATCGTCTTTTTAGGGGAAATGGCCGGCGCAAAGGGGGTGCGGCCAATAAGGGACCCCACGATATACGCCATGGTATCGTTAATCCAGATGAAGATGATGAGCAGTAAAGGGATCAGCCAGCCGGGGGCGGTGCCCACCTGGTCGGCAGTGTAGTGAATATCGATAGCGTTCAGGCGGATATGCACGAGCAGGCTGAATGGAATGGTCACATACAGCAGGCCCATGGCGGAATAGCCGATGTTTTTGAGGGAGAAGTCCTTACTGAAGAGGATTTCCCCTAACGGCAGCACCATGAGGAAGATGATGGCCAGCCACCAGCCTATAAAGCCGGCGTTTATATCCCCCAGCATAAAATTACTGCCGGTAAAGGCCAGCATAATGGCGCAACTGGCGATAGACACGCCGTACCGGTGTAAAGCGGAGGTATTGGCAAAATCGGTATCGATCAGCCTGATCAGCTTAAAATACTCCTGCAGGGCGAAGAAGTTCACCAGGAAGAACAGGAGGAAGAACGTAAAGGGACTCCACAGGATGCCGCCCAGCATTACTGCCACAAAAACCAATGCTGACGCAGTGCGGGTAAAAAATGTTTTCATTATTGAAATTGCTGTTAGTTGTTTTTATGGCCGCAAAAGTCTGCAAAAATTTGAGCAAATGCCAGCGGGGAAACCATTATTCATGGTCCCCGGCCTTATTTTCGTCTTCTTCATCCAGTTCATACGGATCGCCGGTGGGCAGGTTATTATGTTGGGTAACCAGCGATTTGGCTGTTTCAGCCTGGGCATCCGGTACGTACAACTCTACCTGACCGGGAATGGTGAAGGTATAAGAGGAAGATTGTTTATTGAGAATAACCGCGTCAATCCCGTTTTCGATCAACATGCCTTTGACGATCTCCGTTTCGTAGGGGCGATCGCTTGCGAATACTTTAGTCCAGCCTTTTTCCATGTTACAGTTATTTTGTTAGTAAGTTAAGTTACTATTTTCTGTCGTTATTGAGATGCGGTATGATCGTCCATGGGATAGGTTTCCACCTGGATGGGGTCCGGCGAGCGTTTGATAAGGGCCCAGAATAAACCGGCCGTTACCGCCAGGCTGATGACGGCAAAATACCAGGGTAGGAAGTCGTCTACCATCGGGTCCGTCCCGGAAAGGCCGTGCTGAAACAGGTACGACTGTACGACCAGCATGCCGTTGTTGATAACGTGGGCGAGGATGGCCAGCCACAGGTTGCCGGTTACCAGGTAGATGCCTCCCAGCACCACGCCCAGCGCTATACGGGGCATAAAGCCCAGCATATCCAGGTGCAGCGCGCTGAAGATCACGGCGGTGAACACCACGCTGAGCCAGCGTTTCCGGGTCATATTGATCATAACCCGCTGCAGCACTCCCCTGAAGAAGAGTTCTTCCGCTATGGCGGGAAGGATGGCCATGAGTATGAGATTGATGATTAGGTCGCTGAAATGCGGCATGCGCAGCATGGCGCGGGTGAGCATCTGCCCTGTCTCCTGCAGTTCCCGGGCCTGTTTGGGCAGGTTCCAGGTTTGGTTCCACTCCGCCATGCTGTTGGCAAACGGCAGCGCGCAGAGGAATAAGACTACCGTCAGCGCCAGCTGCATCCAGGATGGGCGGGTTTTCAGCCCAAGGTAGGTGGCCGGGTACGGCTGCCAGAGGTAGGAGAACACTACTGCCGGGAGGAGGAATACGTTGAAGGAATAAAAGAACTGAATCCATTTTTGCGGTCCAACCAATGCAGGGTTGGTTAAGACGCCTTCCTGGATTTCAATTATCGTATAGCCGGTGAGTTTAGGTGCCAAAACGCCTATTGCCAGGAGGTTTATAACAAAGAAACCCATGAAGAACCCTATGATGGTTACAAAATGCAGGATGGGTGGATGCTCCCTGAGATAGCCGTTCATATCAAATACTGTATTAAAATGCGTAAATTTACGGCGTGAAATTAAGCATTGCAGCAACAGTATCACAAACTACCCTGCTGCATTTAGCAAAATTATATACGTTATTACCTTAATACCTCTGGCCTGACGGGCCGTGGTTCTTAGTTTATGGTGAAGATAGGAAACATAGAACTGGGAGAATTTCCCCTTTTGCTGGCGCCCATGGAAGATGTGAGCGATCCGCCGTTTCGTGCAGTTTGCAAGGATGGCGGGGCTGACCTCATGTACACGGAGTTCATTTCTTCCGAGGGGTTGATCCGCGACGCTATTAAAAGCCGTAAGAAGCTGGACATCTTCGAATACGAGCGCCCGGTGGGCATCCAGATCTTCGGCGGAGATGAAGAACCATTGGCCATGGCCGCGCAGATCGTGGAGGCTACCAATCCAGATCTGCTGGATATTAACTTTGGCTGCCCGGTGAAAAAGGTGACCTGTAAGGGCGCCGGCGCGGGCATCCTGAAGGATGTTCCCAAGATGGTGAAGCTGACCGCAGCCGTGGTAAAGGCCACCAAACTGCCGGTAACGGTGAAAACCCGCCTCGGCTGGGACGATAATACCAGGAACATCGAAGAGGTGGCCGAACGCCTGCAGGACGTGGGCATCCAGGCCCTGACCATCCACGGCCGCACCCGCGTACAGATGTACAAAGGCAACGCCGACTGGACCCTCATCGGAAAAGTTAAAAACAATCCACGCATAAACATTCCTATCTTTGGTAACGGTGACATATGTACGCCGGAGCAGGCCATAGCCGCCCGCGCCAAATACGGAGTGGACGGGGTGATGATTGGCCGCGCCGCTATTGGATATCCCTGGATTTTCCGCGAGATAAAGCATTTTATGAAAACTGGCGAACATTTACCTCTTCCAACTGTTTTGGAAAGAGTGCAGGTATGTAAAAAGCACCTGCACCAATCTGTAGCCTGGAAAGGTGATATCGTTGGCATCCTTGAAATGCGCCGCCATTATACAAATTATCTCAAAGGGTTACCTCACATCAAGGAATTCAGACAACAATTAGTAACTTTAAAGACGCTAGCTGAAATAGAAGAAGTATTAGACGCGATCGTGGTGCAATACAAGGATCATATTTTCGAAAGGACTACTCCCCAATGGGCCGAAAACGAGCATTTACCGGCCTCTGATAAAATGGCCGGTTGTAACGTTTACGGTTAAACGATGACCCCGGAAATACAATAAATAAAAAAATTACTTTCACATGACCACAATTAAAAATCTGAAAAATGAAGTCTGGAAAGACTTACAGATTAAAAACAAATCTGCCCTCCGTAAGAAATATGCCGTTTCTAACATGGGAAGAGTGATCAGCTATCATGAAAGTATTGAAGATGGTAAGCTACTCACGGGTTCTACCGTGGAAGGCTATACGGTTTTGAACGTAAAACCGGCAGATACCTATCAATCACTCTACCTACACAGAGAAGTTGCCAAGCTCTTCAACAAAAGGCCAGGGCGTACGCACAGGTATGTGATCCACCTCGACTACGACAAGAAAAACAATAAAGCCAGCAACCTGGCCTGGGCTACCAAGGAAGAAATGGAAGCGCACCAGCAGAACAGCCCGGCTAAAAAGGCATATAAAGAAAAACAAAGGAACAGGCTGAAAGGTCTGAAACTGAACGTGACCAAGGTAAAAAGCATCAAACGTATGCTGAACAAGCCCGGTAAGAAGACCATGAAGCAGATTGCCGAGCAGTTTGACATCAGCGAAATGCAGCTCTACCGTATTAAAAGCGGGGAAAACTGGTCACACGTTACATTGGATTAAAGCCTGGTTTGCCAGGAATGATCTATATATGATGTTGTCTGACAAAGGCCATACTTTAGTGTGGCCTTTGTTATCTTTTTTATTTTCAGGCACTTACGAGTGTTCCTGCCTCGGCCTTTACCATCTCTCCCAGTATCCTCCTGTAATGGTCGCTCTCCTGTAAGACCGGCTCATACCCCATCATAATCACCTGTTTTCGTGCACGCGATAACGTTACCAGCAGCTTCCGGTCTACTTCAATCTGCTCGCTGTTCCAGTGAAACCGGCCCAGGCACTGCAATGTTTGCACCTGCCCCGTGTGGTACACCGCCAGCGAAACAATGATGATATCATTTTCCGATCCCTGGAAGCGCTCCACTGTATCAATATTCACGGCCTGCAGGTCCGGATCGTCCGCAATCAGCTCCCTGATCAGGCTGATCTGCGTGCGCCAGGGCGTGACCACTCCCACCGTATCTTTTGTGAATGCGGGGCCATGGCGCCGTTTGAGGTACCGGAGCAGGTCAGCCACCCGCGCGGCTTCCGTGCTGTTCATTTTGGAAGTTGGCTCATAGGGGCTGGGTATAAATATTTTTCTGCCGAGAGATAAAAGCCTGTCCCATGCATTATCTCCCGCGTCAGGGGCAAAATGTTCCTGTTGCGCTATGCACCCGGCAGTAAGCTGCCCGGCATAGTACGGGTTCACCAGACTTGCGATGCTTTCGTGCATCCTGAAATGGGTATTGAGCATTCCCCAGGCGTGTTCCCAGCGCTGTTGCTTGCATCGCTGCATCAGTCGCTCGAAGATGGAACAACGCAGGTCGGCAATCCCCAGCTGGCGCAGGTCTTCATCCCGGGTTTCGCAGAAGTAGCTCTCCTGCGCCACCACGGGCGGCAGCTGGTTCTGATCCCCGATGAGGATGAACTTCCGGAAAGGCATCAGCAGTCCTAACAATTGTGGCTCTGTGAGCTGGGAGGCTTCATCGGCGATCAGCACATCCATGGGGATGCCCATCGTGATCAGGAGGTCCAGCCTGGTGGCCATGGTGGCGACCGTGCCTACAAATATGCGGTGACTGGTAATGAACTGCCGGGCATCGTCCAGGGAGCCGTTCATGCACAGCTCTTTCAGTTTAATAGCGGAGGGAGTATTGCGCCCGCCCATCCGTAGATAAGGGAGTTCTTTCGCGTCCAGCCTGAGGCAGATTTCCTCTACCGCCTTATTGGTAAAGGCCACGATGACCACGTGGTTGTTCCTGCGGACCAGCTCTCCCGCCATGGTGGTCAGCATAGCGGAGGTCTTACCCGTGCCGGGAGGCCCTTGCAGGAGGTAGTAGTCCTCCGCCTGTAAGGCGTTACGGACAATGGCTTCCTGGTTGGCGTTGAACATGGGCGGCAGCGGCACGTCCAGCTCGCGGGTACGGGGCGCTCTGAGCCCTAACAGGGTTTCCGCCTTGTGGCGGTATTGCGGGGCCAGCATGTAAAACAGGGAGGATGCGGCCATCCAGTAGTTGGACTCGTAGATATCGTGTTCAATGATCCATTCCTCGTGCTGCCGGAAGAAATCCAGGGTCATCTGCCGGTTATTCAGGGAGAAGACGAGGTAGTCCCTGCCCAGTTCATCGATACGGCCTTTCAGCAGCTCCTGCTGCAACGGCGCCAGTTCCGGGCCCGTTCTGGCGTAGATGATTGCCGTGTCCCCTACCCTGAAATTATGACTAACGGTGGCGGCTATATCAAAAATGACGGAGCTGCTGGTGCTGTCGAACTCGCGGAACCGCAGCCCGGGAATAATGTTGAACCGGTCGGCCTTTTCGTCCTCCTGTTGCAGCCATAGGGCGGCGAAGCCGTCGGCATCGTCTTCCCGGTGCACTTCGGAGAACATGCCGCATTTGGCCTGGAGAAATTCCCGGAGGGTGAAGGAGAGGAATGTTTTATAATAGGTTTTGGCGATGTCCGGCGCTTCGTTCCAGGCTTTTTCGAAGGCCAGGAAGGGCTCCATACTGAAGGAAGGCAGGCCGGCGGCGGCCGTACTGTTGATGGTGGATAATACGTCGTATTCCCCTGCGGCGAGCCGCAGCAGCATGGCTACGACTTCGTTGCGGAGTTGCAGCAGTGCATTTTCGCTGGCGCGGGTACTGCTTACGTTCCGGAGGGGCTCCGCCTGCGCGGCGGAATACAGGATGGCGCTGCTGCCCTTACGTTTACGGCCAAACGCAGACCGTAATAACAGGTTATAGCCCACTACCTGCATTTCGTGGTTTTTCCAGGTATTGAAGTCCGGCGCCTTTCCGCTTTTCAGTTCAAAAATTTCTTTCCGGTTCGGATCAGCATCGTCTTCCGCCATGATATCCAACCGCCCCTGTATGCCGTAGACGGAGGAGAAAAAGGTAGGCTCTATGCGCAATGGTTTATCCTGGAGGTCCCGCACGGTTTGGTGCAGGTTGCCCCAGTGGGAGTCCCGGATATCGCGGAACATTTCATTGATCTTCTCCCGGCCGTATGCGGCGGCCTGCAGTACATTATCCGCTACGGCTTCCCGGAAGGAGGTCTTGAAGTCTATGGCCCTGTTGCGCAACATTTCATCCAGGAGCGCATTCACGAGGTTACCTTTAAAAGCCGCAGGGCTGGATGTTTGCGGTACCAGCTTCTTCACCAGGTAGAGCAATTTATTCACCCCTTTGTGGTTGAAGCATTCTGCCAGGTCGCTGATATCGATCAGGAGGTCGGGTTCCAGCACAACCTGGCTCTCCGCGGTGGTGCTGTATAAAGGCGGCTGTGCTTCATCCGGATCCTCCCGGCGGCAATGTATCACATGGAGGGAATCGTAGCGTCGGAGGCGCCCGTGTAAGGCTATCACGGAGGACGGGTCCATTTCCTTTAAGGAGAGGTGAATCTCTCCCAACTCATCATTTTTTACCAGCAAAACACAGGCGTACCTCCCCTGCTTGTCAGTAACCAGTGGGCCTACGGCCATCACCATGCATTTCAGGGAAAGGATACTGGCGGGTTGGTTATTGATATTCCGGGCGAGAGATTTGGTACCGGCGTCGTAATAGGCTTCGGACAGGCGCAGGGGCACGGTGGCGGAATAGCACCAGGCCACCGCCTCTGCCAGGGCTTTAATGCAGAGGGTATGTTCCTCTTCCTGTAAGGGCTGCATGGTGCGTGTATGCCTGGCCGTTATAATGCGCAGCGCGGTCAGCTGCTGTTGGATGTCCGGCGGGACGGTTTCTTTATCGAAATAGAACTGCATCCGGGCAAAGAGATTGCCGAAGGAGCGGTGTTCCTGCCGGGTGAGGTCACGGAAAAGGCTTTCCAGTATGAGCTTATAGAGCCGGAGCTTACCGGCCGGCTGCGGGGTATTGGCTGCTTCCTGTATCCGTGAGAAAAACGCTGCTGCTTTTTGTGATGCGCCCATTGATGCAATATACTGCAATGCCGACTTTTTGCATCAATGGAGCATTTGTTTTACCTTTCTGAGGATTTATAATGTAAACCTTTTTTATGTCAGCCAAGAAGATAGCCATTATAGGTGGTGGAAACCTGGGGTCGGCCATTGCCCGGGGATTGCTGAAGAGCGGTTTTTCACAGGCCGGAGACATTACTATCACCAAACGTAATACTGATACCCTTGTTGCCCTGAAAGAAGCGGGCGTACAGGTGGAAAACGATAATGCGAAAGCCATCCGCGGCGCGGAGGTGATCATTGTTGCCCTGAAGCCGTATAATGTACGCGAGGTGCTGCAGGAATACAGCGCTGTATTTGACCCCGCCAGGCAGATATTAATCAGCGTGGTTACCGGCGTCAGTATTGACGACCTGGAACGCATTGTTCCCGGAATGGCCGTGGTGCGCGCGATGCCCAATACCGCCATTGCGATACAGGAGTCTATGACCTGCCTGAGTTTCAAGCATGCTACCCCCGGGCAAACGACCTTTGTGACCGATATGTTTAACCAGCTGGGCGCCGCTGTTACGATCGACGAGAAGCTGATGGACGCCGCTACTGTGCTGGGCGCCTGCGGTATTGCCTATGCGCTTCGTTTTATCAGGGCTAATATCCAGGGGGGCATTGAGATCGGGTTTGATGCCCGCACGGCCAGCCTGATTGCGGCGCAAACGGTGAAAGGCGCTGCAGAGCTGCTGATCAGGGAAAAAACCCACCCCGAAGCTGAAATTGATAAGGTTACTACCCCTAAGGGCTGCACGATTGCAGGACTGAACGAAATGGAGCACCAGGGCTTCAGTTCTTCGCTGATCAAGGGCATTACTGCCTCTTATGATAAGATTTTGAAAGGTTAATCTTTGCGGGGATAATCGAAGAAGAGAAATGATTTTTTAGCGCGATCGAACTCCTGCCAGGAGTCCGTATTGGCTTGTATTGCGAATACGCCGGCGGTAGGTACGTTGTCTATCCTGATTTCTTCCGTTAAATAATTGGCGAAGTCCGTAATGCCGGGGTTGTGTGCGAAGATGGCCACTACGTTGAAGTCGTCGTCTATCCTGGTGATCACTTTGAGGAAGGTGGAGGCATAGCAGAGGTACAGTTCATCTTCCAGCAGGATGGCCTGTTTGGGGTAACGCCATACGTCGGCCATGAGTTTGGCGGTAGTACGGGTTCTTTTGGCAGGGCTGGCGATGATCAATTCGGGCACTACTCCTTTATCGAGGAGCCTTTGGGCCATCTCGGGGGCGTTTTCCTTTCCCCTTTTATTGAGCGGCCGGTCAAAGTCGTCCGTATTGGGATCATTCCAGCTGGACTTTGCGTGTCGGATGAGTAGCAATGTTTTCATGGGCTGAAAACTTACGTAAATACTTTTAAAGAAAGTTAATAGGAACGGGGCAAATAGGAATCGTTGTGAGATTCATTTAAGATAAAATTAACATAGAAATACGGAAAATGTTGTGTTCCAATGGATTTTATGTGGATGGGGAATTTTTTGGGGTGACATGGTTTTATGCGGGACTTTAAAAAAGCAGGAGCGCCATGGGACGCTCCTGCTTTATAAAGTCGTGTATTATCTGCATTAGTAACCTCTTTCGTTTTTTCCTTCCATGAAGTTCATAAAGGCTTTGTTCACTACGCGGTTACCGCCCGGCGTTGGGTAGTTACCGGTGAAGTACCAGTCGCCCAGGTTATTCGGGCAGGCTTCGTGGAGGCTTTCGATAGACTGGTAGATCACTTCGATTTCAGCGCCGATATTGCCAGGGTTGAGGATTTGGGCAATTTTAGCGGAGATTTCTTCGGGGGTGAACAGTTTGTACACATTTTTCACCACGTTTTGGGCGTGGAGGGTGTTGGTACGTTCCAGTTCTTTACAGAGGCCGTAGGCTTCCTGCAGGATATGTTCCTTGCCTTGTTCCTTCAGCAGGGCGATGGCGGCCTGGAAGGCTACGAAGTCGCCCATTTTGCTCATATCGATACCGTAGCAGTCAGGGTACCTGATCTGCGGCGCGGAGGATACGATGATGATCTTTTTAGGACCGAGGCGATCCAGCATTTTGATGATACTTTCCTTGAGGGTGGTACCGCGAACGATGGAGTCATCGATCACTACGAGGGTATCCACACCGGGGCGTACGGTACCGTAGGTGATGTCGTACACGTGCTGCACCATCTCATTACGGCTGGAATCTTCGGTGATGAAGGTTCTCATTTTCACGTCCTTGATCGCGATCTTATCGATCCGGATACGGCGGTTCACCATTTCGGTGAGCTTTTCCTGGTCGATGTCGTTACCCCAGGAGAGGATACGCTCGATCTTGATCTTGTTGAGGTAATCTTCCAGCCCTTTGAGCAGGCCGTAGAAGGCTACTTCCGCGGTATTGGGTATGAAGGAGAAGATGGTATTACGCAGGTCGTTGTCGATAGCTTTCAGTACGGTGCCTGAAAGGTTACGGCCGAGGGCAGTACGTTCTTTATAAATCTTTTCGTCGTTGCCCCTGGAGAAGTAGATTCTTTCGAAGCTACAAGCTTTTCTTTCCTTAGGTTCGAGGATTTTTTCGATGGCATATTCCCCGTTGTGTTTAACGATGAGGGCGTGGCCTGGCATCAGTTCCAGCACTTCATTTTCCCCGACATTAAAGGTGGTGCGGATAGCAGCTCTTTCGGAGGCGGCTACGATGACATCATCATTAATGTAGTAGTAGGAAGGGCGGATGCCGTTCGGGTCGCGGATCACGAATGCGTCGCCGGTGCCGATAAGGCCGGCAGCGTGGTAACCGCCATCAAATAAGGAGAAAGCCTGTTGGAGGATATGTTTGATGTCGAGCCCGTTGCGGCGTACTTCATCTTCTTTGCAAAGGAAGTGGTGAACGGTTTCGAGCATCGCGGCGAGGTCGCTGTTTTTGTGTACTTCGCCCGGGTTTACGTCTGTGAATTTGAAGAGTTCATCTGCGTTGACCAGGTTAAAGTTACCTGCCATAGCGAGGTTGCGGGCAGGGATGGTGTTGTATCTGACAAAGGGGTGGCAGAGTTCCACATTGTTTTTGCCTTGAGTGGCGTAGCGAAGGTGCCCCATGAGGAGTTCGCCGAGGAACTTGATATGCCCTTTCATCAGGCCCGGATACTTGGTGATCTCGGGTTGATACTTTTCGATTTCCTGGATTTCGTCCCTGATCTTACCGAAAACGTCGCCGATGGCTTGCGGAGCGCTACTGCGTACGCGGTGCATAAAGGGAACGCCAGGTTCGGTGTCTAATTTTACTGCAGCTACCCCAGCGCCATCCTGGCCCCTGTTGTGCTGCTTTTCCATGAGCAGATATAATTTGTTCAGCCCATAGAAAACAGTTCCATACTTCTGTTGGTAATACGAGAACGGTTTTCTCAATCTTATAAATGCCAGTCCGCATTCATGCTTGATCGCATCACTCATGCCTGAAAATTGAAGATGCAAAGTTACAGCAATTTCAACTAATTCGCGTCATCGGAGCGTAACTACGGGATGAGCGGAATGAAAAGCGGCGCGGAGATCATCTCCGCGCCGCTTTTCAAAAAAGTTAAAATTGGCTACTGTTTGGCGAGCTGAGCCATCCACTGGTTAATATGTTCGCAGTTTTTGTACTCGGGATCCACGTGTACATAGAATGTCGGGATCTTTTCCGTGAGCCATTTATTGATTGCTTCTGCCTGTTTGATCATGAGGCAGCGTTGCTGAATGCGTGCGTAGTCGTCGTTCAGGTTTTCCCGGTGGGGCTGTGTACGCGTTTTCAGGTACACGATGCGCACGGCGGTATGGCCCTGTTCGTCGGTGAATACGGTAGGTTTGGAGATACCGCCTGGTTTGAGGGTATCGAGCATCATGACGATCTCTTTTTCGGAAGGTTCTTCCAGCTGATCGATGGTGATGAGGGTACCTTCGCCGGTTTTGGACTGCAGCATACCTCCGGTGAATTTCGCGGAGGGGTCATCGCTGTAGTCGCTAACTGCCTGGGCAAAAGTGATTTTGCCGGCGATGATCTGGTTGCGTACGGAGTCCAGTTTTTCGGTAGCCTTGGCCAGGTCGGACTTGGTTACGGCTGCTTTGATCAGGATGTGCTGTACGGTGATGTTATCGCCCTGGCGTTTCAGCATCTGGATGATATGGTAACCATGGGCGGATTTAACCGGGTTGGAGATCTCTCCTTCTTTCAGACGGAAGGCGGCGGCCATAAAGTCCGGGTCCCAGGTGTTTTTATCGTTACGGTTCATCGGATAGATGCCTTTGTTGTCCTTTACGCCGGGATCTTCGGAGTAGAGGATGGCGAGGGAGCCGAAGTCGGCCTCTTTAGCCAGCACGCGTCTTTTAAACTCCTGCAGGCGTTCGATGGCGTAGTTATCCATTTCGCGGGTAGCCTTGGGCGTGATTACTACCTGGCCGATTTCCAGTTCAGACTCATAGAATTTGAGGCTGTCTTTAGGGATGGCGTCGAAGAATCGTTTTACTTCGGAAGGGGTTACCTTCACCTGTTCGATTACTTTATTGCGCATGGCCTGGGCCAGCAGATTTTCCTTGATGGGGGTGCGGAAGCGTTCGCGAAGCTGGTACACGGTGTAGCCGGTCACTTCCTTCATTTTTTCTTTACCGCCGTAGAGTTGTTCGAAGTAGCGGATACGGTTTTCCATCTGGCCTTCAATATCGCCATCGCTTACCGGAAGGGAGTCGCGTTCTGCCTGGAGTACCATTACCTTCTGGGAAATGAGCATTTCCAGGGTATTGCAGGCGGCGTTGGGCGGTAAATTACCGTCGATGGAATTACGCTGCTGGTCGGCGAGAGCCCCTTCCATGTCCGATTGCAGGATAATTTTGTCCCCTACTATACCTATAATTTTATCTGCCACGAGCTTCTGCTGGGCTGAAACGGCCTGCAGGATGGTGAGCGATATAGCAGATAATGCCAGAAGTTTCTTCATACTAATTTCGTAAAGTTCAAAAATAACCAAATAAAGATCAGTCCCCTACTAAATTTCGATGGATTTAACAAAAGTTTAGATCAGGCCGGGAAAAAAGCGGACTGACACAAAAAAAGTGCAGCGAGTAGGGCTCGCTGCACTTAAGTTTATTCAGGAGAGTTCTTATAAAGTCCTCTTCACTTCTACTTCTTCAAAACCTTCAACGATATCTCCCGGGCGGAGGTCATTGTAGTTACGGATACTCAGACCGCACTCCATGTTGGCTGCCACTTCTTTCACGTCGTCTTTATAACGTTTCAGGGAGCCGAGGTCGCCGGTGTAGACTACGATACCATCGCGAACGAGGTTCACGCGGGTATTTCTTGTCAGCTTGCCATCGAGTACGAAGCAACCGGCCACTGTAACCTTGTCGAATTTGTAGGTTTCGCGTACTTCGACGTTGCACACCACTTTCTTTTCGATTTTTGGTTCCAGCATCCCTTCCATCGCGGATTTGATTTCTTCGATCGCATCGTAGATGATGGAGTAGTTGCGTATTTCGATGTTTTCTTTCTCTGCGAGTTTGGCTGCCTGAGAAGAAGGACGTACCTGGAAACCGAGGATGATGGCATCGGAAGCAGTAGCCAGGAGGACGTCGGATTCGGTGATCTGACCCACGGCTTTGTGTACGATGCTGATAACGATTTCTTCGGTAGAGAGCTTCTGCAGGGAGTCGGACAGCGCTTCCACGGAACCATCAAAGTCGGCTTTGATGATGAGGTTGAGCTGTTTAAAGTTACCCAGTGCCAGACGGCGGCCGATTTCATCCAGGGTGATGTGTTTCTTGGTACGGATACCTTGTTCGCGAACGATCTGAGCGCGGCGGTTGGCCACTTCTTTGGCTTCAGATTCGTTTTCGTACATTTTGAATTTCTCACCTGCCTGTGGGGCGCCGTTAAGGCCGAGTACCTGCACTGGCATGGAAGGACCGGCTTCGTCCATTTTCTGGCCACGTTCGTTGAACATGGCTTTGATTTTACCGTAGAAGGAGCCTGACACGATGGTATCGCCCTGACGGAGGGTACCGTTTTGAACCAGGAGGGAGGCTACGTAACCGCGGCCTTTATCCAGGGAAGCTTCCACGATAGAACCTGAAGCCTCGCGGTTAGGGTTGGCTTTGAGTTCCAGGAGTTCGGCTTCCAGGAGGATTTTCTCCAGGAGGATGTCGATATTCAGGCCGCTCTTAGCGGATATTTCCTGGCTTTGGTATTTACCGCCCCAGTCTTCCACCAGGAGGTTCATACCAGCGAGTTGTTCTTTAATTTTCTCAGGGTTGGCGCCATCCTTATCAATTTTGTTGATAGCGAATACCATTGGGAGGCCTGCTGCCTGAGAGTGGGAGATCGCTTCACGGGTTTGAGGCATGATGGCGTCGTCCGCTGCTACTACGATTACTGCGATATCCGCTGCTTTCGCACCACGGGCGCGCATCGCGGTAAACGCTTCGTGACCCGGGGTATCGAGGAAGGTAATTTTCTTACCGCCTGCGGTTGTCACCTGGTAGGCGCCGATGTGCTGGGTGATACCACCGGCTTCACCGGCTACTACGTTTGCGTTACGGATGTAGTCGAGCAGGGATGTTTTACCATGGTCAACGTGACCCATGATGGTTACGATCGGAGCGCGAGGTTCCAGGTTTTCCGGATCATCTGCTACTTCTTCCTCGTCGGAGTCTTCGGCGGCGTCGAGGCCGATGAATTCCACTTCATAGCCGAATTCGCCGGCAACCAGTTCGATTACCTCTGCGTCGAGGCGTTGGTTAATGGAAACCATGATGCCGAGTCCCATACATTTGGAGATTACTTCGGCGAAGCTAACATCCATCAGGTTAGCGAGTTCGCTCACGGAGATGAATTCAGTTACCTGGAGTTTGTTATCCTCCATGTTCTGGTTAGCTCTTTCATTGGCTCTCTCCTCGCGTTTTTCGCGGCGGTGTTTCGCTTTCACGTTTTTACCGCGGGTATTGCCGGAGAGTTTGGCCATTGTTTCCTTGATCTTATTCTGGATTTCGTTTTTATCGATTTCCTTTTCTTCAGGCGTACGTTTATCAGGAGCGTTGTTGCCATGGCGGTTAAATCCACCACCCTGACCCGGGCGGTTGAAGTTACCTCTGTTCTGGCCGCCCTGTTGACCGCCCTGACGGTTAAATCCGCCGCCTTGCTGACCACCCTGGCGGTTGAATCCACCTTGTTGGCCACCCGGACGGTTTTGACCGCCGGCGTTTTGTCCGCCCGGACGGTTTTGACCACCGTGCTGACCACCCTGGCGGTTTTGTCCGCCGTGTTGGCCGCCCTGGCGGTTTTGACCGTGTTGGTTACGATCGCCATGCTGGCCGCCCTGGCGGTTTTGGCCGCGGTTATCGCCGTGTTGGCGATCGTGGCGGGCATGGTCGCCTGTACCTTCCTTATGGTCGCCGTCTTTGAAGTCGCGCGGCTGGATAGGTTCAGGTTTCTTTTCAACGATAATGCGTTTACGTTTACGTTTTTCTTCGCGTTCTCTGTTGAAATTGCTTTTATTGTTATCTCTTCTGTCGGACTGTACCGGCAGTTCGATTTTGCCGATTACTTTAGGGCCGGTTAATTTTTCGGCCTGGATGTTTTCTATAACGGCGCCGGCTTGCTCATCCGCATTATTTTGTGCAGCAGGAGCCTGGGCGGCGGGCTCGTTGGTAGTTTTAGGTTCGTCTTTAACAACAGGTTGTTTGACGGGAACCGTTTGTTTGGTTGCTGCAGCCGGTTTTGCCTCTTGTAATACTTCTTCCACTTTGTTAACTAAAGGTTTATCTTCAACCGGTGCGGCTTTTTCCGTTTTATCTGTCGTCGTATCGGTTTTATCTGTTTTTGCTGATTGCTCAGGTTGAGCGGGCTTAGCAGGGGCTTCGGGAGCTTTTTCTGCTGGCTTCTCGGTGCTGGCTGCCGGTTTTTCCGGTTGTACGGCTTGCGGTGCGGCTGGTTTTTCAGCGGCTTTAGAAGCGTCAGATTTGGCAGCAGGCGTTTGTGCAGCAGTTTTATCAGCGGCGGGTTGTTCCTTAGGCTGTGCTGCTGGTTTAGGTTCCGTAGCTTCTGTTTTCGGCTGTTCTTTCTGTGCCGGTTTTTTACCGCCACGATTGAGCGCCTCGAGGTCGATCGTAGTGATGACGCGAGGGCCGTTAATTTTAGGAGCTTCGGTTTTAATCACATCCGGTTCGGCAGGCGGGGCCTGAGTTTTAGGCGCTTCCGCTACAGGGGGAGGTGGTGCAACGGGAGGTTCAACCTTTTCTTTTTCCTTAACCGGCGGGTTTTCCTGAACGGGTGCTTTAGGTTCCGGTTTAGGAGATTCCTTTACTGGTTCCGGTTTAGGTTCAGGTTTAGGTGCTTCTGCTACTGGAGCAGTTGGCTCTTTTTCTTCTTTAGGAGTGTTCTTTTTAGCCACAGCTTCCGCTTCCTCGTTTCCTTTCTCTTTCTCTGCTTCTTTCTTCTTCGCTTCTAACACGCTTCCTTTGGGCAGGGCTATCTGGTCGCTTTTGCGCTTGTTAGCCTTGTCCTGTTGGAATTCCGACTGCAGGGCTTGGTACATAACAGCCGTGAGGCGGGCATTTGGCGAACCAAAGCCGCCAATATCGAAGCCTTTATTGGAAAGAAAGTCTATAAGTGTTTCTTTACCAATATTAAACTCTTTGGCTGCGGCCAGCAATCGTGGTGTGTTGTTTGTTGTTTCAGGCATATCGTAATTCGGGCCTCCCCTGTTTCCCGTTTCTTCCAAACGGGTTGTTTTTTTACGTTTAAACAATAACTCGAAAAAATCAATTCCCCTTCTAATAAGCCCTTTACCTGGGAAGGGTTCTGGCTGGGCTTTATTCTTTGTCAAACTCTTCCTGTAATATTCTTCTTACATCCTGCACTGTCTCTTCTTCAAGATCCGAGCGGCGGACCAGCTCTTCGGTGGTCAGCTCCAATACGCTGCGGGCAGTATCACAACCTATGCGCTTCAGTTCGTCTATGATCCATTCTTCGATTTCGTCAGAGAATTCTTCCAGATCGATATCAAATTCGGCTTGTTCCTGTTGTTCATCGCGGAATACGTCGATTTCGAATCCGGTGAGTTCGCAGGCGAGTTTGATATTTACGCCTTTTTTACCGATGGCCAGGGATACCTGATCTGGGTTCAGGTACACGGAGGCGTATTTATTTTCCATATCCACTTCCATGCGGCTGATCCTTGCGGGGGTCAGGGAGCGTTGGATGAGGAGTTGGATATTGGTAGTATAGTTAATGATGTCGATGTTTTCGTTTCTGAGTTCACGAACGATACCATGTATGCGGCTACCTTTCATACCCACGCAGGCGCCTACCGGGTCAATACGGTCGTCATAAGATTCAACGGCTACTTTGGCTCTTTCACCTGGTTCGCGTACGATTTTCTTAATAACGATCAGGCCATCAAAGATCTCAGGAACTTCAATTTCCAGCAATTTAGCCAGGAAGGATGGATGTGTCCGGGAAAGAATGATGAGTGGGGCATTATTCTTCATTTCTACCTTTTTCACCACCGCTCTAACGTTTTCCCCTTTCTTGAAATAATCAGTGGGGATTTGTTCGGCTTTAGGCAAAATTAATTCATTCCCTTCATCATCAAGCAATAAAACTTCTTTTTTCCAAACCTGGTAGACTTCGCCGGTTACAATTTCGCCGGCTTTGTCAGCATATTTCTTTACGAGAATATTCTTTTTGAGGTCGCCGATGCGGGCAGACAGCGTTTGTTTTGCTGCCAGGATGGCGCGGCGTCCGAAGTCCAGGATCTCTACTTCTTCATAGAGTTCCTCTCCTATTTCAAGGTCTTTTTCGATGGCAGTAGCCTCTGTATATGCGATTTGCGCATTTTCATCTTCCACTTCTCCATCTTCCACTACGGTCCGACGGCGAAATATCTCCAAGTCCCCTTTTTCTGTATTTACAATGACGTCAAAGTTCTCATCAGAGCCATACTTTTTCCTCAGCAGGGTCTTGAACACATCTTCCAAAACCTTCATCAGCGTAGGGCGGTCGATGTTTTCCGCCTCCTTAAACTCGGTGAATGACTCAATCAGGTTAATACTAGCCATGTTTAATTATTATATTTTAGAACACAATGCACACTTTCGTATGCTTGATTTCATTGAATTTTATATCGGTAGATTTTTTTTCTTTTTTCTTTCCAATTACTTCTTCGATGGTAAAGCCTTCGTCTGATACTGCGGTCAGGGTTCCTTCTTTGGAAGTACCGTCCAGGAAAGTGGCTTCCACTTTTCGGCCAATATTTTTGAGATATTGTCTGTGCAGTTTCAGGGGTTCATCCAGCCCGGGGGAAGAAACTTCCAGGGAGAAGTCGCCATCCGGGAACAGGGCTTTTTCCTCCAGCAGCGCATAGAGGGCTCGGTTAAAAGATACCAGTTTATCGACCGGTACGCCTTTATCCCCATCCAAAAAGAGCTTTATATTATTTGTGGGTTTTATTCTGATATCCACCAGAAAGTTATCGGGATCGTTTGCCAGCAGACCTTCTGCCAGCTCCCGTATTGCTGTAATCACGAGTTCGTTTGCCATACAAAAAGCGCGAAGGGGCCGATATCTCGTCCCCTTCGTTTGAATCATTTTTCCTACGCAAAATTAGGATTTTATTTTTATTGTAGCACTATTTATTTTATTTAACAGTTAATTTTTAAGGAGATATATTATTAAGGGCTATACGTATTTCTGAAAAGTTTAATTTGATTAGGTGACGGAAGTTAAAGAAAACTTAAAATGAAACGGGATGTTTATGGCCGGAAGATATTATCAGCTACCTTTGCTCCATTATGTTGAAGACGCTTATATATCTTTTTCTTGCCTGGTTGCTTTACAAGCTGGTGTTTGACTTCATCATACCTATTTACCGCTCTACCAAGGTGGTAAGGAGGCAGATGGCGGACATGCAGGAGGCGATGCGCCAGCAATATGAGCAGCAACAGGCTGCCCAGCAGGGATACAGTACGCAGCAGCAACAGCCGCCGGTATCCCGTCCGGCCCCGAAGCCCGACAAAGGAGATTACATTGATTTTGAAGAAATTAAATAAAAAAACCTCACAGAGATGTGAGGTTTTTCTTTTATGTCTTATACCGCCAGCGGCTTGAAGATATCGAGTATTGTTTTAGGCGCCTGCAGGTGGATGGTATGAATCCCCAGTTGTTTGGCAGGTTCTATATTCGGCAGCGTATCGTCGATAAAGACCGTTTCTCCCGCTTTCAGCCCATTTTCGTCCAGGACCACCTGGTAAATTTCCGATCCCGGCTTACGGTAGCCCACGAGGTGGGAATAATAGATTTTGTCGAAGAACTCCGCCAGGGAGGGAATACCCCGGGATTCCATCAGGATTTTATTGAAGTGATCCACATGGATTGCATTGGTATTGCTGAGGAGATACAGATTATACTGCTGGCGGAGCTGCTGCAGCAATTGGAGGCGCTGCAGGGGGAAATCCAGCAGCATAGCGTTCCAGGCAGCAATTATTTGCTCGTCAGTGACCCCTTCCGGTAGATGTTTATGCATTTCAGCGAGGAACTCTTCATTGGTGACATGGCCGGTTTCCAGGTCGTTGAACAAACTGGAGCCTTTAAACTGGGAATACAGCTCATGGAAATTTTCCGCGCCCAGTTTTACGAAAGCGTCATTGGTTTTTTGGTAATCGATGTTCAGAATAACCCCGCCAAGGTCGAAAATGATATTTTTAATTCCCTGCATAAGTGCGTATTTACTGCAAAGAAACACGTTTTTCGTAAAGTGTAGAGGGGTGAGTTACATTGTGGAAAATAATTTTAGGTTAATTGAATAAAATAATTAATTTTGCCGTCCCCTCGAAAGAGGGTTTGCGTTCTTCGGAACAGCTCCTATAGCTCAGTTGGTTAGAGCACCTGACTCATAATCAGGGGGTCACAGGATCATGCCCTGTTGGGAGCACGGATTTTTTGAGGCTTTTAGTGCGATGCGCTGAAAGCCTTTTTTCGTTTGAAACAATTCAGCGGTTGATTATAGCTGTCGAAGTACCAGCGTTTCCAATACGATAGAATTAGAAGAAAATAACCTCTGGGAATCGTTTACTGGACCTGGATGTTAT
>Ga0164243_10003425_pt1 | contig 25415 bp, 26 predicted proteins | sample OricompcompostOP_FD_108781 | JGI IMG/M metagenome (GOLD analysis project Ga0164243, IMG submission 108781) | Organic Plus compost microbial communities from Emeryville, California, USA - Original compost - Organic plus compost (OP) | ecosystem: Engineered > Solid waste > Mixed feedstock >...
CAGTAGATCTGCGCCGGTGACCAGGTGCTGCGCCATCTCCGAGAAGAGGTCGTAGAACGTGGTTTCCACCGGTCGAATCCGAAGTCGCACCCTGTGCTCCCGTCAGCTCCTGGAAAGGCCGTGACCATGCTAAGGGCACATGAATCGAGAGTGTCAATCAGGATGCGCGACCGACGCCGAGGATCGAGTCGACCTCGGTCTCCGACAGCGGTCCGTCACTGTGCGATGCGGCGATCATCAGATCGCTGGTCAACTCGATCTCGTCGATCGCCTCGCCGTCGATCAACGACGGATAGTCATCGTCGTCAAGCGGATCGAACATGCGGGGCTCCGGGGGTCGAGCAAGGGGGTACCTCATCGTATCCCGGTCTCGCCGCCCACGCTCCCCCTTCGTCCACATTGCGTCCTCACAGGTCCTCGAACACTTTCGCTCCACCGATCGCCAGCGCGATCCCGGCGCCGATGAACGTCACGACCGTCATCACGATCGCCACTGCCGCCACCAATGGATAGTTTCCGTTGTTGTAGGTGTCGTACAGGACCGTCCCCATCACCTGCGTCTGCGGCGCGCGCACCAGCAGTGAGGCCGTGAACTCATGCGTCAACAGCACGAACATCAGTGCTGCGGCACCACCGACGCTCGACCTGAGCAGCGGAAGCACGACCCTCAGGTTGGTGCGCAGCACGCCCGCGCCCGCAACCCGTGAGGCCTCGACGTAGGCCTCGCCGAGGGCCGTCATGCCGGACATGTGCATGCGGGTCGTGAACGGCAGCATGATCGTGACGTACACGACCAGGATGACCCACTTCGAGCCGTACAGGTTGAAGGGTTCGTGTGTGTAGGTGAGCAGGAATCCGACGCCGAGAACCACCGCAGGCACACCGAGCGGCAGCGAGACGATCAGATCCAGCATCGTGCGGATGACCGGGAGGTTCCGCCCCCGCAACAGTAGCGACGAGGCGATGAAGCCGATCGGCAGGCAGATCGCCACGGCAGCCAACGAGATCCACACGCTGGTCCAGATGGCGTCCAGCAGCACCGGGGTCGCGAACAGTTCTGTGAAGTTGTCGAACGAGAACGCCTCCGGGACGATCGTGCGGGTCCAGAACGGCGACAACGACACGATGACCAGGGCGATCAGCGGCAGAACGGTCGACAACAGAACATAGGCGCCGATCAGGACGACCGACCACCACGACGTGCGTTGCACCGGCCGGAAGCCCTTGCCGCCGTGCGTCACGAATCGGTCGGTGTCACCCAGCAGATACTTCTGCCCCAGGATCACGACCAGCCCGAAGATCAACAACGGCGACGCTATCGCCGCCGCGGCGGCCGTGTCCTGCGGAGTGCGGTTGTACAGCGCGTAGTAGATCTCAGTCGTCAGGACCCGAACGTCGCTCTGACGCCCCAGCAACAGCGGCGCAGTGAACTGACCCAGCCCGATCAGCAGGGCGACCGCGCCGCCGTACAGCAGCGACGGTCGCAGCATCGGCAGAATGATGCGGAAGAACACGCCCAAACCGCCGGAACCATTCACGTGGGCCGACTCGATCAGTTCCGAACTGATGTTCTGGAAGCCCGCACTGAGGAACAGGTACACGAACGCGGTCAGGCTCAGGCCCGTGATGATGATGATCCACGGCAACGAGTACACGTCGAGTGGGCCCTCGGTGAGGTGATCCCACCACGGCAGTCGCCGCAGCAGAGCGTTCAGATAGCCCGGTCGCGGAGACAACAGGAACGTCCAGCCCAACACCGAAGCGACGAACGGCAGGATGACCGGCAGGATCGGCAGGATCCGCAGCCATCGCAAGCGCGGCGGCAGGCAAGTGGCCGCCCACGCCAGCGCCGTGCCGAACACCATGGCGATCGCCAGCGATCCGACCGCCAGGCCGAGCGTCGCCACGATCGTCTCGATCATGCGCGCCCGGCCGAACTCGGTCCGGTACGCGGACCCCCCGAAGGCCTCGGCCTGCACGCGGATAATCGGGATGAGGACCAGATAGGCCAGCGGGAACAGGAAAAGGACCGCACCGACGCGGTGCCGACCAACGGTGCGCAACGCGGTCGGGACGTCCAAGGACAGGGTCGTCACCGTCAGCTCCGTCCCGCTGCTGCCAGCTGGGGCCGCAGTTCCACCGATCCGGACCGGTCGTACGCTCGCACCGCGTCGGGATCGAAGCCGATCAGGATCGGCTCGCCCGGGGCGAGCAGGCGGGCCCGGTGGACCTCCTGCCCCGTGACCCGAGCATGCACGCGAACCGAATCGACCGTCGCGTACACGTCGACGTGTCGGCCACCGAAGACAGCATCGACCGTGATCGCGTCGACCGTCACCAGACCATCGGTCGGGAAGCCGTTCGTCACGACCTGCAGGTCCTCCGGCCTGGCGCGGACCGTCACATCGCCGATCGCCAGCCGATTCGACAATCCGATGAAGTCGGCGACGTACTCGGTCGCCGGGTGCTCGAACACGTCGATGGGCGAGCCGATCTGTTCGAACCGCCCCGCACGCATCACGGCGACCCGGTCGGCCAGAGCCATCGCCTCACCCTGGTCGTGGGTCACGAAGACCGCAGTGAACCCCAGCCGCCCGTGCAACTCGTGCAACTGGACCCGCACGTCGTCGCGCAGCTTGGCGTCCAGATTGCTCAACGGCTCGTCGAACAGGATCATGTCCGGCCGCGCAACCAGGCTGCGCGCGAGGGAAACCCGCTGCTGCTGGCCACCGCTGAGTTGGGACGGATAGCGGTCCAGTAAGGATTCGCAGTTCACCAAGGCAGCCGACTCCTCGACCCATGCGGCCGCCTCCGGCCCCTTCCTGCCGCGAGATCGCAGCGGGTAGGCAATGTTCTTGCGCACCGTCATGTGGGGCCAGAGCGCGTACGCCTGGAACACCATGCCGATATTGCGGCGCTCCGGCGGCAACGCGATGCGACGTTGCGAGTCGAACCAGGTTCGACCACCCAACGAGATCGAGCCGGAGTCGGCCGTCTCCAGGCCGGCCAGACATCGCAGAGTCGTCGTCTTGCCGCAACCGCTCGGGCCGAGCAGTACGACGAACTCGCCCTCCTCGATCTCCAGGTCCAGATGATCGATCGCCGTCGTCGGCGGCTTGCCGGCGAACTGCTTGTTCAGATCGGTGATCTTCAGATGTGACATGTTCATCCCTTCGCTCAGCGGTAGATGCCGTCCCAGCGGGTGCGGGCAGCCTCGACCTTCGCGGCCGACGAGGCATCCGCGTCCCTCGGCGCCAACTGATCGTTGGTCGTCAGGACACCCTCGGGAGCCGGTGTCACGACCGAACTGGCGGTCGGCCACAGCAGTTGCTGACCCTCCTTGCTGAGCAGGAAATCCAGATACAGCTGGGCCGCGTGGGGGTGCGCCGCCTTCGCGTTGACGACGGCGTAGCCACGCAGACCGAACGTGCCGGTCGGCGACATCGCGTAATCGATGGGTGCGCCGGCCTCCTTGGCCTGCTCGACCAGACTGGGCACGGTCCAGTTCGCGGCGTAGATCTCGCCCGAGCTGAGAGCCTCGATGATGCCGGTCGTGCTCGGATAGATGCGCGGCTTCTGAGCGCCGAGTCCGGTGTAGGTCGATTCGTCGAACGTCTTCTCCAACCACGTGTAGAACTCATTGCCGGGGCCGCTGGCCAGTTCGATCACGCCCACCTTGCCGTCGGACAGTTTCGGGTCGAGCAGATCGGTGTAGTCCTTCAGTCCGTCGGGCACCAGGTCGGTGTTCCACGCGAACGTCGTGACCGAGGCGCCGAGTTCGTACAGGTGGTTCTGCTCGTCGACGTAGGTCTCGGCGTCGAAGTCACCGTCGCCGGTGGCTTGGGGGCTCTGGTCCGCTGCGGCCCAGGCGCCCTCCTTCGCCTGAGCGGCCAGCCACTCCGGTGAGCCGTTCTGCACCACGTCGGCTGTGGGGGCGTTCGAACCCAGTTCGGTCTCCAGGCGAGGGATCATCTCGGCATCGGGCAGGCGGACCGCCTCGACCTCGACGCCGGGATAGCGCGCCTCGAACCCCTTCTTCAACGCGTCGACGACGTCCGGGGTCACGGTCTCGTAGACGACGACCTTGCCGTCCTTCTTGGCCGCCTCGTACAGCGGCGACGAGGGTGCGGGCTCGACGAATCCGGAGTCATCGGACCCCGATCCGCAGGCGGCCAACACAGTGGCGGCGACGGTGATCGCGATCAGTCGGAGAATGGGCATCTGGTGCTCCCTTGAGTTCGGGCCCTCGGCATGAGGGCGCGGGGGTTCCCAGGGAACGTAAGCGCTGTCACACTCCGTGTTCTGTGACTCAGGTCCGCAAGCTGTGACGCAGGTCGCACATAGGAACTGCCTGCAATATCAATGCTTTCGGCCGATTCCTCGTGAGGTGAACGTCGCGGGGACGCTTGTGCCAGCGCACGGAAAGTGGCGATGCTCGTTCCCGATCCGCTCGCCCCATCACCCTGTTTGGAGACGCACCATGAAGGTCGGCAGCATCGACATCATCCCGATCCTCGACGGCACCGCTCGACTCCCGTTGGAGTTCGCCGCGGCCCACCCGCAGGGGCAGCCGTGGAGCTGCCCGCATCAGCCGTTCGACGCGCACGGCCGCATCCGGATGGACATCGGCACCTTCCTGATCCAGACCGGTGACCGCACCGTACTGGTCGATCTGGGCGTCGGCCCGTCGTCGATCCACGAGGCGTTCATCACCGGCGGTCTGCTCGCCAACCTGAGTCGTACCGAGGTGACTCCTGCAGACGTCACCGACGTCGTCTTCACCCATCTGCACGTCGATCACGTCGGGTGGTCCTCATTGGACGACTCACCGGTCTTCCCCCACGCGACCTACCGCGTCCACGCTGACGACTGGGACCACTTCATGACCGGCCCGCTCGCCGATCCGGACCTGGATCCGTTGGTCCGCGCAGCGCTGTCCCCGGTCGAGAACCGGTTCGAGACGTTCGACAACGAGGTCGAACTGGTGCCCGGTATCCTGGCGCGGCCCGCTCCAGGGCACACTCCGGGGTCGACCGTCTTCGTCGTCCACGACGCCGGCGAGCGAGCGCTGCTGCTCGGCGACATCGCCCACACGGTGGCAGAACTGACCGACCCCGAGTGGCAGGGCGTCGCCGACGTCGATCTCGATGCTGCCAACCGGGTGCGCGCCCGCCTTGCTGACGAGTTGGCACGCACCGGCGACCCGTTCGCACCGGCACACTTCCCCGAGTTGTCGTTCGGCCGACTCGTCACGGCCGACGGCCTGCGGCAGTTCAGCTGGGCGTGAGCCCGCGCAAGCCGCTGAGGTGGAACAGCAGCGGGTCGTGCTGATCGTGGACCCGGGCGCCGGCGACCTCGAGCAACACCAGTTCGTGGTCGCCGGCTGCGATCACCCGATCGATGCGGCATTCCAGCCACAGCGGCGCACCGTGCAGGAATACGGCACCAGCATCGGACGCTTCCCAGGAGGCGTCGGCGAATCGGTCGTCCGCGCGCGCTGCCAACGAGGTGCACAGGTCCGCTTGATCTGCGCCCAGGACACTGATCCCGATGCGGTGGCAGGTCGCCAGGACCGACCACGTCGACGAACCCCGGCCGATGCACACCGACACCAGCGCCGGATCCAACGAGACCGACGTGAACGAGCTGACAGCCATGCCCGCCGGGCTGCCATCGGGCCCCAGCGCGCAGACGGCGGTGACGCCGCTGGGGAACTGGGCGAAGGCGCTGCGCAGCGTCCGCCGACGCTCATCGGCGCTGATCCGGTGCAAGGAGTCGGTCGATCCGATCATCGTCGACGAGGTCATAGGACGCTCCGCGCCTTGTCGACCCAACCCTCCGGGATCTCGATCTCCTGACCGGCCGGAGCGGCCACGAACAGGCCGGTCGGACATTCGGCCCCCAGTTCCTGCAACACGTCGGCCAGGTGGTCGCGGGACGCTGTGTGATCGGCATCGGCACCGACCAGCACGGGTATGGCTCGACGCCCGGCCAACGCACCGGCCGGTAGGGCGTCGAGGAACAGCTTGGTCAGGCCCGAATACGTTCCGCGGAACGTCGGTGATGCAACGACGACCACGTCGGCCGCGCAGAATTCTTCGATCGCCTGCGACAGCACGGTGTCGCTCGGGTCGAGCAACCGGCGACCCATGGCAGCGAGGTCGATCAGCGTGGCGGGTCCGGTGGATCCGTTCAGCCCCGCGGCCACGCGATGGGCGGTTGTTGCGGTTCTGGACCGGTGGTTCGGATGGCCGACGACGACGGCGATGTCCACGATGCGTCCTCCTGCGGATTCGAGTGATCTGCGTCATGGTCACCACCGGCCGGAGTCGCTGTCTGTGACTCACGTCCGCCTCGATCGTGGACGGACCTGGGTCACAGACACGATCGTTGGGGGTGACAGAACATGACGCACACCACATTCGTGCCGCAGCGGGAAGGAGCAGACATGACGACCTCGACCCTCATCCGGTCCACCGACGGCGTGCAGGTGCACGTCATCGACACCGGCGGCGCGGGCGTCCCCCTGCTGTTCCTGCACGAATACTGCGGCGACCAGCAGAGCTGGAGCGGCCAGATCAGTGATCTTGCCGGCGAACACCGCTGTATCGTGCCGGCGGCCCGCGGCTACCTGCCCTCCGACGTCCCGACCGAGGCCGACGCCTACTCCTGGGAGCAGGCGGTGCGCGATGCGATCGCGGTGCTCGACGCGCGGGACATCGAATCGGCACACGTGATCGGAGTGTCGATGGGCGGGTACACCGCCGTCCAGCTCGGTCGTCTGCACCCGGACCGGGTCCGTTCGGTCGCCGCCGTCAGTGTCGGCTCCGGCTCCGACCCGGTCACCCGAGGCGCATTCATCCGCGAGGCCGAGGACATCAGCAGCCGGTTGAGGTCCGACGGCACGGGACCCGTGGGCGTCCTGATGTCACAGGGCCCCGGTCGTCTGCAGCTGCGACGCCACGACGAGGCCGCCTGGCAGCTCATGGTCGATCAGTTCATCGCGCACTCCGCGACCGGATTGGCGCACACGATGCTGCAGATCCAGGGCCGCCGACCGTCGTTGCACGATCAGGCGGACGATCTGCGCACCTACCGGGTCCCGCTCCTGATCATCGCCGGCGACGAGGACGAAGCGTGCCTGTCGACGGGACTGATGCTCAAGCGCACGGTTCCGACGTCGGCTTTGCGCATCCTGCCGCACAGTGGACATGTGCCGAATCTGGAGGACCCTGTCACGTTCAACCGCATCGTGCGCGAGTTCGTCTTGACGGTCGAGACCGGCGCATGGCCCGACCGCGACCCCCGCACACTGTCAGCATCTCCGTTCGGGCTCGACCGTGCCCCCTCCCCGAGGTGACCCCATGAACACTGCGAACCACCCGCACCCGGCAGCCCTCGAGGCCTGGTCGAAGAGTTTCCTGGCCGATATCGACACCGACGTGCGCGACGCGATCCTGCGAGACAGCCGGGTCGTGACCTACCCCGCCGGCAGCCTGATCTGTCGCGGAGATGAGGGCGAGTACCGGGTGACGTTGGTCCACCACGGCCAGATCCGCGCCAAGGTCACGTCGTCGGAAGGTCGCGAGGCGACGACTCGCTACGCGACCGCCGGCCAGTTCACCGCGATCCCTGCGATGCTGACTCGTGGCGCGCCGTCGTCGCTCGAAGCCGTCACGACGTGCGAAGTGTCGGTCCTGGATCCCAACACGTTCCGCAGGATGATGCGGACCCGGGCCGACCTGACCTACCGCATCGCGGTCTATCTCGCGGAGGCCACGTACGAGACGGTGGCCTACCTGGAGGACAACCTGTTCAACTCGGTCCAACAGCGCGTCAGTCGACATCTGTTGGAGATGGCAACTCCGACCGTCAAGGGCCTGCTGGTGCAGACCGACCAGACCGATCTGGCGCACGCGATCGGCTCGGTTCGCGAGGTCGTGTCCCGCGCGTTGAAGAAGCTGACGGACACCGGTGCGATCCGACGCGATCGACGCCAGATCTGGATCGAGGATCCGGCGCTGCTGCGATCGTTCGCGTCCAGCGACTACCCGTTGAAGAACAGCACGACGCACATCGTGCCGCCCAATCCCGAGGTCACGCCACGATGAGCCGGTCCGCCTACGCGGTCGATCCGGAACTGCTCGCCTTCGCGATGCCCGAACTCGACCGCAGTGACGTCGCCGCGGCCCGTCGGGCCTACGCCGACCGGATCGCTGCCGCCGCACCGGCCGACACGGACGGCGTTCACGTCGAGAACCTGTCGTGCACAGCCGATGACGGTCACCCCATCGGCCTGCGGCTGTACCGCCCGGAACGACGCACGGCCACGGGCGCGGTGTGCCACGTCCACGGCGGCGGCTTCATCGTGGGTGACCTGGAGATGAGCCATGCCCGCAATATTCAGATCGCGCGGCTGACCGGTGCCGTGGTCATCAGCGTCGACTACCGACTGGCCCCCGAATGGCCGTACCCGACGCCCGTCGACGACGTCTACCGCGCGTTGACGTGGCTGCACGACAACGCCGCAGCGCTCGACGTCGACCCGGGCCGCATCGTGCTGCATGGGGTGAGCGCCGGCGGCGCTCTGGCCGCCTCGACCGCACTCCTGGCTCGCGATCGCCAGGGACCACCGATCGCACTGCAGTTCCTGGCCAGCCCGGTCCTGGACGATCGGCAGACCGGCGAGAGCCATCAGCGGTTCACCGGAACCCCTGCCCTGACGCGCGCGGGGGTCGGCCTCTGCTGGTCGGCCTACCTGGGTTCGGCAGTCGCCGACGCCGTGTCGGCTCCCGCGCGATCGCCCGATCTGGCCGGCCTACCGGCGACCTACGTCGCCGTGGCCGAGTTCGATCCGCTGCGCGATGACGGTATCGACTACGCCCGTTCCTTGCTCCGCGCCGGCGTTCGGACCGAACTACACCTGTTCCCCGGCACCTTCCACGGCTCGTCGGTGGTTCCCGGCGCCGCCATCAGCCGACGCGAGCGCGACGAGGAGATCGCGGTCCTGAGACGCGCGGTCGACCACGATCCACGGAGGACATCATGAGACCTGCAGGTCCACACTTCCTGAGCGGCGTCCGTGTGCTCGACATCACCGGTGCGCTCGCCGGACCGTATTGCACGACGATCCTGTCGGATCTGGGCGCCGACGTCATCAAGGTCGAGCCGGTCGACGGCGACAGTCTGCGCCGACGATTGGTCGGTCCTGAGCAACGTCCGCTGCCATTCGATCTGATCCACCGCAACAAGCGCAGCATCGCGGTCGACATCAAGGCCGACCGCGGACGCGAGATCGTCAGGTCCCTGGCGGCGCGCAGCGACATCCTGGTGGAGAACTTCAGCGTCGGCGCCCTGTCGCGCCAAGGTCTCGGCTACGACGACCTGAAGGGCGACTGCCCTGATCTGGTCTACTGCTCGATCTCCGGATTCGGGCAGAACGGGCCGATGCGTGACGCCAAGGGCATCGACCTGGTGGCCCAGGCCTACGGCGGGTTGCTCAGCGTGACCGGCGGCACCGACGGCTCGCTGGCCAAGGCCGGGTATCCGATGGGCGACCTGGGTACCGGCATGTGGGGTGTCATCGGCGTCCTGGCCGGGTTGTTGCAGGCCAGAGCAGGCCTGGGCGGTTCGTACGTCGACGTGTCGCTGGCCGACACCATCGCAGGCTGGTCGATGTGGGAGGTCGCCGACTACGTGGGCACCGGTGAGGTGCCGCGACCCCTCGGCACGGCGCACCGGCTGACCGCGCCGTACGAGGCGTTCACCTGCAGCGACGGCGCCGTGCTGGTGATCGGTGTGACCGAACGGTCGTGGCGGGATCTGTGCCGCGTGCTCGACGTCGATCACCTGGTCGACGATCCGCGGTTCGTCGGCGAGTACCGCCGATTCGGCAACCGTGCCGCTTTGGCCGAGGCTCTACAGCAGGCATTCGCCACGGCTCCGCGCGATCTGTGGATCGACCGCTTCCGAACCGCCGGCATCGCGTGCGGCCCGGTCAACGATGTGGGTCAGATGATCGAGGACCCGCAGTACGCCGCGCGCAACATGTTCCCTCACGACGTGGAACGGTTCGGGCACGACCGCATCGTCAACACCCCCCTGATCTCCGACGGTGCACCCCGCGCACAGCGTCGCGCCCCCGGTTTGGGTGAGGACACGGTCGGGCTCCTGGCAGAACTCGGCCTGGACGCCGCCGACATCGACGCGCTGGTCAGCGACCGGATCGTGGCGGGCTGACGTGACCGTGCACCTGCGCCTCGTCGCGGGCGTCGCCGAGGTGGTCATCGACCGCCCGGAGAAGCGCAATGCGATGAATCAGGCGATGTGGATCGCCCTGCGTGACCACCTGCACGCGATCGAGTCCTCTGATGTGCGGGCGATCGTGCTGCGCGGCACGGGCGGCAGTTTCTGCGCCGGTGCAGATCTATCCGACCGCATCGCCGACGATCCCGACCACGTCGATCGTTTCGTGGCCTTGGCCGAGCACACCGTGCACGCCCTGACGAATCTGGATCGGCCGACCGTCGCGCTGATCGACGGACCGTGCATCGGCGCCGGCCTCAGCCTGGCGATGGCCTGCGATCTGCGGATCGCGACACCGGGCTCGCTGTTCGCGATCCCGTCGCTGCGCAACGGCATCGTGTACGAGCGGTCGCTGGTCGAACGACTGGTACAGATCGCCGGCCACGGATCTGCAGCGCTGCTCCTGCTCGGCGGCCGACGTGTCGACGGCGCAGAGGCGAATACGCGGGGACTGGTCGACCTGTGCACACCCGACGCTGCCGCCGTCGTCGACGACATCACCGAACATCTGCTGTCAGCACGCCCCGACGGCGTCGCTCACATCGTCGATTCCATCCGCTCGGCTGCGAGCGCCTGAACAACGAGAGGACCGACATGGATCTGGGACTGACCGGTGCACGCGCGATCGTGACCGGAGGGTCACGCGGCCTGGGCCGCGCTGCCGCCGCGTCATTGCTGAAGGAGGGAGCTCGCGTCGCGCTGGTGGCTCGCGACGCCGACCGGCTCGCCGCGACTGTCGCGGACCTGCGTGGAGCAGGTTCCGACGTGATCGGTGTCGTCGCCGACACCACCGATGACGTCACGGTGCGGGCCATGGTGGCCGACGTGATGGCCCGGTTCGGTGGTGTCGACGTGCTGGTCAACGCTGCGGCGCTGCCCTCGTTCAGTTCTGCACCCCCGCCGCTGGCCGAACTGAACGACGCCGACGTCGCCCTTGACTTCGACACCAAGGTGATGGGCTATCTGCGGTGCTCCCGGGCAGTCGCTCCACACATGGCCGCCCAGGGCGGCGGCCGCATCGTCAACGTGTCGGGCCTCAACGTACGGCGCACCGGTTCGATCTCGGGCACGATCCGCAACGTCGCCGTGGCTGCTTTGACCGCCAATCTCGCCGACGAACTGGGGCCGCAGGGCATCGGCGTCACGGTCGTGCACCCGGGCCTGGTCGAGACCGAACGGACGCCGGCTCTGGTCGCAGAACGTGCTGCGGCGACCGGTCAGAGCGAGGATGCCGTGCGGGCGGCTCTGGGCGCTGCCACCAGCCTGAACCGCATCGTGACCTCCCAGGAGGTGGCCGACGTGATCACGTTCCTGTGCTCACCGCGCGCCGCCGCGATCACCGGCGATGCCGTGACCGTTGCCGCGGGGAACCGCGGATCCGTGCACTACTGATCGAGCCGCTGCTGCAGCCGATTCATTCCGGACAGCCAACGGTCGGTGTCGGTGGCCCGGCGGGCGTAATAGTCGCCGACCTCCGGCTGCGGCAGTACCAGGAACCGGTCGCCGTCGAGTGCTTGCCAGGCCGCCTCCGCGACCTCCTGAGGAGTCAGCGCACCGTCGAGCACACCCTGCACGACCGACTGTTCCAGCATGTCGGTGCGCACGCCCTGAGGGCAGATCGCCTGCACCACGATGCCGCGGTGCCGGTAGGTCGCCGACAACCATTCGGCGAACGCGATCGTCGCGTGTTTGGTGACCGAGTACGGCGCCGTTCCCAGCGCAGTCAACAGGCCGGCGGCCGACGCGGTGACCACATAACGTCCGCTCCCGCGTTCGACCCAGCGCGGCACCAGGAGCCGGGCGGCCCGGACGTGCGCCATCGTGTTGACCTGCCAACTGGTCTGCCACTCGTCATCACCGGCCTCCACACCTGCACCGCGCACGACACCGGCGTTACCGAACCACACGTCGACCTCGCCCAGGTGTTCGTACGCGGCCTGCACCAAACCGGTGGCGCCGTCATGGGACGCGGCATCGCCGGGGACGGCGTGGGCGCCGATCCGATCGGCGACCTCCTGCGTCTCGGACTCGTCCAGATCGTTGAGGACGACGCGCACACCGGCAGCGGTCAGTCGTTCGGCCAGTGCACGACCGATTCCTCGAGCGCCGCCGGTCACCACGGCGCGCCGCACGTCAGGTGCGCTCATCACCGACACCTCCTCGCAAGGTGATGCCACCGTCGACCACGAACAACTGCCCGGTAATCCACGACGCCTGGTCCGACAGCAGGAACGCCACCGCGCCGGCGACGTCATCGACCTCGCCGAGACGCTGCAGCGGATAGTCCGCGGCGATCTGGTCCTCTCGGCCCTCATACAACGCGGCCGAGAAGCGCGTCTTCACGACCGCCGGTGCCACCGCGTTGACCCGGATGCCGGGGCTCAGCTCGACGGCCAACAGTTCGGTCATGGCCACGAGCATCGCCTTGCTGGCGCCGTAGAACCCGACGCCGGGTGCCGGCCGGATCGCCGAATGCGAGGCGATGTTGACGACGGCACCACCACGTTCGGCCATACCGTCGTGCACCGTTTGGACCCATCCCAGGGCAGCCAGACAGTTGACCTCCAGCACCTTGCGGGCGGTGTCCAGTTCCAGCTCGACCATCGGTCCGAACCACGGATTGATGCCGGCGTTGTTCACCAGCAGATCGACCGGCCCGAATCGTTCTTCGGCGACCGCGACCGCGGCCCTGCGGTGGTCCGGATCGTCCGCACGTCCTGCGACACCGACCGCCGCCGCGCCGAGACGGTCGACTGCAGCTGCGAGTTCGGCCTCCTTGCGGGCGGTCACCACGACCTGAGCACCGTCCGCGACGAGCCGTTCGGCGATGCCCAGACCGATGCCACGGCTCGCCCCGGTGATCAGCGCGGTGCGGCCATGTAGACGGCCCGCGGTCATCCGCGGATGCGCGCGGACTGGTCGGCCCACTCCTTCTCGCGCAACTCGAACTTCTGCACTTTGCCGGTGGACGTCTTGGGTAGTTCGGGGATCACGACGACGTCGCGCGGGGCCTTGTACCGGGCGATCCGCGACCGGACATGCTGCAGGATCTCGTCCGGTTCGATCGTCCGACCAGCCCGCACCACGACGAAGGCCTTGGGCCGTTCGCCCCAGCGTTCGTCCGGGACCCCGACGACGGCGACCTCGAGCACGTCCGGATGCGACACGATCGCGTGTTCGACCTCGACCGTCGAGATGTTCTCCCCGCCGGACACGATGACGTCCTTGGCACGGTCCCGCAGTTCGACGTATCCGTCGGGGTGCATGACGCCCAGGTCGCCGGAGTGGAACCAGCCGCCGGCGAACGCCTTCGTCGTGGCGTCCGGGTCCCGGTAGTAACCCTGCATGACGTTGTTGCCCCGCATCACGATCTCGCCCATCGTCTCGCCGTCGGCGGGAACGTCGACCAAGGCGCCGTCCCGCAACTCGAGTTCGACGACCCGAACAGGATCGGCTTGGATCATCGCGACACCCTGCCGGGACTGCAATCGAGCGCGCTCCTCACCGGGCAGGTCCTGCCACGACTCCTGGGGGACACACACGGTGTACGGGCCGTAGGTCTCGGTCAACCCGTAGACGTGAACGATCGTGAAGCCCAATGCGGCCGCCTCGGCCAGTGTCGACGGGCTCGGCGGTGCGCCCGCGACCGTGACGGTCAACGGCCGATCCAGCGCGTGGGCCTCGGGGGCGTTGAGGATCGTCGTCACCACGGTCGGTGCGCCGTTCAGGTGAGTGACCCGGTGATGGTCGATCAGCCGCCAGATCTCGTCACCGCGGACCTCGCGCAAACAGATCTGTGTACCGCCCGCTGCAACCAACGCCCACGTCGTGCACCAGCCATTGCAGTGGAACATCGGCAACGTCCACAGGTACACGCCGCGTTGATCGTGACCGGAGTGCAGGATCTCACCCAACGCATTGAGGTAAGCGCCGCGATGGGTGTAGACCACGCCCTTCGGTCGACCGGTCGTTCCGGAGGTGTAGTTGATCGCGATCGGCGAGTTCTCGTCCTCGATGCGCCACGGCAGGTCGTCGCCCACGGCACCGGCGATCCATTCGTCCACGTCACTCGCCAGGACCGTGCGCACGGACTTCGGTGCGTCGAACGCGTCGTCGACCACCAGGATCGAGGCGCCCGAATGCTCCAGGATGTACTGCACCTCATCGGGCGCCAGACGCGTGTTGATCGCGACCAGTACAGCTCCGGCGAGCGGGACAGCGAAGTGGGCGGCGAGCATCTGTGGAACATTGGGCATCAGGTACGCGACGCGGTCGCCGGGTCCGATGCCGGCCGCCCGGAACGCACGCGCCAACTGCTGCACGTGTTCGGCCAGTTCGCGGAACGTCCAGGTCACGTCGTTGTGCACGACGGCCGGCTTGTCCGGATGGACAGCTGCGGACCGCTCCAGGAACGACAGCGGGCTGAGTGGGGTGTTCATGGGTGATGCCTTCCTCGGTCAGTGGTCGGCGACATCGACGATGACCTTGCCCACCGGGCCCTCGGCCGCTCGTTCATGCGCTTGCACGATCTGGTCCAGGTCGTACCTGAGCACCGGAAGCTCGGTCAGTGAACGAGCTTCGAGCGCTTCGGTCGTCCACCGACCTGCTGCGGCGAGTTGTCCATCCGTCAGCCCGTACAACAGCGCGAACACCAACGTGGTGTTGGCCGCCATGAGTCGACCCGCTGGGACAGCCACGTCGCCCTGTGCGGCGTAGGTCGCGATAGTGCCGGGCTGCGCGAGGACACGGAGATCCAGGTCGAGATTCGTCCCGAACGCGACCTCGACGACGCGATCGACCGGCCCGGTGGTGGCCAGGACCTGCGCTGCCACGTCTTCCTTGGTGTAGTCGATGACGGTGTCGGCGCCGGCGTGGCGAGCCAGCTCGGCCTTCGCAGGTGAACTGACCGTGGAGACGACGGTCGCGCCGGCGTGCTTGGCCAACTGGATCGCGAAATGACCCACCGCTCCGGCGCCTCCCGCGACCAGGACCGTACGGCCCATCAGCGCGTCCGGATCACCTCCCAGACAGTGGGCCGCGGTCAGCGCGGGGACACCGAGCGACGCGCCGAGGGCGTATGACGCGTGGTCGGGAAGCGGTGCGATCCGCTCGGCGGGAAGGATGGCGTACTCGGCCGCCGTGCCGTACCGGTTGCCGAACGCCGCCAGGTGCGTCCAGACCCGCTGACCCACGACGGGGCCGATGACACCGTCACCGAGCGCGTCGACCACGCCGGCGCCGTCGTGGTGCGGGATCTGGAACTCATCGGGTGTCCGGTCGGTCAGCCCCGCGACGGTCTTCCAGTCCGTCGGGTTGATGCCGGACGCGACGACCCGCACCCGCACCTGGCCCGGCCCTGGCTCGGGCCGTTCGATGTCGACGACCTGCAGGACGTCGGCCGGCGGACCCGGGCGACGGTACAGCGCCGCCCTCACGCGACCGGCTCGATCAGATCGACGTAGTGCCGCACCGCACGATCGATGTCGTACGACGGCTTCCACCCCAGGTCATCGGCGATGCGACTCGCGTCGAGCGCCATGTAATAGGGGTCGGCCTGATCCATCGGGTCGAGTCCCGAGCCGATGTGCAGCTCGGCGTCGGGCAGCACTCGACGGATCGCATCGGCGTACTCGCGGATCGACACGGTGTGTCCGGCAGCGACGTTGTAGACCTGATGGCCCAACTCGGGCGCAAGCGCGACGGTGACGATGGCGTCGGCCGCGTCGACGACGTAGACCAGGTCATCGCGTTGATCACCGCCGTGCTCGAGTGAGAACGGTTCGCCGGAGGCCGGTAGTTCGATCATCGAGCTGTAGGTGTTGATCGCCCCTGCGTGACGTTGCAACCGCCCCGGCCCGAAGATGGTCCCGAACCGCAGGCTGACGGTGGTCAGGTCCGTGGTGCGGCCGTACCAGCCCACGACGTCCTCGCCTGCGGCCTTCGTGATGCCGTACATCACGACGGGGCCGGCGAGATCGTCCTCTGCGACGGGTCGGTACGTCGGATGCCCGTACTCCCCGGTCGCTGGAGCGTAGACACCCTTGGTGGAGGTGTAGACCAGTCGCTCGACGCCTGCGGCGACCGCGGCTTCGCACACGTGCGCTGTGCCGTCGACGTTGACGGCCAATGCCGTCAACGGATGCCGTTCGCAGTCGACGAACGCGGCCAGGTGAACCACGATGTCGGGCGCGATGCGCCGGGTGACGGCGGTGAGTTCGTCGACGTCGCAGATGTCGACCAAGACGACCTCGACCCGGTCGGCGACGTCGGCGATCAGTGCTCGGTCGTCGCGATTCTCCACGATCGCGACATCGTGTCCGCGCTGCACGAACTCACGTACGACCCAGGCGCCGTTGACGCCCAGGCCTCCGGTGACCATGATCCGCACGTTTTTCTCCTCCCGTGACCTTAGGCGTCCGTCGCCAGCCTGCGGAAGGCCGGAACCATCGGGGCGTAGGCCGACATGCCGCCATCGACGACGAGGACCTGACCGTTGACGAACATCGAATCGGGTGAGGCGAGAAACAACGCCACCTGGGCGACGTCGTCGGGGCGGCCCAGCCGCGGGGACAGGACGTGGTCCAGCATCACCTGGGTCTGCTCGTCGGAGTACATCTTCTCCGTGGCCGGCGACACGATGTGGCCGGGAGCGATCGCGTTGCAGCGCACGCCCTGCTTGCCGTACTCGGTGGCCAGGGTCTTGGTCAGACCGATGACTCCGGCTTTCGACGTCGCATAGGCCGGGCGCTCCTCCAAGGACAGCCATGCGGCCAGCGACGTGGCATTCGTGATGGAGCCACCGCCGGCGCGGACCATGAGCGGCACGGCGTACTTGGCGGTCAGGACACAGCCGAGCAGGTCGACGCTGAGCTGTTGGATCCAGACCTTCGGGTCGGCCTCGGCGACGAACCGGTCCTCCGGCACGACGCCGCGGTTGGAGGCGTAGTTCTGCAGGACGTCGACGCCGCCGAAGCGGTCGACCGCGAATCCTACGAGATCGGCGACCTGGGACTCGACCGAGACGTCGACCGCGAACGGTTCGGCCACACCTCCGTCCTCGGCGATCCGCTCCACGGTGGCCGCGGCACTCGAGCCGTTCAGATCAGCGACGACGACCTGCGCCCCTTCGCGGGCGAACAGTTCAGCTGTCGCGGCCCCGATCCCAGAACCTGCTCCGGTGACGATCGCGGTGCGGCCACCCAGCCGTCCGTATGCCTCGGTCATCGCACAGCCACCTGGTCGGTGACGCGCTCGAGGCGCGGGGCGACGTCCTCGGCGAAGCGGCGGATGCCGTCGACTGTCTGCTCGTGCCCCATGTGGCCGGCTTGGCCCATCAACAGCAGATTGCCGAATCCACCGACGTGCTCGTGGAAGCGTTCGATCTGGCCGGCGACGGTCGCCGGGCTGCCCGCGAACAGCAGTCCGCGTTCGATCAGTTCCTCCAGCGACAGGGCGGTCAAATCCGGGATCGGTGACGCCGCGGGGGCACCGGACTCGGTCGGCTGCGGACCGCGCAGCGCTGCGGCGCGCACGTGGTACGGCATGTAGCCGGGTGGGAACGTGAACTCCTTGGTCACCTTGTTGCTGTGTAGGTACCACAGCAGTTTGCGGGCGCCCTCGAGTCCTTCCTCGTCGGTGCGGCCGGTGTAGGTCAACGCCGCATAGCCGAACGTGTCGTCGTCCGGGCGCCCCTTGCCGGACTCGGCCCACCGGTCCCGGTAGGCCTGGAAGATCTTGCGCGTGCCCTCATGTCCGGCCAGGAACGTGGCCAGCTTGTAGTCACGATCGGCGATCGACGGCGCGCTCATCGCGCTGCCGGCGGTCACCCAGATCGGCGGGGTCGGCTGCTGGAACGGCCGCGGCCAGATGTTGACCTGGCGATGATGGAAGAACTCGCCTTCCCAGTTGAACGGTCCGTCGTGTGTCGTCCACGTCTTGACGATCAGGTCGATCGCCTCCCACATGCGTTCGGTCATCCGGACCGGATGGGAGTTGGTGGCGCCGACCTCGAACTGCACGCCGCGCACAAAACCCACATCGAGGCGTCCGCGACTGAGCAGATCGATCAGCGCCATCTCCTCGGCCACGCGGATCGGATCGGGCCGGTTGGCGACCGGATTGCCCAGGATCAGGATGCGGGCGTTCGTCGTGGTGCGCGCCAGAGCCGAGGCGATCACCGGCGCAGCCGAGTTCATACAGGTCGCGGTCGAGTGGTGTTCGTTGACCATGACGTTGAGCCCGTACTCGTCAGCGATCTGCCATTCACGCATGTACCGATCCCACAGGTCGGCCGCGTGTGACGGGTCGATGACGCCGTTCGGCAGGGTGACCCGCACCGACTCGTACGTCGACGGGTCCGGCAGATCCGGATAGGCGCACTCGCTGAAGTGCCAGAACTTCATCGGACTTTTCTCCTCGGGGTGGGTGGACGTCAGCCGGCGATCAGCCGAGCGACCTCGTCGGGACGCTCGACCTGGGGTCGGTGGCCGGCGTCAGGGATCACATGGAAGCGGGCGTCGCGCAGACGCTCGCTCAGACCGCGGCCGTGATCGGCCGAGACGATGCCGTCCCGTTCGCCCCACACGACGTCGGTCGGAACGTCGATGCGGTCGAGCGCGTGGATGAGCGAGGGGTTGTGCAGATAGGGCTGCCAGCCGTACACGGCCAGTGCTTCCTCGTTGCGCGTGACCTCCAGGACCGTGCCCAGGTCGGCCTGGCCCAGATCGCCGAGCGCGTGTGAGGGGTCGGCGAACGTCAAGTGCTCGAGCCGGTCACGGTCGGTGGCGAACACGTCGACGAACTCGCGGTCGGTCACTCCGCCGAGTTTGATCCCGAAGCTGTCGACCAGCACCAGTCGCGTCAGATTGCGGGGGCGCCTGACGGCCATCTCCAGAGCGACCCAGCCACCGAACTGCAGTCCCACGACCGTCACGTCGTCGTGTCCGGACCGCTGGAGCCACTCGAGGTACAGGTCGGCCAGGTCGGTGACATCGGTGCACCATGCCGGTCGCGGCGACAGCCCGAAGCCGGGGTGGCTGGGCATCACGACGGTGAAACGCTCGGCCAGTCGTTCGACGAATGCCTCGTTCTCGACCACTCGTTCGACGCCGGGCAGCACGAGCACTAGACGATCGCTCGCACCGGCTCGGCGCGTGGCCAGTGGTACGTCGAAGCCGAACTCGACTCCACTGTGGGCATCGACCAGTTCCAGCGTCCGCACGAACGTCTCCTTCACTCGGTGTCGACCGAGTGTCGCGCGTCACGTCAGCTGGTGACTGTGACCTAGATCCGCCGCTTCATCGGCGGCTCTGCGATGATGGGACCAGGGGCCTCTAGCTCAACGGTAGAGCAACGGACTTTTAATCCGTGGGTTGTGGGTTCGAATCCCACGGGGCCTACCGATTCGAAATTTTTGCGCGGCCGGCCAGTTCGGTCGCCAGGTCGATGCGGCCCTGCTGCACCAGCTCGCCGATCAGCAGCGAGCGAGCACCACGGGCCAGCGCGTCGGCGTCGACCAGGTCGGGCGCAGCGAGCGCGTGCAGCAGATAGCCGTGCACGAGCGCGAGGAAGGCTCCCGGATCGTCGACGGTGGCGTCCGCCGCCGTGCTCGCGGCCGTCACGACACCACGGCCGGCCTCAAGGACCTCGGTGGCCAAGGCGTGGAACTGCGGGTCACGCGCCGCGGTGAGGAGTGCCTCGATGAACGCCATGCCCTCGGTGCGCGGTGCGACCGCCGCGGCGGCAAAGGTATCGACCAACTCGGTCAGCGGTCGCTGCTCGCCCTCGAGCAGATCGTCGGCGAGCGCGTTCATGGCGGTCACGTCCTCAACGACCCTGGTCCGTAGCGCCTCGACGGCCAGATCGGTGATGGAGTCGAAGAAGTAGCCCACGGTCGCCAGCGGGAGACCAGCGTGTTCGGTCACGGCCCGGTGAGTAACGCCGGACATGCCCTTCTCAGCCGCCACCTCGACGGCGGCATCGATCAGGGCCGCTCGTCGCTGTTGGGCGCTGGAGCCGTGCCGTCGCTTCTGCATGATCGAGATCATAACGAGAGGTCTGTAAGATCTTCTAGACTTTTGCCTTGAGTCGCGGCACGATGTTCTGCATGACTTCACAGGTACGCGTCCATGCCTTCGGCGACGACGCCCTCGCCGACCACGACGCCGTCGAGATCGCCGATCTGATCAGGCGCGGCGACCTCAGCACCGCCGAGGTGGAGGCCGCGGCGATCGAGCGGATCCAGAAGGTCGCGCCCACGTTGCGCGCCGTGGTGCATGAGGCCTACGACCGACCGCGACGCTCCAGCGACACCAGCGCACCGTTGTTCGGTGTGCCGACCCTGATCAAGGACAACACCGACGTCGCTGCGTGGCCCACCAACAACGGCTCGGAGGCGTACACCGCGGGGCCGGCCAAGCGCGATGGACGGTACACCCGGCAGTTCGTCGGCACCGGTGTTTCCGTCTTGGGCAAGACCCGCATGCCCGAGTTTGGCCTGAACGCGACGACCGAGTTCCGCACGCAGGAGCCGACCGTCAACCCGTGGAACACCGACTACTCGGTGGGCGCATACTCGGGCGGCGCGGCCGCGCTCGTGGCCGCCGGGGCCGTGCCGATCGCCCACGCCAACGACGGCGGCGGGTCGATCCGCATCCCCGCGGCGGCCGCCGGACTCATCGGCCTCAAGCCCAGCCGCGGACGCCACATCGACGGTGAAGAAGCACGGATCATGCCGATCAACATGATCAGCGAGGGCATCGTCAGCCGCTCGGTGCGCGACACCGCGGCATTCGTCGACGCGATGGAGCGACGCTGGCGCAACCCGAGCCTCGCCCCGATCGGGCTGGTCGAAGGTCCGGCGCGTCGCCGTCTCCGGATCGGCCTGTTGCTCGAATCGGTCACCGACGCGGTCGTCGACGACCAGACCCGGGCCGCCGTCGAGCACACCGCACAACTCCTGGAGAAGCAGGGCCACACCGTCGAGGTCGTTCCGGTGCCGGCCGATCCGTCGTTCGCCGACGACTTCGTCAACTACTGGGGTCTGTTGGCGCAGATGGCCGGCGGGTTGGGCAAGTTCGCGTTCGACAAGTCGTTCGACGCCTCGAAGTTGGACGGACTCACCGAGGGCCTGCGCACCCACTTCAAACGCGGTGGGTGGAAGCAGATGCCCGGCGCTCTGCGGCGGTTGAAGAAGTCGGCCGTCACGTACGGCGCGGCGTTCGATCAGGTCGAGGTCGTCGTGTCACCGGTGGTCGCGAACACCACACCGCGGCTCGGCCAGTTGAGCCCGAACGTGCCGTTCGACCAGCTCATCACCCGCCTGCGCAACCACGTCGCGTTCACCCCTCTGCAGAACATCACCGGCACGCCGGCGATCTCCCTGCCCGTCGGGCTGAGCGACGAGGGCCTGCCGATCGGCGTGCAGCTGTCGGCGGCCTACGGCGACGACCGCACCCTGCTCGAGCTCGCCTTCGCGCTGGAGGACGAGATCGGCTGGCCCCGCATCCAGGGCTGATCCACCCTTTCAGTAGGCGCCGTGGGTCAGGTACTCGGCCTTGCCGTACGTGACCATGCGCTTCCTCAGGACCCGGACCGAGTAGCGGTCCACGAGGTCCTTCAGCGGCGGCCGTGTGGACGCGACCGCCAACGTCAGGAAGCGCCCCAGCACGAACGGTGCCGTCACACCGACACGCAGCATGTCCGCGACATCGAACGGCGCGCCCTTGGCTGCCGCGTCGGCGCGATCGAAGTTGCAGAAGCCCAGGAAGAACGCCTTACTCCAACTGCGCTCGACGGCTTCGGCCGCTCGGTCCCACGGTGTGTGTCCGTCTCGCAGATAAGCACCCATGGTCGCGGTCACCAACTGGTGGCAGATCTCATCGAAGTCGTCGCGCAGCATCGCGGCCCGGCCGTGGAACATCTCGATGATGCCCTCGCACGTGGTGGGCAACAGCTCCTCAGGCAGTCCCAGCAAGAAGCACCGGTAGCGGCTGTACTCGAGCATCGCGCGTTCGCGTTCGTTGAACTCGGTGCGGCCCCTGCGCCGGGCCACCGTCGCCAGCGTGTACATGTTGATCATGCCGGCGGGCATCTGATCGATCTGAGGGACCGGGATGCCGTAGACGCCGACATCCCACTTCGACGACCGCGTCAGTGCGCTGTAGCGCACGACCGAGTGCATCAACCGCACCATCGCGGAGGCCTCGAATCCCTCGCCGTCCCGCGACAGCGCATCGGCGAACGTCGTCTCGGCGAAGTACCGGGTCGTCTCGATGACACGGGTCGCGGCACCCTCGCCCGTCAACGCTCCGGTCAGCGCCATCGGCAGGGCCGCGTAGGTGTTGAGGAACGTTGCCAGGAATGCGCCGCGCGTGATGAACGGCGCGAAGAAGGCGGCGCTGACCCGCATGTAGCGGGCGCCCTCCTCGACCAGATCGAGATCGACCCAGTCCGGCACCGTGGCCATCGAGTCGATGAAGGCGCGCAGCTCGGGCGGGGCATCCGGGACCGCGTCCACACCCTGGCGACAGGCCGTCTGCAGCATGTCGATCAGACCCTGCACCCCGTACGTCGGGGCCAGCGCAGCGTACGGATCGGCCGCCGAGTCGCCGAGCCAGGTCGTGGTGCGGATCAGCTCGACCACCCGGTCGTCGGCCAGGTACGGAGCCCGCTCGTCGACCCACGAGGGCAGCATCGCTTCGACCGCGGGGTCGGCGGTGAACCGGAGCGGTTCGGTGTCGAAGTCGATGTCGCCGTACAGATCCGGCAGCAGCGTGCGCTGGGCCCGGACCCGCTCACGGAGTTCGGGGTAATGCAGCGTCGCGTTCGGTGCCGTCACATCGCCCTCCATCGACTTTCATGCTGTTAGTTAGGAGATTACAAATTGTAAGTTAGACTGTCAACCGATGCAGACCGACGAGAAGCGCACCCGGATGAGCGGCGAAGAGCGCCGTGAACAGATCCTCGACGTCGCGCACCGGATCATCGACGCCGAGGGATTCCACGCAGCGACGCCCAACCGCATCGCCGACGAAGCCGGTGTGACACGGCCTGTCCTGTATCAGCAGTTCGGCGACCTTCCTGGCCTGTTCGTCGCCCTGATCGACCGCGAGGCCGGACGTGCCGCGATGCATGCGGCCGAGGCGATCCTCACGCCCAGCGGCAGCGATCCGTTCATCAGCTCGTTCCAGAGTGTCCTGTCGGCCATCGACGCCCACCCCGCGACCTGGCGGTTGTTCCTCGTTCCTCCGGCCGGCGCACCCCCTGAGTTGCACGAACGACTGGAGATCGCCCAGGACACCGCGCGTGCCTTCCTCGAACACCAACTGATCGAGACGTTCCCCGACCTACCCGATCCGGAGTACTCGGCCCGGGTCATCCACGCAGCCGGACACGAGCTGTTTCTGCAACGCCTCCTCGACCCCGAGAACGCGGCGCCAGAACGCCTGCTCGCCCTCGTCACCCGACTGCGCGACTGGGTTCGCCCCGCCTGAATCATGCGCGCCGGAGCAGACGGATCACGGAACGCTCCAAGGCGCGGTTCACGGCCGCGCCCGGGCGGACGGCCCGGTAGGTCCCCGCGACCGTGATGCCGTCCTCGAACAGGTCCACGAGCCGTGGATCGACATACGACGACCGCGCGACCGCTGCCGTGTTGCCCAAGTGTTCCGACACTGTCCTCATCGCGTGCGTCACGGCCCGCTTCCGCGAGGTCTTCGTCGAGGCGTCCGCCTCCGACAGGCACCACGCGGCGACCACGTTCGCCCGCCACGTGCGGAAGTCCTTCGCGGTGAAGTCGCCACCCAACGACTCGCGGATGTAGTCGTTGACGTCGCCGGGCGTCAGATCGTGCCACCGCCGACCGCTGCGATACGCCAACAGCCGTTCACCGCCGCTGCGACGTGCCCGTAGCCGTCGTAGCACCTCGACGATTCGGGCGTCACGCACCGTGACGTCGATCTGCTGCCCGGACTTGCCCAGGTATCGGAAGTCGACCCCGGTCCCGTTCAGCACTACGTGCTGCTTCTCCAGCGTCGTCAGGCCGTGTCCACCGTCGTCGTCGGCGTACTGCTCACTGCCGATCCGGAACGTGCCCAGATCGAGCAGACCGAAGGTCGCAGCCGCCACCTCCGTGAGCTCGAGCGAGCCGTCGAGCTCGCGCCGCACCCGACCGCGCCGTCGTACGAGGGCACGGGCGAACCCCTCCATGTGTTCGTACTTGGCCAGATCGCGCTGCACCCGCCAATCCGGGTGGTACAGGTACTGACGCCGGCCCGCATCATCGGTGCCCACTGCCTGCACATGACCTTGCGGCAGCGGACAGATCCACACGTCGTCCCATGCGGGCGGGATCACCAGCTCCTTGACCCGCGCCACATCCCCATCAGTCAGCGCGATGCCGCGCTCATCGACGTAGCTGAACCCGCGACCACGGCGCACCCGGCGCCATCCGGGCATCGCCGGACTGACCCGCCGTAATCGCACCATGCGGTGTAGGTAACCAGTACCGTCGATGTCATGCGCGCTGTCACCGTCCACCAGGGCCAACTCCAGGTCGAGGATGTCCCCGACCTCGAACCGTCAGCGGGACAGATCTTGCTCGACGTCACCCGCTGCGGCATCTGCGGATCGGATCTGCACGCCCGCCACCATGCCGACGTCATGGCCGACGCGGTCGACGAAGTCGGCTATCCGGACATGATGCGCGTCAATCAGAAGGTCGTGATGGGCCACGAGTTCACCGGCACGATCTCCGCCTACGGGCCCAAGACGCACCGCCGCTGGGACGCCGGCACCCCGGTCGTGGCCCTGCCGATGCTGCAGACTCCCCACGGCGTCCATCTGACCGGCCTGTCGGCCAAGGCTCCCGGCGGATACGCCGAACAGGTGCTCGTCTCCGAATCGATGACGTTCCCCGTCCCACCTTCGGTCGACGTCGAGCTGGCCGCGCTGACCGAACCTCTCGCCGTCGCGCTGCACGCGGTCAACCGCGGCGAGGTCGGCAAGAACGACACAGCCCTGGTCATCGGCTGCGGTCCGATCGGTCTGGCGGTGATCATGATGTTGAAGGCCACCGGCGTCAAGCACGTGATCGCCAGCGACTACTCGCC